>Ga0268299_1001681_pt1 | contig 34708 bp, 25 predicted proteins | sample NOBtaG_FD_193484 | JGI IMG/M metagenome (GOLD analysis project Ga0268299, IMG submission 193484) | Activated sludge microbial communities from bioreactor in Nijmegen, Gelderland, Netherland - NOB reactor | ecosystem: Engineered > Bioreactor > Aerobic > Activated sludge | place: Netherlands... | reverse complement strand
CTCTACGTCACCAACGGCTACCGTTGGGCGTATCGCTGGCGCCGGACCTGCTACTAGGCAGGCAGCGCACAAAGCGCAAAACACAGGCGGCCCGCTCCGGAAGAGCGGGCCGCTCAGCGTTTCGAGGAAGCCATTCAGTGGGGAATGCGCGCCTACTTCTCCGCCATGAACCCCTTTTTCGCGGCGATGGCGCGCACGTCGGGGGTGCGGAGAAATTCGAGGAAGGCTTTCGCGGCGGCGGGGTCGCGGGCCTTGGTGGTGGCGGCGGCCTGATAGATCGTGACCTTCTGGAGGTCGGCGGGCAGGGGCCCGACGAGCTTGATGCCCTTAACCGGCAGGATCTCGGTGATCTGGTGCACGGCCAGTTCGGCTTCGCCCTTGGCCACCGCCTCGGCGACGTAGCCGCCGTCCTTGATGATGAGCTTGGCTTTCACCGTGTCGGCGATGCCGAGTTTCTCCAACACCGAGGCGAAATGCTTGCCGCTCGTTGCGCGCGTCGGATCGACGAAGACGATCGACTTGGCGGCCAGCAGGGTCTTCTTGAAAGCCTCGGCCGAGGCGATGTCGGGCATTGGCGCGCCCTCTTTGACCGCGACGCCCATGCCGACACGGCCGACCTCGGCGGCACCGGGGGCGGCCCAGTTCTTGGCTACGGCCTGGCTCATGGTTTCGGCGGAGAGCACGATCACGTCGCGCTGCTCGCCGTCGCCAAGGCGCTTCAGGATCGGCCCGACGGGGGAATAATCGGCGTTGACCGTGTGGCCCGTCTTCTTCTCAAAGGCGGGAATGGCTTCGGCGAGCACCGCCTTGGCGGCGCCGGCTGAGAGGATGCGGAGTTCCGCGGCGCCCGCGTGGCCGGCTGCCAAGGCGATGAGGGCGAACACGGCAAGCACGCGCCGTGCGGTGATCGGTCCGTTCATGGTGGTCCTCCCAAGACCTCGCCGGAGCGCCGGCCGGTCCGAAAACGCGACGCAATCCTAGCGCAGCACGGCGCCGGCAGAGGGCACATCCGCGTGAGGCGTGAGGAGGGTGCGCGCTTGGCGCACTTGCTCCGGCGGGCCGCTTTTCACTAGGTTTTGCCGGGGCGCCGGACGCGGTGCCGGAAGCGGCGAGGAATCGGGTGGTCGATTATCGGACGGATACCAAGGCGCTGAAGTCGCTGTTCCAGCGCGACCGCGTGCACCGCGACGTCTATCTCGACGAGGCCCTGTTCCGCCTCGAGGAGGAGCGGCTGTTCGAACGTGCTTGGCTGTTCCTCGGCCACGGCTCGCAGGTGCCGAAGGCCGGCGACTATCTTACGGTCACCCTGATGGGGCGGTCGCTGGTGCTCGTCCGCCAGACCGACGGCTCGCTGCGCGTCTTCACCAACCGCTGCGCGCACAAGGGCGCCGAGATATTCTCCGAGCGCTGCGGCAACACCGGCCGGGCGCTGCGCTGCCCCTATCACGGCTGGTCCTACCGCCTCGACGGCTCGCTGCTCGGCGTGCCGATGAAGGAAGGCTACGAGGGCACGCGTATGCGCGAATGCGAGGCCGGGCAGGGCCTGCACCGGGTCGCCAGCGCCGAGCATCGCGGCTTCGTGTTCGTGCGGCTCAGCGACGAGGGGCAATCGTTCCAGGAATATTTTGGGGCGACGCTGTCGTTCATCGACAACATGTCGGACCGCTCGCCGGTGGGCGAGCTCGAGGTGGCCGGCGAGCCGATCCGCAACGTCATCAAGTGCAATTGGAAGGTCTATCTCGAGAACATCAACGACGCGCTCCACGTATTCGCCGCGCACGAGCCCTCGGCGAACGCCGCGCGCGCCGCGTGGTCGGACAAGCCCGATGACGCGCCGAAGCCGATGGCGATCGAGCAGATGGCGCCGTTCCAGGCCGGCAACGCGTTCATGGATGCGATGGGCGGGCGGGTGCTGCCCAACGGCCACAGCATCATGGGCACGATGATGAGCACGCACAGCACCTATTCCGACGTGCCGGGCTATGCCGAGATGATGCGTGGGGCCTATGGCGAACGTGCAGAGTCGATCCTCAAGAACGCGCCGCAGAACGTGATCCTCTATCCCACGCTCGCCATCAAGGGATCGCCGCAGACCATGCGCGTGCTGCGCCCGCTCGGACCCGCCAGCACGCTGGTGGAAAGCTGGGCCTTCCGGCCAAAAGGCGCCCCCGACATACTGCTTGAGCGCTCGCTGATGTATAACCGCATCACCTTTTCGCCGATGTCGCTGTTGGCGCAGGACGACATCCACGTGTTCGAGGCGGTGCATCGCGGCTTGAAGGCGCCGGGGAACGAGTGGGTGAGCCTGCATCGCGGCGCGCGCGCCGACGAGCCGCAATCGGGCGAGATCGACACCACCGCCACCAACGAGCTCATGATGCGCAATCAGTATCGCGCCTGGATCGCGCTCATGACCGCGGAGCCGGGCAGCGTCGCCACGAACGGCGCGGGAGCCGCGCATTGAACGCTGTCTTCCGGCCTTCCGCCGCCGACCTCGCCGATTTCGTCTATCGCGAAGCCCATCTCCTCGACACGCGGCAGTTCGAGGCCTGGTATGGCCTGTTCGCCGAGGACGGGCGCTATTGGCTGCCCATGGCGCCCGACCAGGGCGATTGGCGCGGCCGGCAATCGATCGTGATCGAAGACAAGCTGATGCTGCGCATCCGCGTCGAGCGCCTGAATAACCCCAAAGTCTATTCGCAGCAGCCCGCGGTGCGCTGCCAGCACGTGCTGCAGGCGCCGGCGGTGGAAGCCGCGGACCCCGCGGCCAACGCCTATCGCACGCGCACGCCGTTCTTCTACGCCGAGTTCCGCCACGACGAGCAACTGACTCTGACGGGCGTCGTCAAGCACCTGTTGCGCGTCGAGGCCGGCGCCCTCGTCATCGTCGAGAAGCGCATCGATCTCCTGAACGCAGCGGGCGCGCTGCCGGGCATTTTCTTGATGCCGTAATCTCCTCTACCCTCTCCTCCGGGGAGAGGGGAAACGAAATCAGGTCGCGCGCGGCGCAGGAAGCGTGCCGGCGGCGGCGCCCGCGGCGGTGAGGCCGGCGTCGCCGAGCGTGTGCACCGACACCGTCGCCTGCGCGAACTCGATGCCCTTCTCGCGGAATACCTGATAGATGCGCTTGATCGCCTGGCGCTGGACGAAGGTGGGGTTACCCGGCTTGGCCGTGAGCTTGAAGCGCACGACCAGCGAATTGTCGGCGATGTCGGCGATACCTTGGAGTTTCAGGGGCTCGATCAGATCCTTCTTGATCTCGGGATCCTCCATCATTTCCTGGCCGATCTTCTTGGTGATCTTGCGCACCTGCTCGATGTCGGTTCCCAGCGAGAGGCGGAGGTTGAACTTCATGATGATCCAGTCGCGGCTGAAATTGGTGATGGCGCCCAACTGACCGAACGGGATCGTGTGCACTTGGCCGTTCTGGTGGCGGAGCCGGATCGAGCGGAGGGTGAATCCCTCGACCGTGCCCTTGGCCTTGCCGGTGTCGATGTATTCGCCGACCCGGAAGGCGTCGTCGACGAGATAGAAGATGCCCGAGACGATGTCGCGCACCAGCGACTGGCTGCCGAACGAGAGCGCCAAGCCGAAGATCGAGGCGCCGGCAATGAGCGGCGCGGTGTTGACGCCGAGCTCCGAGAGCACGATCAGAATCGCGAGCACCAGGATCGCCGCCGCGATGGTGAAGCGGAACAGCGGCATCAAGGTGCGCAAGCGCGTGGCGCTTTGCGGATGGGCGTCGTCGCCCTCGGCGCCGCCGGGCCCCGCGGGCAGTATCGGGTTGCGCGCGATGTAGCTGTCGATCTGGAACTTCACCACCTGCCACAGCACATAAGCGATGAACACCGTGGCGCCGGCCGTGGCGAGGGCGCGGCCGAGGCTGCGCCATTCGTCGGCGGTGATCAGCCCCAGCACCTCGATGAGCCAGATATGCGCGAGCTCGACGGCGATGATGACGCGGACGGCAAGGCGCAGGCACCGGACCACCACGTCGTTGAGCCGCGGCGCGCGCAGGCGATCGAGTTCGGCCGCAGCGGCGGCGGCGCCGCGCCGCACCTGGTGCCACATCAATGTCTCGATCAGCAGCAGACCGACGACGATGGTCTGGGTCTTGTTGAGGCCGGCGGCGACGTCGAAGCGGCCGGAGAGGGCGCCGAGTGCCTGGGCAGCCGAGGAGACAAGGTAGAAGGCGATGCCGCCGACCCACCAGTTGCGCGCGAGCGCGCCCTTCCAGGCACCGGCGCCGCTGCTCGGGCCCGCCAAGGCGGCAAGCCACGCCGCCACCGGCGCGCGCGCGCTCCAGATCATGGCGATGAAAAAGGCCGTGACGATGAGGATATTCACCAGCATCGCCGCGCCGATCTGGTCGGGCGCGGTGCCGGCATCGACGTGCAGCCGCAACCAAGCGCGCGCGACGAGCATGACGCCGACGATGCCGCCGAGGCAGCGATAGACCGTGCGCGCGCCGGCCTCGTCGAGCGGCACGATGCGCGCCACGGCATGGTCGGGCTGCAGCCAGGCGCGAAATACGAGCATGTAGAAGCGCCAGGCGATGAGCGCGCCGAGCACGAGCGTCGCCAGGCGCGCCTGGGCGTCGTTGCCGCCGAGCACGCCCGTCGCGGTCTCCGCCACCAGCCAGAGGGCGCCGACCGGGAGGGCATCGAGCACGAAGAGAGCGCCGAGCCGGGCGAGCGCGAGCGGCGGTTCGGCGCCCGCGACGAGGGCCGCGCGAAAGCGGCCGAGAGCGGCGCGCACGAGGCGCTCTGCCGCGAGCGCCAGCGCGATCGCGATCAGCAGCAGCAATACGAAGACGAGCGGCGCGTGCCCGCCCGCGGCGCCCAGTTCGCCGGCCAGCGTGCCGATCCGCTGCATATAGGCGGGATAGGCGCCCATCACTTCGGCGAAGCGGCGGAAGATCGCCCGCGCATCGACGGCCGCTTTCTCGGCGCCGGGCGCGTCGCCGGTCTTGGCCTCGGGTTTCACGCCGGGCTCGCGCAATTGCCGCACCACCTCGCGGCTGATCGAAGCGACGAACTGATCGTATTCCGCCTGGGTCATGCCCTTCGGAATCTTGGGCGCGGTTTCCGCGGCCGCGGGTCCGGCCATGACGGTGGCCGATCCCGCCGCCAGGAGGGCGGCGAGCAGCAGGCGGGCGAGGAGGGTCATGGCAGGCTCCGGAGCGGCGCGGAAGGTGCGGCGGTGGTGGCGAAAGCAACGGGCGCCCTCGGTGTGTACCGAAAGCGCGCGCGGCGCCAGCGGCGGCTGCCGGTCCGAGACAGGCACCGGCAGCCGCGATTATGGCAACGAAAGCCGTTGGCGGTTAACGACGATTCGCCTTCACGTATTGTTAGCGATTATTGCAAAGGAGATCGAAAGCGTACAAGATTTGTGCCGGGATGAGTCTCGAAGCTTCGGGGCAAGGGACCGCGCCATGCCGGATACAGTGATCAACATGCCGCCTCGCAATGGGGCCGGCCCGGGACACGATACGGGCTACGACTATTCACCCGGGGCGGGGGCAGCGCCGGCGATGCCGGATCTGCGCGCCGAGATCCGCGACCTCATTTCGCTGCGCCCGGCGAGTGCGCCCGAGGACGCCACGCTGCTGGCGATGATGGCCCAGCACGACGCCGGCATGGGCGCCGCCCTCTTGAAGCTTCCCGAGCGCGAGGGCATCGGCGGCGCCGTGCTTGCCGCCCTGGTGAAGAAATACCGCGGCGCCATCGATCCCTATCGCACGGCGCGCGCGATCTCGTCCGCGCTCGTCTTCTGGCCCGATCCGGTGCCGGCCGATGAACGCCTCGAAGATTCGGTGCTGCGCCTTGGTGATTTCAACCTCGACGCGGCGCGCGAGCTGGCCCGCGCCTATATCTTCCTCGGCGCGCGTTTCACGCTGCAATATTCGCTGCGCGTGGTGCTCGACAAGTATGGAATCCGTCCGGACGAGTTCAACGCCACCAACGCGCTGCCGGCCGACGGCCTGAGTCCCGACGGGCTCGAGGTGATGCTGGGCCAGGGCCAGATCGAGCTCGTCAACGAGATGCTGAAGCCCCACGGCGTCGCCATCCGCCAAAAGATCGGCACGGTGAAGCCGGTCTATTCGATCGTCGAAGGCATCAACGGCCGGCACGTGATGCCGGCGGCCGACCTGATCGAGTTCCTGCGCGTGCGCAACGTCTTCGCGTAGGCTAGTTTGGAAATGTAGGGGCGGGTCGGGGATCCGCCCCTACGTCTTCAGGAAATCCACCAGCATCGCCGCCAACTCGGCCGGGCGCTCCTCGGCCAGCCAATGGCCGCAATCCGCAAGCGCGGCGCCGCGCGCGCCCACCGCGATCGCGTCGACGATGCCCTGCATCGCGGGCCCCCAGCGCCGGTCGCCGCCGATGCCGAGCACGGGGATGCGGAGTTTCTCCTGCGCGAAAGCGCGATTGGCCGCCGCATCCTCGGCGAAAACGCGGTAATAGCCGAGACTGGCGCGCAGCGTGCCGGGGGCCGCGAGACGGCGCGCATATTCCGCGATTTCGTCGTCGCCGATCACCGCCGGGTTGAACGCGCGGTCGCGGATGAAGCGCTCGACATAGAGATATTCGCGGCCCCGGATCAGCGCCTCGGCGAGATCGCGCTGCGCGTGAAACGAGAAGTGCCACACGCGCGGATCGGCCAGCACCTCGTCCCAGGGCGGAATGCCGGGCAACGGCACGTCGAGGAAGGCGAGCTTGGTCACGCGTTGTCGGAAAAACGCCGCCGCGGGATAGGCGACCATGGCGCCGATGTCGTGGCCGACGACGGCATAGCGCTCGAACCCCAGCGATGTGACGAGCGCGTCGACGTCCTTGGCCAGCGTGACCTTGTCGTAGCCGGTTGCGGGCTTGTCGGAGAAGCCCGAGCCGCGCAGGTCCGGGACGATGACCGTGCCGAACTTCGCCAGCGCCGGCACGATCCGGTCCCATTCGCGCCCGGTCTGCGGCCAGCCGTGGAGCAGGAGGATCGCGGGGCCGGCGCCGGAAAGGCGGAAGTAGAGGCGGACGCCGTTGACCGTCGCGGTGCGGTGCTCCATCGCCGCTAAAGCCCCGCCTTCGTCAGCGCGTCCTTCTGCCGCTTGGCGAGCGCCTTCACGTCGAAATCCTGGATCAGCTCGTGGAACAGCCGATACCAGTTGATCTCGGCCTTCAAGCGCATGAACACGGAGCCGAGCCCGATGGCGGCGCGGTCCATGAGCACGAATTCACGCGGCGGCTTCACGCCGCCGATATTCCTGAGTGCTGCGTGTACTTTGCCGGCAACTTCGGCGCCGTAGCGCGTATTGTCCTCTTCCTGGATCTTCTGGGTCTTATCGCGCATCAGCGGCGCATAGACGAAGCGCGCCCAGATGTTAAGCGTGTCGACGACCTCCTTGCGGAGATCGGTGAAGCCCCAGACGCGATAAGCCTCGAGCGCCAGTTCGGGCTTGTTGTCGCGAAGCGCAAAATAAAGATCGATGACGCCCTTGATGAAGGACGGCGGGAAGACACGGATACAGCCGAAATCGAGCAGGTTGATGGTGTGGTCGGCGCGCGCCGTGTAGTTGCCGAGATGCGGATCGCCGTGGATGACGCCGTATTCGTAGACCGGGACGTACCAGGCGCGGAACATGTTGTAGGCGAGGGCGTTGCGCACCGGGGCCGGCGCCTCGGTGAAGTCAGAGAGCGGCCGGCCTTCCACCCAATTCATGGTGAGGAGGCGCTTGCTCGACAGCGCTTCCACCGGCTCGGGCACGTGGACGCCCTTCTCGCCGCGCAACATCGCGCGATAGAGCCGCATTTGCTTGGCCTCGCGGCCGTAGTCCAACTCCTCGCGCAGGCGCTCGGAGATTTCCGCGTGGATATTCTCGGTCGAGATCGCACGGTCATAGCGTTCGTAGAGTCGGAAGATGATCTTGAGCTGGCGAAGATCGGCTTCGACCGTCGAGGCCATGTCCGGATATTGGAGCTTGCAGGCGAGCGCCGCGCCGTCCTTGGCCTCGGCGCGATGGACCTGGCCGAGCGAGGCGGCGCGCGCGGCCACGTGCTCGAATTTCTTGAACCGCCCCTCCCATTCCGGCCCCAACTCGGCCGCCATGCGCCGGCGCACGAAGGGCCAGCCCATCGCCGGTGCGTTGGCCTGCAGCTCCGAAAGGTGCTGCACGTATTCCTTCGGCAGCGCGTCGGGAATGGTGGACAGGAGCTGCGCCACCTTCATCAGCGGGCCTTTCAAGCCCCCCAACGCCTCTTTCAACTGTACCGCGTGCTTGTCGCGGTCGATCTTGAGACCGAGATACTTCTCGCCCGCCACCCGCGCCGCGAGCCCGCCGACCGCGCGTCCGACGCGCGCATAGCGCACGATCCGCCCGCCGAAGCTGTTGCTCTCACCGTTACTCACCGCGGGCACCCCGCGTGCTCAAACGCCGCGCAGGGAACAGGAGGCTTGGAGGTTGGAGAAGGTTCACCACGAAGACTCGAAGGCGCGAAGTCGAAGTTTTCGGCGTGCCATCGGCGCGCCAATCCATCTCACCTCGTGGCTTCGCGTCTTCGTGGTTCCGGTCCTTCTCCAAGTCTCCAAGCCTCCCGTTCACTTCACCTTCTCGAGTTCTTCGATGAAGCCTTCGACGACCGAGAGGCCCTTCTTCCAGAAGCCGGGGTCGGCGGCGTCGAGGCCGAAGGGGGCGAGTAGCTCCTTGTGGCGCTTGGTGCCGCCGGCGCGGAGCATCTCGAGATACTTCTCCGCGAAGCCCTTGTCCGCCTGCTGATAGACCGCATAGAGCGAGTTCACGAGGCAGTCGCCGAACGCGTAAGCGTAGACGTAGAACGGCGAATGAATGAAGTGGGGTATGTAGCACCAGAAATGCCGGTATTCCGCGTCGAAATCGAAGGCCGGCCCGAGGCTTTCCTTCTGCACGGCGAGGAAGATTTCGCCGAGGCGCTCGGGCAGGAGCTCGCCCTGGCGGCGCTCGTCGTGGACGCGGCGCTCGAACTCGAAGAACGCGATCTGGCGCACCACCGTGTTGAGCATGTCCTCGACCTTGCCGGCGAGCATGGCGCGGCGGCGCTCCGGATTCGTCTCGGCGTCGAGCATGGCGCGGAAGGTGAGCATCTCGCCGAACACCGACGCGGTCTCGGCGAGGGTGAGGGGCGTGTCGGCCATGAGATGGCCCTGCCGGCCGGCCAGCACCTGGTGAACGCCGTGGCCGAGCTCGTGGGCGAGGGTCATCACATCGCGCGCCTTGCCCTGATAGTTCATCAGAATGTAGGGGTGCGCCGAAGGCACGGTCGGGTGCGAGAAGGCGCCCGATTGCTTGCCGGGGCGCACCTCGGCGTCGATCCAACCCTCGTCGAAGAAGCGCTTGCCGATCGTCGCGAGATCGGGCGTGAACCGCGCATAGGCGCCGAGCACCGTGTCGCGGGCCTCGGGCCACGAAATCGGCTTCTCCGCCGCCGCCGGTAGCGGCGCGTTGCGGTCCCAGTATTTGAGCTTCTTCAGCTTCAGCCAGCGCGCCTTCAACGAATAGTAGCGGTGGGCGAGCCGAGGATAAGAGGCGCGGACGGCGGCGACGAGGGCGTCCACGACCGAGTCTTCGACTTGGTTCGAGAGATTGCGCGCCGAGACCGGCCGCGGATATTTCCGCCAGCGATCCTCCACCTCCTTGTCCTTCGCCAGCGTGTTGGTGACGTGGGCGAAGAGGCGGATATTGTCGGCGAACACCTTGGCCAGCGAATGCGCGGCGGCTTCGCGGACCTTGCGGTTGCGGTCGCCGAGGAGATGCAGCGTCTCGGCCTCGGTCAGCTCCTTGCCGCGCACCTTGAAGCGGAGCTTGGCCAGAGTCTCGTCGTAGAGCCGGTTCCAGGCGCCGCGGCCGGACACGGCCTTTTCGTTCAACAGGCGCTCCATGTCGTCGGCGAGCACGTGGTCGCGGAAGGCGCGGACGTCGCGCAGCCACGGCGCGTAGCGGGCGAGGGCGGGGGCGGCGCGCTTCGCGGATTCGAGCGCAGCGTCGTCGAGCTTCGCGATCTCGAGGGTGAAGAAGATCATCTCCGAACTGATCGCGTTCACCTTCTCCTGCATCGACTGGAAGAAGCGGCCGATGGCGGGATCGCTGACGTTCCCGGCGTAGGTGAGCGAGGCGAAGCTCATGACGCGCGAAAGCGTCTCGTCGAGCTTCTCGTAACGCTGGATGGCGGCGCTCAACGCGCCGCCATCCAGCGCCGCGACCTTGCCGGCATAGTCGGCGCGGAACGCCTTGGCCTCGCCGGCACCCCAATCGAGGTCGCGCGTCAGCGCCGGCGCCTCGCGCGAGGGGTAGAGATCGGCGAGCGACCAGACCGGCAAGGCGCCGAGCTTGGGCTTCGACTTGCCCGGCCTATTCTTGCGCATTGCCGCCTGTGCCATAGTCCGCTCCGGGGATAAGATTCCGTGAGTCGGATATAGGGCGGCTGAAAGCGAACTCCAAGCCGCTTCGGTGTCCGCGGTTCAAATCGGCCTGGAGCCGAGAAAAAACGCGACGAGGGAGGGACCGAATGGCGGAGCGGCACGGGCCGGCGGAGATCGATTCCGCGCGCAATCTGGCGGCGCTGTTCTTCGCGCGGGCCGCGGAATTCGGCGACCGGCCGTTCCTCTGGGCCAAGAGTGGCGGCGGCTGGAAGCCGCTGACATGGCGCCAGACGCGCGACACGGTGAGCCGCCTGGCGCGCGGCATGGCGGCGCTCGGCATCGGCGCTGGCGACCGCGTTGTGATCGCGATGGAGAACCGGCCGGAATGGTGCATGGCCGAGATCGCGATCCTGGCGCTCGGCGCCATCGCCGTGCCGGCCTACACCACCAACACGCCCGAGGATCACCGCCACATCCTCAACAACGTCAAGGCCAAGGCCGCGCTGGTCTCGACCCGGAAGCTGGCGGCGGCACTGCTGCCGGCCGTGCTGCGTTCCAATTGCGACTTCGTCGTCGCCATCGAAGCGCCGCACGCCGTGCAGCAGGCGTTCCCGAAGCCGGTCCATCTCTGGGACGACGTGCTCGCGAAGGGCGACGCGTTACCCGACGATATCGAGGCGAATGCGGCAGGGCTGGAACGGCGTGCCGCCGCCGTCATCATCCACACGTCGGGAACCGGCGGCGCGCCGCGCGGCGTGACGCTTCATCACGGCTCGATCTTCTGCAACGTCGCCGGCGCCTGGCGTCTGCTCGAAAAGCACATCGACTACGGCGCGGAAAAATTCCTCTCGTTCCTGCCGCTCTCCCACGCCTACGAGCACGCCGCCGGCCAGTGGGTGCCGATCGCGATCGGCGCCCAGATCTACTACGCCGAGGGCCTCGACGCGCTCGTCGGTAACATGGGCGACGTCAAGCCCACGATCATGACCGCCGTGCCGCGGCTCTACGAGGTGATGCACGCGCGCGTCGCCAAGGCCATGTCGGGCATGAAGGGCCTGAAGAAAACGCTGTTCGAGAAAGCGGTGGCGATCGGCATCAAGCGCTACGAGAAGAAGCCCTTGAGCCTCGGCGAGCGCCTCGTCGATCCGCTGCTCGACCGCCTGGTGCGCAGCAAGGTGAAGGCGCGCTTCGGCGGGCGCCTCAAATTCTTCGTCTCGGGCGGGGCCGCGCTCAACCGCGAGGTGGGGCTGTTCTTCACGGCGCTCGGCGTCACCATGTTGCAGGGCTACGGCATGACCGAGGCCGGGCCGGTGATCAGCGCCAATCCGGTGGAGGGCATGAAGGTGCATTCGGTCGGCCCGCCGCTGCCCGGCGTCGAATGTAAGATCGCCGAGGACGGCGAGATACTCGTCAAGGGCGAACTCGTGATGCTCGGCTACTACGGCGATCCGGACACGACCGCGCTCCTGATCCGCGATGGCTGGCTGCACACCGGCGACATCGGACTCATCGACGAGGACGGCCACCTCGTCATCACCGATCGCAAGAAGGACATCATCGTCAACTCGGGCGGCGACAACGTCTCGCCGGCGCGCGTGGAAGGATTCCTCACGCTCCAGCCCGAGATCGGCCAGGCGATGGTCTATGGCGACAAGAAGCCCCATCTCGTGGCCGTGATCGTGCCCGATGCCGAAGCGGCGGCAGCCTGGGCGCGCGCCAATGGTAAGGGCCCCGACCTCGCGTCGCTCGCCGCCGACCCGGGATTCCACGATCACATCAGCAAGGCGGTGGAACGCGTCAATCTCGGCCTGGCGCAGATCGAGCGCGTGCGCCGCTTCGTGCTGGCCCCCGAGCCCTTCGCCACCGAAAACGGCATGCTGACGCCGTCGATGAAGATCCGCCGCCACGTCATCCGCGGCAGCTACGGCGAGGCGCTGGAGGCGCTCTACGCGCGGCGCTAGGCCGGTGCGGCGGCGAGATCGATCGTCGCCGGCGGCAGGCCGTCGGCATGGCGCTGCCACATGCGCTCGACGACAGCCTCGAGATTGCGCGTGAAGCGGACGCTGTCGAAGAGCGCGCAGGTTTCGCGGTTGGCGGCGAGCCGCGCGCGCAAGGCGCGGATCTCCGTGCCGCCGAGGGCGAGTTCGCGGGCACGTTGCTCGTAGGCGCCGAGGTCGGCGGTGATCAATTCGGGAAGCCCCGCGGCCGTCAGCAGGCTCGCGCAGACCCGACTCGCGAAAGCCTCGCCGATGCAGGTGAGCACGGGCAGGCCCGCCCACAGCGAGTCACTGGCGGTCGCGTGCGCGTTGTAGGGCAGGGTGTCGAGGAAGAGATCGGCGCAACCCAGGCGCGCCAGATGCGATGCATAGTCCGCGCGCCCGGCGAACACGACGCGGTCGGCGCCGACGCCGCGCGCCGCCGCTGCCGCGCGAAGATTGCGCGTGGCGTCCGCGTTGAAATCGCGCAGCCACAGTACGCTGCGCGGCACGGATTCGAGCAGCCGCATCCAAACGTCGAACACGCGGGGGGTTATCTTCCAGCTGTTGTTGAAGCAGCAGAACACGAAGGCGTCGTCCGGCAGCCCGCATTCGGCGCGCGACGGCGCCGGCTCGGCGATGCGCCGCTGGCGGTCGCTCGGCATGTAGCAGTCCGGAAGATAGGCGAACGCCTCGGTATAGTCGGCGGCATGCTCGGGTGGACAGATGAGCCGGTCGACGAGGATGTAGTCCATCCAATCGGCGCCGAGCGTGCCCGGGAAGCCGAGAAAGTTGACCTGGATCGGCGCCGGCCTGAGCGCGAGAACCTTGGGGCAGCCGAATTGCGTGTAGCCGGCGAGGTCGACGAGCACATCGACCTCGTCGGCCGCGATCCGATCGGCCGCGGCGCGGACCGGCATGTCGCGTATGTCCGTGAACCGGTCAAAGGCGCGAACGATCCGGGCGCGAATCGCGGAGCCGTCGTCGGGCCCGTTCGAGTAGGCGACGACCTCAAATCGGGTGCGGTCGTGCAGTTCGAACAGTTCGGCCGTCAGATTCGCGACGGGGTGCTCGCAAAAATCACCCGAAATGTAACCGATGCGCAGCTTCGGCCGGCTGGAGTGGGGCACTCGGGCCGGCGCGGGCCCGACGCTCATCGAATGACGCACGGCCGCCGTGCGATTGAGCACCAGGTGATCGGCGCGGCTGAGTCCCGGCACGCCGGCGGGGATCAGGCTATCGTAATGATAGTCCTTGATGCCGGCCGCGATCTTCTCGCGATAGGACTTCGAAAAGCGATCGAATTCAGACCAGTCGCACGCGAGGAACTGACTTTCCTGCAGCAATTCCTGCGCTTCGCCGTCTCCGGGCGTCGCCATCAGCACCCGCCGGAAGACCGTCGTCGCTTCATCGAAACGTTGCAGCCGCTTCAAGGCACGGCCGTAGAAGAGTTCGCACTTCCGATCGCCCGGATCGAGAGCGAGCGCCCGGCGCAAGATGTCGGCGGCGTCCGCGAAGCGGCCCATGTCGAACAAGAGTGTCCCGAGATTGGCCGCCGCGGCGGCATAATCGGGACGGCGCGCCAGCGCCCGCCGGAAGGCTTGCTCCGCCTCCGACAGGGGACCAAGCTCATGAAGCATGAGGCCGAGATTGTTGTGTGCGGCCGCATAGTCTGGCGCGAGCACGGTCGCCCGGCGAAAGCTGTCGCGCGCCCTTTCCATCTGCCCGAGCCCGCGTTGCGCGCTACCGAGCGTGTTCCAATAGAGCGGGCTGCGTTCGGCCACGGCCAGCGCCCGCGTCACGAACTCGACCGCGCGCTCGAAATTGCCGCCGTGATACGCCACCAGCCCCGTCAGGTGGAGGGCATCGGGATTGCGCCTGTCGGCGGCGAGAACGGATTTGAGCAGCCGTTCGGCCTGCGAAAAGCGCCCAAGCTGAATTTGTTGCGTCGCGGCCTCGAGTTGGTGCCGAACGGTATCGCCGCTCGCCGCGGCGGCACGCCTCTGATGGCGGTTCATGAGCGGTCGGAACTATCTGTGGCGCCGATGGCAGGGTCCGAACATGGCACCGCCGGCACCACGATTTCAACTCTCCGAACCGATTTCGCCATCATCGTGTCACGACGACCGGCGTCGCGTCGCGCCGCTGCCGGAAGCCGATTGCGCGCGGTCCGTTTGCCCCGCTTTATAGCCGCCAGCCAAGCCGACCATCGCGCACTGGCGCTGAAGGTGACGACGGAGCCGCATGGAATGGCTGCCATGAAACGCTATCTCGCCGCCGTGCACGGCACCTGCGCGCTGTTCGCTAACCGTTGCCACACGCGCAACCCGGGGCGGCACTACGAGGCGATGTGGCAGACTTGGCTCGCGGGGCGCCCGCCGGCGCCGATCGCGCTCGGCGCCCAATCGCATGAAGTTCAAGCCGGCGCTGCCAAGCGCCGTGCGATCCCGGCCGAAAGGCCTAGCGCGTGCGATCCGGCAGTTCGAGCGGATTGGTGGGCGCCGTCGGGCGGTCGGCCGGTTGTTCGGGGCCGTTGTAGCGCGGTTGCGGCCGCGCGCGCCGCCGGTCGCCGTCTTCGTAGTAGTTCGGGCGGCCGTAATTGGGCCGCGAGGGCGGGCTGATCACCCCGGTGCAGCTGCCGCCGCGCCGAAGCACGGAATTGATGAAGCCGTAATTGGGGTTGTCGGTGTCGTAGACGGGACCGACGGGGCGGCCATAGGCGTCGTAGCACTGCCCAGGCCCTGCCATGGCGGGGGTGGCGACCGCGGCGGCGGCGAGCAGGGCCAGCGGGATTGCGAGCTTCTTCATGTTTGTCTCCCGTTGAAGGCGGGTGGCCGCGGTGCGACCACACGGATAGTAACGTTTTCCCGCCCCGCTTCCGTTCCCGAGGGTGCCGCAGGCGCCATCGCCATTGCGTGATTGACAGCCGACGCCGGCTCACGACACGGTGAAAGGCGATTTTCCTTATGAGCACCGAACCAGGTTCCGGCCGCTTCAGGTGCGCCACTGGCTAGTCCGGGGCAATTCAAAAGCAGTAGTATTTTCAATGGGTTATGATGGGCGAGTGTTGCCCTTTTGCAACGCGTGGCCAAAAAAGCGGCCCTCACCCGAGAATCCCCTTGCTTGAACGGGCGCGACGGGAAAAAACTCGGCTCGTGATCGGTTACGCCGATTGCGCTGCGTTGTTTTTCAATAACGGGAGTGGACGGTTGCGTTACCATTTTGTGATCGATTTCGGAGCCTCCTAGATAGTTGAGGGTTAGACTGATTTCATCTTTTCCGACAGTAATACTTTCCGTAATGGTTTCCACGATTTGTCGCTTCTCTTGTATACTTAGAGCTGGCCACCGGGTGTAAAGATTGCGAGCTTCGGAGATCACCTCCTCGCTATTCACAAGTTGTATTTTTGCGAAATCGATCCTGGCCTGAATGGCGGGTAACTCATGTTCGATTTGTTTTTGGCGTTCCTCCAACTTCCGATATCGTCTCCGGAACTCTTCAATCGATATCCCATCATTCATATAGAGGCGATATAGACGATCCATTTCGTGACCATTCTCTCGCCGCTCGGTTTCCAGTAGGGTGATCAGCCCCTCCTGCTCTTTCATTGTCGACTGCGCCCGACCGAGGTACTGGGCGAGCTCTTCCTGCGAGAAGTAAAAGCGCTTGAGTTGGTCATGATAGATCGTCTCAAGGTCAACGATACGAATCTTGTTGTGACAGATCTGGCAGTAGTATTTTGCCATTTTTGTTGGCACGTACATCCGCTTTCCACAGTGGCACTTTGTGACGCCAGCGAACAGATGAACCGGGCGACGACCTCTCCTTTGGCGTTTGTCGCGAAGCTGGTCGAGAATTTCATTGCAGTGCTTCCAGACTTCCTCACTTACGATCGCTTCAACAGGGTTATAGACCCACTCGCTTTGCGGCTTTTCAATCCATCGCTGCCCGTCTTTGGATTGTGTCGTGTAATTAGAGCGATGAAGACCCATAGCCGTTGAATCGCGGAGCAATCGATGGACCGTTGGCGTCGTAAATCTTGATCGATTTCGCGTTCGGTATCCTCGCTCATTGAGAACGCGCGCCACCGTCTTCATTCGCTTGTACTCTAAATATAGTTCGTAAATCAGACGCCGCACGGCGACCTCATTAGGATTAGGTACGAGCCTTTTGTCCTTCCATTGATAGCCAAACGGCGCTGTGCCTCCGAGGGGCTTGCCAAGTTTGGCGCGTATCGAAACTGACGCGGCGACACGTTCCGCGATTTCTTCGCGTTCCCACTGCGCCAGTGCAGCGATCATGGTGTAAAACAATCGCCCGGCCGGGGAAGTGGTATCGATCGCCTCGTTAAGCGATATCAGATCGGCGCCGAACTCACGGAAGATGTCGGAAAGCTCAAGGAGCTCCTTTGTGTTTCTCGCGAGTCGTGCCATCTTCGAAAAGATCAGACCCGTAATTCGCCCTTGTTGAACGTCGCTCAGCATGCGTTTCGTTTCAGGGTGACCCAGAATGGATTTTCCGCTAACCCCAGAAAGATTGTACAACTCTTCAACCTTCCAGCCCTTCGCTTCCGCGTAGTGTCGAGCCCGCTTTTCGTGGTGCTGGGGGCTTTCGCCCTGTGCTTGATCGTCAGTCGACACCCGGATCCAAATGCCGACGCGTTTTCCGATATCCTGATTTTCCAGCTTCGAACGCTGCGACATGAGACCTCCTGATCCATTTTTTAGGTCCACGCTCATAACGTGTGACCGCGGCCGAGAATACCCCGGAAGGCTCGCCCTCGCCAATGCTAACGGTTACCAGGATTTGTGACGCGGGGCACCGGTTTTGGCGAGGGGGCTAGTGGACCAAATCTAAACATAAGAGTCCGATTTTAGATTCCCTTGGCGTTGCGAGTATGCGAGTTGAGGTTAGGCGCATCGTAAACGAACGTGCGCTTCCTCCACTAGGACCGTCTTCGGGTTGAGATCATGGCGGCTGGCGAGCGCTTCGATCGAAGCCTTCGATCGCTGTATCGCAGCTCTGATCGCGTGCGTCGTTGGCGCTGCCGTGAAGTATCTGCCCCATAGAGCCTCCCGAAATGCAGGATCAGACTGGCTGATTCCATCACACTCCGGGACTACACACCTAAAGTCATCCCGCTTTAGCACTTCAATCCAAGAACAGTTCGAGCACCACTTTCGACCGTCGCCCATTTGACACGGTGCAGTAGAAAGTACGGGCCAATCGAACATTTCATCTGGGCGTCACGGACATTTCACCGGGCCGTCATCGACGTCCCCTACAAGCACGGACGCCTTGCGAGCGGAGGTTCTGGTGGCGCTCGCTTTCGAAGCCATGCCGGAGGGGTAAATGAAAGCTACGAGGAATTCGGGATTGCTGGGTGTGGCGGCCACGTTGGCGCTCGCCGCGGCCAGCGTGCCGGCCCACGCGCAAGATATTGCCACGCTGACCAAGAAGCTCGATGCAATGAATGAAGGCGTCGCTCAGCTCAAGGAGGAATTGGCGAGGCTCAAAGCGGATAAGGTCGAGAAGCGCCGTGTCGCGGCAGCGGCGTCGGTCGAGGCCGGTGACAAGCCGCGGAGCTGGAAAATTCCCGGAACCAACACGTCGATGAACATAGGCGGCTTCGTCAAGTTCAGCACGACATGGAACTTCACCGGCAGCCCTTTCAGCAACGGCCAAACGGGCGTGGAAGGCTCGGCGGCCGGCAGCTACTCCGGGATCGAAGGATCGCAAGCCGATCGGCGTTTCAACGGCGGCCACTGGGAAATGACCGCCCGCCGTTCGCGCTTTTGGGTCCAGACATGGACGCCGACGGATTGGGGCGAACTGCGAACCTATATCGAAGGCGATTTCGCTTCGCGCGTGGGCCAAACTTCGAGCCCCGACGCGGGCGGCATCAGCCGCGCCGGTGAAATGCTTCGCCTGCGCCACGCCTACGGCACGCTCGGCCCGGTCTTGGCCGGCAAGACCAACACGCTCTTCGGCGGGCTGATCGGCGCGCCGGAGGTGCTCGACGACGCCGCACCCATCGTCCTCGGCGCGCTCCGAATTCCGCAGATCCGATATTCGCACAATCTCGGCGGCGGACTTGTCTTCATGGTCGCGCTCGAAGAGGCCGGCAATCTGGCGGATTCCGGCTCTGTCATCGTTGGCGCAAGCTGTGCGGTAGGCTCGGTTTGCACCTCGCTGTCGGCGAATACATGGCTCGGCGTGACCACTGGCGGGACCTTCAACGGACCGCAGCGGTGGCCGGACGTGACCGCGGCGCTGCAGTGGAGCTTCCCCAATGGCGCCGTCTACGCTTCCGGTGTCGTCGGCCAATTGGACGTCGACAATGGCGGCGTTACGACGCTGTCCCGCAGCGCCAGCACGTTCAAGTGGGGTGCGGCGCTCGGTGCTCGTTACAATTTCGGTCGGGTCGAGATCGGCGGCCAAGGTCATGTCGGCGATGGCATCGGCGGCAAGTACGCCTTCGTCAACACGGCCGGCTTCACCGACGCGGTTCTGATCCGAACCGGCAGTTCGCAATCGCAGCAATCGTTGACCGAGCTGGCGTCGGTGTTCAGCTACAGCGGCACCGCCTACGTGCAGGTGAAGCTCACCGACACCGTTCGCGCGACGGCATCGTATAGTTGGGGCATGACGGAAGTCGCAAGCGAGGTCCCATTCTACTACGGAACCTCTGCCGCCAACAGCAAACCGGCGCTGACCGGCGTGACCAATATCTTTTCTTCCGCACATGGCAACGTGCTTTGGAATCCCGTCCCTCAAGCCACCTTCGGCGTCGAATACGCCTATCAGTTCTCGGCGAAGTACAATGCCAACAACCTGCACGTTCAACGGTTGCAATTCTCGGCCATTTACCGGTTCTAGTTTGTATTCTCAAGTTGGAGCCGTCGAGCTTGAGCTTGATTCGGTACCGCGCCATTGCCGAGGATCTCCGGGCCGGTTTCGCTCGTAGCAACCCCGACGAATATCCGCTTCCGTCGGAGCACGAACTCTGCAGCGCCTACGCCGTCAGCCGGACCACGATCCGCGCCGCACTTGATTGGCTGGAACGCGTGGCCTCATTCGCTGCCGGCGAGCGGTCAATGCGTCAACTTCCGTTCGCGCAGGTATTGGAAGAATTCCACGCCTTCGCGCAGCCGGCGCTTCATCATCTCGGGGCTGCGCACCATCTCCCCGACGATGGACGCGATCTTGCCGGCGCGGAAATAGAAGCGCCGGTAGAACTCTTCCACCGAAGTGAAAATCTCCCGATGCGAGAGATTCGGATAATGCAGCGGCGCGATCTGCATGCCCTGCCCGTCCACGAGCTCGGCATGATTGAGATCGAGCCAGCCGTTCTCGACGGCCTGCCGGTAGAGCGCCGTGCCCGGATAGGGCGCCGCGAGCGAGACCTGGATCGTGTGCGGATTGATCTTGGTCGCGAACCGGATCGTTTCCTCGATCGTCTCGCGGCTCTCGCCGGGCAGGCCCAAGATGAAGGTGCCGTGAATCTTGATGCCGAGTTCGCGGCAATCGCGCGTAAATCGCGTCGCCACGTCGATCAGCATTCCCTTTTTTATGTTGTGAAGGATTTGCTGATTGCCCGACTCGTAGCCCACGAGCAGCAGGCGCAGGCCGTTGTCCTTGAGGACCTTCAGCGTGGCACGCGGAACGTTCGCCTTGGCGTTGCACGACCACGTGACGCCGAGCTTGCCAAGCTCCCGGGCGATGGCCTCGGCCCGCGGCAGATTGTCGGTGAAGGTGTCGTCGTCGAAGAAAATTTCCTTCACTTGCGGGAAATACCGCCGCGCTAGCCGGATTTCCTCGACGACATGCGCCACGCTGCGCGCCCGGTAGCGATGGCCGCCAACGGTTTGCGGCCACAGGCAGAACGTGCATCGGGACTTGCATCCGCGGCCGGTATAGAAGGACATATACGGATGCTTCAGATAGCCGATGAAATAATTCTCGATCTTGAGATCGCGCTTGTAGACCTCGGTGACGAAGGGCAAGCGGTCCATGTCCTCGAGGATCGCGCGTTCGCGGTTGTGGACGATGGCACCCGCCGCGTTGCGGAAGCTCAAGCCATCGATCTCGTCGAACGCGCGGCCCTCGGCGACCTCCTGGATGGTGAAGTCGAATTCGTTGCGGCCGACGAAGTCGAGCGCGGCCGAGGCCTTGAGGCTCTGGTCAGGCTGGACGGCGACGCGCGCGCCGACCAGGCCGACCTTGAGGCGGGGATTCGTCTCCTTGAGCGCCGCCGCGATCTTGATGTCGGACGCGAAAGACGGCGACGAGGTGTGCAGCACCGCCAGCTCGTAATCCTTGGCGAGCGGGAGCACGTCTTCGGGCCGAAGCCGCGCCGCCGGCGCGTCGATCAGGCGGCTGCCGGGCACCAACGCGGCCGGCTGGGCCAGCCATGTCGGATACCAGAACGAGCGAATTTCGCGGCGGGCCTGATAGCGGGAGCCCGCGCCGCCGTCGAAGCCTTCGAATGAGGGCGCTTGAAGAAACAGAGTCTTCATCATGTCGGATTTTCTCTCAAGAAGATCAATTGGCCGTTGGGGCCGAGGCGGTAGAGCTGACCGCGCCACATGACGCGGCGCGTGAAGAAACTGGCCACGAAGACGCCGAAGGTCAGGAGATCCCGCAGCAGCAGGAGCCAGAGCGGCGATCGCGGCAGACGCAAGGCGCGATCGACCCGCCACTGGACGGCCGTGCGGCAGAGCAATGCCAGCGCAAGGACGACGAGCGCTTCGATTTGCAGCGCATCGTCCCAAGCATGGAACGGCAGCGCCAGCATCGCAAGCGCCGTCGCGTGGGTCAGGCTCGAGCCGAGAAATCCCAAGGGGGCGACGGCGCGGATCGTCCGCGCCCAGCGCAACTCGTGCTGCAGCAGGGCGCGAAAGCTCGGCTCGGCGATCACCTTGTCCAGCAGGTACGAGGACAGGACCACTTTCAACCCGAGCCGGCGCGCGGCCGCGCCCAATTCATGATCGTCGGCCAGATGTCCGGCGATGGCGCCGAAGCCGCCGATCGCGTCCAGTGTTTGGCGGCGGAGCGCCATGGTGGGACCGAAGCAGCCGTCGCCCATGCGCAGCGCCTCGGCCGTCAAGGCCTGCGGCAGGAAACTGTGATTCACGAACAGGCATGTCAGCCGCGACCACAGGCCCGGGGCCGGCAGTGCCCGATAGAGGCAGGTCACGAGCCCGACCGCCGGATCGGCCAGCGGCGCGGTCACTTCCGCGAGGTAGCTGCGGCGCACGCGAATGTCGCTGTCGGCGATCACCAGAAGATCGTGCCGCGCGGCCGGCAGCATGGCGAGGAGATTGCCGACCTTGCGATTGTCCGCCGCCGCCCCGCCGACGACGAGGGCGAGGTCGGCGTTGGGGTATTCGGTCATCAGACGGCGGACGATGGCGATGGCGGAATCGTCCGCGCTTCGCACGCCGAACACGATCTGCCACGTGCCGAAGTCTTGCTCACAGAAAGACCGGAGATTTTGGTAGAGGCCCGGATCGTCGCCGCAGAGCGGCTTCAAGACCGTGACCGGGGCCTGACCCGCCCCCACCGCGGGCGGCCGCTTGAAAAAGCGCCGCACGGCTATGCCGGAACCCAGGATGTAGACGCAGCCGAGGCAGGCGGCAGTAAGCAACACATACTCGACGATCAAAATCATACTGCCCCTGATTTCTTTCCCGTATTGGCGACTTTGCCGATATTTACTAAATGATCGACTGGCGTGAAAGTTAGCGTATGGATTGGATCCGTGGAAGCTAGGCGGCCTCTCCGGGCATGCTACCGGCGCTGGCCCGGCCCGCGACATTCCCGACGGGCAGATTTGGCTGTGCGTGTTGGACCCGTATGGGGGCGTCCGCCGCCCCTTTGAGGTGCCTGTCCCTATCGGTTGCCATTCGTTTCAGTGAGTTAGGTGGGCCCGGGCTTGGCAGCAATGTTGCCGATTTGCAACGTACCGGCATAAAATGGGCACACAATCGAAAAACACCTTGCTTGCCGGACGCAGTAAGGGGAAATCTCGGCACCGCGATCGGTTATGCCGATCTCGGTTCGGTGTTTTTCAATAACGGGAGTGGAGGGGGTCATGAACCTCGGATTGAAGTCTGGATTGCTGGGAGGCGCGGCCGTTTTGGCGCTCGCCATCAGCGTCCCGTCCTACGCTCAGGATGACATCTCGGGGCTGCGTCAGCAGCTCGAGGCGATGAAAGAGCGCTTGGCCAAGCTCGAGGCGGACAAGAGAGAGAAGCGCAGCGTATCTGCCGCGGCAGCCGTCGAAGCCGGCGACAAGCCTCGGAGTTGGAAGCTCCCAGGCACCAACACGTCGATGAACATCGGCGGCTTCGTGAAGTTCTCGACCCAGTGGAGCTTCAACAATGACGGCGTCACCTCCAACTTGGAAGGCACAGGCGCCGGCCTGCTTCGTGGCGCTCAGGGTTCGGCCGCCGAAAACGCGTTCAATGGCGGCACCTTCCAAATGACGGCGCGTCGTTCGCGCTTCTGGATCCAGACTTGGACACCGACCGATTGGGGTGAGTTACGGACCTACATCGAAGCGGACTTCGCCGCTAACGGTGGCCTCGGCGCAATCCAGGTGCTTCGTCTCCGTCATGCCTACGGCACATTGGGCCCAGTCCTCGCCGGTCAAACCACCACGCTGTTCGGTGGTTTGATCGGTGCGCCGGAATTGCTCGATGACGGATCTCCGCAAGCTCTCGGGGCGCTGCGCGTCCCGCAAATCCGTTACACCCACAACTTCGGCGGCGGCCTTACCCTCGCCGTAGCTCTCGAAGATTCGGCCGATCGAAATGATGCGAACTTGCCGGGATTTGCACAAGTTGGCGCCAACTGTACGGGGACGAGCTGCGCCTTGTTCACTTCCACCGCTTTCGCCTCGGGCACGTTCTTCGGCCCGAAGCGGTGGCCGGACGTGACGGCGGCTCTGCAGTGGAATTTCCCGAACGGCGCTATGTATCTTTCGGGTGTGATCGGTCAGATTGACGTCGATAGCGGCGGTGCCGGCCCCTCAGGGCTGGTACGCGCGGACTCAACGTGGCGCTGGGGCGGTGCGCTTGGCGCTCGTTACGACTTCGGTCGGGTTGAAATCGGTGGCCAGGGCTATTTCGGCCAGGGCATTGGCTTCAAATACAACGGTCCGCCGACCGGGTTCCTTGATACGATCATTATTACCCAGAGCGGGAGCAATAGTACTGATCTGCGTGCGGTGACGAGCTACGGCGGCACGGCGTACGTGCAAGTGAAGCTGACCGACACGATCCGTGCCACTGCCGCCGGCAGCTGGGGTATGCAGGAAGCCGCCAGTGAAATCCCTGGCTACTATACTGCCGGCTCGACCAGCAGGGCCGTATTGACCGGCCAGACCAATGTTTTTCTGAGCGGTCATGGCAATATTCTATGGAATCCTGTTCCGCAGGTGACCTTTGGAGCGGAGTACAGCTATCAGTTCGCTGCCAAGTATAACGGACCCAACGTGCACCTAAATCGTCTTCAATTCTCGGTGATCTATCGGTTCTAATCGCAAGACTGGCACTCTTGTGACCTGGGGCTGGTCCCGATGGGACCAGCCCCAATTTTTTTCCGGCAGTTAGAAACCGGCCGGAAAAACAACAGCGGGAACGCAACATAGATGCCGTCAAACGCTACGAATTCGTTTGAGTAAATCAACCCGGGCGGCAATCCGCTTTGAAATACCGGTTAGTGCTAACTACTGCCGGTGCGCATTGATTGGCCTACGCAGTTTCAGCCCATCGTGTTGATGCGGCCGGTCAGTTGGCGCCCAGGCAGAGCAAATGCGGCTCATGGTGGCATGCGTGATGGTCCTGCACCACCCGATGATGATGGAATCCATATGAGTGCGCGATCTGAGCGCACTGCTGATAAAAGGCAACGCAAGTCAAACGCTGCCAGTGATGGTGCTGCGCGAGCATAATATTTGCATGTCGATCCACGCCAGGTGGAAGTTTGGAAGATACAACGGCCGCAGTCCCTTCAGCTCCTGCGGGCCAACTGGCGGCGGAAGTCAGGGCGAGAACGACTAAACTCACCAAAAGCTTCATGTGAGTGCTCCAATCGGCATTTCGTTCCCATTTATACCAGCAAAATTGATTGCTGCAAAGCACGCTCAAGCCGGGGGCTGCTGGCGTCGGCGCTGGGGGCGCAACAATTCTACCCGCGCAACGGTGCCGGCGAGAAATGGGGCGAACGACGGGATTCGAACCCGCGACCTCCGGACTCACAATCCGATGCTCTAACCAACTGAGCTACGTTCGCCATTGGGCCGCATCGGTGACACCCAATTTGGGCCACCGTCGAAAGGAGCAAGCGGGCCGTCGCTTGGAGTTCAGTAGCCGAGAACGACCTGCCATTCGCATAATAGGAAAGTGGCCCGCCTTCCGGCGGGCCACTCAACCGAACCTGCCGCAAACGCTTAGTAGCAAACCTTGTAGCCGTGGTGATTCCAGTAGCAGTTGTAGTAGTGGTGGCGGTAGTTGTGGTGGCGGTAGTAGTGGTGCCCGTAATAGCCGTAGTAGTACGCCGGCTGGATAACCGAGTCAGTGCTTTGGGGCGCGAGGGACACGTCGAACGCCGGCGCAGCCTGAGCGGCCGTTGCGCCGAGAGAGAGCGCGGCAACCGCGGCGGCGATGAGGAGGTTGGTCTTCATGGATTTACTCACTGGTTAAGAGTTGGGTGAAGTGAGACTTCCCGCTTACCTCACTATGACGCAGAGACTACGCGATACCGGGCGAGTTCGCAGTGACGGCCATCACAGGGGCGATTAAGAGACGCGGCATGAAACCGAGAATGCGGCGCTGCGGCAGCGGGTAATCGTGTTGCGGCGCAAGCTGCCGGGGCGCGTCAGACTCCGATCGCCTGTTCTTTGTCTGGCTGGTTCTCCCTTTGGCCCTCAGGGCCACCTTGATTGTCCGACCCGAGGCAATCTTGCGCGATATTGGAGAGGAAGTCGCGGGGACGTCGCGGCCGCCACGGCTCGAAGGTGACCTTCGCATGTTGATCCCGCAGATGAGCGTCGAGAACCCGGTGTGGGGAGGACCTCGCATTCACGGCGAGTTGCTCAGCTGGGTTCGAGGTGGCGCAGTCGTCCGTCGCCAAATCATAACGTCGTCAGTTCTGAGCGGGCTACATCACGTCTATGCACGGATTTAACTTTCGGTACAGACGGCACTAACAAAATCGGCGCACATGCCGCGTTCTTTCGCCCGTACATTTTCGTGATGAACCGCGCCAGAGTCATTGACATTCAGCGCCAGCCTTCTTCTATTGAGGAGCTGGAGTACCAGAAGCCGATGAGTTGCTACCGCGTACTGGGATTTATGTTCGGCCTGCTGCTTGCCATGGTGTTCGTGGTGGGCGGCGCGCATGCGCATGGACCGGTCCAGCAAAGTTCCTACGGGGCACATGACGGCTTTGCCGAACGCAGCGTGATCGAGAGTTCGCCCGAGGCGGCCCCAATGCAGGCAGGGTGGGCGGCCGCGACGGATCACGCGCTTGCGTCGTCCGAGTGTCCCGGCGAAATCGACGGCAAATGCTGCTCGCAGCATTGTTGCGTCGGAGCGACCGTCGCAATCGAGACGGATTCGCCAAAGGTCGCGATGGAGCTGACTCTGGCGGAAAACCCGCCTGAAGCCCCGAGCGACCTCACTTTGTCCGGGTTACTGAGACCTCCCTGCAACTAGCGCATCTGCCTCCCCATTGAGGGAGGCGAGCCGCCCGCGCATCCGCGCGGGATCGATGCAGCGCAACCTTTAGCCGCCCGCAGACGGCGGCAGGTTCAGCAGGGATTTGGTTTCAATGCCTTTCAAGGTTTTTCGCCCAAGGCCGCCGGCCATAGCCGGGACCTTGCTCTTCCTATCCGCGTGCAGCTTTTCCCCGCCAGCAGGGCCTTATTCCGGGGCCGACCCCGCGGATGCGGCGGCGCCCGCACGGCCCGTCACCGATACCCTTGTCACGGGGCCGTATCAAAGCTTCCGGCCGGTGACGCCACGCGACTGGCGCGAGCAGAACGAGCGGGTCGCCCCGCAGCCCCGGCCATGATGCGAGCGCTAGTGCTGATTTGCCTTCCGGCCTTGGTGTCAGCGTGCCAGACGCTGAGCAAGGATGGCGGTATGGATACGGTCACCAGGTTCGCAAGCACGGAGCTGAAAACGGACGCGGTTGCCGTCCGCACAGCCGAGGACGCGAAGCTTGCCCGCAGCAAGATCGAGGAGCTGCTTACCCGCCCGCTCACCGCGGACGGGGCCGTCCAGATCGCGTTACTCAATAACCGCGGGCTGCAGGCCGCCTTCAATGATCTTTTCATCGCGGAGGCCACGGCGCTTGAGCAGAGCCTTCCGCCGAATCCGACCTTCTCGATTGCCCGTCTTGCCAGCCGGCCCGAACTCGAACTTGAGCGGCAGGTCGTCATCAACGTGCTCGCGCTCGCGACCCTTCCCGTGCGCTCCGACATCGCGCGCGAGCGCTTCCGGGCGGCGCAACTGCGGGCGGCGGAAAACGTCGCGCGCATCGCCGCCGAAACACGCCGCGCCTATTACCGCGCAGTGGGCGCGCAGCAGACCGTCAATCTGCTTGCGCAGTCTCAGCAGGCGGCCCTTGCCACAGCGCAGCTCGCAAGGCGCCTTGGAGAAACAGGCGCGATCAACAAGCTCGATCAGGCCAGGGAACAGGTCTTTTACGCGGAGCTGACAGGGCAGCTCGCGACCACGAGGCAGCGGGCGCGCACCGAGCGGGAGCGCCTGACACGCCTGCTGGGGCTTTGGGGCAATGACCTTGATTTCAGGTTGCCGGGAGCGCTGCCGGCGATTCCGCGGCAAGTACAGACCCTGCTGCTTGTCGAACAGGAAGCAATCCGCCGCCGGGTTGATCTTCAGATGGCGCGCATCGAACTCGGCGCGCTCGCAAAGTCGCTCGGCCTTAGCCGCGCGACACGCTTTATCAACATGCTCGAGATCGGCGGCAGGTTTGATTCCATCCGCGAGCGCGAGAGCGGGGAGCGCTTCTCGAGGACGGGATTTGAGGCCGCGATCACGATTCCGATCTGGGATTTCGGGGAGGCGCGCACGCAGCAGGCGGAGCAGACCTATCTCGCCGCACTGAACCGGCTTGCCGACAAGGCCGTGACGATCAGATCGGAAGCGCGCGATGGGTATCGCTCGTACCGCGCAACCCACACCATCGCGCGCCATTACGTGGGCGAAGTGCTCCCGCTGCGCAAGATCATCTCGGATGAGCTGCTGCTTCGCTACAACGCGATGCAGATCGATGTGTTCGAGCTTCTTGCGGAAATACGCCAGCGCATCACGGCCCATGTCGCCGCGATCGAAGCGCAGCGGGATTTCTGGCTTGCAGACACCGACCTTGGCGCCGCCCTCATCGGCGGCGGCACCGCGCCCGGCGATGCGGGCGCGCGAAGCAATGCGCCCGCCAGTTCAGGCGCACAGGAACATTGAGAAGGAGAGCAGAAATGAATGTCTCACGAAGAAACCTGATCGCGGCCGGAGCGCTCCTTGGCGCCGCCGCCGTCAGCGGGCGCGTCCGCGCGGCAAGCATTCCCGAAGCGCCCTCGATGGACAAACCCTCCATGCAGCCGCCGCTTTTTCCCAAGAGCGGCCCCGATTACCAGCCCGTCGTTACCCTCAACGGCTGGACATTGCCCTGGCGGCAGAACGGCGAATGGAAGGAGTTTCATCTCGTCGCGGAGCCAGTCGTCCGGGAGATGGCGCCGGGCATGAAGGCGCATCTATGGGGCTACAACGGCCAATCGCCGGGTCCCACCATCGAGGTGGTCGAAGGCGACAAGGTGCGCATCTTCGTGAGCAACAAGCTGCCCGAGCATACCACGATTCACTGGCACGGAATGCTGCTGCCCAACGGCATGGACGGCGTGGGCGGCTTGACCCAACCGCACATCAAGCCGGGCAAGACTTTCGTTTACGAGTTCCAGATGCAGAAAAGCGGGACCTTCATGTACCATCCGCACGCCGACGAGATGGTGCAGATGGCCATGGGGATGATGGGCTTCTTCGTCGTCCACCCGCGCGATCCCAATCTATACCGCGTCGACCGGGATTTCGTATTCCTGATGAGCAATTTCGACATCGATCCCGGGAGTTTCGTGCCCAAGGTCATGACGATGCTCGATTTCAACCTGTGGGCCTGGAACACACGCGTCTTCCCCGGTATCGATCACCTCGTCGTCGGCAAAGGCGATCGTGTGCGGGTACGCATGGGCAATCTGACCATGACCAACCATCCCATCCACATGCACGGCTACCACTTCTCCGTCACCGGGACCGACGGCGGTTGGGTGCCGGAAGGCGCTCGTTGGCCCGAAACCTCGATCGACGTTCCGGTCGGTGCCATGCGGGCGTTCGAATTCAAGGCCGACGTGCCCGGCGATTGGGCGATCCACTGCCACAAGGCGCATCACACGATGAATGCCATGGGCCATGAAGTGAAGACGTTCATCGGCGTTCAGAAGCGCGATCTCGCGAAGTCGATCCAGCGAATGGTTCCGGACTACATGCCGATGGGCAACCGCGGAATGGCGGATATGGGCGAGATGGAAATGCCCATGCCGAACAACACGCTGCCGATGATGACAGGCTTCGGCCAGTTCGGGCCGATGGAGATGGGCGGCATGTTCTCGGTCGTGAAGGTGCGCGAGGGCCTCGCCGCCAACGATTACAAGGATTCCGGGTGGTACAAACACCCGGCAGGAACCGTCTCTTACGAGGTGAAGGGCGAGCCCGTCACCGAACCCAAGCGACAGACGGAAAGACCCCGAGCCCGCGGTCGGGAGATCGAAGTCAAAGTCGTCAAGCCCGGTGCCAAAGGAAGTCACGACAAACATTGAGCAGGAGATCAAACATGCAGAAGGCCTATCTCATTAGTTTCGTCCTCGCGGCGACCGCTGCCCTATCGTTCCCCAGCATGGCCGACAAGGGGGGCGCGCCACACGGGCACGACAAGACGGAATTTTCAGCCGGGGAGCCGGGCGACCCGAAAAAACCCGCGCGGATCGTCCAGGTGCTGATGCGCGAGGAGGACGGCAAGATGATGTTCGTCCCGAACCGTTTGGAGATTCAAAAAGGCGATCAAGTCCGCTTCATGCTGCGCAACATCGGCGAGCAGGATCATGAATTCGTGCTCGCGACAAAGGCCGAAAACGCGAAGCATGCCAAGGAAATGGAAAAGAATCCCGATATGGAACACGCTGACCCGAATGCGCGGCGGATCGCAACGAAGAAATCCGGCGAAATCGTATGGCGTTTCACCAAAGCCGGGGAATTCGAATTCGGCTGCCTCATTCCCGGTCACTACCAAGCGGGCATGTTCGGCGTAATCATCGTCAAATAACGCGCGAAACTTCAACCGAAGGAGACAAGTCATGCGAATGACGATAATCGGCACCGCTCTCGCGGTGATGTTGATACCCGCTGTCGCGCAAGCGCAATCCACCATGGTCGACGGGCAGGTTCAAAAAATCGATGAGCCGCAATCGAAAATTACCCTGAAACACGGGCCGATCAAAAAGCTGGACATGGATGAGATGACCATGGTTTGGCGCGTGCAGGATCCGGCTCTGCTCAAGGGAATCAAGGAGGGAGACAAGGTCAAGTTCGACGCTGATCGCGTGAACGGCCAGCTCATGATCATCAAATTGGAAAAAAGCAAATAGCGCTGGTCTGTCGACGGAAGAGGGCGCGACGGAGGCTCATGCTCCGGCCGCCCCCTTCCGTGATGCCGCGTTCACTGCGCCCGCGTACCGCGCTCCAGAAAGAGATGGAGCGTAGAGTCCATGAAACATTCGCACTAGTCAGAGCACCGTCGTGCTTTGGCGTTGGCTGCATTTGCCAACGCACCGCACAGCGGCGCACGAGGATCGTACGGTGATGTTTGAACTTGCTGCAAACGAGCTACGTGTGGCAGGCGACGATCGCCGCTGGGGGCGTGAAACACGGTCGGGATGGCTTCGGCTGGCCGTCCTGGCGATCTTGATACTTATGCTCTCGTTGGGCGAAACAGAGGCAAATGCCCTTTTTCACACCAGCGTGGTCGGAGCGTACGCACTAACTAGCTTGCTCGCTCTTGGATTTGCGCTCGCCAAACGTGGACCGCGGTGGATTTCCCCCGGGTTCGTCATAGCCGATGCGCTTCTGGTTCTGGCCCTGTTCTACGAACATCTCCTGGCTGACGCGACAGCACACGAGCACGCGCTTACTGCGGTAAATCTCGCGGTTGCGTTTCTGCTCCTCAATCACGTCAGTCTGCGCCTGCGGCCGCAACTTGTGCTGCTTTTCGCCGTCATAGTCCTGACGGGGTGGTTCGTCCTCATGATGGCAGCGAGTTTTCTGCATGGATCCAAGGAATCTTACCATTTACCTCCGGGCTTTGTTGAGGAAGCCGTGGTTACAGCGACTTTCGCCTTTGCGGCATTCGTCGTGTATCTTCTGACGAGGGACCACAACATCCTCTTGGCCTCTGCCACGAAAAGCGAACGCCGCCGGCAGAATCTTTCGAGATTCTTTTCCCCGAGTATTGTGTCGGAACTGGAAACGAGAGGGAGCTCGCTCGACCTCGATCGCCGCAACGCGGCGATTATGTTCGTGGATTTGCGCTGCTTCACCAGATTTTCCGAAACGGCGGATCCGAACAGCCTTGCGCGTCTCCTGGGGGAATATCGACAGATCGTGGCCGATACAGTGTTCTTGCGCGCTGGCACGATCGACAAATTCATCGGCGACGGCGTGATGGCAGTGTTCGGACATCCAAAATTATCACCGGAAGATGCGAGTCAGGCCCTCGCATGTGCTTTGGAGCTCAAAAGCCGGCTGGAGGATTGGAATAAAGAGCGGCGCGAGCGTGGTGAGCCGGTGCTTGACGCTGGAATCGGTCTGCACTTCGGAGCGGTCACTGCGGGATTGATCGAGAGCGGCCGCCACAGCGAATTCACCGTGTTTGGCGACGCCGTCAATGTTGCGGAGCGCCTGGAACGGCTGACGAAGCAGCTCAATGCTTATATTGTGGTTTCAAGAGATCTGCTCGACGAGATTCGGCCGTCGACGAGCCTCGAGAACTGGCAATGGCAGGATGCAGCGGAACTACCGGGGCGTAGCGGGGTCATCTCAGTAGCCTACCTACTTCGTCATGCAGATGAATAACATCCTAAGAAGCCTCAGGGTCGCCCATGTTTGTGTTTGTCATGTCGCATAGCGTACCTAGTCGTTTTGCCTTCCCCGGCCAGTCATATGCTTTTCTTCCATTGGACTAAGACTATTTCCGCTGGTGTGGCGTAAAGGCAAACGTCCGTGCAGACTCGAGAACTGGCGCCGCGCGCGAAAGCCTTGGCGGGCCGAAAGAGAGGGCGTGTGCAGTGCATCGATCCCGCGGTCGCTGCTCACGGTATTGGCAGGAGCGCCAACCGCGGCCGCGCAGCTTACGATGCAACACCATGATCTGCTGTCGAAGCGCCGCATTCTCTCCTCAAGCGATACTCCTTCGACCGTAGCGACTCACCCAGGAGGGCCAGCCGGCGCCGGGATCAAGGCGAAAAGAAGAGAGCATGGTCACGTCCCATAGCGTGGTGTAGCTCGGCGGTAGCGAAGCCGCGAGCGAGCGGCCTCGCGCTGCCGGTGTCGCCACGCCTCCATGGCGGACGGCTCTGGCTCGATGAGGCGGCGAGTGGGCTGTTCGGCTTCGTCCATCCCGGCAGCGCGGCCTTCGAGGAAGTGGCGTTCTGCCCGGGCTGGCTGTCCGGCATGGCCTTCATCGACGGCTATGCCCTCGTCGCCACGTCGGCGTCGCGCGACGGGCAGGGCGCGGGCGGGTTGCCGCTCGAAGCCAATCTCGCTTCCTATGGCGCCCGGGCGCAGACCGCGCTCTGCGTCATCGATCCGGCCCGCGGCGAGGTAGTGCATTGGGTGCGTTTCGACGGGTTGGCGGAATTGCGCGATGTGGCCGTGCTGCCCGAAACGGTGCAGCCCGCGGCGCTTGGCTTGGCCGGCGACGACATCCGGCGCGTGCTGAGCATTGGGCCGGATCGTTCCGGCCGCCCGCCGCGCAATGGCCCTGCCGCAGCGTGAGCGCGGGGTTGGCGCTGCGTTGCGCGCCAGCCGCTTTCGTGCTTGAACGCGCGCCGCCCGTTTCCCAGCGATAGAGCACCATGCCAAGACGCTCGACGATCGGGAACACTGCGGAAGGCGCTTGCCAGGAACACAAGATCGACGCGATGCGGCACCAGCGTCACGACCTCATAGCATTGCCGGCGATCTAGTCGCAACTGGATATACCGGCTTCACCAAGACGTAATCGAGCAACATCGAGCAAGTTGGGTCGTGGTCCACGGCGACCACATGTCGGGCGATTTTGGCAATCTGCAAAGTGCACTAGCCCTCGCCAAAACAAAGATCGGCTACGTCTGTGCCGGGCATCAAATCGATCGCCTTGAGTTCGGTCGGTCATCGTGCTGAAGCCAGCCTCGGTTGCGGCATTGCGGTAGCAAAACGCTCATCCCTATTTCGGCCGATGGGTGTCGTTTGCCTGCATCAGCTCGCAGGAAACTCTCCAAATCGCAATCGATGCGCGACCTGCTTTAATTCGTGTTCGAAGACGCACCCAAGCGGAGGGTGGGAACCAAACCGGAGCGTAGGGCGTTAAACTCCCAACCGCCGCGGGAGGCCCCCCTCCTCCATTGCGAACTGGCATTCCGGTGCCTCGCATTCACAGCAACCGCAAGGACATCACTATGCGTCACCACGACCGAAATACCACGACTTGCATTGAGGAGTGTTTACGGTGCTACCAGTCGTGTTTCGGGATGGCCATGACCCATTGCCTTGAGACGGGCGGCAAGCATATCGAACCAGGGCATTTTCGCCTGATGTCTGCTTGCGCGGAAATCTGCCGCACTGCTGCACATTTCATGTTGATGAAATCGGAGCACGCCAAGCATCTCTGCAAAGAATGCGCGGAGATTTGCGACCAGTGCGCAAGAGACTGCGAGAAACTCGGGGATATGAACGACTGTGTCGAGGCTTGCCGAAGGTGTGCAGAAGCATGTCGTAAGATGGCCAGTTGAGCCTCGATGACACGTCAAGATCTCCAACAATCGCCTCGTTAATCATTCCCATTGCCGCCTCAAGGAAACCCCATGAAACGCATACTTCTCGTATCCGTCGCTTCCATGTTTGTTGTCGGCAGCGTTCTTGCAGAGCAACCCGGTCCTAAGCCTGGAACAGAAATGAAGGGCATGGATATGAAGATGATGCCCAGCGCGAACGATTCCGCGTCCACTAAAGGTTACAAATCCGCCGTGAGGAAGATGATGGAGGCGATGCCCCAATTTACCGGTGACGCCGATATTGACTTCATGAAGCAGATGCGGCCGCACCATCAGGCGGCGATTGACATGGCTAAGGTACTCCTCGCTAACGGCAAGGACGCCGAAACCAAAAAGCTGGCACAGGAAATCATCGCCGCACAGGAAAAAGAAATCGCGACTATTGACGCTTGGTTGAAGAGAAGATGAGTATAGCGACTTACAAAGGGGATACCCATTTTCAAGGACTGCCGGGGAAGGCCTTAGATCGACGGCTCATCATCGCGTGCACGATCGCAACCTACGCCTTAAGATAATATCCCGAAGCAAACATTCGTGCGCACAAGAAGAAAAGTGCGACAATCGCTTGTACGAGCAGCGGGCTTGGTATAACTGGCTGGTGGCGCAAATCACGTGGAGCGCTTCGGAGCGCAGAGCTCCCGACCGCATAGCACGAGACGGAGACAATCGGCCCCGCTCAGAAATGGGCGGGGCCTTTCGCTTTTTCGGCCGCCGGCGCGAGCGCTCAGCGCTGCACTCAACTTAATTCGCGCTCAGTTTGGACCTTTTGTCCCCGTGCAGAAAGTTCCGCTCGTGCCCCATGCGGCGCGAAATATGGCTCCAGACATTGAGTTCACAGACGGAAAACATCTTCCGGGAGGCCGTGGTCCGCCCGCAAAAGTGCATGAGGTGGGCCAGCTGAGGGCGTGCACCATAATCGGCGTTGACTGCCTCGATCGTCCCGACGAATGCTCGAGCGACAATTTCTTCGAGAGCCGCGTGCCGCAATGTGCCGCCCGCCGCTTACCCCAGTGTCAACACCTCTGGTGTGCAACGGGCCAGGCGCTTTCGCTACCGTGGGCTCCGCGCTCCCAACTGCACCGCCGCGCACGTCGGGCTCAATATGACGTCCTCCCTATTTTCTCCTCCAGCGTGAGGGAGAGTTTTCCGGCAGAATCTTGACCCGAGGAAGGGATAAGGA
>Ga0268299_1001680_pt1 | contig 34720 bp, 39 predicted proteins | sample NOBtaG_FD_193484 | JGI IMG/M metagenome (GOLD analysis project Ga0268299, IMG submission 193484) | Activated sludge microbial communities from bioreactor in Nijmegen, Gelderland, Netherland - NOB reactor | ecosystem: Engineered > Bioreactor > Aerobic > Activated sludge | place: Netherlands... | reverse complement strand
GGTCTGTAGGATAGGTCAGCGCGTCGGCACAGACCAGTTCGACGTTCGGCCATTCTCCTTGCCGCTCCTGAAGCAAACCGTGCAAGCGGGGATCAATCTCAACCGCGATCACCCGACGCGCCGCCTGCGACAACGGGGAAGTCAAGGCTCCTCGGCCAGGACCGATTTCGAACACGGTGTCCTCAGGAGTCACCGCCGCGGCGGCAAGGATCTTGCGGATGATATTGGGATCGATGAGAAAATGCTGCCCGAGGCGTTTGTTTGCCGGAGGGAACGGACGATCAGGCACCCGTCACCCTCCGGCAGACGGACGCTGAGGCGCTTGAGCCATCGCCTTCGATAAGGTGGTCAATGGAACCCGGAAACAATCGACGAGATCCGTGAACTCTTCGACCAGATCATTCGAGAACGAAGGGCCCGGCTGGATCTTCGCAAACTCCTGCCCGGCTTTCGGGCCGAGCGAATCGGTCAGCAGCGCCACGGTCTTGATCCTCCACTTGGCGACCCGCTCGGTCCCCGACGTCGTGTTGAGCGTGTCCAGCGTCTCCTGCACGATCTGTTCGAGTTCCTGCAACTGCTGCCGAATGATAGTCAGTCCTTTGGATGTATCCTGCATCATAGCTCCAATGTCCTCCTACACCGCCTGAATACGCTGCCGTCTCGCCGCGAGATCCGCCGCCAGCACAATCGCCTCGATCAGACTCCCTGGATCGGCGATGCCCTTGCCGACGATGTCGAAGGCCGTTCCGTGGTCGACGGAGGTGCGGATGATCGGCAGGCCGACCGTCAGATTGACGCAGGTACCGAACGCCACGAGCTTGAGCGGAATGAGCCCTTGATCGTGATACAGGGCCACCACCCCGTCGAACTCTCCGCGCGCCGCCTTGCCGAACAATGTGTCCGCCGGCAACGGATCGCTGGCCAGGATGCCCTGCCGGCGCGCCGCGCGGGCGGCGGGGCCGACGAGCCGTGCTTCTTCATCGCCGAACAGGCCATGCTCGCCGGCATGCGGGTTGAGCGCCGCCACGCCGATTCGAGGCCGTTTAAGGCCGAACAACCTGGTCAACGCCGCGTGCGCGAGGCGGATCCCTTTCTCAATCTTCGGTCTGGTCAATTGGGCGGGGAGTTTCTTGATGGCCACATGGGTCGTCACGAACATGATCTTCAGCGGGCCGCCGACGATCATCATGCCGGATTCTTTCGCCTTCGTCAGATCGGCCAACAGCTCCGTGTGCCCGGGAAAATGGCAGCCGGCCATGTTGATGGCTTCCTTGTTGATCGGCGCCGTGACGATTCCGTCGATACAGCCGAGCTGCGCGAGCTGCACTCCTTTCTTGATGAAGGCGACGGAGGCGGCTCCGCTCTCCGGAGCCGCAACGCCGAGTCGGATCCGACCGAGCGGCTCTTCTATTGGATCCAAGACCGAAATCCGACCGCGCCGGAACGACGCCTGCCCGTGGCCGTCCACCCGCGCCACATCGAGCGTGAGGCCCAGACGTTTGACGGTCTGCCGCATGATCGAATGCGATCCGATCACCAACGGAAGACACAGACGCCGCACCCGCGGGTTCAGCAAGGCCTTGACGATTACCTCCGGGCCGATTCCGGACGGATCGCCCATCGTAATGCCCAGCAACGGCAGCTTTGTGTTCTCTTGTTTCATTGTTGTGACTGCCTCTTCAGCAAAAACCTCAGCCCTAACCTTCTCATGAGCCATAGAGATAGACCGCATATCCTATATAAAGGAGCGCGCAGGCGCTCATCAACCAAGGCCGCCAGAGCCGCCCCACGGCTGATTGCAGCAAGAGGGCGAGGGCCGCGGTGACGGCCAGCACCATCGTCAGGAGCGCGGAGGGCGCCAGCGTCCACTCAGTGCCGAGCAAGCCGACGGAGACCGGAATGGTGCCTTGGAACACCATGGCCCCGGTGACGTTTCCGACGGCCAAGCGATCCTTCTTCTGATAGAGCCACAGAAAGCTGTTCGACATCTCTGGCAATTCGGTCGCCAACGGCGCGATCAGCAGCGACAGGATCAGCGGCGAGATCGACAGGAACTGGGCCGTGGATTCCGCCGCCGTGACGAACAGGTGCGCACCGATCGCCAGGCCGCCCAACCCAACCAGGGCTTGCAGCACGATCATGCCGTAGGACGGAGTCTGAGCTTGCCTCGCGAAGAACAGCGCGCCCAGTTCGTCCAGTTCCCCTTCTTCCTCGTCACCCGTATCCGTAAACTTCAACTTGACGTAGTAGAGATACCAGGCGACGAGACCCACCGCCACCGCGATGTGGACAGGAGCCGGGGCGAAGACACAGCTAAGCGCCACGGCATAGGCCGCGACAAAGAATGCAAGATCGATGGAAACCTCTTTATAGTTCAGCCGAAATGCGGCGCTTCGTTTTCCGACGCCGGCGTAGAGCAGGAGCAACGCTGCCAGGATCGGAATCACCAACGTGCTCAGCATGAACGGTGCGCCGAGAATCGCGCCGAGGCCGACTTCCGCTTCTTCGCGGGTCCCGCCGAAAAAGATGGCGACGATCGGAATGGACGTCTCCGGAAGCGTGGTCCCAATCGCGGCCAGAACGCTTCCGACAGCTCCCTCGGACAGATTGAGCCGCTTCCCCAGCCATTCAATGGCATTCGTAAACAGCGCGCAGGCGCCCAGCGTCACGACCACCGATGCCACGAACAGAAGTCCGTACAGCAGCAGGTTCACGCCCGGTCCTTCTTGTTCGCGCGGCCTCGGCGATACGCCACCACGGCCTCCTCGAGAACAGCCTTCACCGGACGTCCGGTCCGTTCGGCAATTCGTTTGCAATCGAGGTATTCGGGAAAGGCCTTCGTGTGTCCTCCGGCGAGGTCGGCGACCTTGACCCGGACCTGTCCTCCGGGAAGTTGTACCGTCACGAATCGGCGGGGAAGGACTTGTCTGACGATCTCCTGCGCTCGGACGCCGAGAGCGGTGGTCTCCTCGAACAGCACGTCCATGAGAGCCTGCGCGCGATCCGGAGCGGCCAAGACGGTCAGCACGATCCCCGGTCTTCCGTGTTTCATGATGACCGGCGTCAGCGTGACATCGAGCGCGTGGTGTTGGAAGAGCCGTTCTACGACATAGTCATACGTTTGGGGATTCACGTCGTCCAAGTTGGTTTCGATGTGCACGACCCGATCCTGTTCGCGGTCTTGCTCGAGCCCGGCGGGAGAGAGGAACACCCGCAGCACGTTGGGCCAATCTGCGGGATTGGCATCACCCGCTCCATAGCCGACTGCGCCGGGCGACAGGAGCGGCATGGGACCGAACTCGGTCGTGAGGCTTCGAAGGAGCGCGACGCCGGTCGGAGTCGCCAATTCCCGGGGAGGACCCGCGCTGTAGATCGGCATGCCCGTGGCAAGAATTGCCACCGCCGGTCCCGGCGCCGGCAATATTCCGTGAGCCGATTGCAACGTTCCACCCCCGACGTTCACAGCCGAAGCCGTCACTCGGGACACACCCAAGATTTCACAGCCGATCAGACTGCCGACGATGTCGACGAAGGAATCCAAGACAGAGACTTCATGGAAGTGCACGTGGGACTTGGGAACTCGATGCGCTCGGCTTTCGGCCTCCGCCAACCGGTCGAACACCGCCCGGCTCCGGAGTTTGACCTGCTGGGACAGCCGGCTTCTCGACAGGATTGCATGGATCTGTTTCAAGGACAACGGCGCCCGCAACCCGGTGCGTAGCAACACGTCGATTTTCGTCGCATGCAGTGCGGCCCGTTGCACCCGGCGACGGCGCAATCGAAAGCCGGAGACGCCCAATCGCTTGAGGCCCCGCGCCAGATCGTCGAACGGCACCCCGACGTCCACCAGGGCGCCCAGCGTCATGTCGCCGCTGATTCCAGAAAAACAATCGAAATGAAGATGCGCGCCCATTGGTTACCTCACACGGCACGGCGAAAAGAAGCGCGCCATCTTACCCAAGGACGTCCGGAACGGCAATGCGCGGATTGACAGGTCCAAGAGGCTGTGCTATCCACGGTTGCGGGCCGTCCGTGCCGCAACAAATCCTGTGAGCCGTCAGACAGCCGCATGGCGTGTTCGATCCCTTCCACAGACAAGACCGCGACAAACGGCGCCCGCCGCTGCAACGCTCGTGGTTGGCTCTGCCTCTCTCTGGCGTTCCTGTTCCTCACGTCGGGACCGGTCCTCGCAAAATCGAAAACCCCGCGTGCGCCGCGGCCGGAGCCGGATCTGAAAATTCTGGAATTCAAGATCAGCCCTACTCCCTACATCGTCGCGGCAGGCCAGTTGGAATTCTCGGCCGTGGTGCAGCTTCCGAAAGACCTGGACGGCGCCACCCTGCTTGAAGTCTCATCGCTGCTCACGTCTCCGTCCAAGACATCGATCCGCTTCCTCTCGACCCGCAAGCCGCTGGATGATCATGACATTCCCTCGGCCACCCCCTCGGAGTTTCCACGACTTCCCATCGTCTTGACGTGGGACGGAATGGACCACCAGAAGATGCCGGCCAGCGCGGGCCTGTATCACTACGAGATGCGGGCCAAGCTCCTGGCCAACGGTGAGAAGGGGCCGAGAACGCTCATGGTGTCTTGGCCCAAGCGGGGAACGGTCGAAGTGAAATAGCCAGTTGCCGTATCTCGTCGTTCGTCCCTCGTATCTCGCCAAGGATTTTTACGAAGGACGCTTCACGAACGACGCTTCACCCATAATGTTGATCCGGTGCGCCAAGCACCCGGCGCCGAATCCGTTGTCGATGTTCATCACCCCGACGCCTGCCGCGCAAGAATTCAGCATCGTCAGCAGCGCCGCCACTCCCCCGAAGCTTGCTCCATACCCACGACTGGACGGCACCGCCACGACCGGACAGGACACCAGCCCGCCCACGACACTCGGAAGCACGCCGTCCATACCGGCTACCACCACGATCACCCTGGCCGACAGCAGCCGGCTGCGGCGGTCCAGTAACCGGTGAATGCCGGCGACACCGACGTCGTAAAGAGTCTCGACCCGGCTTCCCATGGTTTCGGCGGTGATCCTGGCCTCTTCGGCAACCGGAACATCCGACGTTCCGGCCGTCACGATCAGGACCAGCCCCCTCAGCCGCCGGCGGGGATCGCGCACGGAAACAACACGGGCCTCCTTATGGTAGGCCGCCCGACGGTGCAGTCTGGTGATGACCGCCGCGACTTCGGGCGTCGCCCGTGTCGCCAAAAACGGCCGGTGATGGGCGAGCAGCGATTTGGCGATGCCGCGCACCTGAGCCGGCGTTTTTCCTTCGCAGAGCACCACTTCGGGAAAGCCTTGCCGAATCGCGCGATGGTGGTCGAGCGAGGCGAAGCCCAGATCTTCGAATGGCAAGGACCGAAGCCGGTCCAGAGCCTGGGGCACGGACAGACTGCCGCGACGCACACGCTCCAACATGTGTTCCAGGCGCCTGCGATTCATGCGGTGCTCTTTTCGGGTTTTGCGCCGCGCTCCATCAGATCGGTCACGGCCCGACGGCAGGATTTTCCCTCGAACAATACGGCATTGATTTCCTGCACGATGGGCATTTCGACCCGTGCCCGGCGGGCAAGCCCCAGAGCCGCTCTCGCGGTCCGAACCCCTTCGGCCACGGCCTGCATGCCGCTCAGCACGGTCTCAAGTTTTTCACCTTTTCCCAGCCGAACGCCGACCGTGTGATTGCGGCTCAACGTCCCGGTGCAGGTCAAGACCAAATCCCCGACGCCGGACAGGCCGTAGAAGGTCCTGGGATCCGCGCCCATCGCCGTGCCCAGACGAACCATTTCAGCGAGCCCTCTGGTGATCAGTGCGGCCCGTGTATTGTGGCCGAGGCCGAGGCCGTCGACCACTCCGGCGGCAAGCGCCATGACGTTCTTGAGGGCACCGCCCAGTTGGACTCCGATGAGATCGCTGTCGGCATAGATCCGTAGCGCCGACGTCATGCATGCGGTTTGAAGAGCGGCGGCCGACTCGGCGTCGCGACCCGCGAGACAGAGCGCGGTCGGCTGCCCTTGGCTGACTTCCGCGGCAAAACTCGGTCCCGATAACACGAGGATTCGGTCATGCATGTGCCGCGGCAGCACATCGTCCATGATCTGCGACATCAACTGAAGCGAATCTTCCTCCACTCCCTTGGTCGCGCTGATGATCGGAAGACCCGAAGAAAGGAGCGGTGCCATCTCGCGCAGCACGGACCGGGCGACATGGGACGGAACGGCGAACAGGATTGCATCCTGGTCCTGCACCGCCTCTCCCAAGACATTGGTGGCGACCAACGACCGGGGCAGGACGACTCCCGGAAGAAAGAGCCGGTTTTCACGCGACGCATGGATCGAATCGACAACGTCCCGCTCATAGGCCCAGAGCCGCACGAGAAGACCCTTCTCGGCTAAATGCTTGGCGAGGGCGGTTCCCCATGCCCCGGCACCGACGACTCCGATACGCGTGATTGGCATGCTGGTTAGTTAGATGTACGGTCGGAGGTCTGCCCTGTACTGATCGGACAGCCGCGCTCTGGTGGAAGCCGATTATAGAAATCCGGTCTTTCGGCTGTCAATCGATGAGTGTTCACAACCCGTACAGTCCTACGGGGAAACAGACAGAGCGGCCGATCGATCGCGATCGATCGGCGAATATTCGGGCCATTGGGCTCCTGTCCGGTGGCATATGGCTTGCTCACCCCTTCCTGGATTTCACAATTCACTTCGCGGGAATCCAATGGACCGATAGGATATCCAGAATCACATGAAGCCAGCGAGGAACAGGCACATGAGCATCACACGACTGAGTGGTTGGCCGATCGGTTTGGCAACGATCCTGAGCTGCACGTTCGCACTGGTCGCGTCCTTGCGGGCGGAAACTTACGTGGGCGGTCAGATCGGCATGACACTCCCGCAGCCTCTGAGCAATGGCGAAGTCACGCAGAATGGCATCGGAGGCCTCACCATCGACTCGGATCAGGCGCTGAAGAACTCGATCATGCTGGGAGCCAAGCTGGGTCATTATTTTTCGAAAGCACGGTGGATCGGCGTCGAGACCGGTCTGTCCTTTGCCAATCCCCACATCAAGCAGGGATCACTGACGCTCAGCGGCCCAGGCGGGACGGCTAACTTGGGAACATTCGCCGGCGTCTATCAGCGCATGATCATCTGGGATATCGCGACCCTCATGTTCCGATACCCGAAGTACCGTCTTCAGCCCTACATAGGCGCAGGGCCTGCGCTGTTCTTCGGAAAACTGACCGGCCCGACCGCTCCCCCAGGACAATCCGCGACGAACATCGGCGTGAACGTGGAAGGAGGCGCCCGCTACTACATCACCCGCCGATGGGCGCTCTTCGGAGAGGCCCAGTATCACTGGGCCAGAATGAACTATTCATCGAACGCCAACGATCCTACCGCAGATCCGTTCGCATTCAAGGCAAACTATGGGGCGCTGAACCTCAGCCTCGGCGTCAGCTTTCACTTCTAAGGATCGCATCCGAACGCCGCCCATCTGGAAAATGCGCGCGATTCCGTGTAGCCTCCCACGGAATCGCCTATGAAGACCTGTCCATCCTGCCGTCGAGAACTGCCTGAACTCAACCGGTATTGCACAGAGTGCGGCCAGCGTCTCGACGCCTATGCCTTCCAGGATCAATCACCCGCGCCCAAGATCACCTCGACACCGGAGGAGCCGGAATCCTTGAATCCTCGCGCCCTGTACGGCATGGTGGCGGCGCTCGTCCTGGCGGTGATCTTTCCTCCCTGGGAAACCCCTCCCTCTCAGGAACCGGAGTTCCTGGGGCTTCGGTTCGTTCTTGATCCTCCGGCTCCCGACGCCATCATCAGCCGGCTATTGCTGACGATCGAACTCGTGACGATCGCCATCGCTGGTCTCTACGGCGCGTTTCTGTTCAGGAAGAAATAGGCGTACTCTTTACCGTAGGTCGCAGGTATTGAGCGATGCGAGAACGCAGCCCGCGGCCTTTCTGAGTATCATGAGAGCGCCAAGGTCAGGCACTTGGCGGAGCCGCCGGACTTCATGAATTCGTCCAAGGGGAGCGGATGCGGCCGATATCCATGCGTCTCCAAGAGCGTCATGGTTTTGGGGCAGTCTTCGGGAAGCACCACGTGCCGGCCGATGCATACGGCGTTGCAGGCAAACTTCAGGGCCTCATCCTCCGGCACTTCCAGCCGCCGCCGGGCATCGAGTCGTTCGACGATCGCCGCGCGGCCGTAGTCATCGAATGCGGAAGGGTAGTAGAGCAACTCTCCTCCGCTCAACGGGCAGAAGCAGGTGTCCAAGTGGTAGAACCGGCCGTCTACCAATTCGAGCGGGAGGATTTCCTTTCCAAAGAGTTCGCTCAGGATGGGAAAGGCACGAATGTCCGACCGTTGCCGGTAGCCTCCGAACCAGCCGTCGGGAAAGCCCAACAGATCCCCAGCCCCTTCGAAGTACAAGCCTTCGTCCAACGTCGTCACGTCGTAACCATGTTCGCGGAACCAGGCCTCGAAATGGACTTCCTCGCGCCGCCGTTCCGGATACCGAAATCTACTGAGAACCGCCTTGTTGTCCGCCACGATGCCGGCGTTGGCGGTGAAGACGAGATCCGGCAGCCCAGGAACCGGCTTCATCCGTTCCAACGCCACGTCCAACTCCCGTTCCAGGACTTCGACCAGGCGATACCACTGCGCGACCGCCCGCTCTCTATTGACGATGTTGGAGCGGTGCATCCACGGATTGATTTCATAATCCACCGCGAAGTAGTCCGGAGGACACATCAACAGGCGGGTCATCTCCGGGCTCCGCGCCGATCACGGACCGCGTCGTCCTTCATGCTCGTCGCTCACTTCGCTTGAACACGCACTCTGCTCGACTCACAGCGTCGCTCCCAACGCGCGCGCGAGCTCTCCCAGGAAGGACGCCGCATCCATGACCAATCCGACTGCTTGAAAACTCCCTCGATCGGCCAACTTGGTGGGAACGGCCGGATTCACATCCACGCACACGGTCGGAACCGTGGCCGGCAGAAGATTGCCGGTGGCGACGGAATGCAGCGTGGATGCGACCAGCAACGCCAGGCCGACTCCCGGAATCGCCGCCCGCATCGCCGCCTGCGCAAGGACCGAATCCGTGATGACCCCGGGCAGCGGTCCATCGTCGCGAATCGTCCCGGCCATCACGATCCGGACGCCTTGTCGCACGCAAGCCGCCATGATCCCCTGTTTGATCACCCCGCGCTCCACGGCGGCGGCAATGCTGCCGATCGCGCGGATGCGATTGATCGTCCGCAAATGATGCTCGTGCCCATGTGGGATAGCTCGGCCGGCTGACAGGCCATAGCCCAAGGAAGTGCCGTAGAGATCCACCTCCATGTCGTGTGCTGCCAAGGCATTCCCGCAGAACAGGACTTGGATGAAGCCAGCCTCGACCAACCATGTCAGCGCCTCGCGTCCCCCCGCATGGATGATCGCCGGCCCTCCCGCCAGCAGGACGTTGGCGTCCGGAAGCCCTGCGCGATGCCGGTCACGCAGGACCTTCATGCGTGTGGCCACATCGGCGATGATGTGGGCATGCGGACGCTCCGCCGATACCTGGGATTCCATGAAGCTGAAGACGTCATGCTCCTGCGGACGTTGGAGGGGGCTCACACGGACGCCGGACCGCCCGCACACGACCAGTTCTCCCCGTTTCACGTCGCCCATCGGTACCGCCCGCGCGCCGCTCAATTGCTGGTCTACAACGATGCCCAGGTCCATTTCGATTCGCTCGACGTCGTGCCAGCGCCCCTTCAGCCGCACCTGCGTGGGGAGGTGCGTCGTCGCATAGAAGTCTTCCGGAAACACCCCGTCGGTTGGAGCGGCTTCATGGCGGCAATCCGACTCGCGTTCGACCGCCGCGCCATGGGGTTGGACGGCCCGAAGAATCTCGGTCAACAGTTGGGTGGACGCGGCCCGCACCAGAATGCGCGCGAGGGAAGGCTCTTGCCTGGTTTTCCCGATCGATACGTCACGCAGATCGAACGTGCCGCCCATCATCAGAATCGTGTCCAGCACTTTCGCCAGGATCAGCGAATCGATGATGTGCCCTTTGAGGACGACGGTTTCCTGGGCTTCTGCCATGCGGCGCCTCTTCATTGATCTTATCACGCCGGCCAGGGCGGCGGAGCGGCGGGCTCATCTCCCAGCGGAGGGACCGGGCGGGTCACTCGGGAGTTTTCATCAGCTCCCGCAACACGTTGGTCGCATAGGCGCCGGGAGGAAGAACAAAGTTCACGGTCAGAACGTTGTCGTCCAACGCCCATTCAATCCCGTCCAGCCTCACGCGCAACGGCCGACGCTCACCGCGAAACCCGCAGGTCTTGGCCCCCTGGGTCAGGCCTTCCGGCGTCATCCCGTTCTCGCTCACGACAGTCCGCTCGATCAGTCCCGGTTCCCCGTCGGCCCAGGACACGCGAGAGCCGAAGAGGATGCCGGTGGGGCTGATCTCGAACCGATCCGCCCGAGGCTGCTCCTGTTCAGCGTTCTCAACGAGAAAACACGCGCCGTTCTCGGTCTTCATCGCCCAATCGCCGGCGAACACCCGGTCCAGTCGATCGATCCGCCGGGCCAAGATCTGATTGAACAGGTGAGACTGCAGGCTGTTCACATACCACATGCGTTTGGCGCGGCTCATCTTTTGGCGCCGCGCCTCGTCCGCCAGCAGTTCGGCTCCAACCTGATAATTGTCTCCCCGCCGCCCCTGTCGTTGGGGACCGAAATAATTCGGCACGCCGCGCTCGCGGAGCATCTGCAAGACCAGCGGAACGGTCCGGCCCGCATGGTCGGCCGAATTCCGTACCACCAATCGAAATCGGTTCCCCGCATGGTGTCCGGGGCGGAGCCGGTTGCGGTGCCGGCCCAGGACCTCCACCGACAACACCTGTTCGTCAGTCTTGAGCCCTTCCACGCGCTCCGCGGTGACCCCGTGCAGAGAAAGCATTTGGGTCGTCACGGCCCGCGCATCCTTGAGGCCGGCGGATCCGATACCTTGCACCTTGATGCTCAGGAGCGACGAGAGTCTACGGATCAGATCCGGAGTGGACAGCAGTCTCTTGGTGACCTTGACATAGAGATGCTCACCTTCCCCGCAAGGAAGGTACAAGGGCATCTCGTCCACCTGAAAGTCCTCTGGAACGACCCGGATGCGACCGCCGATCCCGGGGAGTGCGGCAGTGAGATAGGGATGGCTCATGACACGCTCATGGCAGACCATTGGCGGACGGGCCGAAACTGCCCGGCCGGACTGTCAGATTTCGAGACCCATCATGGTATACTTTGCGCATGCTCCCTCCATATTCGCTATGGGTGCGACGTTTCGTCGCATCGTCCGTTGTTTTCCTCGCAATCACCTCGGTCATCATCATACCGACTCAGGCGGCACCGGCTCCGGACGACAGCGTCTTTCCACGATTCTCGGGGCACATCATCCGGCACGTCCAACGGGACAAGGAAGCCTTCGCGCTAGCCAGCACCTGCTTATCGTGGTTCTATAAAGGCACGAAGCGCCCGCCGCCCGCCGTCGAGAGCATCCACTGGCACCCAAGCGCCTTTTCACAACCTGAGAAGGACTGTCCCGAAATCTACCCGAAAGGTATGGATGCAGCCCGGGACGACTTCGCCAAGACCCAGGCGCAGCTATCCGTCGGTCTGACAGTGTATGAACTCGCCCTCGTCGCCGATCGAAACGATGATCATACGTATAATGCGGCCGAGCTGCGCGATCTGTTCTCATCCCTCTCGTTGAAATTCGACCCGAGCGATCCGACACAGACTCCCGCCACGGCCTTAACGGAACGATTCGACCGTTGGTATCAAGTCCGCAACCTCGAAGAAGTCATGAAAAGCATGGGCCTCCTGTACGACCGCGGTTATCGGGTCACGGCAGGGGACCGTGCCGACCTGGATCGGGTCATGAAATGACCGTGCCGCCGATGAGTTGGCCCGATCGCGTTCGGTCGTGGGTCGGATCCTGTTTGAGCGAGCCGCTGTATCGCCTCTTCAGTCTGGTGCCGGAGTGGGAAGTCGGTCTGGGTCAGCATGAAACGACCACGATTACGCAGGTCCATAGCCCGCTGGCGGGCCGCCGCGCCGTCCACCTGAGCGATTTGCACCTCGACCGCTACCAACCCCGTCATGACCGGATCATCGAAACGATCGACGAGCTTTCACCGGATTGGATCTTCATCACCGGCGATCTGTTGAACGTTCCGGAAGGGTTGCCGCACCTGTTTCGCTTTCTCACCAACTTGCGCAACATCGCGCCGGTCTTCATTACCCTGGGAAATCACGACCACTATAGCGGCGTACCGCTGTCACACTATGAACAGCTGTCCGAACGTCATGGGATCACGCTGCTGGTGAATCAGACGACGTATATTGCAACCGGAATGGGCGAACTCGCCATCGCGGGAGTGGACGATCCCAGTTTGCATCGCGCCGATCTGTCGTGTGTCCCTCCACCCGCGCACCGGCGGTTTACCTTGCTCTTGGCCCATGCACCGAACATTCTCGACCAGCTGAGGGAGCATCATGCCGTCGATCTCGTCCTCTGCGGGCACAGTCACGGCGGCCAATGGCGGTTTCCGGGAATTCCGACCTTTTGGCTCCCTCCCGGCTGCAACGGTCGGATTGGCGGAAAACACGAGACGAGCCGCCACCGTCTGTATATCAACCGCGGGCTCGGCTGGTCGTTCATTCCGTTCCGATATCGCTGCAAGCCTGAAATCGGGGTGATCCATTGGGTGGACGAGCAAGCGGACGCGCGAGCGGCCTAGCCGTCGACGAACCCACGCCCGTCTTAGGTTCCCATCCCCATTCGTTCTAGCGCCTCGCGCGCGCGACTCCGGACCGTTTGATCCCAGTCTTCCTCCATCAGACGCACCAACCGGTCTCTCGTTTCGGCCGCGCGGAGTCGGCCAAGCCCCAAAGCCGCACAGGATCGAACATAGGCATGGTCGTCTTCCAAGGCCTTGATGAGCAAGGGGACGACACTCTTGTCTTGCAGGACGCCGAGATGGCTGGCCGCCATGCCACGAATACGATGCTGTTTGTCGCTAAGCGCTCGCTGAAGCGTCGATGCAAACAGGTCCTTCAACGCCGGGATGACCGGCTCCAAGCCTTCGACCCGATACTCGTTCACTTCGATCAACGTGAACGCCGCCTCCAGCTGCTTGTCTCGAGCGGTCTCGCGTTGAAACAGCGCGATGAGTCGCTCTCTCCGTCTCCGTTTGGTTTGTCTGCGGCGGGCCGCGCGGACTAGCACCCATGCGGCCGAGCCGATCACGATGCCGGCGAAGGCGATGGGAATGGCCTGATCAATGACATACTCCTGCGTGTCCAGATCCAGGCGCTTCCAGATCCACACGCAGGCAATCACCGCCCCCAAGAGGATGAATATCGATGTGAGATTGGCGTGGCCGGACTCCGAACGTTTCATCGGAGCCGCATCATAGGTATGAAGGTGTGACGCGTCAACGGATGACCTAGACGACTGATCAATGCCGGCTGCAGACGTCTCTATATCATTCCTGCTCCTCGACGCGTGAGGGCTGGTTGATCTCCCGCTACGCGCGTGTACCGGGCACCTCCTTTAATGTACAGATTCGACCAGTCTCGGTGCGGGGGGGGGCGCCTCTCTTGACGATTCGTTCTAACGCGGACTACTCTTGTCGCTGTGGATCTGCCGGACCTCAAAGACGATCCCCACCTGCGTGTGCTTCGTCCGCTGGTGGAAACGTACCTGGCGTTCTGGCGCATCGACAGCCGTCACATCCGCGCCATGAGGCTCACGCCTTCGCAATTCGACGTCATCGCCACGCTCGGCGATACGGACGGCATGACCTGCTCCGAGCTGTCGACACGCACGCTCGTCACCAAGGGTACGCTGACCGGGGTGCTCGATCGCCTGGCTCGGAAGGGATTGATCCGCCGAACGCAGGTCGCGCAGGACCGGCGGAGTACCAAGGTCACGCTGACCGACAAGGGGAACGCTCTCTTCAGAAAAACCTTCGCGTCCCATACCGCATTCCTCCGGCCGTATTTCGAACGCGCGCTCAGTTCCAAGGAGGCGGAGACGGCCCGCCATCTCCTGACCAGACTGCGCGACAGCTTCCAGCAGCAGGTTCCATCGTAAATCGGGGTTCCGCCCTCGCACTATGCGACTGACGATTCTCGGATCCGGCACGAACCTGCATCCCGTGCGCGCGGCCGCCGGCTACCTGGTGCGGACGGATCAGACGCTGCTCCTCGACTTCGGGCCACGGACGTTGTCGAATCTGCTGAAAACCGGGGTAAATCGCCACCGGATCACGCACATTCTCTTTTCCCATTTTCACGCCGACCATTTCTCGGATTTCATCACGTTCTTTTTCGATGCCGTGATCTATTCGAAATACGGAGGCGGCCATCGGCCGGATCTGACGGTGATCGGCCCACATGGATCGAAGCGTCTTCTGGGAACCATCATGGCCACCTTCCCGAGCTTTGCGAACCCGCCCTTCCGCGTCACGTTCAGAGAGGTCAGCGACCGCAGCTTCCTGGTCGGGGACACGCGGATCGTTCCCCGCGTCATGACCCACGTGCCGGACCTGCATTGCGTCGGCTATCGCATTGAATATCGCGGGAAGGCCGTCGTGTATTCCGGCGACACCCAATACTGCGACAATCTGGTGCGGTTGTGCCGGGAGGCCGATGCGGCCGTACTCGATTGCTCTTTTCCCGCGAACAAGCCGGGCCCCACACACCTGCACGCAGGCCAATGCGGCCTGGTTGCGAAGGAGGCGGGGATCGGCCGTCTCGTGCTGTCCCATTTCTATCCGATCGCCGAGCGGTATGACGTGCGCGCGCAGGCGGGAGAAGAGTTTACCGGACCGATTACGATCGGGAAGGATCTGTTGACGATCAGAGTTTAACTCACGTGAAGACAGGGACAGGTACCCGCCTCAGCCAAGGCGACGGCGGGAGCCAGTCCCTTACCGAATCGCAGGCTGCTCAAAATCGTTTTGCGCAAGGCCGCAACGAGCGAAAAGGCGAGTGGTACGTTTGCTGGTACGTCGAGCCTTTGAGCGATGTGAGAACGACGCGCAAGACGATTTTCAACAGCCTGTTAAAGGCCGCCTTCGCGGTTATCACACCCCAAGATCTCGATGAATCGGCTCAGGCGGGACTTTCTGATCGGATCGTCGAGTTTGGCGTAAATGGCCAAGAGATTCTTGGTCATGCGTGAGAGGATCGCGCGGACCGGACTTTGCTGCAAGTATTTCTCGTCGAAGCCATATCCGGCTTCCGTAAGAAACCGCTGACAGTTCTTCTCGGTGAGCAACGCCCCACCGTTGAAACAATCGACGAAAATCCTGTACCGATCCGATTCATACTTGACGAGGAAATGCCCCGGCATGCCGATGCCGTGCACCGGAAGCCGCAGCCGCTTCCCGATCAAGAGGTAGACGACCGAGAGACTGATGGGAATGCCGGTTCGTCGGTCAATCACGCGGTTGAGATAGCTGTTCTCGACCTCGTAATAGTTCTTGGTGTTGCCCCTGAATCCCTGCTCCGTAAACAGATACCGGTTCAGGGTCTTGACGGTTTCTTCTCCTGACGCGCGAGGACCAATGCGGTCTTGCACCTCTTGAGCCATCTCGTCGAGCAAACGGATGTAGAACGGCACGTCGAGCGACGGATACGCGTACCGGGCGATCAAGAACCCGCCTTGCTCCAGATCCACCTGATCGTCAGGAGCCGCGACGAGCCGGATGAGCTCGTCTTCGAGCTTCCCGCCTCGAATTTCCTCCAAGACGGACGCAATCCGCTCCGCCATTTCAGGCTGTTCGATTTCAGCTTCCTGGAGAAGAGGGACTGCGGAGGGACCGATGTCGATGAGCTTGTCGCTGATCGTCTGAACAATTTTTTCATCCTCATCCGCCAGCAATCGGATGAGGGCCCTAATCTGACTCTCCGGAATGACGACCATGGTCAACTCTCTACCACCCCATCTACAAGATGGTCAAACGTCCTGGCCGTCCCCGGACTCATCGCACTCAGCCCATCGCCCGGCGGAACGCCTTGGCGCCGCCGTAGAGGCACAGCGCGTCGAAGACGATCATCACCACGACGACCATTCCCACATGCGGAAGCGCTTCCGCCCAGTTCGACAGAATCAGGGGCCGTACGGCATCGATGGCCCACGTCATGGGATTGAACCGGGCAAGAAACCCCATCCATCCCGGCATCGCCGCCAGCGGCACCAATGCTGAACTCAAGAATATCATGGGGAGCGACAGGAAGCCGAGCACCGAGAAGAAATCACCGTGGCTCTTGACGGAGAAGGCCATGGCCATGGAAATGGCCGTCAATCCGACGCCGAACAGAACGCCGATCAACAGGATGACCGCGATTCCGAGCAAACCGGTCGCCGGACGCACGCCGAACAGGAAGGCCACGCCGAGGATGACCAGCACCTGAAGTGAGGTGATCGTCATCACGAAAAGGAATCGGCTGAGAATGACGGAACTCCGGCGGATCGGCGTGGACATGAGCCGTTCCAAAAAGCCGTTCTCCTTGTCGAAGAGCAGATCGACTCCACCAGCCAAGCCGTTGTTGAGCACCGTCATCACGACAACGCCCGCCGCAAGGAAACTGATATAGTTCGGAGCTTGCATGACCTGAGAATCGGCGGCGCGCTGGAACAGATTGCCGAAAAAAATCAGCCAGAACAGCATCGGCTGAACCAGCGTGAACAGCATGCTGAACTTTTCACGGCTCAGTCTCCGGACCCACCGCATAGTGAGGGCGTGAATTTCTTGCCAATACTCGTTCATCGTTTCCTACGAGTTTTGAGTTGTGCGTTACCGGTAATTAACTGAGAACTAAAAATTAACAACTACTCGCTCGCGGCTTTCGGAGATTCTTCTTCGATGCGGCGGCCGGTGTGAGCCATAAAGACGTCGTCCAACCGGGGGCGGTTGTACCGGATGAACTCGAGCCCGCAGCCCAACCGGTTCGCCGATTCGAGGATCGTCGGCAAGGCTTTCTCCGGGGAATCGACCCGGATGTCTAATCCGGCGGCCGTGGCATTGACGGCTCGGATCGCCGGCTGGCCTTTGAGCGATGCCGCCAGGGCCTGGATGCGATCGGTCTCTTTCAACGTCAGGGAGACGATGTCGCCGCCGAGCCCGACCTTCAGCTCGACCGGAGAGCCGATGACTTTGATCTTTCCCCCGTCGATGATGGCCAACCGGTCACAGAGTTGATCCGCCTCGTCCAGATAGTTCGTCGTCATGACGACGGTCATCCCCTTGGCCTTCAGCATGCGGACGTACTCCCAGATACGAAGCCGGCTCTGGACATCCAGACCCAACGTCGGTTCGTCCAGGAAGAGAATTTTCGGATTCGGCAGCAAGCCGCAGGCGATGTCCAGCTTGCGCTTCATGCCTCCCGAGTAGGTTTTCGCCGGACGGTCGGCGTGCGATTCGAGTTCGACCAGCTTCAGCAACTCGGCAATCCGTCGGACGGCTTCATCTTTCGGCAGATGGTAAAGGGCGGCCAGCAGTTCCAAGTGTTCGCGCCCGGTCAAGAACCGGTCGATGGCCCGCTCCTGTGGGACATAGCCTATCAGCTGCCGAACCGTATCCGCATCCTTGACTGAGTCATGCCCCAGAACGGTGGCCGAGCCGGAGGTAGGCGCTAACAAGGTGATCAGCGTGCGCAGCGTCGTGCTCTTCCCCACGCCGTTGGGCCCGAGCAGGCCGAAGATCTCTCCCGCATAGACTTGAAATGAAATATCGGCCACGGCTGAATGGCCGTCGTAGGACTTCGACAGATGGGAAACGTCGATCGCGACCGCCCGGTCCATGGCTCTATCCCCAGCCCTTCACGCCGTGGCGACCGTGCATGAGAAAGTGAATGAGATCACAGAGGCGGCGCGCCTGTTGATGAAGGCTCTCGGCTTCCAGCAGAAATTGCTTTTCCAGCGCGGTGCACTCCAGATAGGACGACAGCGTATGGACCAGGATCTCGTCGCTGATATCATTGCGAAACCAGCCCTGCCAGACCGCCGCATCCTCGCGCGTGCCGAGGTAGTCTTCAAGGACCGACACAAGATGCTTGCGCAGCCCCTCCTCGATCACGGACTCGGAAGGCCGCGGTTTGACCTGGATGTTGGCCTGCCGATAGGCCTTATCGTAGGATTCCTCGGCCACCTCGAACCGCTCAAGACCTTGCAAAAGAATATTCGACCTCCCGTCCGCCAGAGGCTGCACACTCACCAGCCGGCCGACGCATCCCATCGAATAGATCGGAGGATTACCATGGTAGCCTGGCTCCCAGCCTTCCTTGAGCAGGGCCATCCCGATACACTGACCGGCCACGACGGCATCATCCACCATTTGACGGTAGCGGGGCTCGAAAATATGCAGCGGGAGGTACGTCTTGGGAAACAAGACGACGTTCGGCAATGCAAAAATGGGAATACGGCTGGGGATGGGAAATAATGGCCCACGGTCCCGCCCAGGGGATCCGGGCGGATCCCGTTCGTGATCGGTTTGCATGGCTCACGATAGCCGATGGTCGGCAAAATTGTCAACGGCTGACGGAAGCGCTTCTCACATCGAGCAGCGCGAAAACCCCTTGTCAATAGAGGGGATTTATCACCTGCTTCCGATCGTGCTATAAGCGCGCAACTGGATCTCTCAGGATCAGCGATCATGAATCCGTCGTCGACACGGAACCTCAACCGATCCCGATGGTGGTGGCCGCTTCTTGCCCTGCCGCTGTTAACGACATTGGCATGGGCAGCCAAGACGGCCGATGAGTTTCGTCTCGCGGCGAAGGGGTACACCTACCAGTTCCCGCACGACCATGGATCGCACGACGAGTTCCGGACCGAATGGTGGTACTACGCAGGCCACCTTGTCACGGCGACCGGACGCCGGTTCGGCTACCAGCTCACTTTCTTTCGCCGAGGCGTGTCCAGCGAGCAGATCAAGACCTTTCCGTCACGATGGTCCATCTCGCAGCTCTATTTGGCCCATTTCGCCGTGACGGACCTCGACGGCGGACGGTTCCGATACGCAGAGAAGCTGAGCAGGGCGGGACTCGGCAAAGCCGGCGCAGATCCGGACCGGTTGCACGTCTGGATCGATCGCTGGAGCGTGGACGCGAATCCGGACTCGGCGCATCACAAGATTCGGGCAGCCGACGGGGACCTGACCATCGACCTCGATCTTGCACCCGACAAGCCGCCGGTCGTGCATGGCACCGACGGGATCAGCCGCAAGGGGCCGGCGGCAGCTCAGGCATCTCATTACTATTCATTCACCAGAATGAGCACGGCCGGCAAGCTGACGATCGGCAATGAATCGTTCAACGTCACCGGCGCCAGTTGGATGGACCATGAATTCGGCTCTGCCGACCTGGGACCGGATCTGGTTGGATGGGATTGGTTCAGTCTCCAACTCGATGACCGCACCGAACTGATGCTCTATCGCCTCCGCCGAGCCGACGGATCGGCGGCTCCAGTCTCCAGCGGGACATTTATCGACCGTGATGGAGAGCCGCAGCATCTGGCGCTCGAGGATTTCACGCTTGAACCACTGGACCGCTGGACGAGTCCCACGAGTAAGGCCGTCTATCCGCAGCGCTGGCGCCTGACGATTCCATCGAGACAACTCTCGCTCAAATTAGTTCCACTGATGGCCGAGCAGGAGTTGACGACGACTCGCAGCACCCAGGTCACCTACTGGGAAGGCGCCATCGAAGCCACCGGCACGGATCACGGGAAGCCGATTCACGGACAGGGATATATGGAGCTGACCGGCTACGCGGAGCGGTTTACGAAAAAGTTGTAAGGAATGGCCGGTTGGAGTGGAGATGATGCGGCCCCTGCTCCGGCACTCCGGCTCGACCACACTGAGAAGGTAGATGCTGACCACTGCTGGGCTCCGGCGAGAGGTATTGCCGCAGCGTCGGTCATCGCTCGGCTGCGCAACTCGTTCCGTCCCGGGCTTTGCCCGAACGGAACTTCGAACAGTGCTCGCCGTCGTCTGCTACGACCGCTCCGACCAACGCTACGACCTCTCGCAAGTCGCCAGCAGCGGTCAGCATCTTGGACGGATTCGCGCACAAGTCGCAGGGGGTACACCATCAACCAGGGGAAGGCATAGCGAACCAAAAAACAGTGCGTGCCACTACCTTCGCTCACCGGCGTGTCAGTTGCCTGCGAGCACCTGCAACGCTTTGTTAGCGGAGTTTTATACCTCGACGAAGAGTCCAAGTTGACTAGCCATCGTCGGTGCACTTCTGTCCGGTAACAGATCCACCAAGAAGGCCACAGGTACATTGCTTAGCTCTCGCGGTTCTAGCTTGTGAAGACCACCGCCGTACACCCTCCCCTCGCCGAGGAGGGCGTCGGGCGATAGCTGATTGAGAGCGCTCGCTCCGGGAGGCAAGGAAGCGATGAGCCCTGGCACACAGAAATCGGCAAGTGGTGGCTACACCCACGCGTAGCTGACAGTGGCCGCCGAGGCCCAGGCTCACGGCAATGGCGGCAGACCTCCTCCCTTCCCTTGACTCCCCTCTTCCCCTGTGGTTACGTCTCCCCCCACCATGCGCCTCACCCTTCGCATGTCGCTGCTGCTTCCAGTCGTCCTTCTGCTCATCTTTTGCGTGACCGGCTGCCAGAAGGACAGCGAAGCCGTCGTCTCGATTGCGCTTCATCCGACCAACTCCAAGATCCTCTATGTGGCGACCAATGACGCCGTCTACAAGTCGCGCGACGGCGGCCAGTTCTGGGAACGATTCCCCAGTTTCAGCGCGAGGCGCGTGACGACGCTGGCCATCGATCCGCAACTGCCGGCCACGGTGTACGCCGGCACCATGGGAGACGCGGTCTATAAGAGTCCCGATGGGGGCCAGCATTGGCTCCCCCACAATGTCGGGCTCAAGGAACACGTCTCCTTCGTCAATCAATTCGTGTTTCATCCGGCGCTGAGCGAGAAGATTTATGCGGCCACGACGGTCGGCGCTTTTTATACGAAAGATGCGGGCCGTGAATGGGAAGAGCGGATGAACGGAATGAAGGAAGTTCATATCGTGACCTCCATCGCGATCAATCCGAAGGATCCGACGATTCTCTATGGAGGAACCACCGGCGGCATCTACCGTTCGGACGACGCCGCGATGTCGTGGAAGAAGGTCAATACCGGACTGATCCCGGAGAGTGAACTGATGGCGTCCATGGCGTTAGGCGTCAACGCGATCGAAGTCGACCGGACGAATCCCGACGTCGTCTACGCCGGCACCACCAAAGGACTCTTCCGCACCGCGAACAAGGGGACCACTTGGGAACGCATCGGTCAGTCTCTGCCCGACGCCTTCGTCAGCAGCATCGTGATCCATCCGACGCAGTCTTCGGTGATCTACATCGGCGGCCCGGGCGGCGTCTGGAAATCCGCCGACAACGGTGCCACCTGGCAGGCGATGAATCAGGGGCTGGCCACGCTGAACATACGGGCATTGGCCCTCTCGCCGCAGAACGCCCGGACGCTCTACGCCGGAACCAACGGCAGCGGCTTGTACCGCTCCACGGACGAGGGCGCCACCTGGACACCGTTGCCTCTTACAGCCGCGCCAAAAGGAGCAGGCTGAGGTTGAGGTCAAGGCTGAGGAAATGCTTTCCGCGGGCCATCTTAACCTTAGCCTCCACCTTAACCTTCTCTAGTATCCACCCTTCGGCCCGGTACCGTCGTGCTGGTATCGGCCGCTATAGGCCAGCATCTGATCCGACAGCGCTTTCCATTCATCCGCCGTCATCAATTCCTTCATCTTGAACCGTTGTCCCAGAATCGTCGTGGCAGTGCGCATTCGGTGATTGTTGGCATCGTCGAGAATCTTTATGAACTCTTCCGGCGCAGCCGTGTAGCTCGCGTTCAGCGCATAGAGTTGTCGATGATGGGCACGCTCCTGCTCGCGTCCCGCCTTGAGCTCGGCAATGATGTCACCGACAATGGCTTTGACCTGCTTGGCCTTGTCCTGATCCTTCACCGTTCGATCGACCAGCGCCGCCATCTCCTGCTGGCCTTTCTGCCAATAGGCCTCGCTTTTGCCCTGGTCCATCGTGCCGTGCATGCCGTGGTGATGTCTTGCGGACGAACACCCGCTCAAGGCCGCCGATCCGATCAAGCCGACCAAGCACCAGACTGCCCACTTCGCTTCCCGCATGGAAAACCTCCCAATGAACATCCGAATGGGTCCTCTCCGGACCGTTGTCACCATGAGCCATCATACCGTATCATCGGCGCCATCACCGATGTCCGACCTGTCACCCGTCCCGTCGCCATGGATTCAGCAACTCCGAGAGGAGTTCCGCTCTCATTTGGAAACGTTCTATGGACGCCTGAAACTCGCGCCTCCCTATGAAAGCGTGGAAAAGGCGATTCGGACACTGACGGCAACACTCCATGCGCTTCCGAAAGATGAACAGGCCAGAGTCGCGGCGGATCCCACCCTGAAGTGGTCGCAGTTCCGCCTGGCGTTCGAGGCCTCCGGCCTCAGCAAGAAACACCGCGGTATCATCGCCGGTTTGGCCCGCGACCGGGCAGCCGTCGATCTCCCGTCGGAATATGATCAGCTCCTCACCCTCTTCACGTCTTGACGAAATCTTCGGCCACGTCGCGCAGTTCGCCGTACACCTTCATCAGTCGGCTGTTTTCCAACCGGTAGGAAAACACGACCGTCACGGCGCCGAAGGCCATGACCAGCAGGCCGATTCCGAGAATGCCCGTCCCCATCAGCAGGCCTGCGAGAGAGTTGAATCCGCCCTGTAAGGCATAGGTCACGAGAAATACGGTGGTGCCGCTGCTCACGAGCAGAAACCAAACCAAGGTGATGATGGCCGACGACCAGGGAATCCGCTTGACGCACACAGCGGCGTATTGCGGAGCTTCGGAGGAGAGGTGAATCAAGCCTTTCAAGGGCCAGGCAGTGCGAAAATTCATGGAAAATAGATGGTATTGTGGACGGATGGCGATCTGACCCAGCTCGGGATAGTAGCGGGCGATCCCGTGCGGGAGCGAGAGCACCCCGTTTGAATCGAACCGCTGGCTCAGCCGAACCACCTGGTCCGCGGGAAACTGATCAAGACTGCGCGCAATCCCGCAGCCGTAGCGGATCGCATCCGGCGTGAATCTAATGAAGTAAAGCCAGTCTCCGAGAATCAACCCGAGACAGAGCACCCCGGCGAAGAGGCCAGCCAACACCATGGGGCGTACCTATCCCACAGCGTTCGCCGGTGAATCAAGTCGGGAGGCCGCGGCAGATCGCCGGACGGGATCGCAGGGCTTGGAGCGAAGATTGTGTTGACTCAACGGCGCGAGTTGGATATGTTACGCCTGTTTTGGTTCTGGCGGGTCCCTCGCTTCATTTTCAGGCGCTCCGCCGTCATAACGACAGAATCCACTGAATTCTAGCGCATTCGCCTACTGCTCACCGGAGTGGGCAGGACACATGATGTCTGGGTTGGAGGAACTATGGATTTGCACAAGATCGAGCGGGTATATACGTCCTACGCCGGAGTCTACGACAAGATTTTCGGAAAAGTGTTCCACGAAGGACGTGAATCCGCCATCCGCAACCTGAACGTCCAGCCGCAGGAACGCATTCTCGAAGTCGGCGTCGGAACCGGCCTCGCCCTCCCCATGTACCCCCGTCATTGTCAGATCGTCGGCATCGATTTCTCCGAAGGCATGTTGGACGTGGCCAAGAAGCGCACCCTCGAACACCAAATGAACCATGTGACGCTGCACCGCATGGACGCAGGCGCAATGGAATTCGAGGACGACAGTTTCGATACCGTCGTCGCCGCCTATGTCGTGACGGCCGTTCCCGATCACCGAAAAGTGGTCAGTGAAATGATTCGCGTCTGCCGGCCCGGCGGACGCATCATCATGCTCAACCACTTCAGCAACGGCAATAAGGTCATTGCGGCGGTGGAGAAGGTCATTTCGCCGTTGACCAAGCACCTTGGATGGCGTACGGATCTGGCCTTGCACACGGTGCTGGAGGGAACGAACCTTCACGTCACCCGCAAGCAGAACGTCAATCCGTTACGGTTTTGGGCGCTGGTTGAATGTGTGAATCGCAAGCATGAGAGCGGGAGAGCCCGCATCAACGGAACGACGGTCTTTTCACCCAGCAGCGACAATCGAGCGGCCGGTCACGCCAGCGAAGAAGCATTGGCCTGACCATCATATCCAGCGACTGATTTTCCTTCGCTCACGAATTCTCCTCTTCGACTCGTTCGGTCGCCATCCAGCGCCGATGCTCCAGCGATTTCCAATTGAGCCACTCGCCGCCGGGGATGATCGTGTTGCCCACGAGGCATCGGCCGCAGAAATGCCGCGCCAACAGATCGGCCGCGTAGGACAGGATCCGGCAGGCGGCACGGCCTTGCGTTCCCGCGACGTGCAATACAATCCCAAATCCCGGACCGTCGATCGGGCCGTACAACATGGCATGGACGCGACCGCAATCCGCCTGCTCAGGTTCCACCGCTGGCAGGAGGTCGCCTTCCCACTGGACAGTCCCTAGGCGTCGATTCGACGTCTTGTTCTTCTTCCAGGTACAGGGCACACCGGCCTCGTCCAACCCTTTCAGGAGCCATTCCACCGTCGGCCAATCCGCGACCGGGCTTTGAAACGTCCACTGCGCCGGCTGATCGCGAAAACCCTCGTCGCGAAAGGGGGCCGCCACCTCCTCAAACCGGGCTTCATCGCACACGACATAGAGTTCACCCTGGGGATCGAACCAAAACCGCAATTTTCCAGCGGTGCATTCCGCCTGGATCACACTCAGCGACGAACAGTCCACGCCCTCCTGCTCAAAAATCGAAAAATCGGTCACCCCCGTCATCGTGAGCTTGGCCACACGCTCCATTTGGCGAATCCGGTAGCGCACGACGACGGTCACGATGGTGTCGGCCAAGACCTCGCGCGCGGATCCCTCGTCGAACAGTCGTCTCTTGGACATCTGGACGTCGGTGACATAGCCGCCCCGGAACCCTCCGGTGTGGCCCAGAAGCCAACGAAGGTCTTCAAGATTTTTGATGTGTTGCTTCACGGACTAAATTGTAGCGCAGCCGAAGGTGAACGGCTAGCGCGGAAAGAGATCGGGGTGGGCGGCTCTTGACATTTCGCTTCCGCGCAAGGGGAGGCAAAGGACGAGGTCAATCCGCGACGGTTTTCAATCAGCCGGGATTGTAGGCGCCTACGCCACACACGTCTTCGCCAATTGTTTCGGCAAACAAGAGTTTTGGCTCCGTATCGCCGGTTAGAGGATTGGTCATCAGGCATGAGACAGTCCCCTGACTTTTGGTGGACACCGACTCCACGATGGCCCGTCCAAGGGGCCTGCTGGACGCATCTTTCAGTACATCCGACATCATCCCCACGTAATGCGGGAACCCGCCGCTGGCGGACACCCGATGGTCGTTACTGATGCAGACCACGTAGAGATCGCGATCTCGAAATGGACTCTTTCCAGCAGTGAAATCCGCCAGTGCCTGCGTTCGCCCAACTGCAGAATAGTGCACCACAGCCTTTTGCAACATCGCTTTGGCCTCGGTCGGCGTGCCTCTATCGCCTGCCCACACCAAATGGTGCCCCCCGACCAAAAATACCGCGACTAGCGCACAGAAGAGTCTCATAAGGCCTCCTTACGGATTCGTTCAGTGCCGCGCAGGACCGGCTGCACCTCTTCTCTTAAAGCCGAGTGCTAGCGTGGTCTTTGACGACTCTTGCAAGACCAACCTCAAATCACCGATAAATTAGAAGGAAGGACCATGAGTGTACGCGAAGATACACTCAGTTGGCCTGACTACACGAACCATGGCATTCCTCGTCTGGTGCAGAGCCTAATTCGATTACGGAGAGCTGTCAATGCGCGCCGTCTGTCTCCAGCATGTGCCGTTCGAAGGCCCGGGGGCCTTTGAGGAATCGCTCGAGCGACGAGCCGTCAATCTAGAACGCTACCTCGTTCCGCACGATGGTCTGCCAAGGGATGCGGGCGATCTGCTGATCGTCATGGGCGGACCGATGTCGGTCAATGATTCCGATCCCTGGATCGGCGAAGAAACCGCCTTCATCCGAAGGACGCTGCTGGGCGGCCGGCCTGTGGTCGGGGTGTGCCTGGGAAGTCAATTCATGGCCAAGGCGCTCGGCGCGACGGTACGGGCCGGCTCGGCATTGGAAATCGGCATGACGACTATTCGGCTCAGGCCTGAAGCGAAGTCAGACCCTGTCTTTCGGACGATGCCGGAGTCGTTCGAGGTCTTCGAATGGCACGGAGAGGTCTTCGACCTTCCGAACGCCTGCACGCCATTGGCAGGCTCTGACATCGCGCCCCTCCAGGCCTTTCGCTACGGCGATCGGGCGTATGGGCTCCTGTTTCACCTCGAGATGGAGCAGGCGGGCATCGATTCGTTGTGTCATGAGTGCGCACCGGACCTGATTCGGGCCGGAACGACGGCCAGACAGATCTCCGCCGCGGCAATTCCGCATCTCCACATGCTGCACCGGTTTGCGAATCGTCTGATCGACACTGTGCTTCCTTCTGAACGTTGATTGCCGAATCATTCCTCTAGTAGTCTAGGGGGGTCGTTTTGCCTGTGACATCTATCCATTTGGAAAAGGAGCGTGGCAGCAATGGCCGGTTTCCCGATCGAAGTCGCCAATCGTATCAAGACGCTTCCACCGTATCTCTTCGCCGCCATCGACAAAATGAAACAGGAAGCGATCGCGCGCGGCGTGGACATTATCAACCTTGGCATCGGCGACCCGGACCTGCCGACGCCCGCTCCGATCATCGACAGTCTGGCTCAAGCCGCCAAGAATCCGAAGCACCACCAGTATCCTTCCTATGAAGGCATGCTGGCCTTTCGCAAGGCAGTGGCGGATTGGTACAAGCGGCGGTTCAACGTCTCGCTCGATCCGGCCGATGAAGTCCTGACCCTGATCGGCTCCAAGGAAGGCATCGGTCACGTTCACCTCGCGTTCGTCGATCCGGGCGACGTGGTGCTGGTACCAAGCCCGGGGTATCCGGTCTATCCGGTGGGGACCGGCTTTTCCGGCGGCGTCTCACACATCATGCCGCTGACCAAGGCCAACGGCTTCCTCCCGGACCTGAATGCGATTCCCAAAGACGTCGCCAGGAAAGCCAAGCTCATGTGGCTCAATTCGCCAAATAATCCGACCTCGGTAATCATGACGAAGGAGTACTTCAAGCGGGCGATCGAGTTCGCACAGGAGAATCAGGTCATCATCTGCCACGACGCGGCCTATTCGGAGATCTATTACGATGGAACACGCCCGGCGAGTTTCATGGAGGTCGATGGCGCCAAGGACGTCGGCGTGGAATTCCATTCGCTCTCCAAGACCTATAATATGACCGGCTGGCGCATCGGCTTCGCGGTCGGTAACAAGCACATCCTTGCGGCGCTCGGCAAAGTGAAAAGCCAATTGGACTCCGGCGTGTTCGAAGCGGTGCAGGCGGCCGGCATCACGGCGCTTGGACTGGACGATTCCGTCACCGACGGCATCCGAAAAATTTATCAGGAGCGCCGAGACACGATTATCCCGGGGCTCAAACGGCTCGGCCTGGAAGTGGATCCGCCGCCCGCCGCATTCTACATCTGGGTGACGGTACCGAAGGGCTACACCTCCGCCTCGTTTACGGCTCATCTCCTGGAAAAAGCGGGGATCGTCACGACGCCCGGCAACGGATTCGGCGCGCCGGGCGAGGGTTACATTCGAATGACGGTCTGCACATCCAAGGAGCGGCTCGCGGAGGCAGTCGAGCGCATCAAGAAGGCGGGGTTCTGAGAAGCCCGCACGTATGCCGGCTTCTCTCTCGAATGAGGCCCGGCCCGAAATCCGATCGCCGAGAACCGGCTACAGTGAAGCCAACCCGATAACGAGGCGAGCGTGTCACTCACTACGGCCTTCATCGGTTTCGGTTCCAATGTCGGCGACCGGATAGACTCTTGCGACCGTGCCGTGACCCTGCTGGGTCTACTGCCGCATAGCTGCGTGTCGGGCGTATCTTTGCTCTACGAAACGGAGCCGGTTCAGGACGGCGCGAATCCGGGAGACGGCTGGTTCTTGAACGGAGTCGTGCAGCTCGAAACGGAGATCACTCCGCAAAGTCTGCTCTCGGTTCTGCGGGAAATCGAACGATCGCTGGGCCGCGACGAGGCGGACCGCGCCGGCCCCCGCACCATCGATCTTGATCTCTTGTTTTATGGTGACCGCGTCATCGACGAACCGGGCCTGACAGTTCCGCATCCGCGGCTCCACCAACGGCGGTTCGTCTTAATCCCATTGAACGAACTCGACCCGCTCCTTGTCCATCCGACGATGCAGCGGACCGTCAGCAGGCTGTTGGCCGAGTCCACTGATTCGTCCGAGGTCCGCCTGGTGTTTCCTCAGCCGTCCACCCGGTACGGTTCGAGACCCTCGTGCAGTCCGCCTCCAGGCTCATGAAGATCCTCCGTTCTCCCCATGCGATGACCCTCTGGAGCAACCGCCTTTGTCGGGAAGGGGTGACGATCGGATTCGTTCCCACGATGGGTGCGCTCCACGATGGGCATCGGGCATTGATCCGCGCCGCAAGGTTGCGGTGCGATGCTCTGGTTGTGAGCATTTTCGTCAACCCGACGCAGTTCGGGCCGAAAGAAGACCTGTCGCGCTATCCGCGCCCGATTGCCCGGGACCGCAGACTGTGCCGCGCAGAGGGAGTGGATATCTGTTTCGAACCGACCTCATCGGACATGTACCGGGAGGGATTTCAAACCTCGGTCACGGTCCCGAGGCTGGCAAGACGTTGGGAAGGAGCGGCTCGTCCCCACCACTTCGCTGGAGTTGCGACGATCCTGGTGAAACTGTTCAGCATCGTGCGCCCCCATCGCGCGGTCTTCGGGCAGAAGGACTTCCAGCAGGCGGCGCTCGTACGTCGGCTCGTCGCCGATCTCAACCTGGCGGTCAAGCTGGAGGTCCATCCCACGGTGCGCGAGCAGGACGGATTGGCCATGAGTTCCCGCAACGTCTATCTGTCTCCGGATCATCGACGGCGCGCGCCGATCCTGTACCGGGCATTGTCGGCCGGCCGCCAGGCCATCCTGGACGGCATGCGTGACGGCCGCCGCGTTGAACGCATCATGCGGCGGGTGATGGCGGAGGACCTAGTCATTCGGCCGGAATATCTGGCGGTCTGCGATGCCGCGTCGCTCGAACCCCTGGCGGCGGTGGGCGGATCGGCCGTTCTCTTGGGAGCGGCACGAATCGGCCGGGTCAGGCTGATCGACAACGTCACGGTTGCGGTTTCACCGGAAGCGAACCGGAAGACTCGCCGATCCGCCTGACGCGGATTACACGTTCATCATCGGATTGGTCTGGCTGACCAGCAGCCCGAGCACGACCTGGCTCAAACGCTGCTTGTCACCCTGCTCGACTTCGAGAAATCTCAGCCCCACCGACTCGGGATGGACCGAGCAGACCATCGCCGTTTCGATTCTGATCTCGTCGCTTTCGGACGTCGGCTTGAGCACCAATTCCACGAACGCGCCCTTCGCCAATCCGGTGCCCACAAGCGTGCATCCGGCCATTGAGATGTCGGTGATACGGTTGACGAACGGCGACTGCCGTTCGTCAAGAACCTGCGCCTCGATGGAGGCCGAGAGGCGCTTGAACTGCCTGCGATCAAATGCTTGGGTATTCTGCTTGGCGCCGGGATAAAATGCGCGGAACCGATTCGTGCACAGCTGGCACCGGAAGGGCAGCACGCTGAAGCGGCTCAGAAGACGCTCGACCGTTCCTTCGTGCGGAGTGACCCGAACAAACGGCGTCCCGCAATTTGGGCAGCGCAGAGACTTCATTTTCGCAAACTACCCCCTCAGGGCATTGCGACTGGGTCCTTCCATTTCGCTACGTGTGGGTCATCGAGTACTCGAATCGCTATTTGAGACCATGTTTCCAGCTCATTGAGGTTTGCTTTCAAGCTCTCAAGTTTGACAAACCCCGCTTGAGTGATGAGCCCCTCTCGTTTGGTTACTCTAGGTTCAGCGAGATCCCAGATATGCATGATACCGAGGTGAACCCTTCCCACCTCTGTTGAGTCATCGTTTATGAGCGCGACGACGCTCTCAATATAGGCTGAATCACAATGTACCTCCTCTTTAACTTCCCGGCGTGCGGCTTCTAAATACATCTCACGATCCGACAAAAATAAACTCTGATCCACCGGCTCAATATGACCGCCAACGCCGATGGATCTCATAGCCGTAAGACGAACCTCACTAGACTTCTTGCCTCGAATATAACTAAAAACAGAATCGCCGAACCGGAGTACAACATAGGGGATCAACTGCTTATAGCGTATGTCGCGCTCTGCCTGGCTTCGAAAGATAAACATACTGTTCTCGGGACTTAATAGAAAGGGCAAATAGTCCTCTAAATTCTTAGTGTACCCTTGGAACTCTCCCATTCTTAGCAGTCTATTCAGTTCAACCACAAACACCGATGAATCCAAGGTTTAGTCTCCCCGGTTTATTACGCTTCATTAGTACTGTCGTTTGGATTGACTGTAATCTCGTACGTATTTCCCTACTTCGGTTTTAAGTATCTTCTTCTGCTCTTCTTCTGGCAGATCTTGGATAGCACGCCAAGGTGGAACGGTTCCTGCAAACCGTTCCGGTATGTCCTTTATCCTTAAATTCACATACTCACTATACTGCTCGACCTTTGATCTAAATCCGCTTTGGCCTAAGTCTATCAGCTTATCTCCAATATTCTGTCCATCCCCACATGAGTTCAGAAACTCTTTGAAATCAGCAAATGTGAAAAGGTCAAGCTGAGATTTAATCCATGCGTCGGATCGCGCGTATTCAAGAAGACGATCCGAAGCCTTCTTTTCTTGCTGGGCATCCAACTGCCCCTTAACAAAAAAACTATTCAAGTTATTTGTCTTTTCGATTAATCTTGGTGGTCCCATGCAAAGCAATAAGTCAAACCGCCCAGCGCGCTTCAGTGCCCTATCAAACCTATCTTGGTAATTTGTAGCCATCAGGAAAATTACCCGTCCTTGGTCGTGAAGCTCTGTTAGGTGGGGCAGCATCGAAGTAGTCAGAAATTGTGTTTGCGTATCAAGTCCAGTCGCCTCACGATCTTGCATTAAGGCATCCATCTCGTCAAAGAAAACAACAACGGCAGAGAGATCCCGTAGATCACGGAAGATCTGGTCAGCTCTCGAGTAAACATTGGCTAATGATTCCTTCACAAATTCGGAAGGATTTATGACGATTCGTGGCCAGCCCAACGCTTCAGCAATTGATTTAGTTAGACGTGTCTTGCTCGTTCCCGGAGGGCCGAAGAGTAACGCAGACATAGGAGATTGTATCGGATTTCGTCGTAATTCGGCTTCATCTCTCCCACGATTGGCAGCTATCATCGTTTTCTTCAATAGACCAAGAAGACTTTCTGGTTTCCCTTGCATAAAAAGCTCAATATCTAGCAACTCATTTAGCTTCCTATCGTTTGGTTCATCAATCCCTGGATCAGCCTTGTATGAGTTCAAAATCCTACATTGGATCTGGCGCGATAACACATTAGACAATTCGCACAAGAACATGTGAATGACTGCTGTGGCCCAGGACTCAGGCTGATCTTGTTGTAGGGGCTTGAGATCTCCGCCAGAGTTCCATCCGATTGGTTTACCATCCGGCGGTAACCGGCTACGCTCACACCACTTTACTGCTTTCTCTAGCCCCTTTATAAAATCATTGTCATTGAACAGTTCCGCCGTGTCACCGAACTCATGCAAGACAGCCTCGAGAAGCTCAAAAGTAAAACAAAAATTTGATCCTGCTTCCTGATAATGAAACATAGGGAAATACTTTGGCCATATTCCACTTTTTGTCTGATAGCGAAAAACTTCTTTTATCGAATGCACTAATTCCAGCATTGAGGGGAGAATGTCCACAGTATCAGAGGGCAACCCTGTTGCCTTCTTACGCAAGCGTGCGCAGAGACACGCAGCCATTCCCATTGTTACTGGATCCATTTTCGCATCATGTTTTGCAAGAACCAGGGATCGCTGTCGATTGAACTCTCGACTGGCAAACTGACATAAGTTGCTCCAGTGTTCAGGTGGCAACTCTATTTTGGCATTGGAGACACCGTCCACAAACCAATAGATAACCGGAATCGCGGCCGGATAATCATTTATTTTGAAGTTATCGGCGCTACGCGAAAGAGAGATGGCAATCTCATTTAGAGATTGTTCTTCAGGTATTGCGAACTCTTCCGGGAAAATACTGGCAAGCAATCGGTGATTGTGTTCCATCTGGACATAGGTGGACGGAACCGGATTCGCTGTGAGATTCTTAATGACTTCCTCCGGTGCGTTTGGGAACCTGCTACTTTCATATATCCAACCCTTCTCAATCCTTAGCAAATCACGAGACAACGGTTCCTGCAACTTTTCTATCGCTCCATGGTCTATAAGATTGCGAGTATTATCGGAAAGAGACCTGTACAAGAACTTGATTCCTTCGGTCGCTTGCTCTTTGAGCTTACGCGCTAGGCTTGCTAGGTTCTGAACCTTTCCAAGATCCCACATTTTCTTAAAGGCGACTGCAGGGGACAGCAGTTTAGTATGAATCAATAAGCCGTATGTTCTTATGACTACGGCCGTTGTGAAAGCATTATTCATAGCAAGCCCGGAACTCATCCATGGTGCTTCAAGCAGGCGGTTCAGAATCTTTTCTGTTTTGCTGTGTGCTGAACCGTCTTGTAGCTTGAGGTCATAAAACTCATGAAACCTGTTTGTTAGCGCAAGAGCCATTACACACGAACAGGTCGTCGTAACATTTACGTCACCCACTGGAGGAACGGAAGTCGACTTGGTGCGCAGAAATGTGAGGCCATCTTGATGCTTAAACTCTCTGAGGTTCGGCGTTATCTCTGACATCCATAGTTGGTCTGCACGGCTTCGTAGAGCACGCAAGCTTTCAATTGAGACATCTGACATGTTTGATGCTTGAGAAGTCATACTTTCCCTACGTACAAGGTCAATCATCCGTAAGTGCGCTGGTAACTCTAGCCCGAACCTCTTCTTGTGCATGCCTATCTTTGGCAAAATTGATCTCATTACTATCTATCAACAATATCTTTTCACGGCGGGGGAGGCTTTCCGCACGAATGGAAAGAGCATCATTAATCTTAGAAAGATACGCCAACGTAATGACGCGCTCAGGATTTCGCCGACGCCTCATTACACGCTTAAGCTCTATTTCCGGAGGACATTTCAGCTGTATGAGCAGGGAACGAGGCGGAAGTCCAGATTCAGCATGCATTTGCACCGAACGAAATACCTTAAGTTTAGCAGGCGACAGAGTCACCGCAGCGTATGCATGGTCGAGTATCATTGAAAAGTCTGCACAGAAAGTTCGGCTGCTCGAAGCGGCCACTTTTTGTTGATGGTAGTGCTGCAGCAGAAAGGTGATCTCCGTCTCAAATGCTGTGCCACAAGGATCGCGGTAAAATGCAGTGTAAAAAGGATTTGTGCGGAAATTCTCAAAGACTCCAACCACACCGTTGCCAGTCAATATCCTAGCAAGCGTAGTTTTCCCAGATGCAATTCCTCCACAAATCTCGATTCGCCGAGTATGCCCGCTCAATATTTCACTAGCCCGGATAACTTGCCTTCATTGCCAAGTTTCCGGTGTTTTATGTCTCGCCAAGCTAACGAATCGGCGCCAAATCCGAGCAGCGAAAGACGGTTACCTATACTAGTCTCGACATGCCCTATAAAACCGAGGGCCTTTTGCGTCAGTCGACATTCCTTTTTGCAATTTGCATCAACATAATCAAAATGATTCATGACAATTAAGGTTGGTCTGTTATGCGCAATTGCCCGTTTGACTATCTCAGGATCAAATCGGGCAACACGACGCACACGATTTGTAACAGATGTGTATTCGACCAATTTGTTAGTATCGCCGGATTCTAATGTCACAGTTTGCCAGTCTATTTCGTTGGGCAATGGGCCACTCGTCCCGGCCACTCGTATGGGAAACGCACGAATGACCAGAACAACCTCATCCACGTCCAAGGGACTTAGGCCAGCCTCTGACACGAATGCCGAGGCCGTGGTATCTCGACTGGTGGTATACGGATAAAAGCCTGAATGCAACAGTGAGAGGCCAAACCCCTGCGTTCCCTCTAAGATAATTCTTTGGTCGTTCTTCAAGGCACGGCTGAGTAATTCACTGGTATCTCTTACATACACTCTAAGGGCAGGAATATCCTTCGCGAAGGGTCCGCTCTTGGAGCGTTGGATCCTTCTTACTAATGACGCGCCTGTTCCGGTTGCTGTAGAGCCAATGGCCTCTTTCAATCCATTGCCCTTCTCTGCTTCAACGTCCGCCTCATCGATAATCCATGCATGGGGATCAATTGCAATTCGTTCAGGCGGACTACCAACCCGCCTTATCTCCTCAAGAAGCGTTGGAACATGCACATAATTGCCGGGAGGAATAACATTGATTATTTGTGGCAATAGACACGCGGTGGGAAGATGGCGAAAAATGATTGGCTTGCCTGTATGATCAATAACTGTATGTCCTGAGTTAGTACCGCCCACCCGAACGGCA
>Ga0268299_1001679_pt1 | contig 34724 bp, 33 predicted proteins | sample NOBtaG_FD_193484 | JGI IMG/M metagenome (GOLD analysis project Ga0268299, IMG submission 193484) | Activated sludge microbial communities from bioreactor in Nijmegen, Gelderland, Netherland - NOB reactor | ecosystem: Engineered > Bioreactor > Aerobic > Activated sludge | place: Netherlands... | reverse complement strand
GAACTCACAAATGAAGGAAATGGATTTGCAAAGGGAATAGAGTTATTCTGGCGCGATAACCGCAGCATCCGGAATGTTGACTATTGGATTTCCTATTCCTTTCTCGACACCGAACGCAATTACCTGGGCACCCCGTACGCAACCATACCAACGTTTGCTTCGGCACATAATTTCTCGGTGGTGTACAAACACTTTATTACAAAACTAAAAACACAAGTAGGAGCCACCTATTCTTTCACCAGCGGTCGGCCATACAACGATCCGAATTTGGATAAGTACAATGCCGGCCGAACAAAGTCTTATCAGGATTTAAGCATGAATCTCAGCTACCTGCCTACATCGCAGGTGATCATCCATTTCTCTTGCACCAACGTATTGGGCCGCGATAATATTTTTGGCTATGAGTTCGCATCATCACCGGATGTTAACGGTGTGTATGCGGGCAGGCCTATTCGGCAACCTACTCCACGGTTTCTTTTTCTTGGAATTTTTATCACCCTATCAAAAGATAAAACAATTAACCAGTTACCAACACTTTAAAGTAAAGTCTATTTAATAACTAATCCACCATCTTATGAAAACACTAAACATTATTCCGCTCTTACTTGCAGTTCTCGTGTTCGCAGCTTCAAAATTTGCCTTTGCAAATGATCGGTATGTGGAAGCCATGCAGAAAAATATTGAGGCGGTGTACAAAGCCCAAACCCCGCAAGAAATTCAGAATATTGTGAATTCGTTTGAGCGCATCGGGGAGACCGAAAAAACTAAATGGGAGCCCTATTACTACGCTGCTTATGGGTACCTGATGATGGCCCTTCGGGAAAAGGAGTCTGCAAAAATTGATAACTATCTTGACCAGGCGCTGAAGGCAGTTGGAAGGGCTAGCGCCCTTAATCCAGCGGAAACTGAAGTTATTGTTATGGAAGGTTTCGTTCATATGATTCGGGTTACCGTTGATCCGGCTTCCCGCGGGCAACAGTTTTCAGGCTTGGCATTTCAATCTTTTGGAAAGGCGGTAGCACTCAATCCGGAAAATCCACGGGCGCTTGCCTTGCTGGCGCAAATGCAATATGGTACGGCACAGTTTTTTGGGGCATCAACAAAAGAAGCATGTGAAACGCTGGCGAAGTCGTTAAATAAATTTGATTCGTATAAGTCTGACAATCCTTTGGCTCCGCAATGGGGAAAGGGAATGGCCGAAGAAATGAAAAGCAAATGTAACTAGATTGGAATGGACGTAAATTTTAGCCGTCAAGCCGTATGAGATATGTCCTAAAGGGAGAAGTAACGGAAACATCAAGCCTGCCTACAGGAAGACGGTCTGATGGTTCAGCACTATATTTAATCATTGTGTATGTTTGCAGATTATCAGAAAAAGAAATTACCAATTTGCTGTCCATCAAAGCTTATTTTGCTGTATGAAGTGTCCTCCAAAAATTAAAGAATATGGATGGGGTAGTTTACTGGCGCTGGCCGGGTCGACCATTGCTATTTATTTGATGTGCACTTCGTGTCGTGCCGATTACGAGAAATTTGTACGGAATGTGGTATTCTCGTTTATGTCCTGGATGACCCTCTGGACAATTAACAGTGAGTTGAATGATTTTTTGAGCAAGAAAATTTCGTGGGTTAAGTTTCCGATAAAAAGGTTGCTGGCCGGTGTAGCAGGTACGATTTTCTTTACAGTTATTGGAATTTTTGCCCTTATTAAAGTTTGGGAACTCATTTGGGATATTCGGTTTGATAGCTATTCTGAAATCATCATCGACTCCCTGATCATTACGTTTATTATTTCCATGTTCTTCCATGGAAGAGGGTTTTTAATGGAGTGGAGGCGATCGGCAGTGGAAGCTGAGCGCTATCAAAAAGAAAGTATGTCAGCCACGTATGAAAGTTTAAAGAATCAGGTAAACCCGCATTTTCTTTTTAATAGTCTGAATGCCCTCACAAACCTGGTATATGAAGATCAGGCTAAAGCCGTCAATTTTATCAAGCAGCTTTCGGAAGTGTACCGTTACGTACTTGATACACGCGACAGGGAAGTAGTGCCCTTAGAAGATGAACTTAAATTTTTGGAGGCCTATAATTTCCTGCAGCAGATCCGGTTTGGTCAAAAGCTGAAGATTCATCTTGAACTCAATGGGTTGAAGTCGATGGTGGCACCGCTGGCGCTTCAAATGCTGATTGAGAATGCGGTGAAACACAATGAGGTTTCGGAAGAGAACCCGTTGGAAGTGCGGGTGTATTCCGATGGGAAATACATTGTGGTGGAGAATAATTTGCAAAGGAAGTTTCAATTGGACGAATCGGCAGGCGTTGGACTGGACAACATTCATAAGCGTTACCAGTTTCTGAGTAATGATAAAGTTTTGGTTGATCAGTCGAACAATAAATTTTTAGTTAAGTTGCCCCTAATCCCTGTACGCAATTGACGATTCTGATTATTGAGGATGAGCCCCAAGCTGCCAGGCGGTTAGAAACCCTGGTAAAAGAGTTATTGCCATTGGTTCAAGTGCTGGATAAGGTTGACTCAGTAAAGCGGGCAGTCGAATGGTTTAAAAGTAATCCTGCACCTGACCTGGCTTTGATGGATATTCAGTTAGCCGATGGGATAAGTTTTCAGATTTTCGAACAGTGCGAGATAACATGCCCTGTAATTTTTACAACCGCTTATGATGAGTATGCTCTTAAAGCATTTAAAGTCAATAGTATCGACTATATTTTAAAACCGGTCGATAAAAACGAGTTGCAGGCGGCTCTTCGAAAACTGGAAGCCCTGAGAAATAATTCAGATGGAACGCGTAAACTTTTGGCCAATATTGGAGAGGTTGTTCAAAAACTTTCGAAGAAGTATAAAGAGCGCTTTGTTGTTAAAGTGGGTGAACATTTACGGACAATCGAGGTGAAAGATATTCTCTATTTTCACAGCCTGGATAAAGCCACTTTTTGTCACACCGCTGATAACCGTAACCATGTGTTAGACTTTACCCTTGAGCAGTTGGAAGAAATGGTAGATCCATTAATTTTTTTCAGAGTGAACCGGAAATATTTCGTGCGGGCAGAGGCCATACAGGATATGGTATCTTTTACCAACAGCCGGTTGAAATTAAAACTGAAGAACTCTGATGATGCCGATGTAATTGTTGCCCGTGAACGGGTGCAGGCGTTTAAGCAGTGGTTAGACCGATAAGAGTCTTTACACAATTCGTTTTAATTCCTCGATATCAGATTGTTTCAGCGGCTTGGTAACAAATTGAATGACATTCTTATAGCTGAAAGCTAAATCGCGGTCTTTCTGACTGTTTGAACTGGTGAGTACAACAATTCGTGATTTATCGCGGATTTTCTGCGGAACGGTCTTTAAGCTTTCCAAAAACCCGAACCCATCCACCTGGGGCATGTTTAGATCGAGGAAAATGATGTCAGGCGGTGCTTCGCCATTCACGGTGCGCAACCAGGCCAGGGCTTCTTCGGCAGACTTATAGCTGATGAGTTTTTTTGAAAACTGATAGACCTCCAAAAATCTCCGTTGGATGAAAAGATCAATGTCACTGTCGTCAATAAGTACGGTGGTTTCAACCATGGCACTCGGGTTATATAAGGCACTAAAGCCATCTTTATAAACTTATAAAAAAGTCATCGAATGCCGAAAAAATCACTTAAAATTGTTTTTGGTTCGTTCCAAAGCAGTAAAAAAAATGTTAAAATTGAAGTCTAAAACCTGATCCACTATGAATTTTAAACGATCTTTTTATCTTATTCTGTGTGCTTTTTTAGCGGTGGGCCTGAGTTCCTGTGGCTCTTCCAGCGAGAAAGAAAAGAATGCTGACGAGTTTAAGGAAGCAGAAGGCAGCCTTCAGAAGCAAATAGAAGAGGTAATTTATAATATCCCATCACCAACTGAAATTCCATACTTGCTGGAAGCAACCGGTGCCGAGTACAATGAAAGCCTGGTGAACGCCCGGGCAAAAGTTGACCAATATGCCAGTCGTACCGATAAGGCCGCAATGAATTTAGGCGTATATGCTGCTGATATCGGATACCTTACTTCCTATGAAAAAACTCAGGCTGCAATTGATTACCTGAATGCCTGTAAGACACTGGCCGATAACCTGGGCGTTATCGGGACCTTTGATATTGAAGTTTTGAAACGCTTTGAAGCCAATATTGGCAACAAAGATTCCCTTGCTACCCTTTTGAACGAAACCGTTCAGCAAACCGAGAAATTTTTAAAAGATGACAGCCGCAATAAGTTGGCTGCCCTGGTGGTGTCCGGTTCTTTCGTTGAAGGGCTTCATATCTCAACCGGGCTGATCAATTCGTATCCCAAGAACTTGTTGCCGGACGATGCCCGCAATCAGATTTTAACACCGATCATGCAAGTGGTGCTGAATCAAAAGAAATCAGTTACCGATTTGTTAAAAATGCTCACAGCCGTTGAGCAAACCGACCCTGTTACCACTATGGTAGCCGATTTACAGGAACTCGAAAAGGCTTATGCTTCGCTTAACATTGAGGAGCAAATTCAAAAGAACCGTGCCGATTTGGTTTTGACTGATAAGAGCCTGGAACAAATTTCTTCTGTTGTTGCTAAGATGAGGAAGGCCATTGTAGAATAAGCCAAAACGCTTCGATATTGATGGGAACCCCAAACATACGGGGTTCCTTTTTTTTTGCGGATAAGAACTATATTTAGAAACTAAAACAAAGGCTGTACCATGAGTGAACTGATCCTCAAAGCAATTCTTCGCCTCTTTGCCGTGGTGGCGAAACAAGATGACGTAACCCGCCAGGAACGTGAACAGATCAGGGCTTTTTTAAAGGAACATCTGGCTGAGAGTAAGGTAGAACCTTATATGGATTTGTTCGATGAGTATGCAAAATCGGTGAGTCACGCGGCTCAGGCCGATGTGAAAGCCTTGCACCAGATTTGCGATGAGATCAACCGAGGGCTTACCCAAAAGCAAAAGGTTATCATTGTTCTTGAGTTAGTTCGTATTGTGCTGGCCGATGCACAGGTATCGTCACGGGAAGAAGAGCTGGTAAAAATTATTTGTGAGTCCTTCAAAATCAGCCTTGACGATCTGGCCTCCATCCGCAAGTTTGTGGTAGGGCAGCAGGCTATAGAACTCGATCATGAAGCTTTGCTAATTATTGATGCGAATGAAGACAGAGCTTTTAAACATGCCAGGCACATCCGAAAGCCACACCTGAAAGGACTGATTGAGGTTCTTTACATACAGCAGGCCGAATTGTATTTCGTGAAATACGTTGGCGAATCGGATGTGGTGCTGAATGGAGTGCCCCTGCGCCCCGGTAACATTTTAGTGCTGGCGGTGGGAAGCGCCCTGCGGTGGGATAAAGACGAACCGGTTTACTATGGCGATATTCTAAGCCGCTTTAAAAATCTGGGTGAGTCTGACCGGATAACCCTTGAAGCAAAGGCAATCGATTTCAAATTCAGGAGCGGCAAAATAGGATTGCAGAATGTGAACCTCTCTGAAGAGTCGGGGAATTTAATTGCCCTGATGGGCGCCAGCGGGGCCGGTAAATCAACCTTGCTGCACGTTTTAAATGGCTCAGAAAAACCTTCTGCCGGACAAGTACTCATTAATGGCATTGACATACACAAGGAGCCTCAAAAGATTGAAGGTGTTATAGGGTTTGTGCCGCAAGATGACTTGCTTATCGAAGACCTTACCGTTTACCAGAATTTGTATTATGCCGCCAAGCTTTGTTTCAGCGATAAGTCTGAAGCAGAGATCGACTCGCTTGTTCTGAGAGTTTTAGAAGACCTGGGCTTGTTGGAGACGAAAGATCTGAAGGTAGGGTCACCTTTGCGTAAGACCATCAGTGGTGGTCAGCGGAAACGGTTGAACATTGGGTTGGAACTGTTACGCGAACCAGCGGTTTTGTTTTGCGATGAACCCACCAGCGGACTTTCTTCCCGCGATTCGGAAAATATCATTGACTTGTTGAAAGAACTTTCGCTGAAAGGAAAATTAGTCTTTGCGGTAATCCATCAGCCTTCATCCGATATCTTTAAAAAATTTGATAAACTGGTGATCCTTGATTTTGGAGGCCACCAGATTTATTACGGCAACCCGGTGGATGCTGTTACCTATTTTAAACAAAGCATCAACCTGATCAACAGCGATGAAGGTGAATGCCGCGCTTGTGGAAATGTGAATCCCGAGCAGATATTCAACATCATTGAAACGAAAGTTATTAATGAGTATGGTCACTTTACAACCGAGCGCAAGGTAACAGCCGTTCAATGGAATAAAGTTTACAAAGAGAAGATAAAACTTCCTGTTCTGGAAACAGCAGAGGAAGCGCTAAAATCTACTTTGCGTATCCCTTCCCGCATGCGACAAACGCAATTGTTTATGATGCGCGACCTCCAGGCAAAAATTCATAATCATCAGTACATGATCATTAATTTGCTGGAAGCTCCCTTGTTGGCGTTTATTCTGGCATTTATTGTTCGCTACTATAATGTGGATGATAAACTGCTGGTGGGGTACGTATTTAGTAAGAACCTCAACCTTCCGGCCTACCTGTTTATGAGTGTGATTGTGGCCTTGTTCATGGGGCTTACAGTAAGTGCCGAAGAAATTATCCGCGACAGAAAAATATTGAAGCGCGAAGCCTTCCTACACCTGAGCAGGAGTAGTTACCTGCTTTCGAAGTTTGCTATTTTATTCATGCTTTCGGCTATTCAGGCATTGATGTTTGTCTTGCTGGGTAATTACATTCTCGGAATAAAAGGAATGATTTTCGAACATTGGCTTATTTTATTCACCGCTTCGTGTTTTGCCAATGTGCTGGGGTTAAACATCTCATCAGCCTTTAACTCGGCTGTAACGATTTATATTTTGATACCCATTCTGTTGATTCCACAATTAATCCTCAGCGGTGTGGTAGTGAAGTTTGACAAACTTAACCCTGCCATTGGCAATACGGCTACGGTACCGTTTGTAGGTGATCTCATGGCTTCCCGATGGGCATTTGAGGCAGCCATGGTTACTCAATTCAAAGACAATAAGTTTGAGAAAGAGTTTTATTGGTACGATAAGCAGATGGCACACGCTGATTATCAGAAGATTTATTTTATTCCTGAACTTGAAACCAAGTTGCAGTATTGTTTGAGTAACTATCAATCGTCCAATCCGGAAGCCAGGCAGAAAGTGATGAATGATCTGGCAATTATCCACCGCGAATTAGCAAGAGAGTCGAAAGCTGTAAACAGCGGTGATTTACCCTGGATAAACGCTTTAACGGTGACAAAATTTGATTCGGCCACCAGCCAGCAGGCGCTTAGCTTCCTGGAGAAGCTCAGAAGGGTGTACATCAACCGGTATAACAATGCCGATCGGGAGAAAGAAGAGAAAATAAATGCCATGACCAACACCCCTGAAAAGGAAAAGGAGTTTGAAAAGTTCAGAGAGTCGTATCACAATGAAACCATTACCGAAATGGTGAAAAATATTTCTGAAACAAACCGAATCATTGAAAAAGACGGTAAACTGATTCAGAAGATTTTTCCGATCTATAAAGATCCAGACCCCGATCACATCATTGATTTTGATGCGCAGTTTTACATGCCATCGAAGCATTTTCTCCGCAGAAACATTGATACCCTGTATTTCAATACCGGAGTCATTTGGTCGATGTCGTTGGTACTGGCGCTTTTGCTTTACTTTGATGTACTCAGGAGAATCATCGATGGCATCAGTAATGTATCTACACCGGCAGCCTTAAAACGAAAATAAATCAATTTGAAGATGAGCCAGTTTGAGAATTTGAAAATTGTTATGGCTGCATTTTCAAATTGTTGCATTTTCAAATTTTCAAATTGATCTATGTTCTTTATCCTGTCCAAGATCCTGAACTTCCTTACCAATCCGCTGGTGCTGGTGGCGCTTTGTTTTATACTATCTTTTTTTGTGAAAAAGGCACGGTTGAGAAAGGTTTTTTTTTGGCTGGCCTTGGCACTACTATGGTTCTTTTCCAATGATTTCATTGCCAATGAGGCAATGATGGCATGGGAAATTGAACCCACACCTTTTATGGAAGTTAAAAAGTCGTATGACTGGGGAATTGTTTTAACAGGGGTAACCAGCAACGATCAAGAGCCGGGCGACAGGGTATATTTTCATCATGGTGCTGATCGCGTGGTGCATACCGTTGAGTTATACAAGCGAGGCCTGATTAAGAAAATCATCATCAGCGGGGGCAGCGGCCGCCTGGTAACAAAGGCACGAAAAGAGGCAGACGAATTGTTTCAGGTGATGCAACTGATGGGAGTACCAAAGGAGGCCATGCTTGTTGAAAATGAATCGCGTAATACGCATGAGTCGGCAGTAGCGGTTAAAAAAATTTTGGAACACCAGCCGGGAACTTCCGTTTTGCTGATCACCTCGGCATTTCATTTAAGAAGATCAGCCGGTTGCTTCCGTAAAGCCGGGCTTCCGGTGGATGTATTCAGCACCGATTTCTATTCGCATCCCCGATACTTTACCCCCGATGTTTTTCTGATACCCAAAGCTGATGCCTTCCTGATTTGGCAGAAGCTTTTAAAGGAATGGACAGGAATAGTGGCGTATTGGGTGGCGGGGTATGTTTAAAAAAATACCCCGCATTTAGCGAGGTATTTTAAAATTCTCGGTTGCCTTTTGTTAAGGGATAACCGGTGTTCTGGTTCCTTTATACTTGGTAATATCTGCCTTGTTAACTGTAGCGCCAAAAGCAGCGTTGATAGCATCAATAGCAATGTTTGCGAACACAGCCGTACCTTTTCCATTTGGGTGAACACCATCTTCAGAGAAAGCTGCAAGAGGAGGGGCAATACCAGCTGTAACCGGGTAACCATTTGAGAGAATGGTTGCACCGGGAGCTGCAACCCAGTTATTGTAAGCCGTGTACAAATCGGCCTTGGCAAGACGAGTAGGGTTGGCTTCAACCAAAATGGTAATAGCATTATTGTAGTCAGCAATCGCAGTTTGAACTTCAATTATTTCCGAGGCCATCAATGTGTATTGATCAGCTAACGGAACACCAACTCCATACACGGATGCAGGATTATTGCAATCGGCACGTGTACCGAGTATGGCTCCGGCAGAGAGTGTGATTTTATCGGCTGCAGTTGCCATGCGCATTTTAACAAGCCCTGCATTAACCGGGGTCAGGTCTGTCAAAGTTTCATCAAGTATTACAATGCCATTTTTTCCAGTTGTGAATTGGATCTTTCTTCTGGCCACTTCGTTAGCTGTGAGGCCTGGATATCCACCAGCAAGGGCAGCATCCAATCCTCCATTGTATGCAGCATAAGCAGCATTTGTCTGGTCAATTGTTGCCTGATCTGGAAGTACAATTGAATTCCAGGCAACTAATGAAAAGAAAGGTAGCTTAGTCACATCCAGCACATTCACGATCACTGCCTTTGCTGTACCAGCAAGTATGGGTGTAAACGCTCCGTTAAGGACTGCTTCAAAAGTTCCAGGGTTATACGGGGCTGTTAAGAGATCCGTTCCTGTACCTCCGCGCGTAGCGTAACCCAACGCTTCATTGTATCCAAGTTCAAAGGATATGAAAGTTGGAGATTTACCAAGGGCATCTCCCAAGATTGTGGATACACCTGGATTGGAAGCAAAGCGCGCATATAGGCCATTATATAATGGATTTGCTGGGTTGCCAGTGCCAGCTTGTGTTAGCTGATAAGCAATGATTCCAGGAACCGCAAAATTATTTAGCGAATCCTTGATTCCAGTAAAGGCCGTTGGTACATCTGCTGAGTTATATGGAGCCGGAACGGCAGGGGTAACTACACCTGTACAAGCATTGGTTCCACCCGGATGTTTTGATGGTGTTGGACTTGCTGATCGCGGGCCTGCGCCATCAGGGTCAAATAATATCATCCTACCTAAGATTACTGTTGGAGGAACCGAAAAAGTTGCATTATAGCCGTTAACTGATCCAATCGTTGGCTGGTGAAATATATTATCGTCATTTATTTCAGCGAATTGTGTAGCTAGTATAGCTCCTAACGATTCATTCTGTCCATCTGTAAATAGTGCTGCTGCCTGAAAGCCAGCAGAGATTGAAGTGCCGATAGCTACATACTTTTTAAAATTCACACTTCCAGGAGTCGGGGTAGGGTTGGGCTCTATAATTGGATCTTTTAAATCAATTACTTCCTGTTCGCAACTAAATCCCACCAGGAGGCATATGGTTAATAAACTAAATTTTATCTTTTTCATACGTAATAGCATTTACTGATTAATTAAAGAACTGATCAAATGTAACCGAGATGTAATAAATCTGCCCTACAAATGGTGCGCCCAGGTTAGTACGGTAATCGCCTCCTAATAGGTTGCTGGCACCCAGTTTCAGAGTAGATTTGATAGAGCTTACCTTGTAACTCACTTGGGCATCTAACACACCAAACTCAGGTACATTCCAGGTTCCATAGGATGATTCCCACAGGAAACTGTCTTGCCATCTGTAGTTAACACTGAAGCCCAGGTTTTGAGTGACCTTACGATTACTCAAACCGACATTAAGCTTATGATTGGGCGTATTGAAGCCCGCGCGGTTTTCATCGTTTTGATCTTCATCTACGGTTGCATAATTGTAGTTTCCATTGATGGTGTATCCTTTAAATACATCGTAAGAGAAACCCAATCCAACACCCCAGGAAGTAATTTTCTGATCGATATTAGCATATAAGCTGTAAAGCGATCCGGCCGGAACGGCAACATTCTTTTGGGTAGTACCGTGGTCGATGGCTACAATCTGACCGCCAATAAAATCGTTGTACTGATTATAGTATCCGTTCAGGTCAACAAAAAATTTATCAAACTGTCCTTTATACCCCAGTTCATACGTGGTAAGTTGTTCAGGTTGCACGTATGGAACATCTGCCACCTTGAGTAAATTTTCGTCACCGGTAAGAACATCACCGGTTACCGGGTCAATTGTTCCTCCTGCTCCTCTGAAGATATTATACGATTCTTGTGTCCATGCGCCACCATTATGCACGCCATACTGACTTGCATTGGTCTCGGTGCTACCAAGCAATGTTCCGCTGGAAGAAGGGAAGTAAATAAAGGAGGCTTGTGTATCGGGATTTCTAAATCCGGTTTGGAATGAAGCGCGTAGGAAATGATTATCATTTAATGTATAAACCGCGCCCAAGCGTGGAGTTAACTGTCCGTCAAAATTTTCATTTTTATCGTAACGTATTGATCCCGTGAATTTAATCGGTCCCAAAGCCTTTGCAATTTGTACAAAGGCACCATATTCATCAATTACAATTCTCTTAGCTTTTCCATCGCCATCAGAATCCTCATTGAATACGGTAGCGTCTGAAAACAAATCATACCTTCTGAAATTTCCTCCTACTTGCAGTTCAACTACCTTTAATATGCTTGAAGCATCATAGTTAAACTGACCATGCCACAAGCGTGATTGGTCAACAAAAGAAGCTCCAGGAGGTGTACCCTGGAATAATTGATTTCTTACCTGATTTGTAAGGTCTTTAAAGGCTTGTGTGCCAGGTGCAGGTCGGTTCCTGTCAGCGTATTTGCGTGCTTCGGCATGATCTCCGGTGGGAACACCAGAAACATACCCATTGTAAGCATTCAGGTAGTCAGGAGCCCAAGTGGATGCGGTTGGGGAATAGGTTTCATTCATGTAACCACCTAATGCACTTAAATTATAAGAGTCGCCATCGTGCGTGGCAGTCAGGTATCCCCGCACTAAGAAGTTGGTTCCTTTTAATTCAAGTTTGTGAAACTCTTGGGTGAAATCACGCAGGGCATATTTTTCAGTGCCTTGATAAATAGAGTTTCCTCCTCCAAAACGGTAGTTGTAAGAGGCTTCCATTTTTTCTGTTATCCGGTAATGAATGGCTGCATCATATTTCATGCTGCGAGCTGTGTATTCATCCAATATATCTTCTTCCTTAAAGCCTGTACGGGTAACAGTGGCAATACCAAGGTTAATTTGAGTTTCATCTCCATATAAATTCAAACCGTCAAAATTTGTATTCCCACTAAGGTTTATTGTCGATTCAGGATTTACACGATCCGTTTTGTAATCATTACTCCTCCAATCTTCTGCGTCTAAAATTGAAAAATTAAGCTTAATGGCAAGTTTGTTGTTCATAAAAGCTTTGGCATAACGAACTCCAAAGTTGAACATGGGGTAGGCCTCACCTTGTGCATCGGAAGTTGTTATACCCGTTTTAAACTGAGCACTTAAGCCTTGGTACTTAAACGGACTCTTGCTTTGCATGAGTAGAATGCCGTTAAATGCATTTGGTCCGTAAAGAGCTGATGAAGGTCCCGGAACAAGCTCCATACTTTCGGCATCTAATTCACTGATTCCAACAATGTTACCGGTTGGGAAATTCAACAACGGTGCGGAAGCATCCATGCCGTCAATTTGCTGAACGAACCGAACGTTGGCAATGGTAGCAAAGCCTCGGGTGTTTACAGCCGGAAAATTGAAACTGCCTTCGCTTGTTTGAACTCCTTTTATAGTTTTGAGAACATCAAAGTAGTCAGCGGCAGGAGTTTCTTTAAGTGCACGAAGGTTCATTTTTTCTACCGTAACAGGATTCACCATTACGCTTTGCTCAACGATGGTTGTGCCTGAAATCACAACCTCATCCAGTTCTGTTGATTCTTCCATGGTAACCTCCAGTGAGGTGCTGTTGCCATCTGTCACTTCAATTTCCTGCGACTTATAGCCAATAAATGAAAATACAAGTGTAATAGGCGGAGCCTGTTTTACTGTAAGTTCAAATTTACCATCAGTGTTTGCAATGGTTCCATAGATGGTTCCCTTCACAATGATGTTGGCACCTGCAAGAGAATTTCCGGAGGTACCGTCTTTAACAGTACCCGATATCGTAGTTTGGGCAAAAACGCTCGAGGCGATTACTGTCATCAGCAAAAGCCCCAGCAAACGCTTGTAAAACTTCTCCATAAGTTTGGTTTGATAGGTTAGTTTAAAATAAAAAATTGGGTTTGTACGATTCATAAGAATAAATGATCTCTTAATCTGAAAAGTACGAAATTTTATTAAAAATCAAAGAAATCAGATGCCTTTCGTTGATGGAACGATTGAAGTCTGTTAGGATTTGAAAGATTGGTGGGGGGCATACTGCTTGAATTGAAATTAGTATGCCATGCAGAACATTTTTATAAGGTTTGTCAGGAGTCTTTAGATGTCGTCAGGTGTTTAACCAATCGCTCACACAACGCGTTGGTTTCACTAGCCATGTACTCATCACCGGTTGATGAAAGAATGCTTTGCGAAAGGCCGCCCAGGCAATCGATGTAAAACCGTTTCATTTCCTCTACGGGCATATCGTTGGTCCACAGGTCAATGCGAAGCGTATTCTTCTGTGCCTGATCCCAAAGTGAAATGCTGATGGATTTAGTTTCGCTGGGTGCCGCATCGGGTTTGTCGGAAGCATCCCAAAGGATTTTGCTTGGTATGTTATTGCTATCAAGTTCGATTGTAAAGTTTACCGTGGTTTTGCGCATACTCTTGATTTGAAAATTTGAATATTGTCAATGAATGAAGATGGTTTGAAGATTAGTCATTTTCAAATTTTTATTTCAGGTGTTTCCCCTTCGATGATTAGTCTCCCTTCCGTTGCATTTTTAATTTGATCCACACTGATTCCGGGTGCTCGTTCCAGCAACCTGAAACCACCTTCAGGCAACACATCCAGTACAGCCATGTCGGTTACCACTTTCTTAACGCACTTAAGGCCTGTAATAGGAAGTGAACATTTTTTCAGCAGTTTAGATGCGCCATCTTTACTGCAGTGCTGCATGGCTACAATAATGTGTTTGGCCGAAGCTACTAAATCCATGGCGCCTCCCATACCTTTCACCATTTTACCGGGAACTTTCCAGTTGGAAATGTCGCCATGTTCTGAAACTTCCATCGCTCCTAAAATGGTCAGATCGACATGCCCCCCGCGGATCATACCAAAACTTTCGGCCGAACTGAACAAAGCCGAACCGGGCATCATGGTTACGGTTTGCTTTCCGGCATTAATCAGATCGGGATCAACCTGATCTTCCGTAGGGAAGGGGCCAATCCCCAACAAACCGTTTTCTGATTGTAAAACAATGTTCAGGGTTGAGGGGATGTAGTTGGCAACCAGTGTTGGAATGCCAATGCCCAGGTTGATGTACATTCCGTCTCTAACCTCTTGAGCGATTCGTTTTGCGATTCCGATTTTGTCTAACATCTTTTAATTTGAAGATTTGAAAATTTGGTAATTTGAAAATTATGATTTTGAGGTCCCTATAATTTTTGATATTACTTTGATAATCACTGTAAGCTCTGATAGTAGTTTTTCAGTTTCGGGATAGCCTTTAGAGTGTAGAGGTCGTTCTTTGCTCAATTCTCTTCTCATAATCTTTTCCCTGAAAAATCCTTTGCACATAGATGCCGGGTGTGTGAATTTGATTAGGGTCAAGCGTTCCGATGGGTACCAGTTCCTCAACTTCCGCAACCGTAATTTTTCCGGCAGCAGCCATCATCGGGTTAAAGTTCCTGGCGGTGCCTCTGTAAATTAAATTCCCGGTGGAGTCGCCTTTCCAGGCCTTCACAATGGAGAAATCGGCACGAAGCCAATTCTCCAGCAGGTATTTTTTACCGTTAAACTCGCGCACTTCCTTTCCTTCGGCAACTTCGGTTCCATAACCGGCCGGTGTATAAAAAGCAGGAATGCCTGCGCCACCCGCGCGACAGCGCTCAGCCAGTGTTCCTTGCGGGATCAATTCCACTTCCAGTTCTCCGGAAAGTAACTGCCGTTCGAACTCAGCATTTTCTCCTACATACGAGGAAATCATTTTTTTCACCTGCCTGCTCTTCAGTAGTAAACCAATTCCAAAGTCATCTACCCCTGCATTGTTTGAAATGCACGTTAATCCTTTCACTCCTTTTTTCAGAATGGCCGCGATACAATTTTCGGGTATGCCGCTCAATCCAAAGCCGCCTAACATCAGTATCGCGTTGTCGGGAATGTCGCGAACGGCCTCATCTGCATCTTTTACAACTTTATTGATCATAACAATTTTCTTTTTAATGATTTCAGACCCTGAAGGTTTTTTAAAACCTTCAGAGTCTTTGGGTCTTTTATAAATTCCTCAACGCCTCTTTTGATTGTTCTTCATCTTTTTTTATCTGCAATGTTAACTCTTCAAGACTATTAAACTTATGATCTCCCCGGATAAATTGATGCACCTTTACCACGAGCGATTCACCGTAAATATCCTTCTTAAAATCAAAAATGTTGACTTCAATATTTTTCTTTTGCCCTTCAACGGTGGGGCGATTTCCAATGTACAACATACCGCCATATTGCGCATGTTCATAGTGAACTGTTACAGCATAAATTCCATCGGCAGGAATGAGTTTGTGTGCAGAGTCAATTTCCAGGTTGGCGGTAGGGTAGCCGATCGATCGCCCGATTTTTTCACCTTTTATAACCATACCGCTTAAGGAGTATGGCCTGCCCAGCAGGTGAGTAGCCGTTTCGGGATCGGCAGTTTCTATTGCTTTCCGGATATTGGTTGAACTCACCGCCATGTGGTCGACATCCTGCCTGGGAATTTCCTCTACTTCAAAACCGTATTGAGGGCCGTTGAGTTTCAACTGTTCGAAACTTCCTTCACGATTCTTGCCAAAGTGATGATCATACCCGATTACCAGTTTTTTCGTTCCAATAGTGTTCACCAGAATTTTGGTGATGAAATCTGCTGATGAAAGCTGTGAGAATTCTTTTGTAAATGGGATGCGCAGCAGATGGTGGATACCCTGTTCTTTCAAAAGTTCCGCTTTCTCTTCGAAGGTATTCAGCAGTTTAATGTCGGCCTCCGGGTTTAAGACTAACCGCGGATGAGGCCAGAAAGTGATCACCACGGTTTCACCGTTATTTTTGTCAGCGATCTCATGCAGCCGTGATAGTATCTTTTGATGCCCAACATGAACGCCATCAAAGGTGCCGCTTGTTACGACCGCATTTTTTACGGGAGTAAAATCATCCAGATTATAATAAATCCTCATGTTGTGTGGGTTGTCACATCATCAATCGCTAAAGCATTCTCAATAGAATATTCTCCAATGCGCGTGCGACAAAGTTGGGAAAGATAGGCGCCAACACCAAGTCCTTCACCTAAATCGCGGGCAAGGCTTCGGATGTACGTGCCTTTCGAACAAACCACCCGAAAATGAAGGGCAGGTAGTTGAATTTTAGTAATCTCGAATTCTTTCACCTCTACTTCACGGGGTTTGAGTTCAACTTCTTTTCCTTTTCGTGCAAATTTATAGGCACGTTTCCCACCGATTTTAATGGCCGAATGCAGGGGAGGAAGTTGCTGGATCTTACCGGTAAGTGATTGCACCACATTGTGAATGGAAAGCTCCGTTACATGAGAAATGTCTTTCGCTTCGGTTACATCTGTTTCCAGGTCATAGGAAGGAGTCGTTTGTCCGATGATAAAGGTTCCTGTGTACTCTTTCTCTAATCCCATAAAAGACTCAATTTGCTTGGTTTTTTTACCGGTGCAAATGATGAGTAAACCAGTAGCCAGCGGATCGAGTGTGCCGGCATGTCCGATCTTTTTTATTTTAAGTTTGTTGCGGAGTTTATTTACGACATCGAATGATGTCCATTGAAGCGGCTTATTGATGAGCAGCACGCGGCTTTCATCTTGTGTTTGTGATTCCATTAGAGTATGGAAAGTCCGGCACCAAGATAGTACATGATCAGGATTACAGCGCCAACCACTATTCGATAATACCCGAATACTTTGAAACCATGGTTGGTGAGGAAGGTGATAAACGATTTGATGGCAATCATGGCTACAACAAAAGCTACGATGTTGCCAGTCATTAACACAATTGTTTGATTGGATGTGATCGTTACCTCTTGTTTTAAAAAATCGTAAGCAGAGAGTACGGTGGCAGCAAACATGGTTGGCACAGCCAGGAAGAAAGAAAATTCGGCTGCTGTTTTTCTGTTCAGTTTTTGTGATAAGCCTCCAATAATGGTAGCAGCCGATCGGGATACACCGGGAATCATCGCGATAACCTGAAACGCGCCCACTTTCAATGCCTTCCAGTAGGTCAGTTGGTTTTCGTTTTGGTCTTCGGTAAAAATTTTATCTACGAACAAAAAGAAAATACCGCCAAGCAGGAGGGAATAACCAACCACATCCACGCGTTCGAGGAGGCCATCGATATAATCTTTGAAAAGCAATCCGGCTACAACAGCGGGAAGAAACGCAACACCAATTTTGAAGTAAAAATCGAACGACTGAAAGAAGCGTTTCCAATATAAAACAACCACGGCCAGTATCGATCCTAACTGAATGGCAACAATAAACAGTTTGGTAAAAGGATCGCTGGCAATGCCCATTGCGGAGGAAGCAATGATCAGGTGGCCTGTCGATGAAACCGGCAGAAATTCGGTTAATCCCTCAATGATCGCGAGGAGGATGGATTGCAGTAGCGACACGTATTATTTTTTATGCGCTTCCGGTTTGTGCAGGATCGCATAAATTTCTATAACGAAACCTGCCACTACAACAATAGGGCCGAGGGTGATTCCTAAAAATCCAAAGCCATAGGCTTCTTTATCAATCGACATGATAATAAATCCAACCACGAGAACGATCAGTCCAATGATCATCCATTGATAGTTCTTTTTTCCAAAAGCCAGTCTTTCCATTCTTCTTACTAGTTAATACAATTCGTCTAACGACATTCTTAAATATCTGCGGATAGAAAAGAAAGTGCTTGTAACGGCTACGAGTATGCCCATCAAAAGCAGGCATCCCATGAGCATCGCCATCCGCTCTTTGTTCTGTAACACAATTAAATCTTCAATGTTCTGGTTAGCGTAATTTATCAAAGCCCATATCAGCAACGAGGCCAATATACCCGACAGGAGACCATACCCCATTGCGCGCAAAAGAAATGGCCGCTGAATAAACCACTTGCGGGCACCCACAAGCTGCATGCTGCGGATTAAAAATCGTTGTGAAAATAGTGCAAGCCTTAGCGTATTATTGATCAGTAATACCACGGTTATTAAAAGGACGGCCAGAATACCCGCTAACACTAAACCGATTTTGGCCACGTTCTGATTAACAGATTCAATCAAACCCTGTACATAAAACACCTGGAACACACCATTCATTTTTCCAATTTCCTTTTCAATTTTATCCATGCTTTCCCTGGTGTGATAGGCGGGGCTGATGCTGATGATATAAGCATGATGAAGCGGGTTCTCACCCAGAAACTTAATAAAATCTTCTCCTGTTTCAGCAATGAATTTCTTAGCCGCTTCTTCTTTTGATATGAAAGTAACGGACTTTTCTCCTGATGACGGGCTTATATAGGGAAGGGATTCCAGTTTTTTTTCAATTTGGGTGCGCTGTGTATCTGTTAATCCGTTCTTCAAGTACACCTGTACACGAATATTTTCGCGAACCAGGCGCTCCAGTTCCTGGGAATAAATAATCAGGGTTCCAAAGAGGCCGCTGACAACCAATGCCAGGGTGATGCTGAGGATGACACCAAAGGAGGGGTAGCTGCCTAACTTCTTTCTTGAATTAACTTTTTGCACGGCTTCAAAGGTAGGATTTCGTTGTAAAAAATAAAACCCCGGCAATTTTTGTCGGGGTTTACTGGAAGTACCGAATCACTATTCCTGATTACCTCGGTATTCCTGAAGTTTCTTTAATAACTTCTTATCGTGTATGGGTGACAGCACAGCCGGTGTTGACTTGTTAACATCCAGCAGGTAATAGTTCGATTTATAGAACAAGACCACTGTACGCTTATCATCGCTGATGAATTCAAGAATTTCGTACAGATGCTTTTCAAATCCTCCGTACAGCACCAATTTGCCATTTTTGAATACATAGTGGAAGGTGTACTTCTTATCTGTATTGTCAGTTTCCACTTCAATAGAAGAGGTAACAAATGCCCTTGAGATGATCTCAAATTGTTCGCGCTCGTATTTCTCTACAGCTCCTTCGGGCTCCTCTGTTGAAGGATCATAGGCTTTTATTTTCGGTTTCTTCGACTCTGCACGCTCAACAGGTTCTGTTACTTTGTCAGAAGCTTTAGCAGGCTCTTTTGTTTCGACTTTGTCAACCCCTTCTTTTGTCTCGCTCGTTGCAGGTTTCGTTTCATTTTCCTCAGGGCTAACCGGTTGCCGCTCCGGTTGTTCGGTAACAACAGGTGCAGGAGTTACGATTTCTTCTGTTGCCTCATTTTTTACAAAGTAGAAATATAGGGCTGTTGCCACAAGCCCGGTAACTGCTACCCACGATCCGGTTTTCAAAAGTGTACTGGATTGACCTCCCTGTACAGGCGCTATCGGAATATTATTCAATAAGGATTTAAGTTCGGCCATGCGTGCCTTCCGTAGGCCTTCCACCAGGTCTTGCTGAAACTTAACTTCTTGTTTTAATTCAGGATCGGTATCCAGCTTTTTTTCAAATGCACTTCTTTCTTCTCCGCTTAGCCGGTTTGATAAGTAGTCATCCAATAATTCAAAATCTCTTTCTACTGCCATTGTTTTAATCTAAAAAATCACGTTCTGAGTACTGGGTCTTAATCAATTCATCTAATTTCTTTTTGCACTTATACTTCTTTGTTTTAGCGGTATCGGTGTTGGCAAAGCCCAGTTTATCGGCTATATCCTGCATCGACATCTCTTCAAAGTAGTAATACATCAAAACCTTCTTACAAGTTTCACCCAACTGCTCAATACATTGGGCTACAATCTTGTTACGCTCCTCCGATTCGGTATCCTGCGCAACGGGAAGATCTTTCTCTTCATTGGATAGTCGTTTTTTGCGATCCAATTCCTTCCGCCATAGGTTTTGGCAAATACTGTATATATAGGTGCTGATTTTGGCGGTCATCACCAGCTTGCCGGAAGTTGCCTTTTGCCAGAAAACAATCAGGGCATCCTGATAAATATCCCTGGCCTCTTCCTCCGTTCCGCTATTGGTGATCACCATCTTGGTCATCATCCTGTAATACTTCTTATATAAGAACTCAAGACTCTTTTCGTCACCCCTGCAGATGCGCTCAAAAATCTCCTTTTCGTTCATGACTGAGTCCGACTTGTATACCATCTCCCTTTGTTCGGTAACCTAAATTATATGATTGTATCTGCTGGTTTATCGATGAAACGTATGTGATGTAAGTTTAATGTACCTTTTTCCATGTTTGAGTGCGAAAGAAGGGGCCCCAATAACCTCTTACCTTTAGCGCATCGCCATCCAACCATAGTTTACACTGGTATACTTTACCAGATTCCGGATCGAGAATAGTTCCATCCGTTAATGCCTCTCCCGACCATTTCATGTTGCGGATGATCTCCAGCCCGATAATCTTCTTGTTGTATCGATCGTCCTCTTCGGGGCATTGATCACAAACAGGATCAGGGTCATCTCCCGGTTGAGGATGTAGCTTGATAATTTTTCCAAAAACTTTGGTTCCCCGTGCCATGATTTCGACAACCGACCGGGGTACTCCTGATTCGTCATCAATAGTTGTCCATTTACCCAATACCGTATTTTGGGCAAAGGTGGTTGTTGTTAGGGCCAGCAGGAAGATCAGGATCCGCATAGTCCAAAAATAATCAGGATTGGCAGGATTAAAAGATTAACAGGATTGAATTCGCAAAAATGATCGTGCGTACTCAATCCTGTCTTTAATAAATCGAAGGAACCAGACCTATTTCAGACCATCAGGAACCTGACTAACGACCTCGGTGGCTGGTTTATTTTCTGTTTTTTTAGTCTCATTGTGCTTCACGGTTGAAATGTGTGGAGCAATAATGAGCGCCACAATGGATGTAAGCTTGATGAGAATGTTCATAGAAGGACCAGAGGTATCCTTGAAAGGATCACCTACTGTATCGCCTGTTACTGAAGCCTTGTGAGGCTCTGATTTTTTGAAATAAGTCTGACCGTTGATCTCAACACCCTTCTCAAAAGATTTTTTGGCGTTATCCCACGCGCCACCGGCATTAGACTGAAACATGCCCATCAACACACCTGATACGGTAATACCCGCTAACATTCCGCCCAATACTTCCGGACCGAAAGAGAATCCAACAATAACGGGAGCCAGCAAAGCAATAGCACCCGGGGCAATCATTTCACGAATCGATGCCTTTGTTGAAATAGCCACACACTTTTCGTATTCTGGTTTGGCTTTGTATTCCATAATGCCGGGAATTTCTTTGAACTGCCTGCGAACTTCGTTCACCATGTCCATCGCTGCGCGGCCAACAGCTGCGATTGCAAGGGACGAGAATATGAACGGGATCATACCACCCACAAAAAGGCCTGCTAATACAGGGGCTTTGAAAATATCGATGGCAGTAATGCCCGAAACACCAACAAATGCCGCGAACAATGCCAATGAAGTAAGTGCTGCTGATGCAATAGCAAAACCTTTACCTGTTGCAGCGGTAGTGTTACCAACGGCATCCAAATTATCGGTGCGATGTCTTACCTCTTCAGGGAGTTGGCTCATCTCGGCAATACCACCGGCATTGTCGGCAATTGGTCCGAAGGCATCAATGGCTAATTGCATGGCTGTTGTTGCCATCATACCGGCTGCTGCAATAGATACACCATACAATCCTGCGAAAGAGTAAGAAGTTATAATACCGGCCGCAAGGACAAGAATCGGCAATACCGTTGATTCCATACCAACCGCTAATCCGCCAATGATGTTGGTAGCATGACCAGTTCCTGATTGTTTTACGATGGATAATACCGGACGTTTGCCCATGGATGTATAGTATTCAGTAATCAAACTCATCAAGGTACCAACAATTAAACCTATGATGATGGCGATGAATACATCGGTAGAAGTGAATTCAAATCCGCGGTGAACAAGTTTTTCGGGTAGTAAATAGATCACAACAAAATAGGAAGCTATGGCTGTGAATATGATCGATGACCAGTTACCCAGGTTCAAAGCTTTTTGTACGCTATCCGTTTCATTTTTGATGCGCACGAACCAGGTACCAACAATTGAAAAGATCAACCCGATACCTGCAATCAACATCGGAAGGAGAATGGGAGAGAGCCCGCCAAAATTGTCAATGGCTTCAATCTCCTGACCGAGTACCATGGTGGCCAGAATGGTGGCCACATACGAACCGAATAAATCGGCACCCATGCCGGCCACATCACCCACGTTATCGCCTACGTTGTCGGCTATGGTAGCGGGGTTACGAACATCGTCTTCAGGAATACCGGCTTCAACTTTACCTACTAAGTCGGCACCCACATCGGCAGCTTTTGTATAAATACCTCCGCCAACACGGGCGAATAAGGCAATTGATTCTGCACCCAACGAAAAGCCTGCCAATACTTCTATAGCCTTCTTCATTTCGATGCCGGTAATGGCACTGCCTTCAGGTACAAAAATATTGAAGAGCACAATGAACAGTCCGCCAAGACCCAGAATAGCCAACCCGGCTACACCAATTCCCATCACCGATCCACCGGTGAAGGATACTTGTAAAGCTTTTGACAAACTTGTACGGGCAGCCTGTGTAGTACGTACGTTCGCTTTGGTAGCGATGCGCATGCCCAGGTACCCTGCGAAAGCAGAAAGGAAGGCACCGATTAAAAAAGAGATTGCAATGATCGGACTGGAGTCTTCAACCAGCGTTCCTGACCAGCCTAATAATATGGCAGTAATCACTGCGAAATAACCTAAGATTTTCCATTCGGCTTTTAAGAATGCCATCGCACCTTTTGCGATGTAGCCGGATAGTTCCTGCATGTTATCAGCCCCAGCTTCTTGCTTGTTTACCCACGCTGCTTTGATGGCCATTACCACCAGGCCTACAACCCCCATGGCAGGAATTAAAAATACAATACTGTTCATTTTTATAAGTTTAGATACGGTTAACAGTTAAAAACCACCCGTTTTAGATCGGATGGTTTTTTAAAGTTCCGCAAATATAGAATAAGGGCTTAATTAGCCAAAATAAGCCTGTCAGGAGGCATATAGCTGTTGCAGGGCCTTCCATAGTTTTTGCCTGGATTGATCGCTTTTCATCAGGTCTACAACGTTTTCGGAGAGTACCATTTTCAATTCATTGGCCTCAATAAGTTCATAGAAGTTAAGCCCCTTAACTGCCTTACCAAAATAGATCACATGTTTTGGTTTATTAGGCAGAAGATTAATATCCAGTTGAGGCTGATGAATAATATGAAAAGCATCAAACGATATAGCTGGATGGATTCGTTGTTTTAACGTATCGGAGATTTTCTGAAGCTGGTCTCTTTCTTCCAGTTTAAGCGCATCCCAGGGTGTGGTTATGATGACCACCGTGGAGGCTGGCCTGATGCGGTAAAGTTCTTCCGTAAAAATATAGCTTGCTGTTGTCACTTGACCTCTTTGATGTCAAAGATTGATTTTAATTCATTGGCATCAGATGGTTTCATTCTTCCGCTTAAAATCAGACGCAGTTGTCTTCTACGGAGCGCGCCAGCGTAATATTCCCTTTCCTGATCGGTTTCAGGTTCAACCTCAGGTACTTCAACAGGCTTGCCGTTTTTAGCAATGGCCACAAAGGTGAAATAGGCTGAATTGCTTTCAAACTTGTGTGCGGAAGGAACATCTTCCGCATCTACATCAATTCGCACCTCCATTGATGAATTGAAGGCTCGTGTAACTTTGGCTTTAAGCGTAACCACGTTGCCCAGTAGAATTGGGTGCCGAAAAGAAATATTATCCACCGAGGCTGTAACGACAATATTGTTGGAGTGTTTCTGGGCAGCAATAGCCGAGACAATGTCCATCCAGTGCATCAGTCTTCCTCCCATTAAATTGTTCAGGGTATTGGTATCGTTTGGGAGAACGAGTTCGGTCATACTCACAAAAGATTCACGTGGAAATTTTTTCTTTTTGGTCATGGAGTGTGTAGGGTATTTGGGAATAGGGTATAAGGTATAAGGTATAAGGTATAAGGGGATAGGGTATAAGGGATCAGTAATTTTAGGGTTGTAAAGTTATAAAGGAATAGGAAATTAGAATTGTAATTTTTTCATTGACCCATATACCATATTCCCTTATTCCCTTATTCCCTTATTCCCCTAATCCTTATATCCATTAAGCCTCTTGCACGACTTCAACCTTTCCATCCCTCTTTTCCTAAAAGAGGTACAAATGCAAAGTGGTCGAACGTTTCTTTTATCAGCTCACCTCTTCGCTTGATGATCCGATTCATCAATTGCTTATCGCGATTTCCAACCGGAATGATAAGAATCCCACCTTCTTTAAGTTGGTCGGTAAGGGCGGTAGGAATCACAGGAGCGCCAGCGGTGACAATGATTTTATCGTAAGGAGCTTTTGCAGGCAGTCCCTTTGAGCCGTCTCCCAGAAAAAAATAGGGTTTATAGCCCATCTTTGGCAAGAAGGATTTGGTTCGCTCATAAAGTTTTTGATTGTATTCAATAGTGTAGACTTTGGCGCCCAGTTCCATGAGTATGCATGCCTGGTAACCTGAGCCGGTTCCTATTTCCAGTACCTTATCTCCCTCTTTAATTTCCAGTTTCTCCGTCTGAAAGGCAACCGTATAAGGTTGAGAAATGGTTTGCCCTTCCCCAATTGGGAAAGCTTTGTCCTGATAGGCGTGTTCCAGCAGGGCATTATCGAAAAAAACGTGCCTGGGCACCTTAGCAATGGCATCCAAAACCCGCTCATCAGAAATGCCCTTATTTCGGATGATTTTTACCAGTTTATTGCGGAGGCCCCGTTGCTTATAATTATCTTCTAACATGCGATTTTGGTGCAAAAAACGCAATTTTTGGGGTCAAACAAAGTTTCAGACATTTCTTAGGAAAATTGAAACTAACCTCTTTACTTTAGGGTTCTCTCATGCACAATGAATAAGCTTTTTGCCATAGCGTTCATGTGTATTTACCTGCTTCTATCAGTAGTTGTGGCTTAAACCACAAACTACTGCATAGGCAGGGATAAGCTACACCTCAATTCCAGGCTAAAATTCCGCATTTAATTGTTCTTAAAGTGATTATGGGTTTAATGCTTTTCAATAACCGTATAATCGCTTATGCAGTTACTGATCGTTAAAAGCCAATTAGGATAAACGGTGCCCAATAATAAGGGGCAGCAAAATTACCCTTAAGTAGGTCCAATTTGGCCTGGCGTAAATTTCCTGTAAAACCGGCTGAGGGGTTTTCTAATAGTTGCTTATAAAAGCCGGTCATTAACTCTGCTGTTGATTCATCGCCTACACTCCAGAGTGATACAAGAATATTTTTGGCTCCTGCATATACCAGTGCCCGCGACAGGCCGATAACGCCTTCGCCCTTTGAAATTTTTCCTAAACCTGTTTGACATGCCGAGAGGGCTACCAGTTCGGCATTGAATTGAAGATTATAAATCTCTCCGGCAAACAGATTTCCATCTTCTGCGTCTGACTCACTTTGCAGAAAAATCCGTGACAGTTCGGGACTGGTTTCGTCTACAACGCCATGTGTGGCGAAATGCACGAGGTTATAATTTTTCAGTTTCTCCGATTTTATTTCTGATTCGTTAGCGTTCGCATGGAGAAAAACTCGGTTGCCAATATGCTTTTCATCAAACAGGTGAGCAATGGTTTTGATTTCTGTTTCGGTTCCGGGTAAGTCACTTAAGTTATCTTTCTCCGGAAATGTTATGGGCGCGCATAGCATCACTGAAGAAATTTTAGCGGGAGGATCAAGCTTTTTCTGTAACACTAATCCTGCCGAGAATTCATATCGTACACTAAACTGATTGATCAGGTAGGGTAAAGTCTTATAATCTGCTTCGTCCTTTACATCATTGGTGAGTAATGACTCAAACGGGACAACGCCCATCCGGCCAGTTGGGATAATCACTAAGTCGGTAACCTGACGGAGCGTTTTTTCGGGTATCAACAACTTGTAGAGTGTTCTGGAAACCTGGGTGAAGGTGCGGGCTTCCATGTAGTAGAGACTGTTGCGCAGGCCTGTAATATATTTGTCGTATGCTTTCGGAAGCCCAGCTTCTGCTATACGTAATCCCTTTTTGGTGATGACGAAGGTGTACAGGCGATTGTTTTTTTCGTCAATGAAATACGAGATCAGAGCAGTTTTATCCGAAAGCAGTTGTTGAAGTTGGGCAATTGATGGTGAAGCAGAATTAAACTTTAGATTATAGTATTCAGGATATTGATTTTCAAGGTGTTTGGTGAATTCCCGATAGCTTCTGTTTAAGCTAAAAAGGGTCTCACGGAAGTACTTTTCTTCTTCTTCTGATGGCTTTAGTGCCAATTTTTGTGAAACCAGGGCGATGGCTGCTTTTATGCTTTTCTCTTCTTCCAGCAATTCATCCGGGATATTTGCAAAGGATTTAGCATTGGTATCGGAGATGGCCTCCAGCAATACAGCCGATTTACTTTTTTCAGCAAAGTAGAAGCTTTGTTCACGATATCTTTTTCTATGTCGAAGAGCCACCTCGCTGAGTTGGTGTGTAATCCTAACCCCGTCAGCATATACTTCGTTGGCAATTGCGCCCAACATAATCTTATCTGATTCATTGGCGGCACTTTGGCGCAGGCGGTCAATTAAAGAATCAGCGATCTGAAGTGTTTGAATAGCCAGTACAAGGTCACTGTCTTTAAGTGTTCTGCCCTGGTAACGCGATTCCAGAGCTCGCGCTTTATTTTCTAAAGAAAAAAGTAATTGCGTTCCATTATAGAAGGTTGTTCCTGTTGGGTTAGTGACGGTGCTTTGATTATTAAATTCAGGAACATTGGCAATTAATGCCTGTTGATAGTAAGTAAGCGCCAGGTCAAACTTTTGACGAGCCAATTCTTCATTTCCCAACAGGTTATACGCATACGCCACATCCGGACTTTTTTTGCCTTGTGAAGCCTCGTACATGTCCAGGGCTTTCTTATAAAATGCGAGGGCTGCTTCCTCATTTCCCATCTGCGAATATGTTCGTCCCAGGTTCAGTTGTACCAGAGCCTTATTGGGATGGGGTTGTGTGTAAATCTGTTCCCAGATAGCAAGGGCTGCTTCAAAATATGTGATGGCATCACCATATAGTTTTTCTGAAAGATTCAATACGCCAAGGTTTGTATTGGCAATTGCCAGTTTGGGATGATCGCTGCCATGAAGTTTTTGGTAAAGATTGAGTGCTTTTTCGTAGTAGTCAAAGGCTTTGTCGGCATCAAGCTGTGAGTAGATGAGCCCAAGATCATTATACGATGCTGCAATCAACTCATGAGTTTCCGGTAACTTCTCTTCGCGAATGGCTAACGCATGTTGTAATTGTGCTTCAGCCTGAGCATATTTTCCGGTGGTACGGTAAACATCGCCCAGGTAGGAGAGTGCCATGGCTGCATCAAGGCTTGATGCGCGGTTATCCTGTTCAAGGTGGTTGAGTGATTTGTGCAGGGCATCAATAGATAAATCGTAACGTCCCTGATTTTGATACAGGACACCATAATTCATCTCAAGCAATGCCTGGTAGTAGGCGAATTTTTTTTCACTGGCTACCGATCCTTCCAGCGACTTTAACAGTGCTCCAGCATCATTAAGTTTTCCAAGCCTGATCAAAGCTTCTGCTTTTTTCAGACTTAAGTGTGTTTGATCTTTTGAATAGGAAATAATTCCATCGATAAACCGGATCGCATCCTGATACCTGGAATCGAGCAATAATGATTCAACGGTATTCAGTTCATCCTGCTGCGCTAAGCAGGTAAATGAAAGGGCGATCAGGTAAAATATGAAGAGGGATTTTTGCATGCGTTAAAACCGGTAGTAGTAACTGACTGTTGTAACAAGTTCGCGCGTGAGGCCGTCTGGGTTTACATCGCGTTGCGTGATTTTGTGCCCAACCAGTAACCTAATGCCCGACTTAACATTGAAACTGTAGCCAACAGTACCAATTGCTGATAGCGCCATTCCCATGGTTCCGTCAAGCTTAACCCGCTCCAATGTATTAATGTTTGTGATTTCATCTTTTGTTACTCTGAAAATTGGGAGAAGCCCTACTGATGCATTCAACCTAGAAAACCTGAAATTCCGTTCGACACGAAGCATCACGTCAGTGCCTCGTTTTAATTCGTAACAAGGGTCATAAGAAAGTACATATTCAAGGCTTCCGTTATATACCGGAGGAGCCCACTGGCCCCATGTAAAGTGATTTTTATTTTGGTTGAATGGATGTTGGATGCCGGTGGCAAAGAGCCATTTTCGGCTCACCATGGAAACACCGGCTATGATGTCGTATGTTCCAAGGCTTGTTTGATAGTACATGGGCAATGAACGTTCGGCTCCTTCAAAATTTTCTTTCAGATCAGAATCGTTGGATGGAAGTTTTCCACCTAGTGAAAGGTTAATGTCATAGTTTTCAGAACTGAAAATATTCCTGGTAAAGCAGAGTGAGATATCTCCCAAACTACTCGTTTTTCCGAAGTTTCCGTTGACGGCCTGAAATGGAACTTTAATTTGGAAAGAATTCTTTCGCCCCACGCTGAAGCTTGCATCTACTGTTGCTACGTAAACAACAGGTGATAAAGTTGTACTTCCGCGATAGAAGCTAACCTCCATCGAGCGAAGCCTGATAGGTATTTTTTTGTTGTACGGTTGATCGGGTTTCATTGCCCCCATGGTACAAAATCCTGCATCACTGCAACCTTGCCCTGCGGCTTGAATAACCAGGGTTGTCATGATTAGTACAAGTAACTTTTTTTTCATGCAGGTTGTTTCTTGTTTTATTCTTGTTTGCTTCGCTGGCCTGTAAGTGCTACTGCATCAATTTCATTCCAACCGGGAACTTCCGGACTGTTAATTGCAATTCGAATGGCATCGACCATGTATGTTGTCTCCAATGCCAGAAAGATGGTAAATTTCCGTGCTACCGTTGGTAGGTTCGTTATCGTGGGTTTTGAATAGATACGTTCCCATGTTTGGGTGTTGGCATTCCGTATATACACGGTATCGACAGCTCCCGGATTCAGGGTTTCATAGATTTCGATAATCCTAATGGTTTGAAGTGTGTCGATCCCCAACACAAGATATTCTCGTTTGGTATCAGCGTATTGTGATGCCCAGGCGTTCGGAATATCTCCGTAATTTGGATACACGTTTTCTTTTCCTAAGGCACGGTTTGCAGACCAGTTACCGGAGGAGTATTGTGAGCTAAAATCGATTACAGAGTCTGCATATTGCCTGAATTGAATCCCATCAATTACTTCAAATTCAGAGCATTGAATGAGGCAGACAAGCGTAAACAAGGTATACGCGACTTTTCGCATGAAAGTATTATTAAGTTGGCACAGATTGCCTAAGTTAATAAACGAAGCCTTGAATGTCTATTTAAATTGACGAAACTCTTGATGCGAATTACATTCCCAATGATTGGTTCTCAATGGAAGCCAGTTCGACAATCTTCTCGTATTCGGCAGGAGAGAGATCGTTAAAGAAGTAGTGAACGGGATTGATCATTACGCCATTCATTAACACTTCATAGTGCAGGTGTGGTGCGGTTGAAAGGCCGGTATCACCCACATACCCGATGAGTTCTCCGCGCTTGATGTTTTGTCCCTGACGCACGGCAAAATCGTGCATGTGAGCATAGCGTGTTTTATAGCCAAACCCATGATCGATCACCACCATTTTGCCATAGCCGCTGAACTGTACTCTTACCTCATCAATTTTTCCGTCAGCTGTTGCGTAAATGGGTGTGCCAATAGGTGCGGCAAAGTCAATACCGGAGTGCAATTTCTTAACCTTGTAAATTGGATGCACCCGCATTCCAAACCCTGAGGCAAGTGCGATCAGTTGTTTATTGGCAATGGGCTGAATGGCAGGAATGGCTGCAAAAAGTTTTTCTTTGTTCTCGGCTTTTGCAACAACTTCATCCTGTGATTTAGATTCGATGTATAATTTTCTTTTCAGCAGATCGGTTTTTCCCTGAAGGCTAACAATAATATCTTCATTCAGAATGTTCTTGGCTTTAATATCCGCGTAGCGATCCATTCCTCCCACACCCGCATCCCGTACCGATTTATCGATCGGTTCTGCGCCAAGCACAACTCTGTAGATATTATCATCCCGATGTTCCAGTCCTTTTAACGCTTTATCAAGCGTTTCTACTTCCTGGTTTAATTTTGAGTAGTAGTATTTTAACTCGTTGACTTCGTTTTTGAGCATCAACTCTTTCGGAGATTCAAAGTAGTTGCTGTATAAGATCAAAAGACCTACGGCCATTGCGATCGTAAGAGAAAGGAGACCCAGAGCATTTAAGACGATGTCCGTCTTCTTGGTTTTGATCCGCTCGTACTTGCAGGTCTCGGTGTCGTAATAGTATTTGATACGTGCCATAAAACCTGCAAATATAGTTATTTTGGCCGAAATGCATTCATTACCTGCTCGTTACACTCGATGAACGGCCCATTCAGCAGGTCAATACAATAAGGAATAGCCGGAAAAACGGCATCTAAGCACTGTCGGATTGCCTTAGGTTTTCCCGGAAGGTTAATAATGAGGGTATTGTTTCGGATTCCCGCAGTTTGTCGTGAAAGTATGGCTGTAGGCACATATTTCAGACTTTCCTGCCGCATTAATTCACCAAAGCCGGGCATCATCTTTTGACAAACCGCCTCAGTGGCTTCGGGTGTTACATCGCGAGGGGTCGGGCCTGTTCCACCAGATGTTATGATCAAACAGCAGCCTTTATTGTCGGCCATGTTGATCATGGTTTGTTCAATGGCAGCTTGTTCGTCTGGAATAACCGCATACTCTTTTTCCCAGGGGCTTTTCAGATACTCGTTGAGCGTGGAAATGATAGCTTTACCGGGCAAGTCTTCATAAATTCCCTGGCTTGCACGATCGCTTACATTAATAATTCCTATTCTTATGGTTTCAGGTTTCATGCTCCAGATTCTCTTAAGACTTGAAACTTGAAACACGAGATTTGAAACCTAATTTTTCTGAACGGCCTTTTTTGAAAACCTGCCTGCCTTTGTTAATTCCTCTGCGGATTTCTTTTTGTGCTTCTGCCGGAAGTGCGATGATGTCTTTACATTCTTGTGAACAACAACCATCAAATTCTTTTGCACATTCTTCACATTGGATAAATAACAAGTGACAACCATCGTTTTTGCAGTTGGTGTGATCATCACAGGGTTTTCCGCATTGGTGACATTGGCTGATGATATCGCTGGTGATGCGTTCGCCTAACCGTTCGTCAAATACAAAGTTCTTTCCGATGAATTTACTTTCCAGGCCCTGCGCTTTAACCTGCCTGGCGTATTCAATAATGCCTCCATCAAGTTGAAATACTTTTTTAAAGCCTTTATGTTTCATCCATGCACTGGCTTTTTCGCAGCGGATTCCGCCCGTACAATACATCAGAAGATTTTTATCCTTATGTGTGTTCATCAGATCTTCGGCTACCTGAAGTTCTTCCCGGAAGGTGTCCACATCAGGACAAATAGCATTTTGGAAGTGACCCACTTCACTTTCGTAATGATTGCGCATATCGATGATGATGGTCTCAGGGTCATCGCACAGCTTATTGAATTCTTGCGCGCTCAGGTGTATGCCAGAGTCGGTCACATCGAATGTTTTGTCATCGAGGCCATCGGCCACAATTTTTTTTCGAACGAGTATTTTTAATTTGAAGAATGATTTCCCATTGTCATCCACGGCTATGTTCAGTCTTATCCCATTTAGGAATGAGAATGAAAAAAGTTCAGATCTAAAAGTTTCTAAATATTCTTCCGGAACGCTCACCTGGGCATTGATTCCCTCGTGTGCAACGTATATTCTGCCCAAAACGCCTAATGAATCAAACCTTCTGTACAATTCATCTCTGAATGCCTGAGGCTCCTGAATATGATGATACTTGTAAAAGGAGAGGGTAACGCGTTTAACAGATGCAGACTGATGTAGTCTTTCCTTGAGGACTTTTCCCTCAATTCGATTGTGTAGTGCCATAATTGATTAGCGTCTTTTGCAGGAAAACCTAATGTGTGGCAAAGATAATACTTATGTGTTAATGTGTTGATGTGCTGAAGTGTTAATGTGTAGATGTTTTGGTTGAATAATTCAGCAAATGAACACTTTGTTATTGCCTTGGTTTTAATTCACCTCTGACCAACTGATTGTATTCGGCACAGGAAAGGAAGCCGTGTGTATCGCAGAACCCGCAGGTTTTGTATTCGTCATTCAGGTATCCCTTTTTTATAATTACCGTGGTACCCTTACATACCGGGCATGTTACTTTTCCTGCGGGACCGCAATCTATTTCATAAGTGGACGATAAGATTTCTCCTGCTTTTTCGGCATCCTTTGTCCTCTCCTGAACCAGTTGTGTCTCTACTTTCTTCAACAAGTCCACCGACTCTTTATAAAATTGGCCGGTAGTTCCTTTCAGTTGTATGTATTTATTCAGCCAGTCTACACTTTGTTTGAATTTGCCCAGGTAGTACGAGTTTTTGCCAAAGTAAAAGGTCAGGTCTGATGGGATACTCTTGAGGTTGTTTAAAACATATACCAGTTTTTTATCGGCCTGAGTGTAGCTACCATGGTCCATATCCACCACAGCCGAATCAAGCACACGCATGACTTCTGTTCGTTTGCGTTGTTCAGTTTGCAGTCTGAATTCCTCGGCTCGTTCTTTATCCTGAGAAAATGATGAAAAACAAATTCCAAGTAAAAAAAGAAATATGCTTGTGCTGATTAATCCCCTCATATCACATGTTAAATAAATCTGTCTTTTGAAACCCCCAACCATTCGAGAGGAGCGTTCGTGAAAATATCTTCTTTTATATGATTATCAAGATCCATCTCTTCAATAAACCTGCCAATTTCCAGATCGCCAAGCGGAAAGGGATAATCAGAGCCGAGAGTGATTTTTTTTGACCCTTGTAGTTTTAAAACATACTCCAGCATCATGGCGTCATGCGTAATGCTATCGACCCAGAATTTGCCAAGGTAATTTCTCGGGTTCACATTGTTATCAATGGCCACCAGGTCGGGGCGGCAATCAAATCCATGCTGAATGCGACCGATGGTTGACATAAATGAACCTCCGGCATGTGCAAAATTCACCCGCAGGTTAGGAAGTTTTTCAAAAATTCCTCCAAAGATCATCGAACACATGGCGCGGGAGGTTTCGGCTGGCATGCCTACCAGCCACGGAAGCCAATAGCGTTGCATATTTTTTTGACCCATCATGTTCCAAGGGTGAACCAGCACAGCCATGCTCAGTTTTTCGCAGGCTTCAAAGATGGGGAAGAAGCGCTCTTCATTCAGATTAAGATCATTGATGTTCGAGCCAACTTGTATTCCGCTCAGGCCTATTTTTTTACAACGCTCTAATTCTTGTATCGCCAGTTCGGCATCCTGCATGGGAAGCGTGGCCAGTCCCAGATAGTTTTTAGGATGTTTGTCGATGAGGCCTGCAATGTGATCGTTCAGAAATTTCGAAAGATCCAGACAATCCAACGGTTTGGCCCAGTAAGAGAACATCACCGGTATGGTGCAGACTACCTGCACTTGTGTATTGAATTGCGCGTACTCTTTAATTCTTAGCTCGGCATTCCAGGCGTTCTCTTTGATTTCGCGGAAGAACTGGTTGCCGCGCATCATTTTGGCGGTTCCTTTTTTATGGTGTTGCAGGTAGATGAAATCGCCATAGCCAAACTTCTCGCTCCAGTTGGGGAGTTTTTTAGGAAGAATGTGTGTATGGGTATCGATTTTCAGCATTTCAGGATAAAGCAATCCTGCAATATCGGGGTTTTTGGGGAGAGATCAAGTTTGATAAAATTACGAAAGAATTGGAGTTTACCTTAATCATGGTTCTGTGATCCTTATTGTAATCACCCTGCATCATCCCACTTCACGCATTCGCGCAGCATTTTCTCATCATACTTTACTCCGTATTGATCGAGTACTTCCTGAGGAGCACCATCCCAGCGGTTGGGTGTGTTGCCGGCATAACCTAAATCTTTCATTCCCATTTGACTGGTAAAGAAGCCGGTTGCTGTGAGGTCGCGCATTTTGTTGAAGAATGATACACCCTGCTTCATCTCTGGTTTGGCGAGGGCAGGGTAGGCGATTTCATCTACCAGGGCTAACTGATCGTTTGCAGTGCAGTCAATAAAATTTTTGTTGTATCGTTTCAAACACTGCACGTCCAGCCACTTGAGTCCGCCACGCATGGGCAGTTGGTGGTGGGGCATGTCTTTTACAATGAACTCGATAAAGGCAGGGACACCAGCTTCGGTTGCGCTGCCGGAGGTTTCGTCTTTGGGAATAATAATATCGGCCAGCACGGCAATGGTTGCCATTTCGTGTTCGGTAAAGAATTTTTCGGCCATCAATTTTTCGTCCCTCGCTTTTTCAATAGGGTGGCGATCGGGTAACCCCAATCCCTCTCCGGTAGTGAGGGGGGGAGTTTTAGTTTTGCTCTCACATGCGTGAAGTAATACGCTGGTGGAGATAGCGCCAAGCGCGAGGGCTTTGAGTGATTCTCTTCTTTTCATGTGTTTGATGTGTTAGGGTGTTCAGGTGTTGAAGTGTTGAAGTGTTAATGTGTTAATGTGTTGGCACTTTTCGTAAATATCGGATAAATGCGAGCGTTGA
>Ga0268299_1001678_pt1 | contig 34728 bp, 39 predicted proteins | sample NOBtaG_FD_193484 | JGI IMG/M metagenome (GOLD analysis project Ga0268299, IMG submission 193484) | Activated sludge microbial communities from bioreactor in Nijmegen, Gelderland, Netherland - NOB reactor | ecosystem: Engineered > Bioreactor > Aerobic > Activated sludge | place: Netherlands... | reverse complement strand
CGAAGCGGTCTGCTGCAGGTTGCTGGCCGTCTGCTCCGTGCGCGAGGACAGGTCGGCATTGCCGGTCGCAATCTCGCTGCTGGCGGTGGTGATGCTGTCGGTGCCGGCACGCACCGCGCCGATGGTCTTGCGCAGCGAGGCCTGCATGTCCAGCAGGCTGTGCTGCAGCGCCGCGACCTCGTCGCTGCCTTCGGCTTCGATGCGGCCGGTCAGGTCGCCGGCGGCGATCGTGCGGGTCGCCTCGGCGGCGTGGCGCAGCGGGGCGGTGACCGAGCGCGTGATGACCCAGGCGCTGACGCTGCCGAGCACCAGCGCGACCAGCGCCGCGACCAGCATCGAGAGCTCGGCGCGACGCGCCTCGGCCTGCAGCTTCTCGGCCGTCTCGGCCACGAGCTCGCGCTCGAACTGCTGGAAGCGCGTGATCGCGGCGACGTAGGTTTCCGCGGCGGGGACCATCTTGCCCTCGAGCGCCAGCTTGCTGCCGGCGAGGTCGCCGGCCTTCATCAGGCCGAAGACGGTGTCGCGTTCGGCGATGTAGGCCTTGCGCTGCTCGGCGATCTCGGCGAACAGGGCCTTGCCCTTGGCGGAGACGAGGTGGGCCTCGAGCTCCTTCTGGATCTTGCTGATGCGCTCGCTGGTCTCCTTGATGCGCGGCGCGAAGTAGCTCTGCAGCTCGGCGTGGCCGCCGGACTTGGCGATGGCCAGCGTGCGGCTCGCGTTCAGGTGCGTCAGGCCGCGCCATTCGTCGGCCATCGCGGCGCGGCTCTCGAGCTCGGAGGATTCGGTGAAGTCCGCGCGCAGGCTCTCGAGCTGCGTGTAGGCCAGGCCGACCATCGCGACGACCAGGACCAGCACCGACCCGAAGCCGATGCCCAGCCGCGTGCCGATCTTCAGTTGATTGAGCTTCATTGACGACTCCCAGAAGAACGCGGCGAAGACCCCCCGGTCCGCGCCTGCTGTGACGAAATCAGTGACGCGAGCGGCGCACCAGCGAGCCCACGTCGAGGATCAGCGCGACGCGACCGTCGCCCATGATGGTGGCGCCCGAGATGTCCTGGACCTTGCGGTAGTTCGCCTCGAGGTTCTTGACCACCACCTGCTGCTGGCCGAGCAGCTCGTCGACCATCAGCGCGACGCGGCCGCCCTCGGCCTCGATCACGACCATGATCCCGCTGGAGCGGCCCAGGTCGAAGCGCGGCACGCTGAAGAGCCGCTCGAGCTCGAGCACCGGCATGTACTCGTCGCGTACCTCCACCACGCGGCCGTTGCCGCCGATGGTCTTGACCGAGTCCTCGCCGATCTGGAAGCTCTCGACGACGCTGGACAGCGGCAGGATGTAGACCTCTTCGCCGACGCCCACGCTCATGCCGTCCATGATGGCCAGCGTCAGCGGCAGCCGCACCGCGACGCGCATGCCGTAGCCCTCGGCCGAGTCGATCTCGACCGTACCGCCCAGCGCGGTGATGTTCTTCTTGACGACGTCCATGCCGACGCCGCGTCCCGAGACGTCGGTGACGACCTCGGCGGTGCTGAAGCCGGGCTCGAAGATCAGGCCCCAGACCTCGGCGTCGGACATCGTGTCGGGGGCCGACAGGCCGCGCTCGCGGGCCTTCTTGATCAGCTTCTCGCGCGACAGGCCCTTGCCGTCGTCCTTGACCTCGATGACGATGCTGCCGCCCTGGTGGCTGGCCGCCAGCGTGATCGTGCCGACCTCGGACTTGCCCTTGGCCAGGCGCTCGGCCGGCAGCTCGATGCCGTGGTCGCAGGAGTTGCGCACCAGGTGGGTCAGCGGGTCGGTGATCTTCTCGACCAGGCTCTTGTCGAGCTCGGTCGCCTCGCCCACCGTCACCAGCTCGACCTTCTTGCCCAGCTTGGAGGCCAGGTCGCGCAGCATGCGCGGGAAGCGGCTGAACACGGTCTGCATCGGGATCATGCGGATCGACATCACCGCTTCCTGCAGGTCGCGGGTGTTGCGGTCCAGCGCGGTCAGGCCCGAGACCAGGCTCTGGTACAGCACCGGGTCGAGACTGGCGCTGTTCTGCGCCAGCATCGCCTGGGTGATGACGAGCTCGCCCATCAGGTTGATCAGCTGGTCGACCTTCTCGACCGACACGCGGATCGACGCGGCTTCCAGCGTCGCGGCCGGCGCCTTGGCGTCGGCCTTGGCCGCTGCCGGCTTGGCCGTGAGCGCGGCGGCTGCGGCGTTGGCGGTGGCGACGGCCGAGGCGTCGGGCGGGCTGCCCGGTGCGCCCGGCGCTTCGTCGAAGAAGCCGTAGCCCTTGTCTTCCTCGGTGATCGGCGAGCCCGGCGCGCCGGCGTGGAAGCCGTAGCCCGGTGCCACGCGCTCGCCCGCGAAGGGCCGCAGCGCGACCTGCTCGCGCGCGACGTGGAAGCCGAACAGGTCCAGCAGGTCGGCATCGCTGCTCGAGGTCGTGAGCTTGAAGCGGCGCAGCCCGTCCTGCGGCATGCCGCCGTCGATGGCCTCGATGCTGCCGAGGCCCTCGATCTCCTTGAACAACTCGACGATGCTGACCGCGAGCTCGGGTCGATCAAGCGGGCCCAGCACCAGCTCGAGGATGCGGTCGCCGTTCAGCGCGACCGGCACGTCGGCCTCGACCGCCATCGCCGGGGCGGCGGCGGTCGACGCGGCAGGCGCCGGGCTCGGCGCGGCCGCCGCGACGGCGCTGCCGCCGGCGACGAAGGCGCGGATGTTGACCAGCAGGTCGGTCGTGTCGATGACCTCGCCGCCGGCCCCCTGGTGGCGACCGAGCTGGGAGCGCAGCGCATCGCCCGAGGCGAGCAGCACGTCGACCATGGCCGGCGTCGGCTCGAGCTCGTGGCGGCGCAGCTTGTCGAGCAGCGTCTCCATCTGGTGCGTCAGCTCGGCCACGTCGGCGAAGCCGAAGGTGGCGGCGCCCCCCTTGATGGAATGGGCGCAGCGGAAGATCGCGTTGAGTTCCTCGTCGTCGGCCGCGGCCACGTCGATCGCGAGGAGCTGCTGCTCCATGCGGTCGAGGTTCTCGCCGGCTTCCTCGAAGAAGACCTGGTAGAACTGGCTCAGGTCGATGCCGGCGCTGGCGTTCGCGCCCTCGGTGCTCATCTCACCCATGTCGACTCCCCAGCCTGATCAGCGGATGACTTTCTTGATGACTTCCAGCAGCTTGGCTGGGTCGAAGGGCTTGACCATCCACCCCGTGGCCCCGGCGGCGCGGCCGGCCTGCTTCATCTGGTCGCTCGACTCGGTGGTCAGGATCAGGATCGGCGTGGCCTTGAACTGCGGGTGTTCGCGCAGCTTCTTCGTCAGGCCGATGCCGTCGAGGTTGGGCATGTTCTGGTCGGTCAGGACCAGGTCGAAGGCCCCCATCGAGGCCTTGTCGAAGGCGTCCTTGCCGTCGACGGCCTCGGTCACCTTGTAGCCGGCGCTCTTGAGGGTGAAGGACACCATCTGCCGCATCGAAGCGGAGTCGTCCACGGCCAGGATTGAATGCATGAGGGTCTCCGGATTGCTCGGGGGGTATCGGTCGTTCGCGGCGTGACTTGAATCGGCGGGGGGGCTAGAACAGCTCCACCGAGCCGGCGTCCATCTCGTCCTGCGTCACCGGGTTGGGCCGCAGGGGCGGCGGCGCGATGACGGCTTCGCCTTCGGCATCGGGGCCGAAGGCGTCGTGGGCCAGCAGGTCGGCGCAGTTGCGCAGGCGCTGGTGGGTGTGGGCGATCAGCTGCGAGGCCAGGTCCTGGAACTGCAGCGCCGTCACCGCCTCGGCGAGCTGGCTGCGGGCCCCGTCCAGCTGGCCGGCGCCGGGCGCGGCGTCGATCTGCCCCAGCGCGCCGTGGAAGCGCGCCATCAGCGTGTCGCAGGTGTCGGCCAGCAGGCGCTGCAGGCGCTCGAGATCGTGGCCGGCCACCATCAGGTGGTCCTGCAGGTCGGCGGCCAGCAGCAGCGGCAGGGCGGCGTCTTGGGGTTCGGCGTGTGGCATCGGTGTCATCGGTCAGGACTCTGCGGAAACGGGACGCTGCGGGTGCACGGCACCGGCGATCGACGCACCGCGTGTCCAGCTGGATGCGACTTGGCACAATTCTTCGACAGCCGTCAGGGTGCCGGTGTCAAGATCACCGGGCCAAACGGCCGCCAGTTCCGCGCTTTCCAGCCCGCCTTCCGACCGATGCCCGACCTGTCCAGCCGGCCCACGCCGCTCTCCGCGACCCCGATGCAGCTGCGCGTGCTGCACCTGGAGGATTCGGAACTCGATCACGAATTGATGCTGGCCCACCTGCGGCGCGGCGGCATCGACGCCGAGGCGGTCCGGGTCGAGTCCGAGGCCGCCTACCGGGCGGCGCTGGAAGAGCCCTGGGACGTGGTGCTGTCGGACTACAACCTGCCGGGCTTCTCGGGGCTGCGGGCGCTGGAGATCCTGCGCGACACGCGGCTGATGCTGCCCTTCATCCTGATCTCGGGCGAGATCGGCGAGCAGGTCGCCGTGCAGGCCATGCTCAACGGCGCCAGCGACTACCTGCTGAAGGACAACCTGGCGCGCCTGGTGCCGGCGATGCTGCACGCGATCGAGGGCATCGAGGCCCTGCGCGCCAAGCAGGAGGCCGACCTCGCGCTGGGCCAGAGCGAGCAGCGCCTGCGCGAACTGGCCCAGCACCTGCAGGCCAACATCGAGGCCGAGCGCACGGCGATCGCGCGCGAGATCCACGACGACGTCGGCGGCTCGCTGACCGCGCTGAAGTTCGACCTGGCCTGGATCGAGCGCCACACGGCCGACGCCGCGGTCGCGCAGCGCGCGCAGGGCGCGCTCGAGACCGTCACGCTGGCCATCGAGTCGAGCCAGCGCATCATGCACAACCTGCGGCCGGCGATCCTCGAGCAGGGCCTGATCGCGGCGCTGCAGTGGATGACCCAGCGCTTCGAGAAGCGCAGCGGCGTCGTCACCGTGTTCCGCACCAGCCGCGACGAGTTGCCGGCCCTGCCGCCGGGCGTGCCGCTGGCCGCCTACCGCACCGCGCAGGAGGCGCTGACCAACATCAGCAAGCACGCCCACGCCACGCGGGTGCAGGTCGACCTGACGGTGGCCGGCAAGGTGCTGTCGCTGGAGGTCAGCGACAACGGTCGCGGCCTGAACCAGGACGACCTGGGCAAGGCGCGCTCCTTCGGCATCCGCGGCCTGCGCGAGCGGGCGGCCCAGGTCGGCGGCTGGGTCGACCTGTCCAGCGGGCCGGGCGGCACGACCATCATCCTGTCGGTGCCGCTGTCCGGGCCGGGCGACAGCGGCGCCGGCAGCTTCGACGAACTGCACGAGGACCCCGACGACCCGACGTCCTGGGACGTGCTGTGACGCCGGCGAGGTGGTCCGGCGCCCGTCGCGCACGGTAGAGTCAGGACATGACCATCCGCGTGATCCTGTGCGACGACCATGCCTTGATCCGCCGCGGCATCCGCGACACGCTGGCCGATGCCGAGGACATCGAGGTGGTGGGCGAGGCCGGCGACTACGGTGAACTGCGCAGCCTGCTGCGCGACCACAGCTGCGACGTGCTGGTGCTCGACATCAACCTGCCGGGCCGCAGCGGCCTGGACGTGCTGCACGTGCTGAAGGAAGAAGGCTCGACGCTGCGCGTGCTGGTGGTGTCGATGTACCCCGAGGACCAGTACGCGATCCGCGCGCTGCGCGCCGGCGCCTACGGCTACGTCAACAAGGGCAGCGACACGAAGCAGCTGGTGGAGGCCGTGCGCTCGGTCGCCAAGGGTCGCAAGTACATCACGCCCGAGATCGCGCAGATGCTGGCCGAGAGCCTGAGCCACCCGACCGCCGAGGTCGCGCACGAGAAGCTGTCCGACCGCGAGCTGCAGACCCTGGTGCTGATCGCCTCGGGCAAGCGGCTGTCGGACATCGCGGCCGAGCTGACGCTCAGCCCCAAGACGGTCAGCGTCTACCGCGCCCGCGTGCTGGAGAAGCTGGCGCTGTCCAACAACTCCGAGCTGACGGTCTATGCGATCCGCAACGGGCTGGTGTGACCCACCCCCGTTGCGGCTGTGCCGCTCCCCCTCGAGGGGGCGACGCCGGCGGACCGGCAGAGCCGGAGCCGCGGCGTCTGCCGGGTTGCGTCCGGGTCATTCGACCTGTGGAGCGTGAGCCGTGTCGTCCACCGACATGACCGAGCCGAGCTTCCTCGCCGGCGGCTGTCTGTGCGGTGCGGTGCGCTATCGGATCGACGGCGAGCTGGGGCCCATCGTGCTGTGCCACTGCGGGCAATGCCGCAAGGCGCAGGGCGGGGCCTTCGCCGTCAACGCCCCGGTGCGGGCGGCCGACTTCCACCTGCTGGCAGGCGCCGAGGCGCTGAAGGCCTACGCCTCGTCGCCCGGCAAGTGGCGCAGCTTCTGCGCGCATTGCGGCTCGCCGATCCACAGCCGGCGCGACGACAGGCCCGAGGTCCTGCGCCTGCGCATCGGCACGCTGGACACGCCGATCGCCCAGCACCCGGCGGCGCACATCCACGTGGCTTCGAAGGCCGGATGGTGGGAGATCGCCGACGACCTGCCGCAGCACGCGGGCGTGGAGCCCGGGCGGCCCTGAAGGGTTCGCTCAGGGCACGGTCTGCCAGCGCATCAGCCGCAGGTGGGCGAAGTGGCCCCAGGCCGGCGGCCGCAGCCCGTCGCTGCGGCCGCTGAAGTAGCGCTGCAACTGCTCGGCGGGCGACAGCGTCGCGATCAGCTCGAAACCGCACTCGCGTGCGAGCCTGGCGAACTGCGGCGGCGTGAAGAAGGCGCGCCAGGGTTCGCCGCGCCGTTCGACCGCCGCCTGCGCCTTGAGGAAGGCGCGCCGTTCCTCCAGCGGCTGCTGCTCGACCGGCAGCGCGTAGTCGAGCACCAGCTCGCTGCCGGGCGCGGCCAGTCCGGCGATCGCGCGCAGCGTCCCGGCGATCGCCTCGGGCGTCAGGTAGTAGGTGTTGCCCAGCCAGGCGAAGAAGGCCGGCGCGCCGCGGTCGTAGCCCGAACGGGACAGCGCCGTCGCCACGGTCTCGTGCTCGAGATCGGCCGCGATGAACTCCACGTGCGCCAGCGGCTCGGTCGTGATCTTCGCGAGCCGCTCGATCTTCACCGCCTGGCTGGCCGGATGGTCGAGCTCGAACACCCGCAGCTGCGGCGCCAGTTCGCGGTGACGCAACGCGAAGGAGTCGAGCCCGGCGCCGATGATCACGTACTGGCCCAGGCCGCCGGCCACGGCGCGCAGCAGCTCTTCCTCGGCGAAGCGGGCGCGGCCCAGCATCTCGGCATGGATGCTGCGGAAGTCGGCCAGCAGCCGGCGCACCACCAGGCGGTGCAGGACACGGCTGCGCACGATGGCCCGCCAGGCCGGGCTGGTCAGCGCCAGCGCATGCGGATCGTCGAAGACGACCGGGTGGTCGTAGCGGCGGTGGGCGGCACGCACGGCGGCCGCGATCTCGGCCGTCTTGCTGGCCTGGGTGGATGACATGGGATCCCCTGGGTGGCGCCTGGTCCCGGGTCTCGGGCTTGGGCGTGCGCTGCGAGCCGGGCCGGTGTCTCCGGCGACTCTGCAGCGAGCCTAGGCGAAGCCGGTGCGACCGGCATTCGCTCGGAAGGGGGGTCGAGGTTCCGATTCGTTACCGCGCGGCGGGACCGCGGGCGTTCAGCGCAGCGTGCGCAGGTGCGCGACGCGCTGGTGGGTGCCGGGGTGCGTGGCCGTGGCCTTCACCATGGGCAGGTGCTGGAACAGCACCAGCGGCGTATCGTCCGGGTCGCCCATGCGGCGCAGCAGGCGCAGCGCGAAGGCATCGGCCTCGTACTCCTGCTCGTGCGAGAGCTGCGACGCTTCGCGGCCCAGCACGCCGGCGATGGCGTCGGTGTGCTCCTTGACGACCTCGCCGGGGATGTGGCGCTTGTAGAGCTCGCCCAGCTTCGACCAGTGGCCGTGCGCGATGTGGCCCAGTTCGTGGGCCAGCACGAAGCGGCGTTCGCTTTCGCTCAGGTCGGCGAGCGAGACGTTCGCCGCGACCACCCGGCCCATCAGGCAGACCGCCAGCAGAGGCCCGCGGACGACGACCAGCCGGACCGGCTGCTGCATCCCCATCGCGGCGCTGACCTGATCGAAGCTGCGCTGCACCGCCTGGGCCGCCGGATGGTCCGCGGGCACCTCGGCTTCGGAGAGGGCATCCAGCTGCATCTGCTGCGAGCGTTCCAGGACCGCCAGGATGTCTTCGCCGCACCAGGCTGGTGCGGACACTGCCATCACCAAGGACATCAGGAAAGCACGCATGGGGCACCTCCGGAACACAGCCCGAGTGATTCGGGTTGCTACCAATATGCGCGCAAACCGCGTGCCAGAAATTAACAAAAACGTTCTTTTCCGGGCGCTTTTCCTGAATCCGGCCCCTTGCCGGGCCGCGCGGGCTCGCCTGCGACCTACTGGAACTGCGCCAGCAGCCGTTCCAGTGCCGCGGTGAAGGGCTGTTCCATCAGCGGCAGCGTCAGCGTGATGCCGATCAGGCCGACACCCAGCGTGATCGGGAAGCCGATCGCGAAGATGTTCATCTGCGAGGCGACGCGGGCGATCACGCCCAGCACCAGATTCATGAACAGCAGCATGGTCACGATCGGCAGCGCGATCCACAGGCCCAGGCGGAACACCTCGGTGCCCCAGGCCTGCGGCTGCACCTGGGCCAGGAAGGCCAGCGGCGCGGCGTCGGGGCTGGCGACAGGGAAGGCGTGGAAGCTCTGGATCACCGCGGCGGTCAGCAGCAGGTGGCCGTTCATCACGACGAACAGCCAGGCCGCGCTGGTGCTGAAGAAGCGGCTGACCGAGGTGGCCTGGGTGGCGCTGATGGGGTCGAAGAAGGAGGCGAAGTTCAGGCCCATCTGCAGGCCGATCAGCTCGCCGGCGAACTCGATCCCCGCCATCACGATGCGCGCCGCGAAGCCGAGGGCCATGCCGATCAGCAGTTGCTGGATCACCGCCTCGACGGCCAGGCCGCTGTCGAGCGCGATCACCGGCATCGGCGGCAGCGAGGGCTGCGCCGCGACGGTGATCAGCAGGGCCAGCGCCACCTTCACCCGCGCCGGCACGCTGCGCATGCCCAGCACCGGCATCGTGGTGAAGAGCGCCAGCACCCGCAGGAAGGGCCAGATCAGCGGCGCGAGCCAGGCGGTGAGCTGGGCGTCGTTGAAGGTGAGCACGGTCAGCCGGCCGCCGGGCCGCCCCAAGGCCGGCTGCGCCCCCGCGGGGGGCAGTGCTGCAGCGCAGCCGCAAGCGTGGGGGTCGTCATGACTCAGCCGACGATCGTCGGGATCGATTGCAGCGTGCGCTGCAGGTACTCGACGATCGAGGTCAGCATCCAGGGGCCGGCGATCGCCAGCACCGCGACGGCCGCGATCAGCTTGGGCACGAAGGACAGCGTCGCCTCGTGCAGCTGCGTGGCCGCCTGGAACACGCTGACCAGCAGGCCGACCACCAGCACCGTCAGCAGCAGCGGGGCGCTCACGGTGAGCAGCAGCATCAGGCCCTGCTGGCCGATGGCGAAGACTTGCTGGGGATCCATGGAAGTGGCCTTTAGGTGACGAAGGACGCGGCCAGCGAACCCAGCAGCAGGTTCCAGCCGTCGGCCAGCACGAAGAGCATCAGCTTGAAGGGCAGGGCCACCAGCACCGGGCTCAGCATCATCATGCCCAGGCTCATCAGCACGCTGGCGACGATCATGTCGATGATCAGGAAGGGGATGAAGATCAGGAAGCCGATCTGGAAGGCGCTCTTCAGCTCGCTGGTCACGAAGGCCGGCACCAGCACGCGGAACGGCGCGTCCTCGCCCTTGACCGCGGGGTCCAGCTTGGCCAGCCGGGCGAACAGCATCAGGTCGCTCTGGCGCGTCTGCTTGAGCATGAACTCGCGCATCGGCTTCTCGCCGCGCGCCAGCGCCTCGTCGAAGGCGATCTTGTTTTCCGCGTAGGGCTTGTAGGCCTCGCTGTAGACCTTGTCGATGGTCGGGCCCATCACGAACATCGTGAGGAAGAGGCTCAAGCCGATCAGCACCTGGTTCGGCGGCACCGACTGCGTGCCCAGCGCCTGGCGCAGCAGGCTCAGCACGATGACGATGCGCGTGAAGCCGGTCATCATCAGCAGCACCGCCGGCAGGAAGGACAGCGCGGTGAAGAACAGCAGGGTCTGGATCGGCACCGAGTAGCTGGTGCCGCCGGCGCCCTGGCCGACGATCAGCGGCAGGTTGGCGTTGCCGCCGGCCGCCTGGGCTAAAGCCGCTGCAGGAAGCGCCGACAACACCGACACGGCGGCGATCAGCGCCGCCCGGCGATGCCGAACGAAAAGGCAAGCGAGGTCAGCGGCGCGCATCACGCACCTTCTTCAACAGGGTCGCGAACGGCGTCTCGGGCTGCACTGCGGCCGGCGGCGCTTCCACCGGCGACAGCGTGTGCAGCGTGTTGATCGATTGCGGCGTCACGCCCAGCACCAGCCAGCGCTTCTCGTCGCCCTGGCCGACCTCGACGGTGACCAGGCGCTGGTGCGGACCCATCGGCAGCGTCGAGACGACGCGCGAGGCGGCGCCGGTGCCGCTCATCGCCGCGCCGTAGGGCGTGCGCTTGAGCAGCCACAGCGCCAGCGGGATCATCGCCAGGATGACGACGAACCACAGCAGCCCGAATCCGAGCGAACCGGTCATGCCGGGCTCACATCCCGCGCGACAGGCGGCGCATGCGCTCGCTCGGCGTCACGATGTCGGTGAGGCGGATGCCGAACTTGTCGTTGACGACCACCACCTCGCCCTGGGCGATCAGGTAGCCGTTGACCAGCACGTCCATCGGTTCGCCGGCCATCGCGTCGAGCTCGACCACCGAGCCCTGCGCGAGCTGCAGGATGTGCTTGATCGGGATGCGCGTGCGGCCCAGCTCCACGGTCAGCTGGACCGGGATGTCCAGGATCATGTTGATGTCGTTGCCGGCACCGCCCGCCGCGGTGGGCGTGAAGTTGGCGAACGAGGCCGGCGCGACCTGCTCGGCCGCGGCCACGACCTCGCTGGCCGGCGCCGTGGCGGTCTGCTGCTCCAGCGCGGCGGCCCACTCGGCGGCCATGTCGTCTTGCTCGTTGGTCGGTGCGGCCTCAGCCATGGTGCTCTCCCAGCCAGGACATGCCCTGGTTCGTCAGCAGTTGATCGATCTTGATGGAGTACTTGCCGTTGCTCGTGCCGTACTGGCAGTCGAACACCGGCACGCCGTCGACCTTGGCCTGCACCACCTGGTTCAGGTCCAGTTCGATGAAGTCGCCGGGCTTGAAGGCCAGCAGCTGCTCCACGGTGGCCGGCGCATGCGCCAGCTCGGTCACCAGCTCGACCTCGGCCGCCTGGATCTGCTGCGTCAGCAGCTTGACCCAGCGGCGGTCGGGCTCGTTGGAGTCGCCGACGGTGGCCGAGTACAGCGTGTCGCGGATCGGCTCGAGCGTCGCGTAGGGAATGCAGAAGTGGATGGTGCCGCTGGTCTCGCCGATCTCGAGCGTGAACGAGGTCGTCACGACGATCTCGCTCGGCGCCGCGATGGTGGCGAACTGCGGCTGCATCTCCGAGCGCTGGTACTCCAGCTCGACCGGGTAGACGCCGGCCCAGGCCTTCTTGTACTCGGCGGCGATCACCTCGACCAGCCGCACGATCACGCGCTGCTCGGTCGGCGAGAAGTCGCGGCCCTCGATGCGCGTGTGGAACTTGCCGGCGCCGCCGAACAGCGCGTCGATCACGGCGAACACCAGCGTCGGGTCGCACACCACCAGCCCGCTGCCGCGCAGCGGCCGCACGCTCATGATGTTGAAGTTGGTCGGCACGACGATCTCGCGCAGGAAGGCGCTGTACTTCTGCACCTTGATGCCGCCGACCGCCACCTCGGGCGTGCGCCGGATCATGTTGAACAGCCCGACGCGGATGTTGCGCGAGAAGCGCTCGTTGACGATCTCCATCGTGGGCATGCGCCCACGCACGATGCGCTCCTGGCTGGCCAGGTTGTAGTCGCGGATCGCGCCGTGCTCGACCTCCTCGGCCTCGAGCTTCTGGCTTTCGCCGGTGATGCCCTGCAGCAGGGCATCGACCTCGTCTTGCGAAAGGATCTGCTGATTCATGCCGTCAGCCCGGTCACTGGATGATGAAGCTGGAGAAGTGCACGTGCTCGACCGGGTTGTGGACCGGCGGCGCGCGCTTCTTCCTGCGCGGCTCGCCGTCGGTCGCCGCGGGCTCGGCCGCGATCTCGATGCCCAGGGGGCGCACGGCCTCGCGCATGATCTCGGCGGCCAGCTGTTCCTTGCCGGCGCGCTCCAGCAGCTCGGCCGAGGTCTTGTGCGCCAGGATCATCAGCACGCCGTTGCGGATCGCCGGCATGTAGAGCTTGAGCTGCTCGGCGACCTTGGCGTCGTCGACCTGCAGGGTCACGCCGATCTGGGCGTAGCGCTCCTGCTCGCGGTCGGCCAGGTTCACGACGAAGGGCTCGAGCGGCAGGAAGTTGGGCGGATTCTTCGGGTCGCGCCTGGCCGGCTCGTGGTCCGCGGCGGCGTGGGCGTCGTCCTCGCCGTCTTCGGCGGCCGCCGCGGCCGCGGCCGCGCGCTGCTTCATCAGGTAGAAGGCGGCGCCGCCGCCGACGGCGGCCAGCAGCAGGACGACCGCGAGGATGAGCACCAGCTTCTTGGAAAGCTTGCCCCCCGCCTTCTTGACGGGGACTTCGACGGCATCGGCTGCAGCGGCAGACATTTCAGAGGACTCCTTGCCATGCGCGCGCCCGCGGCGCAGGCCGCCGGACGCAGGGGATGAGAAGGATTATTCGAGGCGGCCCTGTCGCCGAACCGGGGATAAGGGGGGCGAAACCGGCCCTTCCCTGGACCGGCTGCTGCCTCAGGCGTAGAGGTCCAGCAGGCCGGCGCGCGTGCGCAGCGCGACCGGCCGGGTCTCGCCCGCAGTGGCCTCGCCGGCGCCCGCTGCACGGCGTGCGCCGCGCCCATCGGGTCGGCCCGCTTCGGCGTCGTGCGATGCCGAGCCCTGCTCGAAGACGCCGCCGCCGCTCAGCGTCAGGCCCAGCGTCTGCAGCGCCGCGGCCAGGCTGGGCAGGCTGGCCTCGAGGGCCTGGCGCGTGGCGGCCTGGGCAGCCGCGAAGTCGACCTGGGCCTGGCTGCCGTCGACCACGATCTGCACCGCGATCGGCCCCATCTCGGCCGGGTTGAGCTGCAGCTGGGCCTCGTGCACGCCGTCGCGCGCGAGCGTCGTCAGTTGGGCCGCCAGCGCTTGGGAGAAGTCGGGCGAGCCCAGCGGCGTGGCGAGCGTGAGCACCGGTGCGGCGCTGCCCGCGGCCGGGTTCGCGGCGCCCGGCGGCGCGGCGAGCGCGGCGTGAGGGGCGGCCGTCGCCTCGGTGCTGCGCGCCTCGGTCACGGGCAGGTCGGCGCGCGCCGGTGTCATGTCCTTGGCGAGCAGGTGCTCACCTTCGGACCGCATTGCCTGGGCCTGAAGAACGTCGGAGGGGCGCTCGGCGCGACCGGCCTCGTCGTGGGCGCGTGCCTGCGCTGCATCGTGCGATGCGGTACGCAGCGCGAGTCGACCGCGGGCGTCGGCGATGGCATCGGCCGCGACCTCGGCCGCGCCCGGGCGGCGCGCCGGGCTGCTGCGGCCGTCGGTGGACTCGATCGCAGTGAGGTCGTGGGTGGTCGGTGCCGGCTCGGTCGACGCCGTGGCTGCGGCGTCGGCGCCCGGCAAGCCGCGGGCGACCGGGGGCTCCGGCTGCCACGTGGCGAACCAGTCCAGCACCGGCGACGGCTCGGGGCGAACCGCTTCGGCCGGGGCTGCGTCGGTGGCGGCAGGGCGCTCCGCCGCTGGGGCATCGACCGCCGCTGTCGTGGCCGCCGGCTCGGCGAGGGTCGAGCTGGGCTCGTCGGTGTCGGATCGGTCACCGACAGCGTCGTCGCGTTTGCCGCCGTGCCGCGCATCGCCGGCGCGGGCCAGCGCCAGTCGCTGTTCGCCCAGCAGGCCGGCGAAGGGCGAACCGGCGCGGGACGGCTCGGCCGGCGGCAGGCCACGACCACCGGCGGGCGGTGTCGGCAGGGCGGCGGGAAGCGGAACGGAAACGTTCATGGCTGCGTCGCGGATCCGGTCAGCACGCGCCGAAGGCGGCGCTCGCGGCGCCGCGCATCCAGGCGGCGCGTGCGGCGAGCTCGTCGGTCTCTTTCTGTTCGCGGCGCGACTGCGCCTGCATCGCTTCGGCGTTGCGGCGTTCGATCAGCTTGGTGACGGCCGCGACGCGCTGCTCGGCCTGCACCAGTTCGGCCCGGGCCGCGTCGGTGCGCGACGTGGCCTGCGTGGCGATGTGCTGCTGCTGCACGACGGCCTCGTCGAGGCGCGCCATGAAGCCCTGGTAGCACTGCATCAGCTCGACCGCACCGGCGCGCTGGAACTGGCCGCCGAAACGCTGCGCGTACTCGCGGCGGTAGGCGGTCAGCTGCTCGGCCTGCTGCTGCGCGCCGCGCTGCGCGAGCAGCAGGCGCTGGTGGGTGGCGAGCGCGGCGTCGCGCTCGATGCCGATCTGTTCGAGCAGGGTGTGCAGCGGCTGCAGGGCGGTCATGGCAGATCCCTTGTGTTCGAGGAGGTCAGGTGGCGGTGAGCTGGCGCAGCTGGCGCACGCTGTCGGCCAGCGGCGCGGCGTCGTGCATGTCCTGCTGCAGCAGCGCGCGCATCGCGTCGTGCTGCTTGACGGCCAGGTCCAGCTCGGCGTCGTGGCCCGGCGCGTAGGCGCCGAGCGCGATCAGGTCGCGCGCCTTCTGCACGCGCGACCACAGCTGGCGCAGGCGGCGCGCCGCCTGCAGGTGTTCGGGCGCGGCGACGTTGTGCATCACGCGCGAGGCCGAGCGCTCGATGTCGATGGCCGGGTAGTGGCCGCCCTCGGCCAGGTCGCGCGACAGCACGATGTGTCCGTCGAGGATGGCGCGCGCCGCGTCGGCGATCGGATCCTGCTGGTCGTCGCCCTCGCTCAGCACGGTGTAGAAGGCGGTGATCGAGCCGCAGCCGTTGAGCCCGTTGCCGCTGCGCTCGACCAGCTGCGGCAGCTTGGCGAAGCAGCTCGGCGGGTAGCCCTTGGTGGCCGGCGGCTCGCCGATGGCGAGCGCGATCTCGCGCTGCGCCATCGCATAGCGCGTCAGGCTGTCCATCAGCAGCAGCACGTGCTGGCCGCGGTCGCGGAAGTGCTCGGCGATCGCGGTCGCATAGGCGGCGCCCTGCATGCGCGTCAGCGGCGGCGCGTCGGCGGGGGCCGCGACGACGATGGAGCGCTTGAGGCCTTCCTCGCCGAGGATGTCCTCGATGAACTCCTTGACTTCGCGGCCGCGCTCGCCGATCAGGCCGACGACGATCACGTCGGCGGCGGTGTACTTGGCCATCATGCCCAGCAGCACCGACTTGCCGACGCCGGAGCCGGCGAACAGGCCGATGCGCTGGCCGCGGCCGACGGTCAGCATCGCGTTGATCGCGCGCACGCCGGTGTCCAGCGGCTCGCGCACCGGGTCGCGGTCCATTGCGTTGATCGGGCGGCGCACCAGCGGCTCGTTGCGTGCGCCGCACAGCGGGCCCAGGCGGTCCAGCGGCACGCCGTGCGAGTCGACGACGCGGCCCAGCAGGCCGTCGCCGATCGGCAGGTGGCGCGTGCGGTCTTCGCTGCGGCGCCAGGGATGGCTGGCCGCGCCCAGGCGCGGCGGCTCGCCGCTGCTGGCGCGCGGCACCACGCGGGCGCCGCTGGCCAGGCCGTGCAGCTCGCCGGTGGGCATGAGATAGGCGCGGTCGGCGGCGAAGCCGACCACCTCGGCCAGCACCGGCGCCTGGCCGGCCATGCGGACCTCGCAGACCGAGCCGACCGGCACGCGCAGGCCGGCGGCCTCGAGCACCAGGCCGGCGACGCGCACCAGCGTGCCCTGGGCTTCCAGCGGCGTCGGGCCGGCGGCATGCGCCTTCAGGTCGTCGAGGTAGCGCTGCCACGTCGGTGACAGCGGCTGGGCTGGGGCGCTCATGCTTCGTGGTCGCCGGCTGCGAGGTCGCTCGGCCGCCCCATCGTCTCGGTGGCGCGGCGCCAGCGTGCGTCGATGCCGGCGTCGATCACGCCGACCTCGGTCTCGACGACGCAGCCGCCGCGCGCGATGCCGGCATCGGCCACCAGGCGCGCGCCGCGCGCCGCCAGGGCCTCGCCGGCATGCTGGGCGACCAGCGATTGATCGTCGGGATGCAGGTGCACGGCGATCTGCTGCGCCGAGACCAGCGTCGCGGCCAGCGCTTCCTGCGCGACCGCGGCCACGAGCTCGGGGCGCGCCGCAAGTTCGCTGCGCACGACCTGGCGTGCCAGCGCGATCGCGACCTCGGCCACCTGCGCGGCCAGGCCCTGTTCCAGCTGCTCGATCTGCGCGCGGTAGGCCGTGGCCACCGCCGCGACCTGGGCCGTGACCTGCTGTGCATAGCTCTGCTTGAAGCCTTCGAGCGCGACCAGGCCGTCGCGGTAGCCGTCCTGGTAGCCGCCCTGGCGGGCTGCCTGCAGCTGCGCGGCGACGAGCTCGGGCGTGAGCGGCGGCGCGCTCGCGGCGGCCTGGGCCTCCGCGTTGCCGGTGCCGCCGAAGCTGCCGGGCGTCCACGCCGCGAAGCTGCGGACTTCCTCGCGCGGGATGAAGCGCGCGTAGGCGTTGTTGGGGGCGCTGCCGCCCTCGGCCGCGTCGCTGCGCCGGCTGCGGGCCGACGGATCGCGCGAGTCCTGGGTCGCGCCCAGCTTGCGTTCAAAGGAACTGGTCATCGCCGCCACCGCTCAGCACGATCTGGCCTTCGTCGGCCAGTCGGCGCACGATCTTCAGCATTTCCTTCTGCTCGGCCTCGACCTCGCTGACGCGCACCGGGCCGCGCGATTCCAGGTCCTCGCGCAGCGTCTCGGCGGCGCGGGTCGACATGTTGGTGAAGACCTTCTCGCGCAGCTCGGGCGCGGCGCCCTTGAGCGCGATGACCAGCGACTCGCTCTGCACTTCCTTCAGCAGGGCCTGGATGCCGCGGTCGTCGATCTTCAGCAGGTCGTCGAAGATGAACATGTTGTCCATGATCTTCTGCGCCAGGTCGCCGTCGGCCTCGCGGATGTAGTCGAGCACCGAGGTCTCGATCGTCGAGCCCATCATGTTGATGATCTCGGCCGCGGGCTTGACGCCGCCCATCATCGACTTCTTCATGCGCTCGCCGCCGGCGAGTACCTTGCTCATCACCTCGTTCAGGTCCTTCAAGGCGCTGGGCTGGATGCCGTCGAGGGTGGCCACGCGCACCATCACCTCGTTGCGCTGGCGCTCGACGAAGTTCTTCAGCACGTCGGCGGCCTGGTCGGCCTCGAGGTGGACCAGGATCGCGGCGACGATCTGCGGGTGTTCGTTGCGCAGCAGCTCGGCCACCGAGGCCGGGTCCATCCACTTCAGGCTCTCGATGCCGGAGACGTCGCCGCCCTGCAGGATGCGGTCGATCAGCAGGTTGGCCTTGTCGTCGCCGAGCGCCTTGCGCAGCACCGCCTTGACGTACTCGTCGGTGTCGCTGACCAGCATGCTGGTGTCGGCGGCGTCGCCGCTGAAGCGCTCGAGCACCTGCTCGAAGCGCTCGCGCGGCACCGACTTCATGCGGGCGATGGTCTCGCCGAGGCGCTGCACTTCCTTGGGCGCGAGGTGCTTGAAGACCTCGGCCGCCTCTTCCTCGCCGAGCGACATCAGCAGGATCGCGGCGTCTTCGATACCTTGGGCATCCATGTCAGCTCGACTCCCGGCTCACGCCGCTTCCTTGGCGGACCAGCCGCGCACGATGTTGGCCAGCGCGGCCGGGTTCTCCTTGGCCAGCAGGCGCGCCTGCTCGAGGCGGTTGTCGGCCACCGGGGCTTCGAGCGCCAGCGGGGCCTGCGGCAGCGGCAGCGCGTTCGCGTCGTCGACCACCGCGTTGAGCTGCCGGGCCGGCTGGGTGGGGGTCGCGGCCTTGAGCGCCGGGCGGATCGCGCCGAAGACGATGATCAGCGCCAGCAGCGTCAGCGCGCCCGGCACGGCCAGCGAGCGCAGCAGGTCCTGGGTCTCGGGCTGCTTCCACAGCGGCAGCGCTTCCTCGGCGACCGGCTTCTCGATCTTGAACGGGGCGTTGATCAGCTTGACCGAGTCGCCGCGCGTCTCGTTGAAGCCGATGGTCTCCTTGACCAGGGAGGTGAGCTTCTCCATCTCCTCGGCCGGGATGGCCGTGGTGGTGGTCTTGCCCTTGGCATCGGTCGTCGACTTGTGGTTCAGCACCACCGCGGCGTTCAGGCGCTTGACGGTGCCGGTGGCATTGCGCGTCACGCGCACGGTCTTGTCGACCTCGTAGTTGGTGGTGGCCTCGCGCCGGCTGCTGCCGCCGCTGGCGCCGCCGCCCTGGGCGGCCTGCATCGGCTGCGCGCTGCCGTTGATCGGCGCGGTCGCCGGCACCGGCGGCTGGTTGCTGGTGGCACCCGGCACGCCGGCCGGGGTGGCGCTGCCGCCGCCGCTGGATTCGCTGGTCTGCTGGCTGCGCAGGGTGGCCTGGGCCGGCTTGCCGTCGGGGCCCTGGCCCTGGTTGGGCACGTACTGCTCGGAGGTCGACTCGGTCTGCGAGAAGTCGACCTCGGCCGTGACCTGGGCGCGCAGGTTGTCGCGGCCGAGCACGGGCTCCAGGATGTCGAGCACGCGCTTCGTGTAGTTGGCCTCGATCTGGTGGCGGTACTGCAGCTGCTCGGCGTCGAGGCCGCTGCCGGACGCGGCGCTGTCGCCGCTGGTCGACAGCAGCGCGCCGCTGGCGTCGAGCACGCTCACCGCCTTGGGGTTCATCTCGGGCACGCTGGACGACACCAGGTGCACGATGCCGGCGATCTGCGCGCGGTCCAGCGTGCGGCCCGGGTGCAGGGTCAGCAGCACGCTGGCGCTGGGCTTCTGCTGCTCGCGGAAGAAGCCGTTCTGGTTGGGCAGCGCCAGGTGCACGCGCGCGGCCTGCACGGCCGACAGCGCCGAGATCGATCGCGTCAGCTCGCCCTCGAGGCCGCGCTGGAAGGTCAGCCGTTCCTGGAACTGGGTCTGGCCGAACCTGGCGTTGTCCATCAGCTCGAAGCCGGCGATGCTGCCCTTGGGCAGGCCGGCCGAGGCGAGCTTGAGGCGCACGTCGTGCACCTTGTCGGCCGGCACCAGGATGGCGGCGCCGCCGTCGGCGTGCTTGTAGGGCACGTTCATCTGCGACAGCTGCGCGAGGATCGCGCCGCCGTCCTTGTCGGACAGGCCCGCGTAGAGCACCTTGTAGTTGCCCTGCGACGACCACATCGACATCGCCAGCGCGATGCCGACCAGCGCGGCGAGGCCCAGCGCCAGCGTGGCCTTGCGGCCGGCCGGCAGGGAGGCCAGGCGCGAGCCGAAGCCGTCGGCCGGGGCCGGTGCGGCGGTCGGGGCGGAGTTCACGGTGGCGAGTGCGGTGTCCATCGTCGGTGTGAGGTCAGGGCGTCGCGGAGAGGTCGGTTTGTTTCGGGGCTCGATCACGAGGGGGCGGAACTCGCCCATCGCCTCGGCATTGTTTCGTTACCCTTGAGCGGCAAAAGCGGCGAACAAGCCGGCCAAATCCGGCCAGTTCGCTCCATCGTCCGGCCGCCCGGCTGGCACGATGGCGACCCATGGACGTGAAGCTCAAGCCCTTCGACTTTGCGCAGGCCGCCGCCCGTGCGGGCATGCCGCAGGTGGCGGAGCGCGTGCGTCAGGCCACGCAGCCGCAGGCCGTGGCGCCGGCCAGCTTCCAGACCAGCTTCAGCGCTGCGCTGAAGGCGGTCAGCGCCACCCAGACCCAGGCCAGCGAGATGCAGAAGCAGGTGCAGCTGGGCAATTCATCGGTCTCGCTCGAGGAGACGATGATCGCGATGCAGAAGGCCCAGATCGGCTTCCAGGCGACCCTGCAGGTCCGCAACAAGCTGGTGCAGGCCTACACGGACATCATGAATATGCCGATGTGAGCGGCGCGGCCTGCGGGCCGTCGCCGGCACGGGAGCCTGTGCCCCGCGCTCCGACTTCGACGCGGCACGCCGCCGCCAGCACCACGGTCACGGCCCAGGCGAACCACGCCGACCACAGCGTGTGCGACAGGAAGTGCGCGCCCTGTGCCATGCGCGCCACGCCCATCACCAGCCCCAGCACCAGGCCGCCGGCCAGCGCCCAGCGCGCCAGCCGCGGCTTCCAAGGCTGCAGGGCCACGCCCCAGACCACCCAGACGAAGCCGCCGGCGGCATGACCGGCCGGGAAGCACTGCCCGGGCGCATAGCCTTCGGGGGCGCCCTGCAGCAGCGAGGTGTAGGGCACGAAGCCGCCGAAGGGCGTCAGGTCCCAGGGGCAGTGGCGATGCGTCCAGTGCTTGAGCAGCGCGGTGCCCAGCGGGATCAGCGCCATGCCCAGCAGGGCGGCCAGCGCGTTGCGCCGCGGCCAGTCCGGCCACAGCCCCGTCGCGCCGGCGATCGCGAGGCCGGCCGCGGCCAGGCCGGCGGCGACCGACAGCGACTTCAGGCCGTGGTGCAGCAGGCGGTCGAACAGCCACTCGTGGCGGCGCGGGAAGCCGCCGTGGGCCGCGTCGTAGAACCAGCCGGCGACCTGCAGGTCCAGCGGGCGGGTCTCGAACAGCCACAGCAAGGCGCCGGCGGCCAGCGCCAGCCAGACGATCTGGCGCCGCAGCCACGCGCCGCGGCCGGTGTGCGGCGCAGTCACGAGCGGCAGGCCGCGGCGAGGTCGAGGGCCGGGGCGCGGGTCGCGGTCTGCACGTCGAGCAGGCCGAGCAGCGAGTGGAACAGGTGGTCGTGGCTGGTGCCGCCGGCCGCGGCCTGGCGGCGCAGGCACTCGCGGTCGACGCCGAAGCGCTGCGCGTAGCCGTCGGACATCCACAGGATCATCGGCACCTGCTTCTGCTCGTCCGGCGCGATGGCGTAGGGCATGCCGTGCAGGAACAGGCCCTTCTCGCCGAGCGACTCGCCGTGGTCGGAGACGTAGACCAGGGCCACGTCGTGGGTCGAGGCCAGCGCGCGCAGGCGATCGATCGCCGCCGACAGGACCTGGTCGGTGTGGCGCAGCGCGTTGTCGTAGGCGTTGACGATCTCGTCGCGCGTGCAGCGCGACAGGTCGTCGTCCTGGCAGGCCGGCTGGTAGGGCGCCTCGTCGGCCGGGTAGCGTCGGTAGTAGGCCGGGCCGTGGTTGCCAAGCATGTGCAGCACCACGACCTGGCCGGCCGGCGCGGCGGACGGGCCGGCGGCGGCGGGGTGCACGACCTGGTCGAGCTCGCGCAGCAGCACGTCGTCGAGGCAGCGATCGCGGTCGCACAGCGACGGGTGGTCGGCCGGCTTCGGCTGGCGCGTCGGCAGCCCGTCGCAGACGCCCTTGCAGCCCGACTGGTTGTCGATCCACTGCACGTCCAGGCCGGTGCGGGCCAGCAGGTGCAGCAGCGATTGCTCGCGGTGGATGCGCGTCTCGTCGTAGGCCTGGCGCCCGATGCGGGCGAACAGGCAGGGCACCGAGGTCTCGGTGTCGGTGCCGCAGGTCGAGACGCGCGGGAAGGACAGCGGCGCCCGCGCCGCCAGGCCCGGCGTGGTCTGCCGCGCATAGCCGGCCAGGCCCCAGTTGGCGCTGCGCGCCGTCTCGCCGACGACCACGACCATCAGCACCGGGCGCGCCGAGGCCGCCCAGGCCGGCCCTAGCCGGGCATCGCTGCCGATCGGGATGCGGGCCTCGGCCGGGCGCTGGCCGTTCGGCGTCGCGGCCCGCGCCAGCGAGTAGACCAGGTTGGTCGGCGTCACCAGGTAGCGCAGTTCCTTGTGGTTGCGCATCAGCGAGGCCAGGCCCTGGAAGTCGGCCAGCAGCGCAGCGACGACGACCGCGAGGCCGAGGCCCAGCGCCAGCGCGCGGCGCACGAGTGCCCGTCGCAGCGGCCGCCGCGGCAGGTCCAGCCGCCACAGCAGTAGCAGCGGCGGGCCGGCCACCAGCAGCAGGTCGCGCCACAGCGCGGGCGTGATGAGCTCGCGCACTTCGGGGGCATCGGTCTTGAGCGCGTTGCGCAGCATGGCCGGGTCGAGGTAGACGCCGTAGTGCCCGATCGCGTGCGCAGCGAGCGCCGCCGCGACGAACAGCAGCGCCAGCAGCGGCCTGGCGCTGCGGCGCGTCAGCAGCAGGCCGAGCAGCACGAACTGCAGCCCGGCCAGGATCGCGAACAGCGCCAGCGCGTGGCCCCAGCCGGCCACCGACGACAGGCTGCGGCCCTGCATCGCGCCGGTCCAGAAGCCGCCGTTGACGGCGACCGCGAAGTAGAGGCTGGCCAGCAGGGCCAGGGTCTCGGGGCTGCAGGACCAGCGCCGCGCGATCCAGGGCGTCGGGGCCGGCCGGGCCGGGTGCGGAAGGGAGGAGGTGGACATGGTGCAGGGCGAGTGGCCCTGCACTGTCGGGAAGGCGGCGTGAGGCCGCGGTGAGGCGGATGTGAGCGAGTTGTGAGCGCGCTAGCGGCGCAGCGCCGTGCCGAAGTCCACGCTCAGCACGGCGCCGCCGCCGTCGGCATTGGCCGCGCCGGGCTGCCAGCCGCTGGCGCGGCAGGCGTGCTGCACCAGGGCCAGACCGAGGCCCAGGCCGTGCCCGACGCCGTCGGCGCTGCCCTGACGGCCGCCGCGCCAGCCGCGCTGGAACACGCGCTCGACGTCGCCGGGCGCGAAGCCGCGGCCGTGGTCGCGCACGTCCAGCCGCGTGCCGGCCAGGCGGCACTCGATCGGGCCGCCCTGGCCGTGGCGCAGCGCGTTGTCGAGCAGGTTGTCGACGACCAGGCGCAGCAGCGCCGGGTCGCCGCTGACGGTGGCGGTCTCGGGCACGTCCAGGTCGAGCCGGGCCGCGTTGCCGTGCCGCGCCGCGAGGGCCTGCCACGAATGCTGCAGCAGCTCGCGCAGGCGCAGCGCTTCCTCGAGCTGCGGCCGCGCCTCGCGCGCCAGGGTCAGCAGGCTGGTCGACAGCTCGGTGATGCGGTCGACCGTCTCGACGATGCGCTGCGCACGGCGCTGCACGCCGGCCGGTGCCGTCTCGCCGCCCAGGTCGGCCGACGCGGCCAGCAGCTCGGCGTCGCTGCGGATCACGGCCAGCGGCGTGCGCAGCTCGTGCGAGAGGTTGGCGGTGAACTCGCGCTCGCGCGTGACCGCCTCGCGCTGGCGCTGCTCGTAGCGGTCCAGCGCGCCGGCCACGGCGGCGACCTCGTGCGCCATGCCGGGCCGGGCATGGCCGCCCTCGCGGCCGGCATCGACGCGCTCGGCCAGCTCGCCGAGCTGGCGCGTCAGCCGGCCCGCCAGCTGGTAGACCACCGCCAGCACCGCGGCCGCGATGGCCAGCGCCGCGACGACGATGACCGAGCCGATGGCACGCATGCGCTCCTCGTGCTCCTCGGCGTCGTAGGCGAGGATGTAGCGCGCCTCGCCGTCCTCGCGCACCGCGACGTGGTACTCGCTGCCGCCGTCGTAGCGTTCGTGGTTGCCGATCGTCAGGCCGCGCAGCCAGGCCGGCAGTGCGGCCTCGCCCTCGGCGCGCGTCACGCGAAACAGGCGCATGTCGGGCGTGTTGGGCGCGGCGCGCTCGGGCGACGCGCGCCACATCGCCATGCTGTGGGCGAGCTGCCCGTTGACGATGTCGTCGATCAGCTCTTCTTCCTTGCCCTCGAACAGGAAGAAGATCGCGAAGGCCTGGGCCAGGATGGCCACCAGCACCAGCAGCGCGACCGCCACCGCGATGCGCAGCCGCAGGCTGGTGCCGCGCGCCGCGCCCGTCGGCTCAGCGGACGACGAGCTTGTAGCCGAGGCCATGGACGTTGACGATCTCGATGCCGGCCGCGCCGGCCAGCGCGCGCCGCAGCGTGTGCAGCACGCTGCGCAGGTTGTCGCTGGACTCGAGCGCCTGGCCCCAGACGGCGGTCTCCAGCTCCTGGCGCGAGAAGACGCGGTTCGGATGCTCGATCAGCAGCGCGGCCAGGCGCAGCGGCTTGGGCGGCAGCGGCAGGCTGCGGCCCTCGAGCTTCAGCTCCTGCGCCGCGGCGTCGTAGCGCAGCGGCCCGAGCTCCAGCGTGGTCGCGGTCGGCGCGGGTGCCGTGCGGCGCAGCAGGGACAGCAGCCGCGCCTCGACCTCCTGCAGCGCGAAGGGCTTGACGAGGTAGTCGTCGCCGCCGGCCTCGAAGCCGCGCAGCCGGTCGTCGAGCGTCTCGCGCGCGCTCAGCACCAGCACCGGCAGCGCCGAGCCCTGGGCGCGCAGGCTGTGCACCAGCGCCAGGCCGTCGCCGTCGGGCAGCGAGCGGTCGAGCAGCAGCACGTCGGGCGGCGCCGCCGCCAGGCGGCGCCGCGCCTGCGCCAGCGAGTCGGCATGGTCGCAGCGGTGGCCGCGCGCCTCGAGGTAGTCGTGCAGGTTCTCCGCGATCGAGCGGTCGTCCTCGACGATCAGGATCTGCATGCGGGCGTGCGGCGGGGGCGAGGCCCGGCTCAGTCCTCGAGCTCGGCCTTGGCCATCTCGACGTCCAGCCGCTCCATCGCGTCGAGCGGCTCGCAGGCGGCCGCCTGCTCGTAGAGCCTGGTGGCTTCCTTCATCTTCTTGTCGCCTTCCAGCATGACCAGGCCATTGGCGTACTCGACCATCGCGATCGCGCTCGTCGGGTTGAGCTTGAGTGCGGTCTGGAACATCTTCAGGCCGGTCGCGGCGTCGGCGCCCTGGGTGCGGCCCAGCAGCTTGCCGACCTTGTCGATCACTTCGGCGTGGAAGGCGCCGAGCGCGATGTGCGCGTCGGCATGCTTGGGCGAGAGCTGGATGGTCGTCTCGAGCGCGCCCTTGACCTTGCCGCCCAGGCCCTGGGCCAGCGCCTTGGCGACGCTGATGCCCTGGCTGTAGCGGCCCAGCGCGTAGGCCATGAAGTAGTGCGCGTTGGCGTTCTTCGGCTCGGCCGCGGCCTGGACCTCGGCGCGCTCGGCCACCTCCTGGAACAGCTCGAGCTTGGTCTTCTCGCTCTTTTCCAGGTAGTTGGCGTAGATGGACTGCGCCTTGTTGGCGACCGTGAGCCCGGCGCCCCCAGCCTTGAGGCCCGCGTCGGCGGCCTTCTTGAACTCGCCGGCATGGAACAGCGCCCAGGCCTCCAGCACCGCGGCGTCCTTGGGCAGCGGCTCGGCGTCGCCGGCGTGCAGCCGGGCCCAGAGCTTCTTCAGCGCCGCGGCGTCGTGGCGGTAGTCGGCGTTGTCATAGGGGAAAGCGGTCCACTTGGCCATCGTTGTCTCCTGTCGTGTCGTTGTCGAAGGTTCTGCTTCAGGGCTTGGCGTAGCTGCCGACCAGCGTGAACAGGTGTTCGCGCTGGCCGGGGTCGAGGTAGGGCATCAGCAGGCTCAGCACGTGCTGGGCGCCGCGCAGCAGGGCGGCGCCGGCGCTCTCGGGTTCGAGCGCCTTGCGCGGGTCGCGCACGTACTCGTAGCTGAGCCAGTAGGTCAGCACCACGACCATCGCGGTGGCGACGGGCTCGACCTCGCGCACGTCGAGGCCGGTCTTGCCGAGCGCCCCGCCGCGCGCCAGGCCGTCGAGCACCGAGCGCACGGCCTGCTGCTTGTTCTTCAGCACGAACTGGAAGTGGGTCTCGAGCCGGCGGTTCTTGCTCAACAGGTCGTTGAGGTCGCGGTACAGGAAGCGGTACTGCCAGATCAGCTCGAAGAACATGTGGAAGAACAGCCACGCGTCCTCGACGTTGCGCACGTTGTCCGACGCGCGCAGCAGCTCGGTGAGGGCGGCCTCGTAGCGGTCGAACAGGCTGTTGATCAGCTCGTCCTTGGCCGGGTAGTGGTAGTAGAGGTTGCCCGGGCTGATGTTCAGCTCGGCCGAGATCAGCGTCGTGCTGACATTGGGCTCGCCGAAGCGGTTGAACAGCTCCAGGGTGACTTCCAGGATGCGCTCGGCAGTGCGGCGCGGCGGCTTCTTCGGGGCGGGCATGGCGGGGGCAATCTAGCATCAACGCCAGGGGCAACCAAGGCGGCCAACGCGAACGGTGGCGGCTCCCTACAATCGCGGCCCCATGCCTGCCGTCCGCTTCGACTCCGTCTGCAAGACCTATCGCGGCCCGCGCGGCGAGTTCCAGGCCCTGCAGGACGTCGGCTTCGACATCGAGGAGGGCGACTTCTTCGGCCTGCTCGGCCCCAACGGCGCCGGCAAGACCACGCTGATCAGCATCCTGGCCGGCCTGAGCCGCGCCACCGCGGGCCGCGCCACGGTGCTGGGCCACGACGTGGTGACCGACTATGCGGCGGCGCGCCAGGCGCTGGGCATCGTGCCGCAGGAGCTGGTGTTCGACCCCTTCTTCAGCGTGCGCGAGACGCTGCGCATCCAGAGCGGCTACTTCGGCGTCCGGAACAACGAGGCCTGGATCGACGAGCTGCTCGCCAACCTGGGCCTGGCCGACAAGGCGAACGCCAACATGCGCCAGCTCTCGGGCGGCATGAAGCGCCGCGTGCTGGTCGCGCAGGCGCTGGTGCACCGCCCGCCGGTGATCGTGCTCGACGAGCCGACGGCCGGCGTCGACGTGGAACTCCGGCAGACCTTGTGGCAGTTCATCGCCCGCCTCAACCGCGAGGGCCACACGGTGCTGCTGACGACCCACTACCTCGAGGAGGCCGAGGCGCTGTGCGGCCGCATCGCGATGCTCAAGGCAGGCTGCGTGGTGGCGCTCGACCGCACCGCCAACCTGCTGGCCGGCACCGCCAGCACGATGCTGCGCTTCAAGACCGACCAGGCCCTGCCGCCGGCCGTCGCCGCCAGCGCGCGCGTCACCGGCCGCATCGTGCAGCTGACGGCGCACGACGCGGCCGAGGTCGAGACGCTGCTGGCGATGCTGCGCGCCGCGGACGTGAAGGTGGAGGAGCTGGAGATCGGCCGCGCCGACCTGGAGGACGTGTTCCTCGAGATCATGCAGTCGTCGACGCGGCCGGCGGAGTTGGCGGGATGAGGCGGGCCGAGCGCCGGGCCGCTCCCAAGCCGGCCCGCAGCCCCTCGGGGGATCGGCCGACGTACCCGTCGGACGAGGGGCTGTCATGACCGGTTGGCAGACTCTCCTCTACAAGGAGTCGCTGCGCTTCTGGAAGGTCAGCTTCCAGACCATCGCCGCGCCGGTGCTGACGGCCGTGCTCTACCTGCTGATCTTCGGCCACGTGCTGGAGGATCACGTCAAGGTCTTCGACCGCATCGGCTACACCAGCTTCCTGATCCCCGGCCTGGTGATGATGAGCGTGCTGCAGAACGCGTTCGCGAACAGCAGCTCCTCGCTGATCCAGAGCAAGGTCACCGGCAACCTGGTGTTCCTGCTGGTCACGCCGCTGTCGCACTGGGCCTGGTTCGGGGCCTACGTCGGCGCCTCGGTGCTGCGCGGCCTCGTGGTCGGCATCGGCGTGCTGGCCGTCACCGTGTGGGTCGCGCCGCCGGGCCTGGCCGAGCCCGGCTGGGTGCTGGTGTTCGCCGTGCTGGGCGCGGGGATGATGGGGGCGCTGGGCCTGGTCGCCGGGCTGTGGGCGGAGAAGTTCGACCAGATCGCGGCCTTCCAGAACTTCATCGTGATGCCGATGACCTTCCTGTCGGGCGTGTTCTATTCGGTCGGTTCGCTGCCGGCCTTCTGGCAGGGCGCCAGCCACCTCAACCCCTTCTTCTACATGATCGACGGCTTCCGGCGCGGCTTCTTCGGCGTCAGCGACGTCTCGCCCTGGGTCAGCCTGGCCGTCGTGACCGCGAGCTTCGCGGTCGTGGCCGCCATCGCGCTGCATCTGCTCAGGATCGGCTACAAGCTGCGCTCGTAGAATCGAGACATGGCCGAACCGACCGCCGACGACGTGCAGCGCTACATCGCGCAAGGGCTCGCCTGCGAGCACCTGCAGGTGGAGGGCGACGGGCGCCACTTCTTCGCCACCATCGTCGCGGCCGAGTTCGACGGCCTCAGCCGCATCCAGCGCCACCAGCGCGTCTACGCCGCCCTGGGCGATAGAATGCGCGAACAAATCCACGCGCTGTCGATGAAGACGTTGACGCCGGCCGAATTCGCGCTGCAGGGCCCCGTGGCCCGCGGCGCCGTCGCCCACCACCACTGAACACGGGCCGCCCTGTTGGCGCGGCCTGTGCGCTCCCTCGCGGTCGAGGGCGGGTCGTGCAGGCGCGTGGATGGGGCGGTCGATGCCACCGCACCATGGACAAACTCATCATCCGCGGCGGCCGAGCCCTGAAGGGCGAGGTCACCATCTCCGGCGCCAAGAACGCGGCGTTGCCGGAGCTGTGCGCCGCGCTGCTGACCGATGAGCCGGTCACGCTGCACAACGTGCCCAGCCTGCAGGACGTCGCGACCACGCTGAAGCTGCTGCGCAACATGGGGGCGAGTGCCGAGCGCAGCGCCGACCGCCCCGACGTGGTGAGCATCGATGCCGGTCGCGTGACCAGCCCCGAGGCGCCGTACGACCTGGTCAAGACCATGCGCGCCTCGATCCTGGTGCTGGGGCCGCTGCTGGCGCGCTTCGGCGAGGCCACGGTGTCGCTGCCGGGCGGCTGCGCGATCGGCTCGCGGCCGGTCGATCAGCACATCAAGGGCCTGCAGGCGATGGGTGCGCAGATCAGCGTCGAGCACGGCTACATCCTCGCCAAGGCGCCGGACGGCCTGAAGGGCGCCCGCATCACGACCGACATGGTCACCGTGACCGGCACCGAGAACCTGCTGATGGCCGCCACCCTGGCCGACGGCGAGACGGTGCTCGAGAACGCTGCCCGCGAGCCCGAGATCCCCGACCTGGCCGAGTTGCTGATCGCGATGGGGGCCCGGATCGAGGGCCAGGGCACGAGCCAGATCCGCATCCAGGGCGTTAAGCGACTGCACGCGCCGCAGGGAGGCCACCGCATCGTGCCCGACCGCATCGAGGCCGGCACCTTCCTGTGCGCCGTGGCGGCGACCGGGGGCGACGTGCTGCTGAAGGGCGCCCGGGCCGAGCACCTGGACGCGGTGATCGAGAAGCTGCGCGAGGCCGGCGCCCGGGTGGAGGCGGAGGGTGGCGGCGTGCGTGTGCGCTCCGACGGCCGGCTCAAGGCGGTGGGCTTCCGCACCAGCGAGTACCCGGCCTTCCCGACCGACATGCAGGCGCAGTTCATGGCGCTGGACTGCATGGCCGAGGGCACGGCGCTCATCACCGAGACGATCTTCGAGAACCGCTTCATGCACGTCAACGAGCTGGTGCGCCTGGGCGCCCGGATCGAGGTCGACGGGCACACCGCGGTCGTCACCGGCGTGCCGCAGCTGTCGGGTGCCACGGTGATGGCGACCGACCTGCGCGCCTCGGCCAGCCTCGTGATCGCCGGCCTGGTGGCCGACGGCGAGACGCTGGTCGACCGCATCTACCACCTGGACCGCGGCTACGACCGGATGGAAGCCAAGCTGCGTGCCTTGGGCGCCGACATCGAAAGAGTGAGATGACGATGGCCCCGACGATCACGCTCGCGCTCTCGAAGGGCCGCATCTTCGACGAGTCGCTGCCGCTGCTGAAGGCCGCCGGCATCGAGGTCGCCGAGGACCCCGAGCGCTCGCGCAAGCTGATCCTGCCGACCACGCGGCCGGAGGTGCGCGTGGTGCTGGTGCGCGCCACCGACGTGCCGACCTACGTGCAGCACGGCGGCGCCGACCTCGGCGTGGCCGGGCTCGACATCCTGCTCGAGCATGGCGGCCTGGGCCTCTACCAGCCGCTGGACCTGCGCATCGCCAAGTGCCGCATGAGCGTGGCGACGCGCGCCGACTTCGACTACGCGGCGGCCGTGAAGCAGGGCTCGCGCATCCGCGTCGCGACCAAGTACGTCGGGGTGGCACGCGACCACTTTGCCGACAAGGGCGTGCACGTCGACCTGATCAAGCTCTACGGCTCGATGGAGCTGGCGCCGCTGACCGGCCTGGCCGACGCGATCGTCGACCTGGTGTCGACCGGCAGCACGCTGAAGGCCAACGCCTTGCACGAGGTCGAGAAGATCATGGACATCTCTTCGCGGCTGGTCGTCAACCAGGCCGCACTGAAGTTGAAGCGTGAGACGATCCGCGTGCTGATCGACGCCTTCGCCGCGGCGGTCGCCAAGGACTGACCATGGTCGCCGTCCGCCGCCTCGCCACCACGCAAGCCGACTTCGAGGCCGAGTTCCGGCGCGTGCTGCACTGGTCCGCGGAGACCGACGACGCGATCGAGCAGCGCGTCGCCGCGATCCTGGCCGACGTGCAGGCGCGCGGCGACGCGGCCGTGCTGGAATGCACCGCCCGCTTCGACGGCCTGCAGGTCGCGGCCATGGCGGCGCTGGAGCTGACGGCCGACGACTTCGCCGCCGCCTTCGAGGCCATCACGCCGGCGCAGCGCGAGGCCCTGCAGCAGGCCGCGGCCCGCATCCGCAGCTACCACGAGCGCCAGCTCGAGGCCTGCGGCCGCAGCTGGAGCTACCGCGACGAGGATGGCACGCTGCTGGGCCAGAAGGTCACGCCGCTCGACCGCGTCGGCATCTACGTGCCAGGCGGCAAGGCGGCCTATCCGTCGAGCCTGCTGATGAACGCGGTGCCGGCTCGGGTGGCCGGCGTGGGCGAGATCGTGATGGTCGTGCCGACGCCGAAGGGCGAACGAAACCCCCTGGTGCTGGCGGCCGCGCACGTGGCCGGCGTCACCCGCGCCTTCACCATCGGCGGCGCGCAGGCCGTGGCGGCCCTGGCCTACGGCACGGCGACCGTGCCCAGGGTCGACAAGATCACCGGCCCCGGCAACGCCTACGTGGCCAGCGCCAAGAAGCGCGTGTTCGGCACGGTGGGCATCGACATGATCGCCGGCCCCAGCGAGATCCTGGTGCTGGCCGACGGCACGACGCCGGCGGACTGGGTGGCGATGGACCTGTTCAGCCAGGCCGAGCACGACGAACTGGCGCAGAGCATCCTGCTCAGCCCCGACGCCGCCTACATCGACGCGGTGCAGCGCGAGATCGACCGTCTGCTGCCCCAGATGCCGCGCGCCGCGATCATCCGCGCCTCGCTCGAAGGGCGCGGCGCGCTGATCCACACGCGCTCGATGGAGGAAGCCTGCGAGATCAGCAACCGCATCGCGCCCGAGCACCTGGAGGTCAGCTCCGCCGATCCGCAGCGCTGGGAGCCCCTGCTGCGCCACGCCGGCGCGATCTTCCTCGGCGCCTACACGAGCGAGTCGCTGGGCGACTATTGCGCCGGGCCCAACCACGTCCTGCCGACCTCGGGCACGGCGCGCTTCAGTTCGCCGCTGGGCGTCTACGACTTCCAGAAGCGCAGCAGCCTGATCGAGGTCAGCGAGCAGGGTGCGCAGACGCTCGGCACGATCGCCGCCGAGCTGGCCCATGGCGAGGGTCTGCAGGCGCACGCGCGGGCCGCCGAGATGAGGCTGAAGCGATGAGCGCGTCCTCGGTGCCCTCGCTCGCACCACGCCTGGCGCGCTTCCTGCGCCAGGACGTGCAGTCCATGCACGCCTATGCGATCCAGCCCTCGGCCGGCTTCGTGAAGCTCGACGCGATGGAAAACCCGCACCGGCTGCCCGAATCCATGCAGGCCGAGCTCGGACGGCGCCTCGGTGCGCTGGCGCTCAACCGCTACCCCGGCACGCGCACCGACGAACTGCGCGTCGCACTGGCGCGCCACGCCGGGATGCCGGAAGGCTGCGCGCTGATGCTGGGCAACGGCTCTGACGAGCTGATCTCGCTGCTGGCGATGGCCTGCGACGTCCCCGGCGCCGCGATCCTGGCGCCCGTGCCGGGCTTCGTGATGTACGAGATGTCGGCCAAGCTGCAGGGCCTGCGCTTCGTCGGCGTGCCGCTGACGGCCGACTTCGAGCTCGACGAGGCCGCGATGCTGGCCGCCGTGCGCGAACACAAGCCGGCGATCACCTACCTCGCCTACCCGAACAATCCGACCGCGAGCCTCTGGGACGACGGCGCCATCGAGCGCATCGTCGAAGCGGTGCGCGAGCACGGCGGCCTGGTCGTGATGGACGAGGCCTACCAGCCCTTCGCGAGCCGCAGCTACCTCGACCGGCTGCCGCGCCACGACCATGTGCTGCTGATGCGCACGCTCAGCAAGTTCGGTCTGGCCGGCGTGCGCCTGGGCTACCTGATCGGGCCGGCCGCGCTGGTGGCCGAGATCGACAAGGTCCGGCCGCCCTACAACGTCAGCGTGCTGAACTGCGAGGCGGCGCTGTTCGCGCTCGAGCACGAGGACGAGTTCGCGCGCCAGGCGGCAGTCCTGCGCGCCGAGCGCGCGCGGCTGCTCGCCGCGCTGCCATCGATTCCCGGTGTCACGCCCTTCCCGAGCGAGGCCAACATGATCCTGGTGCGCCTGCCCGACGCGAAGGCCGCCTTCGAGGGGCTCAAGGCGCGCGGCGTGCTGGTCAAGAACGTCTCCGGCCTGCACCCGCTGCTGGCGAACTGCCTGCGGTTGACCGTCGGCTTGGCCGAAGAGAACGACCAGATGATCGCCGCCTTGAAGGACTGCCTGTCATGAGCACCGAAGCCGACCCGATCGTCCACAGAGCGGCCGAAGTCCGCCGCGACACCGCAGAAACCAAGATCCGCGTGCGCATCGATCTCGACGGCACGGGCGTCTCCAAGCTCGCCACCGGCATCGGCTTCTTCGACCACATGCTGGACCAGCTGGCGCGCCACGGCCTGATCGACCTGGAGATCGAGGCCCAGGGCGACCTGCACATCGACGGCCACCACACGGTCGAGGACGTCGGCATCACCGTCGGACAGGCCTTCGCCAAGGCGGTCGGCGACAAGAAGGGCATCCGGCGCTACGGCCATGCCTACGTGCCGCTGGACGAGGCGCTGAGCCGGGTGGTGGTCGACTTCTCCGGCCGCCCCGGGCTGCACATGCGCGTGCCCTTCAAGGCCGGGATGATCGGTGCGCTGGACACCCAGCTCGTCTACGAGTTCTTCCAGGGCTTCGTCAACCACGCCGGCGTCACGCTGCACATCGACAACCTGTTCGGCGACAACGCCCACCACCAGTGCGAGACGGTGTTCAAGGCCTTCGCGCGGGCGCTGCGGATGGCGCTGGAGCGCGACCCGCGGATGGCGGGCGTGATTCCCTCGACGAAAGGCTCGTTGTAAGGCCATGCGCAGCGTCGCCGTCGTCGACTACGGCATGGGCAACCTGCGCTCGGTGTCGCAGGCAGTGCTCCATGTGGCGGCCGGCATGGGCGTCGACGTCGTCGTGACGTCTTCGCCGGAGGCGGTGCGCGCCGCCGAGCGCGTGGTGCTGCCCGGCCAGGGCGCGATGCGCGACTGCATGCGCGAGCTGCGCGACGCGCACGATGGCGGCCTGCTCGGGGCGGTCCTGGAGGCCGCCGCCAGCAAGCCGCTGATGGGCGTGTGCGTCGGCATGCAGATGCTGCTCGACCACAGCGAGGAGCAGGACACGCCGGGCCTCGGCCTGATCCCCGGCCGGGTCAGGCGCTTCCGGCTCGAAGGGCGGATCCAGCCCGACGGCAGCCGCTACAAGGTCCCGCAGATGGGCTGGAACCGCGTCCGCCAGGCGCGGTCGCACCCGCTGTGGGCCGGCGTGCCGGACGACAGCTGGTTCTACTTCGTGCACAGCTACTACGCCGCGCCGGACGACGCCGTCCACAGCAGCGGCGAGACGGACTACGGAGCGCGCTTTACCAGCGCGGTGGCGCGCGATAACATTTTTGCCACCCAGTTCCACCCCGAGAAGAGCGCCGAGCACGGCCTGGCCCTGTACCGCAATTTCCTCGACTGGCGTCCCTGAACCCCTGCCGGCCATGCTGCTGATCCCCGCGATCGACCTGAAAGACGGCCGCTGCGTCCGCCTGCAACAGGGCGACATGCAGGCTTCCACCACCTTCGGCGAGGACCCGGCCGCGATGGCACGGCGCTGGCTCGACGCCGGAGCGCGCCGCCTGCACCTCGTGGACCTGAACGGCGCCTTCGCCGGGAAGCCGGTCAACGAACCGGCGATCAAGGCCATCCTCAAGGAGGTCGGCGACGAGATCCCGGTGCAGCTGGGCGGCGGCATCCGCGACCTCGACACCATCGAGCGCTACCTGGACGACGGCCTCTCCTTCGTCATCATCGGCACCGCCGCGGTCAAGAACCCGGGCTTCCTGCGCGACGCCTGCACGGCCTTCGGCGGCCACATCATCGTCGGCCTCGACGCCAAGGACGGCAAGGTCGCGACCGACGGCTGGAGCAAGCTGACCGGCCACGAGGTCATCGACCTGGCGAAGAAGTTCGAGGACTACGGCGTCGAAGGCGTGATCTACACCGACATCGGCCGCGACGGCATGCTCTCGGGCATCAACATCGAGGCGACGGTCAAGCTGGCGCAGGCGCTGAGCATCCCGGTGATCGCCTCCGGCGGCCTGAAGGGCCTGGCCGATATCGAGCAGCTCTGCGCGGTGGAGGGCGAGGGCGTCGAGGGCGTGATCTGCGGGCGGGCGATCTACACCGGCGACCTGGACTTCGCGGCGGCGCAGGCGCGGGCCGACGCGCTGAACGGCGAATCCTGATGCTGGCCAAGCGGATCATCCCCTGCCTCGACGTCACCGGCGGCCGCGTCGTCAAGGGCGTCAACTTCGTCGAGCTGCGCGACGCCGGTGATCCGGTCGAGATCGCCGCG
>Ga0268299_1001677_pt1 | contig 34735 bp, 31 predicted proteins | sample NOBtaG_FD_193484 | JGI IMG/M metagenome (GOLD analysis project Ga0268299, IMG submission 193484) | Activated sludge microbial communities from bioreactor in Nijmegen, Gelderland, Netherland - NOB reactor | ecosystem: Engineered > Bioreactor > Aerobic > Activated sludge | place: Netherlands... | reverse complement strand
TGGTCGGTGGCGGCCTCGCGGGCCGCGGCCAGCTCGCGCTGCTCGTGCTCGAGGACGCGCACCTCGTCGGCGCGCCGCGCCATCTCCATCTGCAGGGTCGCGACCTGTTCCTTCCAGCCGTCGCGCTCGCTGTGCGCCGCCTGCACCTCCTGCTCGCTGCGCGAGCGCGCCTCCTCGAGCGCCGCCTGGCCGGCGTGCACCTGGCGGTTGAGGGCGTCGATCTGGGAGGCGAGGCGGTCGCGGTCCTCGCGCACCGCGCCGAGGGCGCCCTGCAGCGCGGCCGTTCCCGAGTCGGCGGCGCGGACGCGTTCGAGCAGGCTGTCGCGTTCGCGCTCGAGGGCCAGCACCGACTGCTCGCGCGCGGCGCGGAGCTGGTCGGCGGCGCGTTGATGGCGGAGGCGATCCGACTCGGCCACCAGCAGGCGATCCTCGAGGGCGGAGACCTCGGCCCGCAGCTCGCCCAGCTCGGATTCGCGGGTGCGCTCGATCTCCTCGAGATCGGCCTTGAGGCGGTCGCGCTCCTGCGCCAGGGTCTGGCGCGAGGAGGTGAGGGTGCGGACGGTCTGGGCGCTGCGCTCGACGTCGATCCGCGCGCGCGCCAGCTCCTCGTCGGCGCGTTCGACGCGCGCCGCCAGCGCGTCGCGCTGTTCCTGCAGGTGGGCGAGGCCGCGGCGCAGCTCGTCGAGCTCCTCGGAGTCGGCGCCGTAGGCGAGTCGGGCGGGTGCGTGCTCGTCGTCGCCTTCCCGGGGCTCGCGATCGACGACGTCCTCGATCTCGTCGCCGGAGACGATCTCGGTTCCCTCGCGCAGGCCGCGCGAGCTGAGGCGCAGCGCCAGCGCGATGGCGTGCAGGTCGCTGTCGTCCAGCGGCCGGGTGCTGGTGTTGAACAGGAGCACCGCCGCCGCCGGCAGGTTGTCGTGGTAGACGGGGATACAGGCGACGGTGAGGTCGTCGGGCGAGATCGCCTTGATCGGATCCGGCACGAACGGATTGCGATGGGCCGCCTCGATCACGCTGATGCGGCGGTTGCGCAGGCCGCGGATGGGGATGTCCCACGAGTACTGCACGCCGCCCTCGAGGGCCGCGCCGGCCTCGGCGTCGATGCCGTACTGGCCGATGAGCGAGAGGCGGTGCTTGCGGCGCTTGTAGGAGAGCACGGCGATTGCCTTGCAGCCGCCGGTCTCGGCGACCAACTCGGCCAGCTCGGTGGCGAACTCGCGCCGGGTCAGACCCTGGTGCAGCAGGTCGATGCAGTGGTCCTGGAGCTCGTCGGCGTCGATCGGCGGCCGGTCCGCCGAGCCGGCGGCGTCGCTCGGCCCGGACTCGTCGGTGCCGGTGGCGTCGCGGCCCTGGTCGCCGGCGGAGGCGGTGCCATTCGCGGCCGGCGTCGGCGACGGTTGGCCGTCGCCGTGGCCGTTGCCGTTGGTGCCCGCCCCCGACGCCTCGAAGCCGTTCTCGACCTCGGCGGCGAGGGCCGTTTCGTCGCGCGCTTCGGCGCCGCTGCCGTCCGGGGGAACGCCCGTCATTTTGTCTGCCTACCCACAGCCGAGATCCCGCTTCGCCGTCCAGGTACAACAAAAGATGTACCACTGGACCGATCTGCGCGGTCGCATGCCGCGGGCCCGAATCGCCCACCCGGGGCAGCTCTGAGGGTACGGAATTGGCGACTGTCCGCGACGCTCCCGGCAACGAAATGACATGCGAGGCGGCATCGCAGCGGCGGGTCGCGCGAGGCTGCGGCGGCCGCTGCATTGACAAGGGCGCGAGCGCCGGGCTAGCGCGGCGCGTACGACGATGCCGAGCAAGTACGTCACGGTCGCGGGGGTGGCGACGCACCTCCTCTACACGCCGCCGACCACGCTGCCGACCGAACCGCCGCGCTACCAGCGCGGCCAGGTGCTGCTCTTTCTCCACGGCGCCGGCGGCAACGCCGGTCACTGGCGGCGGGCCCTGGGGTTGCTGGGTGCGCGCCATTCGGCGGTGGCGCTCGACTGGCCGGGGCACGGGCGCTCGGGGAGCACCGAAGGGCTGGGCTCGATCGAGGCCTACGCCGACTTCACCGCCGCCTTTGCGCGCGCCGCCTCGCTGCCGCCCGCGGTGGTCGTCGGTTCCTGCATGGGGGCGTCGGTGGCGCTCGAGCTGGCGATCGCGCAGCCGGCGAGCGTGCGCGCGCTGGTGTTGGTGAACGCCGCGGCGCGCCTGCACTTCCCGGCCGCGGCGGTCGACGTCTGGCGCGAGGTGACCTACGGCCGCGCGCCCCAGCCGTTCAGCATGGAGGCGTTCTCGCCGCGCACCGACTTCGCGGTGATGCGCGAGCTGTGGATGGAGCAGGTCAAGACCGATCCGCGCGTGCGCTACCACGATCTCAAGGCGTGCAACGCCTACGACGCCGGCGCGCGCCTGACCGCCGTGCGGGTGCCGACGCTGATCGTCGCCGGCCGCGACGATGCGCTCGCCACCGTCGACGCCGCCGAGGAACTGCGCGCGGCGATCCCCGGGGCCCGCGCGACCGTGCTCGACCCCGCCGGCCACTTCGCCGCCTGCGAGCAGGCCGAGGCCTTTGCGGCGGCGGTCGAGGAATTCCTCGCCGCTCTGCCGGAGGTGGCGTGATGGGCTTCGAGCGCGCTGCCGTCATCGCCGGCGTGTACGAGCACCCGACCCGGCTCGCGCCCGACAAGACGGCCTACCAGATCCACGCCGAGAGCGCGCGCGGCGCACTCGCCGACGCCGGCCTCGGCATCGCCGACGTCGACGGCTTCGCCACCTCGGGCGTCGGGCCGCTCGGGGTGATGACGGTGGCCGAGCATCTCAATCTCAACCCCCGCTACTTCGACTCGACCTCGATCGGCGGCTCGTCGTTCGTCGCCCACGTCGGCCATGCCGCCGCCGCGATCCGCGCCGGTCTGTGCGACGTCTGCCTCGTCACCTACGGCAGCACCGCCTCGTCCGACCGCTTCGCCGTCGGCACCGGCGGCGCCGGCATGAGCGACCCGCCCGACCAGTTCGAGAGCGTCTACGGCCCGACCATCGTCGGCGCCTACGCCATGGTCGCGCAGCGCCACATGCACGAGTTCGGCACCACCAGCGAGCAACTCGCCGAGGTGGCGGTGGCGATGCGCCACCACGCCTCGCTCAACCCGGCCGCCAAGTTCCGCGAGCCGATCACCGTCGCCGACGTGCTGGCGTCGCGGCTGGTGTCGTCGCCCCTCCACCTGCTCGACTGCTGCATCATCTCCGACGGCGGCGGCGCGCTGGTGGTGACCAGCGCCGAGCGGGCGCGCGACCTGAAGAAGGCGCCGGTGCAGATCCTCGGCGCCGCCGAGGCCGTCTGCCACACCGCCGCCGGCCGGCGCGACCTCACCGACATGGCCGCCGGCCAGTCGGGGCCGCGGGCGATGGCGATGGCGGGCGTGTCGCACGCCGACGTCGACCTCTGCATGATCTACGACTCCTTCACGATCACCGTGGTCGAGACGCTCGAGAACCTCGGCTTCTGCCGGAAGGGAGAGGGCGGGGCCTTCGTCGCGGGCGGGCGACTACGTTGCGACGGCGCCCTGCCGGTCAACACCGACGGCGGCGGGCTGTCGTCCAACCACCCGGGCATGCGCGGCATGTTCCTGGTCATCGAAGCGGTGAAGCAACTGCGCGGCGAATGCGGTCCGCGCCAGGTGCGCGACTGCGAGATCGCCCTCTGCCACGGCACCGGCGGCATGCTGGGGCTCAGGCACAGCGGCGCGACCCTGGTCCTCGGGAGGAAGTGAGATGGCCGACGCCAAGCCGGGGAAGCCGCTGCCGCGGGTCGACGAGGAGACGCATGGTTACTGGGAAGCCTGCCGGCGCCACGAGCTCTACATCCAGCGCTGCCGCGCCTGCGGCAGCAAGCGACACTATCCGCGCGCCCTCTGCCCGACGTGCCTGTCCGACGACACCGAGTGGCTGCGCTGCACCGGCACCGGCACCGTCTACACCTTCACCGTCACCCACCAGAACCAGGCCCCGGGGTTCCGCGACGAGCTGCCCTACGTGCTCGCCTACGTCGAGCTCGACGAGGGGCCGCGCCTGCTGACCAACATCGTGCAGTGCCCGGTCGATGCCGTCCACATCGGCCAGCGCGTCACCGTGGTGTTCGAGGACGTCAGCGACGAGATCGCCATTCCCCGCTTCCGCCCCGTCGACTGACGCCGCCCTCCGCTGCACCGCGGCCGCCGTTGTGGCCCCAGCCCTGCCGCTCTGCCATAAACGCGGGGCATGATCCTCGACCTCCACACCCATACCGACGCGTCCGAGGACAGCCGGGCCCCGATCGAGGCGTACCTCAAGTGGCTGACGAAGAAGCGAGCCGAGGTGCCGATCGACGGCATCGTTCTCACCGAGCACCGCCAGTGGGATCCCGACCGCGACTACCGCGCCCTCGAGGACGCCTACGGCTTCCGCATCCTGCGCGGCGCCGAGGTCGAGACCGACTACGGGCACTTCCTGCTGTACGGCGTGAACGACGACATCGCGGCGCGCTTCGACTTCGCCAACGTCCGTCTGAACGCGCAGGAGCTGGTGACGGAGGTCGCCCGCCTGGGCGGACTGGCGCTGCCCTGCCATCCCGGTCGCCCCACCATCGGCCTGTGCGAGCACTACGAGAGCAAGCCGGTGCTCGAGGGCATCGTCGCCGTCGAGGCGCTCAACGGCGGCAGCCGACGGGGCGAGAACGAGCGCGTGCAGCAGTTGATCGACCGCCACGGCTACCACGCCTTCGGCGGCAGTGACTCCCACCTGGTCAGCTTCGTGGGCATCTGCGCCACCGAGTTCGACCGCGACATCGCCGACGTCGACGACCTGGTCACCGCCCTGCGCACGGGCGGCTACCGGCCGGTCGACTTCCGCAGGTAGAGCCGACGACGGACCCCCTTCCCAAACCAAGGCCCGCGGCTGCGCGGCCCAGTGCGGCCAAAAGGCCACGAGGAAGCGCGACCAAGGCGCCGCAACGAGGCGCGGTCGAGCCACCGCCTGCGAGGGCCGCCAAGAGGGCGCGCCCGACCGTGCCGAAGGGCCGGCGCGCGCCGTCGCGCCGCGGTGGCCGCGATCCCTTCGGTTACGATCGCGCCGCCCACGATCTGGTGCTGCCGCTGCTGCGCTTCTTCTACGAGCGCTACTGGCGCGTGCGCGTCGACGGCACCGAACACGTGCCGGCCGAGGGCGCGGCGCTGATCGTCTCGAACCACTCGGGCGCGATCCCGATCGACGCGGCGATGCTGACCGCGGCGATGGAGTTCGCCGTGCGACCGCCGCGCCTGTTGCGCTTCCTCTTCGACCGCTTCGTCTCCGACATGCCGCTGGTCGGCGACTTCTACCGCCGCGTCGGAGCCGTGCCGGCGACCTACGAGAACGGCCTCGTCCTGCTGCGGCGCGGCGACCTGGTGGGCATCTTCCCGGAAGGCGTGGCCGGCGTCGCGAAGGGGTTCGCGCGCCGCTACCAACTGCAGTCGTTCCGCACCGGCTTCGTGCGGCTCAGTCTCGAAGCGCGCGTGCCGATCATCCCGGTCGCGGTGGTGGGCGCCGAGGAGGCCTACCCCCTGATCGGCAAGCTGCGCCAGCTCGGCCCGCTCAAGTCGCTGCTCAACGTGCCCTACCTGCCGGTGACGCCGCTGTTCCCGTTGCTCGGGCCGCTCGGCGCGATCCCGTTGCCGTCGCGCTGGGAGATCCGCTTCGGCGAGCCGATCCGCTTCTACGAGGATCTGAGCCGGCTGAAGATCAGCCCGCGCACCTCCCGCTTGCTGGCGCAGGACGTGCGCCGGCGCATCCAGAACATGGTCCACGAGCTCCTCTCGGAGCGCGACGGCCTCTTCCGCTAGGTCACTGCGCGCCGGCGGCGGCGATGGCGGCGCGCACTTCGGGATCCTCGGCGGCGGCTTCCTCGGCGGCGTCGTTGGCAGCCGCGATCGAGTTGCCGGCGGCGACGTCGGCGGTGGCGCCGTTGACCAGTCCCTGGAGGTCGGCCAACTCGCTGGCCGAGTAGTTCCCCAGCGGGAACTCGCTGTCGAGCACCAGCCGCACGGTCGCCTCGCTCGCCGGGTCGAGGCCGACGACGCCACCCGAGACGAAGGCGCGCATGAGCGTGCCGCCGCTGCCGAGCGAGACGATCAGCGAGCTCGAGGGCTGCTCGGCCGAGGCGAGCTCGATGTAGTACATGCTGTCGTCGAAGGTCTCGACCGTGACCAGCGTGTCGCTGACCCGGCCCTCTCCGTCGATCCGTTGCAGTCGCACCTCGACGCCCTCGCCCACCGGGTCGAGGCCGGTGAGCGCCCAGGCGGTGCCCGCCAGTGCGCCGGAGAAGCGGGCCCACAGGTTCTCGCCGCGCGCGCGGGCGATCTCGCCGTCGGGCGCCTGCACCAGACCGGTCACGCTCGGCGGTGCGTCGGTGCAGCCGGCCAGGGCGAGCGCCGTCGCCAGCAACAGGGCGGTCGCCCATCGTTCGGACTGTCTCATGCTTCGATCCTTCCGCGCGCCGCAAGCGCTACCGCTCGCGCGCACGCGCCAGGGTCTTAGCGGTCCGCCGATGCCGGCGCAGCCCCCGGGCAGGGAGAAGACCACCGCCGGCCCGACACCCCCACCAGGGTCGGGACCGGCGGTGCCTCTCACCCGCATCGACAGGAGGATCTCCGCGGGTGTGATGCCTCTTGGGAGCGATATTCGTGAGAGCAATGGCGATGCCAGTCGTCGCGCGGCTTCCGGAGCACGCCCGACGCCACGCTGCAGGGCAGGCGTGCCCGTCTCGCGGGCAGCAGTGCGCGCGAGGCGAGCACACTTCCCCCTCTCCGGGCCGGGTGCTAGCGTCGCGCGCGATGTCGGTCCACGGTCACAGAACGCAGGCCCCCAGATCGGTTCGCTGCGCGGTGGTGACGGTCAGCGATACCCGCACGGCCGCGACCGACACCAGCGGCGCCCGCATCCGGGCGCTGCTCGAGGAGGCCGGGCACGAGGTCGCCAGCTACGCCATCGTGCCCGACGAGCCCGACCTGATCCGGCGCGAGTTCGGGGCACTGCCGACGGAGGCGCAGGTGGTCATCCTCAACGGCGGCACCGGGCTGTCGCCGCGCGACACCACCTTCGAAGCGGTGCAGTCGCTGCTGGAGAAGACGATCGACGGCTTCGGCGAGCTCTTTCGCATGTTGAGCTGGGAGCAGATCGGCAGCGCGGCGATGCTGAGCCGCGCCACCGCCGGCATCGCCGGCGCGCGCGTGGTGTTCTCCCTGCCGGGCTCGACGGCGGCGGTGGAGCTCGCCATGACCCGTCTGATCCTGCCCGAGCTCGGGCACGTCGTCGGCCTGCTGGAGAGCTGACCGTGCGGGTGACGCGTTGCTGATCCGGGTGCGCTACTTCGCCTCGGTGCGCGAGCGCCTGCGGTGCGAGGCGGAGGAGGTCGAGCAGCCGGCGGGGGCGACCGTGGGCGGGCTGTTCGCCGAGCTGCGCCGCCGGCATCCGCCGCTGGCGGAGGTCGCGGCGTCGCTGCGCTTCGCCGTCAACCAGGAGTACGTCGAGGTCGACCAGCGGCTGGCGGACGGCGACGAGGTCGCGGTGATCCCGCCGGTGAGTGGAGGGCTGTGATGTTCCGCATCGTCGAGAACCGCATCGACGCCGACGAGGTCACCCGCGCCGTCGCCGATCCCGCCGCCGGCGCGATCGCGACCTTTCTCGGTGTGACGCGCAACCACAACGACGGTCGCCAGGTGACGGGGCTCGAGTACGAGGCCTACCCCGACATGGCGGTGCGCGAGATGGAGCGCATCGGCGCCGAGGCGCGCTCGCGTTGGGACATCCACCGGATCGCCATCGTGCACCGCATCGGCAAAGTGCCGATCGGCGAGGCGAGCGTGGTCATCGCCGTCTCCGCCAGCCACCGCCGGGCCGCCTTCGAAGCCTGCCACTTCGCCATCGACCGCCTGAAGGAGGTCGTGCCGATCTGGAAGAAGGAATCGTTCCAGGGCGGCGAGGTCTGGATCGGCTCGCAGCGCGGCGAACCGGGCGTCCCGCAGAGGTGAAGGAGGGGCTCATGCCCCCCGGCGCAGGCGGGCGGTGGCGGTGACGGCGCGTTCGCCGGTGGGATGCTCGACAACCAGATCGCAGACGATGTACTCGCCCTCCTCGCTCTCGTGGTGCTCGCTCACCACGCCGCTGAGGGTGAGCGGGTCGCCGGTGATCGTCGGCATGCGGAAGGTCGAGCCGAGGCGCTCGAGCCGCCAGGAGGGCAGGGTGGCGCGCACGAACTGTTCGAGGAACGCGGTCAGCATCGGGCCGGGGACGACGATGTCGCGGTAGCCGAGGGCGCGGGCGAAGTCGCGATCGGTGAAGAGGCCCTCGCGCATGTCGTTGCAGCCGACGTAGAGGCCGACCTGCTCGATCGCGGTCGGCGGGCGGTGTTGGGGGCCGATCTCGGTGCCGAGCTCGACGTCGGCGACCGGCGCGGGAGGCGGGGCGTCGGTGAGGTCCGGTGCCGCCGCGCCCACCGCTCGACCCTCCCCGGCGACGTGGGGCAGGGCGCGGGGGCTGTCGGCGGGCCGGCGACGGACGATCTGTCGTTCGTGGATGCGGACGGCGACCCGCCCGGCGGCGTCGCGGATCTCGCCCTCGCGCGCGACGATCAGCAGCGCGCCGCTACGGCCGCTCTTCTCGTAGACGTCGGCGATGCGGGCGTGCACGCCGTAGCTCTCGCCGGCGCGCAGGGGCTGGAGGAAGTCGAGGTCGTGGCCGCCGTAGATGCCGAAGCAGTCGGGTGGCAGCTCGACCTCCGGGCGCATGCCGCGGTGCAGGGCCAGGCAGAAGGTCGGCGGTGCGACGCCCTCGCCGCGCGCCAGCCGCGCCAGGGTGTCGCGGTCGCCGACCGTGCGGGCATAGCGCTCGATCTGCTCGCTCGTCACCCGACCGCTGCCGAAGTCGAAGTCGCGTCCGAGCAGGCCGCTGGGAAGCTCGATCATCACGCCTCCCACTTAGCACCGGGAAGCGACCGAACACACGCGGATTTCGGCCGTTTGCCGTCTCTTGATCGAGTCCCAGCCACAAACTACGTATTCCCTCCAAAGCCCTTCCGGAGGAAAGCAACCGTGGAAAATCTGAGCGTGCTGGACATGATCCAGCAGGGGTGGGTGGCGACCTATCCCTTGATCATCTTCTCGATCGCCACCGTCACGATCATCTTCGAGCGCCTGTGGACGTTGCGCAGCGTCGTGCCGAACACCCTCGGCCTGGCCGGCACCATCTGTCCGACCCTGGAGAAGGGCGACTTCGCCACCGCCCTGAAGGCCTCCGAGGCGCAGGGGGTGACGCCGGCGGGGCGCATCTTCTCGGACGTCCTGGCGCGCCACCAGTTCGATTCGCTCGAGTACCTCGCCGATCTCACCGAGGAGAAGCGCTTCGAGGAGATCGAGGCGCTCAAGGGGCCGCTGTGGGTGCTGGCGACGGTCTCCAGCTCGGCGCCCTTCATCGGCCTCTTCGGCACCGTCGTCGGCATCATGCGCGCCTTCCACAGCATGGCGATCATGGGCAGCGGCGGCTTCGCCGTCGTCGCCGCCGGCATCTCCGAGGCGCTGGTCGCCACCGCCCTCGGCCTCGGCGTCGCGATCATCGCCGTCATCTTCTTCAACTACTTCCAGACGCGCATCGAGCGCATCGAAGCCGCGCTCACGATCGCCTGCAACCGCGTCATCGATTCCATCCACCTCGGACGTCGCGCCAATGGCACTCGGTAGCCTCAAGGGGCGGGCGCGCTCGCCCATCCTCTCCGAGATCAACATCACGCCGCTGACCGACATCTTCCTGGTGCTGTTGATCATCTTCATGGTGTCGAGCGCGGCGATGGTGGAGTCGGGCGCGAAGATCTCGCTGCCCCAGGTCGACGAGACCTCGAACCAGCCGCGCGAGATCACCGTCACCGTCACCCCCAACGGCGAGCTGTTCGTCAACTCGCAGCCGGTCTCGTACGACGATCTGGAGCAGACGCTTCGCAGCCTGGTGAGCGCGAAACCGGACCTGCCGGTGGTGCTCGAGGGCGACAAGGAGGTGCTCTTCGGCGAGGCGGTCAAGATCCTCTCCCTGGCGCAGAAGGCCGGGGCGGCCTCGGTGGCGATCGCGGCAGAGCGCCGGAGGTGAGGGTGAGTCAGCCCGACAAGGACGACAAGCCGCAGCCGCAGCGCTTCGATCCCTGGGCTCCCGCCAGCCGCGGGAAGCAGGCGAGCTTCTTCGCGGTCTCGACCCTGATCCACGCCGTGGTGCTGGTGCTGCTCGCCACCGCGACGGTGCAGATCGTCAAGAAGGTGGAGGAGATCCGGGTCAAGGTGCTGGATGACTCGGTGGTCGGCACCGAGGAGTCGATGGGCGAGCCGTCGCTCAAGGACATCGCCGGCGCGCTCAAGGTCAACCGCGCCCAGGCGCAGATGGCGCGCCCGGCCGGGCCGCGCATCGAGAACGTCAAGGCGCCGGTGATGCCCAATCTCGCCGTCGGCCCCAAGATCGGCCGCGGGCCGACGATCGACGACTCCCTCCCCGGCGTCTTCGGCGCCGGCGGCGGCGGTGGGCTGGGCGGCCTGGGCGGCTTCAGCGGCGCCTTCGGGCAGTACGTCGGCGGCCTGCGCAAGGTCGGCCTCGACATCGCGCTGGTGATCGACTGCACCTCGAGCATGCAGTTCGCGATCAATCAGGTGCGCCAGAACCTCACCAACCTCGTGTCGACCCTGCAGCGCATGGTGCCGACGACGCGCCTGGGCATCGTCTGCTACCGCGACCAGGGCGACGAGTTCGTCGTCAAGTGGAGCGACCTCAGCTTCAAGACCGCCAAGCTCACCGAGTTCCTGAAGAACATCAACGCCGAGGGCGGCGGCGACTGGGAGGAGGGGGTGCTGGCGGGGCTGCAGGCGGCGATGGACGAGCTCACCTGGCGCAAGGACTCGAAGAAGATCATCATCCTGGTCGGCGGCTCGCCGCCGCATCCCTACGAGGTCGACGCCACCGTCGACCTGGTGCGCGACTTCCGCTCGCGCGGCGGTTACGTCAGCACGATCGACGTCACCGAGCGCCTGCACGAGGAGTTCGACCTCTTCATGTGGAAGTCGCTGCAGGGCAGCAAGCCGTACCAGAAGTCGCCCATGCCCGAGCACTACAAGCAGACCGCCGTCGTCTTCACGGAGATCGCCAAGGCCGGCGGCGGCGAGATGATGATCCTGGGAGAGCAGAAGCAGTTGCTGCGCGAGGTCCTCATCCTCACCTTCGGCAAGCGCTGGCAGACGGAGATGGCGAAATTCGCGAAGGAGCTCTCGTGAGACCGGTGATGAACGGAGATGAACGACGATCCGGGCCGCGTGGGATCGCTCTGCTGGGCACATCCCTCGTGCTCCTGATCGCCGTGCATCTCCGTTCATCGCCGTTGGTCTTTGCCGCCTCCGGCGCCGAGCTGCGCTCGTCGGCGGCCAGCATCGCCTCCCAGATCCAGTCGGACCGCGCCGCCGGGCGCTTCGACCTGCAGCGGCAGCAGAAGGCCATCCAGCAGCTCGGCCAGCTCACCCTGAGCTACATCGAGCTGGTCGACGACGCCTCGTTCGGCGCCGGCGACTCGGGCGAGAAGGCCGGCCTGCGGCAGACCGGCAACGCCATCGCCCAGCCGCTGCAGGCGATCTACGACGGCAAGGCGGGCGACCTGGAGAAGCTGTCGCAGAAGGTGATCGACGAGGATGGCGACCTCGACGCGCTCTACGCCAGCCCGGAGTGGCGACAGGAGTCGGTGATCGGCTCGCAGGCGCTCTACTACCTCAACTGGCTCAACTTCTACGGCGCGCGCGTCAGCGACGGCGCGGAGAAGAAGAAGATGCTGGAGAAGGCGGTCGCCGGCTTCTCCGAGTTCGCCGTCGGCGACGGCACCACCGACCTCTTCATCGAGAGCGTTCTCGGGCGCGGCCTCGCCAACCTCGAGCTCGGCGAGACCGCCGACGGCGAGCGCGACCTGCGCTACGTGCTCGACGCCAAGGAGGCCGCGCCCGACAAGAAGCAGAAGGCGCAGATCGCGCTGGTCGACGCCTACCTGCGCAACAACCAGGTGCAGAAGGCGATCGACGGCTCCAAGGGCTTCGGCAGCGCCGGCGGCGAGAACGCCTCCGCGCTGAAGTACCTGCGCATCCGCGCCCTGGTGCTGGGCGCCAAGCAGCCAGGCGCGGCCGGCGACAAGTACCGGCAGGAGGCGATCTCGCTGATGGAGCAACTGCGGCGCCAGGGCGGCACCTGGGCGCAGCGGGTCGACGCGGTGCTGGCGGCGGCCAGCAGCGAGGACCCCGCCAAGTGGGCGGCCGCCGGCGGCGGCAGCTTCGCCACCTGGCAGCTCGCCCGCACCGCCGTCGCCAAGGGCGACTGCAAGCAGGCGGTGCCGCTGCTGCAGGACATGCTGAAGAGCGAGGATGCCGACGTGAAGCCGCGTCGCGGCGACGCCGGCTACCTGCTCGCCGTCTGCCAGTTCCAGGCCGGTCAGCAGGCCGAGGCGGCAGCGACGCTGGCGGCCGCGATGCCGAACGTCGGCAAGGAGTACCAGGCCGACGCGGCCTATCTCTACTTCAAGGCGGCCGAAGCCAGGGCCGCCAAGGAGGCGACGCCGGAGGTCACCGAGGAGCTCAGGCGCGCCGCCGGCGAGTACGTGCAGAAGTACCCGGACCACAAGGCCGCCTACGAGGCCTACCTGCGGCTCGGCGAGATCCTCCAGGGCGAGCGCAAGTTCCCCGAGGCGATCGCGATGTACGAGAAGGTGCAGGGCGACCCGATGTTCGAGCTGCGGGCGCGCTTCGCCACGCTCCAGTCGAAGTTCGAGCAGACCGGCGAACTGCCCAAGAACGACCGCGCTCAACGCGACGCGCTGCTGAAGGAGATCGGCACGCGCCTGCCGCAGGTGACGCAACAGGCGCGCGAGATCGAGAAGAAGGGCGGCGACGCGGGCGCGCAGGCGCACGAGATCCTCGGCAAGACCGCGGTGCTCGAGGCCGCCTACCTGGCCTTCGATCCCGGCGGCGACCCGGTGAAGAACGACGAGCGCATCCTGGTGGTGCTGAAGGACTTCGAGACCACCTACCCCAACCGCAGCGAGCTCTTCGCGCCGGCGCTCAAGTTCCGCCTCGAGACCTACGCCCGCCTCGACCGCCTGCAGGACGCCGAGGCGGATCTCCGCCGGCACTCGGCCTCGCTCGCCGGCCCCGACTACCAGGAGGCGCGCGACCAGCTGGCGCAGCGCTACGCCCGCGCCAGCGGGCGGGCGCGCGGCAAGCAGGACGAGGCCGGCGCCAAGGCGGCGCAACAGGTGGCGGTGACGCTGTTCGAGATGAGCGACGCGCAGGGCAACGTCGATGCGAAGAAGAGGTTGACCCTGGCGCGCCTCTACCTCGAGACCGGAGAGACGGCGAAGGCGAAGCAGACCTTCGAGGAGATCCTCGCCGCCGACCCGACCTCGCTGGTGGCGATGAAGAGCCTGGCGCGGCTGGCCGAGAGCAGCAAGGACCCGAACGCGCTGCAGCTCTGGCAGCGCTACGCCTCGGCCACCAAGCCCGGCGACGCGCCCTGGTACGACGGCCAGTACGAGGTCGCGCGCTTCGTCCTCGCCGGCGGCGACGCCAAGCGCGCGTGCGAGATCCTCACCCAGGTGAAGAGCGCGATCATGGGCCTCGGCGACGCCGACCTGCGCAAGAAGCTGGGCGAGCTGTACACCCAGGCCTGCGGCTGATCTGGAGTGCGGCGGTCGCCGTCTGGAGTGCGGCGGTCGCCGCCGCTCTGGATGGGATCCCTCACGGCCCGATCCAGAGCGGCGCTTCACGCCGCACTCCAGACGCTTCGCGGCGCTCCGCCGGGCCGCGTTGACCTGCGACCCGGCTCCTCATACTGTCCGGCGGTCCTATGCGGTGGGTCGGGCGGCTCTTTGCCCTCGTGGGCTTTCTTCTCTTCGCGGCCGTGGGAACGGTCGGGTTCTACGGCTATCAGGCCGCGACCGGCCGCAACCTCGCCCTGCTCGACCTCGTCGTGCGCCGCTTCGGCGAGGCCGTCGCCGGGCAGCGCACCGAGCGCCTGACGCTCGACGTCGCCGTCGACCCCGAAGAGGGGAAGCTCGCTGGGCAGGCGCGGCTCAGCGTCGCCGCGACCGCCGCGCCGCGCCGCCGCCTCTACTTCCTGCTCGGCGACTCGTTCGCCCTCGGCGCCTTCCGCGTCGACGGGTTCCCCGAGGCCCGCGCCTACAAGCTTTGGCTGGTCACCGTGATCGATCTGGGGCGCGCCCTGCCTCCGGGCACACCGCTCGAGATCGAGCTCGACTACGAAGGCAGGCCCGAGGGCGGGCTGTTCGGCCTCGGGACCGCGCGCGTCTCGCCGCGCGACGTGCAGCTCAGCGTCGACTCCTTCTGGTTCCCCAACGACCTGCAGGGGCAGTTCCAGGCCGAGGTCGGGGTGACGCTGCCCTCCTATCTCACCGTGGTGCACGCCGGCGAGGAGATCGAGCGCTCCAGCCGCGGCCGGCTGCAGCGCCTGCGCTGGCGCTACGCCCGCCCGGTGGCGAGCCTGTCGCTCGTCGCGGGCGTCTATCGCGCCCACGATCTCACCGCCGGCGAGACCCGCTACCGCCTCTACCTCGCCGATGACGTCGAGCTCGACGAGCAGCGCGTGCTGGCGATGGCGGCCGACGCCGACGAGCGGCTCACCCGCCTGTACGGTCCCGCCGGCTACCCGCAACTGAGCTTCTTCGTCACCCGCAAGCTGCGGCGCGCTTACAACGACGGCGCCGGCGTGATGGGACTGTCGATCCGCTACTTCCGCCGCGGCGACTACGGCTACAACGTCATCGCGCACGAGCTGGCGCACAACTGGTTCGGCGCCACAGTGATGGAGAAGTGGCTCGCGCCCGGCACCGGCGGCGAGTGGCTGGTGGAGGGCTTCGCCGAGTTCTCCAGCCAGGTGGTGGTCGAGGAGCGCTACGGGCGCGAGGCGCTGGTGCGGCGACTGGCGGCGAACTTCTGGGACCCGCGGCGCGACGGCGTGGTGGGCGCGATGTCGGTGCTCGACAACGCCGTCGGCGACGACAGCGCGCGCGACATCATCTACGCCAAGGGCGGCTGGGTCGCGATGATGCTGCGCCGCAAGCTCGGCGACGCGGTCTTCTTCCCGGCGATGCGGGCCTTCATCGACGCCCACCGCTACCGGGCCGCGACGGCGCTCGACCTCGAGAACGCGCTGAACGAGTCGACCGGCAGCGACGTCACCGCCTTCTTCGACGACTGGGTGCGTTCGGCGCGCGCGCTCGACCTCGCCATCGAGAGCGGCGAGGGCGGCCTCCTTCTGCGCAACGAGGGCGACAACGGTTCGGTGGGCGACGTCGTCGTGGCCGGGCTGGCGGGCGTGCGAGCGCCGGCGCCGCCCGCCGCGACCCCGGGCGGGGAGAGCGATGCCGCTGCCACGCCGACGGCGGCGAGCGCGGGCGAGCCGACACCGACGGCTCCGGCCGAGCCGGCGGCGGCCGGTGCGGCGGCGAGCACGCGGGAAGGCGTCGCGCAGATCGGTCAGGGGCTGGTGCCGGCGGCGTCCGCCGGCCCGCTCAATGCCGACCCCGACCTCGCGTACGCCGACATGCGGCGCGACAACAACCGCTACCCGCGCGCCCGCTTCCCGCTGGCGCTCGCGGTGGGCGCCGCCGGGTCGTGGGCGGAGATCGCCAGCGAGGTGTACCCCTGGTCGCCGGCGACGCTCGCCGCGCGCGGCGGCGACGGCGAGGTGCGCGGCACCTGGGAGCTGCCCAGCACGGTGGTGAGCTGGCCGTCGTGGTTCGACGAGCATCGGCTGGTGCTGAACACCACCGATGCCGGCAGCCGCGCGGCTGCGGTGGAGTTGTTCGACAGCCGCGGCGGCGGGCGCAAGCGCATCGGGCAGGGGCAGGCGCCGGCGGTCGCCAGCGGCGCGGTCTATGCCACGCTGGGCGATGCGATCGTCCGCTGGCAGAGCCCGGAGTGGGGGCGCGAGGTGGTCGTGCGGCATCCGCGCCGCACCCTCTCGGGGGTCGCCGTCTCGCCCGACCTCCGCCGCCTCGCCTACGCCGTCGCGCACGACAACGACATGGAGATCCGCGTGCTGACGCTCGCCGACCGGCGCGAGAGCACGCTGGTCGCGTGGGACCGCGACCTGCGCGATCTCGTCTGGTCGGCCGACGGCGCGCGGCTCTACGCCGGAGTCGGCGGCGACTGGGACTGGCAGGTCTGGGAGATCCCGGTCGACGGCGGGCCGATCGCGGTGCTGGCGCGCGAGGCGGCGGCGATCGGCAACCTCGCCCTCAGCCCCGATGGCACCCGGCTCGCCTTCGGCGCCGCGCCCGAGCTCGACTACCCATACAACCGCCGCGAGCTGATCGTGCTCGATCTGGCGGAGCGGGCGGCGCGGCGCATCGACGTGCCCGGCCGTGACCTCCGCCAGGTGGCCTGGCAGGACGACGCGACCCTGCTCGCCGTCACCGCGTCCGCCGCGCGCGACACGCCCTTCACCCTGCCCGAGGCCCGCAGCGTGGTGCGGGTCGACGCCGGCACCGGCGCGGTCTCGCAGCCCTAGGCAGGCCGCCCGATCCGCGTCAGCGCGCCCGGCTGGCGAGCACGATCGCGCTGAACATCAGGGCACCCCCGGCCAGCATCGCGCCGGTGACCGCCTCGCCGGTGAAGAGCGCGCCCAGGATGGTGGCGACCAGCACGTTGCTGGCGGCCGCGAGCGAGCCCTGGGCCGCCGTGGTGAAACCCAGGCCGTGGTGCAGCAGCCACTGCCCCGCGATCGAGGTCAGCACCACGCCCAGCAGCGCGGCGACCAGCGTGGGAGTGATCGGCGGCAGTCCGGGGAGGAGTGCGGGCAGGGTCGCCACCGCCGCCACGCCCATGAACCAGGTGGTGATCAGCGAAGCGCTCTCGCTGCGTCGCAGGTGGCGTACCGCGGTCACCGCCGTCCCGGCGAGCACCGCCGAGGCGGCGGCGCTGATCGCGCCGAGCGCGACGCGCGACTCGAGCTGTACGCCGGGGCCGAGCACGATCACCGCCACGCCCGTGAGGTTGAGCGCCAGGGCCGCGCCCAGACGGCCGGTGAGCCGCTCGCCCAGGAAGATCGCCGCGAAGATCGAGGCGAATACCGGGTAGGTATTCTGGATGAGGGTGGCGAGTCCCGGGCCGACCCCGCCGATGCCGACGAAGTACAGCGTGATCGCCGCGGCGCCGATCAACCCGCGCATCACCACCGGGCCGAGGTTGCCGGGCTTGACCCGCAGGCCGCGGCCGCGCGTCGCCGCCAGCATCACCGCGAACGAGCCCAGGAAGCGGAAGAACGCGATCTGCGCCGCCCCCATCTCGCGCGCCGCCAGACCGACGCACACCGCCATCGAGCCGAAGCAGAGGGAGGAGAGCAGCACCGTGCGGATGCCGGCCGCCAGCAGCGGCCGCGCAGGCCGTGCGCTCGAGGGGGCGGCGGCGTTCATGGCCGCCATTACTCGCGCAGGCGCGGGCGCGGAGCAATGCCGGCGTTTCGACGTCCGTCACCGGCCCCTCTACCCATCGGCGGCCATTCGTGCGATCAGACCCCGCGCACGATGACCCGACTCGAAACCTGGCTGCGGCAACCGGTCGACAACAGCGCGCTGATCTTTTTCCGCATCGCCTACGGCTTCCTGATCTTCCTGCAGGCCGCGGGGTCGATCGCGCTGGGCTTCACCCGCCGCACCTTCGTCGAGGCCCAGTACACCTTTCCGATGGTGGGCTTCGAGTTCCTGCGGCCGCTCTTCGGGCCCGAGATGTACGCCGTCTTCGCGCTCATGTCTGTCGCCGCGCTGCTGGTGATGGTCGGCGCCTGGTACCGCCTCTCCCTGACGGTGTTCACCGTCCTCTGGGCGCTGACCTACGTCATGCAGACGGAGAGCTACAACAACCACTACTACCTGATGGTCCTGCTCTGCCTGCTGCTGCTGCCGACGCCGGCGAACGCCTGGGCCTCGGTCGACGCGCGCCGGCACCCGGAGATCCGCAGCACCGTCTGCCCGCGCTGGTGCATCGCGCAGTTCGTGCTGCAGACGCTGATCGTCTACACCTACGCCTCCTACGCCAAGCTCTATCCCGACTGGCTCGACGGGCGCGCCATCACCACCATCCTCACCAACCGCGAGAAGTTCGACACCATCGCCTGGCTCTACGACGAGCCCTGGCTGCGCACGCTGCTGATCTGGGGCGGCATCCTGTTCGACGGTCTGATCGGCCCCCTGCTGCTGTGGCGACGGACGCGCCTGCTCGCCCTCGGCCTCTCGGTCTTCTTCCACCTGTTCAACTCGATCACCTTCCGCATCGGCGTGTTCCCCTACACCGCGCTGGCGCTGACGGCGTTCTTCTTCCCGGGCGAGGAGGTGCGGCGGCTGTTCTTCCGCTCCAAGCCGCCGGTGGTCGCCGTGGCGCCGCCGCCGTCGGCGCCGGGGGCCTGGTCGCGTCTCGGCCTCGCTGCGCTGGCGGTCTATTTCGCGCTCCAGGTGGCGATGCCGCTGCGCTACCTGCTGTACCCCGGAATGCCGCACTGGACCGAGGACGGCCACCGCATGTCGTGGCGGATGATGCTGAAGGTGAAGCAGGGCAGGATCCGCTTCCGCGTCCACGACCCGGCGACCGGCGAGAGCTGGGAGCTCGATCCGAACACCCGCCTGAACGACAAGCAGCGCACGCGCGTGCCGACGCACCCGGACATGGTCTGGCTGTTCGCGCAGCAGTTGAAGGACGAGTACGCGGCGCAGGGCCGGCCCGGCGTCGAGATCTACGCCGACTCGCAGGTGAGCCTGAATGGCCGCCCGATGGCTCCGCTGATCCGGCCCGACGTCGACCTGGCGCGCGCCGAGTGGACCTTCTTCGGTCCGCTCGACTGGGTCACGCTCTCACCGGACGGGGAGGGACAGGCCGCTACGGCGGAACCACCCCGCCCCTGACCGTTCTATTCGTCGGAAGCTGCGACCCGCGCGACCGCCTCCGTGCGCTCCCTGCCTCCGTGACCTCTGTGCTTCGCCCTCGGTGCCCTCTCCGCCCTCAGAGCGGCCGGAAGGCGTGGGCGTACACCCAGTCGGCGATCTCGCGTCCCTGAGCGATGCCCTCGCTCTTGTCGAACGACCAGTGGATGCCGAGGTAGATGCGGCTCTGCCCGTTCTCCTCCTCGGCCTGCGACAACGACTGGAAGGTCCGCGGCAGCAGCTCGCGCGGGTTGCCCTCGTTGTCGAGTGTCTCGCCGTTGAACTCGTCCGACGTGAAGGTGAACTCGATCTCGTCGGTGCCGTAGAAATTGCGCAGGGTCTGGAACAGCGCGCCGCCGAAGCCGGCGTGGCCGGAGGGGTAGGCGGGGAAGGGCGGGGTGAAGTTGGGACCGGTGAGGTTGCTCGCTGGAGCGCCGAGCGGCATGAAGTCCGGATCGCCGATGGTCAGCGGGTTGCCGTCGCCCGCGCCGGTCGGGCCGGTGCCGGCGTCGGACTCGCGGATGCCGGTGACCGGACGCCAGTACTGGTAGTGGTACTTCGACTCCCAGATCGCGATGCCGGCATCGGCCATGGCCGTGTTGACCAGCGCCAGCAGGCGCGCCAGCTCGACGATGTCGGCGTTCCGCTGCTCGGCGATGGTCAGGGTGATCTGGTTGTAGAGTCGCGGCGGCGCGCAGAGACTGGGCGTGCCGTCGTAGGCCCAGTAGATACCGGCGTGCGTCTGGTCGTCGGTGCGCTCGGTCGGCGTGGTGATGCCGTCGCCGCCCAGGCTCATCGCCTCGGCGTAGGCCTCGGCATAGGCGACGCTGTCGAGGGCGGGCGGCGGCGGGGTACGGAATTGCTCCGCGGTCTCGAGGGTGAAGGGGCGCACCTCGCCCCAGCGCGCTCCCAGCGCCAGCGGGTGCTGGCTCACCGGATCCTGGCGCCACTTGCCGGGCTCGTCGCTGGCGATGAAGTCGATGCCGTAGCGAGGCTCGGGATGGTTCGAGCCGTCGTCGGCGCGCTCTGCCAGGATGGCCGCCGCGGCGCGGCGCCCGACCTCGATGCCGTCGGTCTTCGCCTGGCCGTCCTCGACCTTGGCAAGATCCTCGGCCAGGTGTCCGTCGAAAGCCGCCGCCTGCGAGGGGAAGAGAGCCGCTAGGGTGTCGTGCGCCGCCTGCGCGATCGCCGCCTTCAGCGAGGCGCCGGCGGGCGCGGCCGGCTGGTCGGTGTAGCTCTCGTGGCCGCCGACGATGGCGTTGAGGGCGTCGAAGACGGCGATGTGGACGATCGCGATGGCACGGCTGGCGCGGCCGGGGCCGACCTGCTCGCCGAAGACGCGATTCTCACCCGGGGCGACCGGCGTGTGATCGAGGCCGCTGGCGTCGATGGCGATCTGATTCCAGTGCTTGACCCAGCTCGACTCGCCCACCGGCGTCGAGGTGGAGCCGGTGCCGCCGTCACCACCGCAGGCCTGCAAGGTCAGCAGACTAACCGTTGCGACAACCAATCGCGCTGCGCGCGATACCGAGTGGATCATCCCTTTTTCCTCCCACGGCCGGCCCGGCCGCTGCCTGCTGATGCCATGGGGGTCGGGGTTCGAGCAAGTATGGAGTGCGGCGGTCCCCGCCGCTCTGGATCGTTCGCCACCGAACCAGAGCGGCGGCGACCGCCGCACTCCAGATCAGCCGGCGATCGGCAGCTCGTGCTTCGCTTCGAAGCGATCGCCGAAGAGGATGCCGACGCGGCGGTAGTCGTCCTCGGTGCGCTCGGTGATCAGGCCGAGGCGCTTCAGGTTGGGCACCACGGTGTGCATGAAGATCTCGCTGTTGATCTTCGCCCACTCGGGCATCGAGAGCGCCATCTGCACGACGTTGTCGGGCTCGAGGCCGTACTTCGGCCCGAGCACGCGCAGCATGTCGAGCTGCTGGTTGGCGTTGAGCGCCTCGAGGATCTTGAAGGCGAAGTCCTCCAGTTCCTCCAGCTCCTCCTTCTCGGACTCGCGCACGACCTGGCGCATCGAGAGGATGCCGAAGGCGGCGTGGCGCGACTCGTCGAGCTGGACGCGGCGGATGACGTCCTTCAGCAGCGGGTTGCTGGTCGCCTTGGCGATGGTGTCGAAGATGCCGACCGCCATGCCCTCGAACAGCGTCTGCATGCCGAGGGTCTTGAGCTTCCAGGTCGGCGCCTCGAGCAGCATGTCGAGCAGGATCTTGAGGGTCGGATCGATCGGGTGCAGGGCGCCCATCTTGCGCATCAGGAACTTCGAGATCACCTCGACGTGGCGCACCTCGTCGATCACCTGCGAGCCGGCGTAGAACTTGGCGTCCATGCTGGGGCAGGCGTTGGTGAGCTGGCCGCAGAGCTGCATCGCCGCCTGCTCGCCGTGGAGGAGCTGCGACATCAGGTGCACGAACTCGTCCCAGGCGGCCTCGCGGCAGGTCTTCTCGTCCGCGCCCATCGCCGTCAGGATCGAAGGCAGCAGCAGTGCGCCCTCGCGCGGCATGAACCACTCCTCGCGCGGGAACGACGCCGACCAGTCGATGTCGGTCTCGGCGTTCCACTGGCCCTTCTTGCCGCGCTCGTAGAGAGCGCGCAGCTCCTCGACCTCGCTGGCGTAGTTCCAGGTCCAGTGCAGGTCGAGGGGAACGTCGACGTCGATCTGTTGGCGCAGCGACTCGACCTTTTTCTCGTCCTCGAAGTCGACGACGGCGAAGTCGCCGATGGTGCGGCGGTGCTCGGACAGGATGGTTTCGGGCATGGGCTCTCTCCTCAACGTGTCTCGCTGCCGCGGGCGACGAGGCCGTGGTGCAGCAGGGCTTTGATCTCTTCCTTGCGTTTGCGGACCTGAACCGGCGCGAAGAGGGACTGGCCGACCAGCTCCTCGCCGAACTCGCCGGAGGCGAAGTGGTAGACGGTGAGACCGACGAGCGACTGGATCGTGTGCGGGATGCTCGCCATGCGGAAGACGCCGCTCTCCATGCCCTCGCGCAGGAGGTTGGAGGCGGCCGCGAAGATGCGCTCGATGACCCGCTCGACGGCGCGCTCTTCGGGGCTGGCGCCGGTGAGGTCGTCGTCCTCGAAGATCGAACGCAGCAGCAGGCGCGCCGCCGAGGGGTGTTCGGCGAGCAGGTCGAGCAGCTCGTCGATCCAGCGGTCGAGCCGATCGAGCGGCGTGCCGCCGCGCGCCAGGCTGCGGGTGAGGCGCAGGTCGATCAGGTCGAGCAGCCGGCCGACGACCGCGGCATACAGCTCGACCTTGGTCTTGAAGTGGTGGAACAGCGACGACTTGCCGATGCCGGCGGCCTCCGCCACCTCGCGCATGCCGACGCCGGAGAAGCCGCGGCGGGCGAAGAGCACCTCCGCGGCGTCGAGAACCTTGTCGCGTGTGCCGACGTCTGTCTGTGCCAGGGCTGTCATTCGACCGACCGGTCGGTTCTTATAGATCGACCGGTCGGTTGTCAATGAAGATCTGCGAGCAGGTCGCGGAAGCGGGCCTCCTCGTCCCGATCGGCGCGCGGCACCGGCAGCGCGACCCGCCGGATGCCGCGGAAGCGCTCGCGGATGCGCGCGCCGATCTGGTCCAGCCGGCCGACGGCGGCGAAGGTGTGCACCACCTCGTCGGGCACGGCGCGCGCCATCTCCTGCCACTTGCCCTCGCGCGACAGCTTGTTGAGGCGGTCGCCCAGATCCTGCCAGCCGTGCAGCGCGAGCACGCCGTGGTACGAGGGCGTCGAGCCGTAGAACGAGATCTGCGTGCGCACCGTCTCGACCTGCTTGGCGACCTCCTCGTCGGTCGCGCCGGTGGCGAGGAAGCCGCCGCCCGAGAGCTCGATCTCGGCGAGCGAGCGCCCGGCCTTCTTCGCCCCGGCCTCGATGTTGGGCACGATCACCTCGTCGAGGTAGCGGCGGGTGCAGAAGCCGTGCAGGCGCACGCCGTCGCACACCTCGCCGGCGAGCCGGCACATCGCCGGATTCACGGCCGAGACGTGCACCGGAATGCGCGGATGCTCGAGCGGGCCGGGATTGAAGAACGGCGTCATGTACGTGTAGCGGTAGTGCTCGCCGACGTACGCCGGCTTGCTGCCGTTCTGCCACGAATCCCAGATCGCGCGCAGCGCCAGCACGTACTCGCGCATGCGCGCCACCGGCGCGCTCCACTTCACCGAGAAGCGATCCTCGTTGTGCTTGCGCACCTGACTGCCGAGACCGAGGACGAAGCGCCCGTTCGAGAAGCGCTGCAGGTCCCAGGCCATCTGCGCCACGATCATCGGCGCGCGCGGGAAGGCGATCGCGACCGAGGTCACCAACTCGACCCGCTCGCTGTGCTCGGCCGCGATCGTGAGCGCCAGGAACGGGTCGCGGTTGATCTCCGGCATGACGAGGGCATCGAAGCCGAGTTGCTCGGCGCGCTTCACCGCCTCCGGCACGCGGCGGAGATCCTCGAAGGGGAATCCGGTCTCGACGATGGTCTTGGGCATGCGGGCGTCCTAGCAGGCGAGGGCGTGGCGGAGGAAGAAGGGCACCATCTCGCGCATCCACGGGTGCAGGGCGACGGCCTCCTCCGGCATGCGCCAGTAGCGGACCGCCATCTCGAACATCGCCAGCGGCAGCGACCGGCGGAACAGCGCGCGCAACTCCCCCGGCGACCACCGGGCGGCGAAGGCGGCGAGGTAGGCGTCCGCCAGCTCGTCGACCGCGACGTCGATGCGCAGCTCGCGCACCATCGCCAGCAGCGGCGCCAGGCCGAGAAAGGGATGCGCCACGCCAGCGTCCTCCCAGTCGATCAGCACGCAGCCCTGCGCCGAGAGCAGGACGTTCGAAGGCCACAGGTCGCCGTGGTCGAGCCCGTAGGGGATGCCGGCGGCGGCCAACTCGCCGCAGCGCGCCTGCATCACCGGACCGAGCGCCCGCACGCGCGCGAGCTCTCCGGCGTCGAGGCCGCCCTCGCCTCCGGGCAGGACCAGCGCCTGCTCGTCGGCGAGCAGCGGCGCGATCGCGGCGGCCAGCTCGCTCAGCGGGCGCTCGACGCAGGCGAGCGCCCGGAGCTCGGCCTCGCGCCCGAGCGTGCTCGCCTGGAGTCGCCCCCAGGTCGCCGCCGCCTCGCACCAGCGGAGCGGGTCGCGCTTCGCCTCCAGGCTCGGGCCGTCGACCGCGCGCAGCAGTAGCCAGCGCTGCCGGTGATCGATCGCCTCGATCGCCGGCGCCCCCGCTCGCCCCGAGAGCCACTCGGTCACCCGCAGCTCGCGCTCTCCCGGTCGCGGCAGCGCCTTGAAGAAGTGGGTGGCGGGGCCGCCGGCGGCGGCGTGGACGCGCGCCACGCACGACGAGTACCAGACGCGCGTCTGCACCACCTCCGCGGCGCCGATGCGCGACTCGATCCACGGCTTCACGCCCGCCCACCAACCCCGCTCGCACCAGGGCGCGTCCATCGCCGGCGGCCGCCGGCACGCGGCGATCGCCGCGCGCGCGTTCTCATCCCAGGCGGCTTCGGCCGCCGACCAGCTCTCCGACAGCGCCGGCGGCAGCGGCGCGTGCGCTTCGAGCAGTCTCGTGCGCATCGCGACCCCGGCGCCGGCGTGGTGCTCGAGGTCTCTGAGGACCGTGGTCGTCAGCCGCCAGCGCGTCCGCACCGCCTCGTTCAGCGCTTCGACCTCGGCGGTGTGCTCGTCGCGTAGCTCGACCTCCGGCAGTGCCAGGCCGCCGCCGGCGGCGCGGACGGCGAAGTAGAGCTCCGCGCTCGGATGCAGCACGAGCAGCCGGTGGCAGGGGTCGCTCAAGGGCTCACGCCAGCGTCTTGCCGAGATCGAGCTCGAGCGCGCGCGTCTGCCCGCCGGCCGCCAGGAAGGCGCGCATCCGTTCGCGCGCCTCCGCCGTGGCGACCGAGAGGTTGAAGCAGTGGGCCTCCTCGGCCAGGCCTTCGCGGGTGGGGAGCTCGGCGGCCGCGACGGCGGTCTTGGCGAGCGCGATCGCCTCGGCCGGGAAGGAGGCGATGCGGTAGGCGAGTCGCTCGACGAAGGGGCGCAGCTCGCCGGGCGGAAGGGCGCGATTGATGTAGCCGTAGCGCTCCGCCGTGAGGGCGTCGAAGTCGGCGCAGCCGAGGATGACCTCGAGCGCGCGCCCGCGGCCGACCAGGCGCGGCAGTCGCTGCGTGCCGCTGCCGCCGGGGATGATGCCGAGGGCGACCTCGGGCTGAGCCAGCACGCAGCGCCCGATGGCGCCGAAGCGCATGTCGAGCGAGAGCAGGAACTCGCTGCCGCCGCCGCGCGCGCGCCCCTCGATCTCGCCGATGGTCGCCTTGGGCATCAGCCGGAAGCGATCGACCATCTGCTGGAAGTGCGACGGCGCCGGCGACCTGGGCGGCGCCACCTCGGGCAGCAACTGGATCAGGCCGACGTCGGCGTGGGCGATGAAGAACTCCGGATCGGCGCTGCGGAAGACCGCGACCTTCACCTCGGGGTCGGCCTCGAGCTCCGCGCCGAGACGGGTCATGTCCTGGATCAGGGGCAGGTCGAAGAGATTGATCGGCGGGTGATCGATGGTGACGAACGCGACGCCGCGATCGCGGCTGACGCGCAGACACGAGTATCCGTCGTAGGGCATGGAGCCTCCTTCCGCCGCTACTCTGCTCTCTTCCTGGCGCCGACCACAAGCAGGCGCTCGTCCGGAGCGCGTCCCGCCGACTCCAGACCTTGCCCTACCTCCGCCTCCGTGGCTCCGTGCCTCCGTGGCCAACGAGACTCCCACGCTCGAGTTCTGGTTCGAGTTCGCCTCGACCTACTCCTACCCCGCCGCGATGCGGATCGAAGAGGCGGCGCGGGCGGCCGGCGTCGCCGTCGCCTGGCGGCCGTTCCTGCTCGGGCCGATCTTCCGAGCCCAGGGCTGGAACGACTCGCCCTTCAATCTCTACCCGGCGAAGGGGCGCTACATGTGGCGCGACTTGGAGCGCATCTGCGGCGCGCGCGGGCTGCCGTTCCGGCGCCCCTCCCAGTTTCCGCGCAATGGCCTGCTGGCGGCGCGCGTGGCGATGGTCGGCGCCGGCGCTCCCTGGGGACCGTCGTTCGTGCGCGCCGCCTATACCGCCAACTTCGCCGAGGATCGCGACATCGCGGTGCCCGAGGTGATCGGCGACACCCTCGCGCGCCTCGGCGCCGACGCGGACGCGGTGATGCAGCAGGCGTCGTCGGCGGAGAACAAGGAGGCGCTCAAGCGCCAGACCGAGCGCGCCGTCGCTCTCGGCATCTTCGGGGCGCCCAGCTTCACCGTCGGCGACGAGCTCTTCTGGGGCGACGACCGCCTCGACGACGCCCTGCGCTTCGCACGGTCTCATTGATTCCGCCCCCCGTGCCAGCAGAACAGCGGAGCCGCGACCGTCAGGGAGCGGTTGGCATCGCGCTGGAGCGCAGCCAACCGCTCCCTCACGGTCGCGGCTCCGCGGGCGTGCCCGATGGCGATTGAGGGGTTCAGCTCAGGCAGCGGATCGGCAGCGTGCCCAGGACGCGGAACAGCGACTTGCCCCACACCCGCTCGTCGCTCTTCGGCTCGATGCGGCGGAAGCGCCGCGCCAGCCCGCCGAGGGCGACCTGCGCCTCCATGCGCGCCAGGTGAGCGCCGAGGCAGAAGTGCACGCCGCCGCCGAAGGCGAGGTTGTCGTTGTCCTCGCGCCGGATGTCGAAGCGGTCGGGGTCGGCGAAGTGATCCGGGTCGCGGTTGGCGGCGGCGAGCATGCACATCACCGGCTTGTCGGCGGGGATGACCTTGCCGGACAGGGGGATGTCCTGGTGCGTGATGCGCACGCTCAGGATGATCGGCCCGTCGTAGCGCAGGCACTCCTCGACCGCGCTCGGAGCGAGGCCGGGATCGGCGCGGAGGGCGTCGTACTGGTCGGGGTGCTTGGCCAGCAGCAGGGCGCCGTTGCCGATCAGCCCGATGGTGGTCTCGAAGCCGGCGATCAGCAGGCCGATCGACTGCGACACCAGTTCCGAGGGCGACAGCCGGTCGCCGGCCTCCTCGGCGCGGATCAGGTCGCTCAGGATGTCGTCGCGCAGGTCGCGCCGCCGCGCGGCGATCAGGTCGTTGAAGTAGGCGATCAACTCGTTTGCCGCGGCCAGCCCGCGCTCGAGGACCTCCGGCGGGGCGAAGGCGGCGGCCAGCAGATGGGTGGTGGCGGCGGTCCACTCGGTGAAGCGGTCGCGGTCGGCGAGCGGCACGCCCATCATCTCGCAGATCAGCGTCGCGGGCACCGGCAGCGCCAGGTCGGCGATGACGTCCATCTCGCCGCGCGCGGCAGCGCGCTCGAGCAGGTCGTCGACCAGCGCCTGCACCCGACCGCGCAGGCGCTCGACCGCGCGCGGCGTGAAGGCCTGGCTCATCAGCTTGCGGATGCGGGTGTGGTCGGGCGGGTCCTGGCGCAGGATGAACTCGCCCGGGCCGCCCTCCATGCCGACGCCGAACGAGCCGAAGGCCGAGCCGTCGCGGAAGCGCACGCCGGCGGGCGCTTCCTTGAGCATGTAGGCGACGTCGTCGTAGCGCGTCACCCGCCAGACGCCCATCGGCGTCTCGTTCACCGGATCGTACTCGCGCAGGCGCCGGAGGAGCGGGTGGGGATCGTCCCGGAAGGCCGGATCGATCGGGTTCACCCCGAGCCAGGGGTCGCTCTTCCACGAATCGTCGGTCATCGGTTCCATCGCTCGACCTCCGCGCGGCAACGCCGCCGTCTCCGCCTTACTCATTTGACACCTGTGCTGTCAATTCATAGCATCGGCGCGTGCCCGGCCCGGTCAAGACGGCGGAGAAGCTCGACGGTCGTCGCCAGCGCTCGGAGCAGAGCCGGGCCGCGATCGTCGATGCCATGCTCGACCTCCTGCGCGCAGGCAACCCTCGCCCGGGGGCGCAGGAGATCGCCGAGCGGGCGGGTGTCTCGCTGCGATCGGTCTTCCGCCACTTCGAGGACCTCGACGCGCTCTACACCGTCGTCACCGATCGCCAGAAGGAGCGCAGCGAGCACCTGTTCGAGCTCGGGCCGGTGAACGGCTCGCTCGAGCGGCGCATCGCCCTGCTGATCGAGCAGCGCGCCCGGCTGTTCGAGGAGATCGCGCCGGTGCGCCGCGCGGCGCTGCGGTTGGCGCCCTTCCACGCGCCCATCCGCAATCGCCTCGCCGATTCCAACGCCGTGTTGCGCCGGCACCTGCCGCGCGTCTTCGCGGCGGAGCTGGAGCCGCTGGCGCCAGCGGCACGCCGGGAGCTGCTCGATGCCCTCGAGGTGGCGAGCAGTTGGAACGCCTGGGATGCGCTCCGCAGCGACCAGAACCTGTCGCCCGAGCGCGCCGCCAAGGTGGTGGCGCGGCTGTTGAGGGCGCTCGTCCAAGCGCGCGGGCGCGGCTGAAGCGTACGTCGCCAGACGCCACAGGCGGCAGCCTCCGCCCCCGCGCGCGCGGCTGAATCCGGGGCGCGGCCTGGGCGTTCCGCGTCGGATCCAGAGCGGCGCTTCACGCCGCACTCCAGACCGCTTCGCGGCCGAGAGCTCCGCATTGGTCACACCCCGGGAGGGGGCTCGAAGCGCACGCCGACCTCGGCCAGCCGGCGGGCGAAGTCGATCGCGCTCCGGTCCTCGAGATAGGGGGCGACGATCTGCACGCCGACCGGCAGGTTCGCGGCCGTGCGTCCGGCGGGCGCGATCGCGGCCGGCAGGTAGGCCATCGTCGCCAGCGCGATCCAGTTGAACAGCTCGAGGTAGCTGCGGGCGGCGCCGTTGACCTCGATCGTGCGCAGCGCCAGCGGGTCGCTGTGGTCGTGCGGGATCGCGGCCACCGGCGTGACCGGCAGGAGCAGGACGTCGAAGCGCTCGAAGAACCCCGCCATGTGCGCGCGCTGGCGCTGGCGCGCCTCGTTGGCGGCGAGCCAGTCGCGGTGCCGGGCAGTGCCGAAGCGCGCCATCCGCGTCATCGCCGACTCGTCCTCCGGAGGCAGCGAGTCGGCCATCTCGCGCAGCCCGTCGTAGACCTCGCGCGGAAAGCCGGCGATGACGACGGCGAACAGCAGGGACTGGTACAGGCGAGCGAGATCGGGAAGGTCGAGCCCGGGGAGGGCGGTCTCCTCGACCGTCACGCCGGCGGCGCGCAGCGCCTCGATCGTGCGGCGCAGCACGGCGCCGACCTCGGCGTCGACCGGCGCGCCCGGGTGATCCAGGCAGGCGGCGACGCGGTAGTCCCGTAGGCGGGTCCGGCGCGGCGGGGGCAGCGCGAGCGACCAGCCGCGCGCCTGCTCGGGCAGCGGTCCGGCGGTGACGCCGAGCAGCAGGTCGAGGTCGTCGGCGCTGCGTGCCATCGGCCCGACGACGTTCAGGTCGGGCTCGGAGAGCGTCCCCGGAGGTCCGGGGATGTGGCCGCGCTGCGGGATGACGCCCCAGGACGGCTTCAGGCCGTAGGTCCCGCACCAGTTCGACGGCGTGCGGATCGAGCCGCCGATGTCGCTGCCGAACTCCATCGCCGTGAGGCCGGCGGCGAGCGCAGCGGCGGCCCCTCCCGAAGAGCCCCCCGGGGTGCGCTCGCGGTTCCAGGGGTTGTTGCTGACGCCGAAGATCTGGTTGTAGCTCTGCACGTCGCCCGCCAGCAGCGGCACGTTGGTCTTGCCGAAGACGATGGCGCCGGCGTCGAGCAGGCGCTGCGCCGCGACCGCGGTGGTGCGGGGCACGTGCTCGCGGTACTGCGGCGCGCCGGCGGTGGTGCGCATGCCGGCGACCTCGAAGGTGTCCTTGATGGTCATCGGCAGGCCGTGCAGCGGCCCCCAGCTCTCGCCGCGCGCGAGGGCGGCGTCGGCGGCGTCGGCGCGCCTGCGCGCGCCCTCGAGGTCGAGCGTGACCACCGCGTTGAGCGGCGGGTCGAGCCGGTCGATGCGCGCCAGGTACAGGTCGAGCAGCTCGCGGCAGGAGAGCTCGCGCGCGCGCAGCGCGCGGGCGAGGTCGGTGGCGGAGGAGAGCGCGGAAGGCGGCACGGCGGACCTCGCGGCGGCAGGGGCGGCGGCTCGCGCGAGCCGCCGCCCCCCGTTGCTCACTTGAGCAGGTAGTTGGGCGTGAACATCGAGTCCGGCAGGACGACGTTGAAGTTCACGCTCTGGGTCTCGAGGCGGGAGGTGGTCTGCTCCTGAACGTTGGTCATGCTCTGGTCCATGATCGTCCAGTTGCCGTCCTTCTTCTCCACCTTCTTGACCTCCCAGACCTTCAACAGCCGGCCCTTGGCGTCGAAGAACTCGCGTCGCAGGGCGAGCAGATCCGTCGGGTCGAGGGCGTTGATCACCTTGCTGTAGATGGCGTCGGCCGGCTTGAGCGGCGTCGACTCGACCAGCTTGGTCTTGCGTCCGAGCACTTCCTCCTCGCCGACGAACTTGTAGTTGAAGGCGTCGATCGGGGGCTCGATCAGGTCGGCGACGTAGAACGCCGAGCCGAGGAAGGGCTGCTTGCGGACCTCGTCCGCCACCAGCACCGCGCGCCGCGAGGCCGTCACCTTGATGTACTGCTCGGACGGCTTGTCGAGGTGCTCGAGGAAGAGGAAGCGGATGCCCTTGAGGTCGTCGGGCGCCGTCACCTCGAGGTAGCTGGCGCGGGCGCCGCCGACCAGCTTGTGCGACAGCGTCAGATCGCGGAAGTTGCCCGGGCTGCTGAGCCGGAGCTTGGCCTCGAAGGGGACCTTCGGCAGCGCATCCACCACCTTCTTCATCAGGTCCTTGGCGCCGGCGTCCTGGGCCGCGCCGGTGCCCGGCTGGGCCAGAGACAGTGCCAGCGCCGCGACCAACCCGCAGAGGGTTCTCATAGCAGTCCTCGTCATTCCGTCAGGCTCCCTTCGCAAGTGAAATATGCCGCGTGCCTTAGCCCATTTCGCCCCCCCGTGGAAAGAGCCCCGAGCTCTGGATCGCTCCGCGCCCGCATCGACACCTCCCGCCACGCCGGGCAGTGACCACGAATCGATCACCACCCGGCCGGCCCGCGGGCAGAGCGAGGGCTGAGCACGTCCGCCACACGCATCGCCTTGGACTGTGCCGAGCCTGGTACCGCCCTTGCACGGCCGGCATGCCGGACGAGTTCCACATGGTCGACCCTCATCCGCACCAGCCCCGGGCCCGGGCGCAACGGTTCCCGCCGTGAGCGCGGACACCGCCGCGATCCGCGTGATGATCGTCGACGAGAACGAAGCGCGCGCGGCCCTGATCGAGGCGGCGATCGAGGGCGCGGGCTTCGAGGTGGTCGGCCGCGTCATCGGCCGGGTCGATCTGCAGGCGGCGATCGAGCACATCCAACCCGACGTCGTCATCATCGACATGGAGTGCCCCGATCGCGACATCCTCGAGGACATGTCGCTGATCAACCGCCACCACCCGCGGCCGATGGTGATGTCGGTCGACCGCAGCGACAGCGCGTCGATCCGGGCGGCGGTGCAGGGCGTGATCGCGCAGACCTTCGCCGGCACCGACGGCAACTACGGCTTCCTCGAGGCGCTGCTGTCGTTCTAGGGCAGCGGATCCAGAGCGGCGCTGCGCGCCGCACTCCAGATGGTTTCCTCCACCGCCGGCTTGAGGCATGGTCGGCCGCGATGGGTCTGGAGATCGCGCGCGACCGGTTCTCGGAGGAGGACTACCGGCGATTCGCCGAACGCCTGCAGGTGAGCCTCGAGGTGCTCGAGGAGGTGCTGGCGCGGCCAGGGTTCGGCGCCGGTCCGCCGACGATCGGCGCCGAGCTCGAATTCTTCCTCGCCGGCGCCGATGGCAGGCCCGTGCCGCAGAACCGCGCTATCGTCGAGGCCGCCCGCCATCGGCTGCTGACGATCGAGACCGACCGCTTCAACCTCGAGTGCAACACTTCGCCGTTCCCCTTCGCCGGCCGGCCCTTCCTGGCGCTGGAGCGCGAGCTCGAGGAGGCGCTCGGCGCGGCGCGACAGGTGGCGGCGGCGCACGGTGGGCGCGTCGTGGCGATCGGCATCCTGCCCACCTTCCGGCCGGAGGATCTCGACCCGGCGGCGCTCAGCGACAGTCCGCGCTACCGCGCCCTCTCGGCCGGCTTACGGCGGGTGCGGCGCGTGCCGTTCGAGATGCAGATCGACGGCGTCGAGTCGCTGCGCGTGAGCTGCGACGACTGCACCTACGAGGGCGCCAACTCCTCCTGGCAGATCCACCTCAAGGTGCCGCCGGCGGACTTCGCGCGCGTCTACAACGCGGCGCAGATCGCGATCGCGCCGGTGCTGGCGGTGTCGGGCAACTCGCCGACCTTCCTCGGGCGGCAGCTCTGGGAGGAGACGCGCATCGCGCTCTTCCGGCAGGCGGTCGACGACCGCGCCGACGCGCACCCGGTCGACGACTGGCGCCCGGCGCGCGTCTCCTTCGGGCACGGTTGGGCGCGGCGCGGCGCCTGGGAGCTGCTGGCCGAGAGCGTCGCGCAGCACCCGCCGCTCATTCCGCTGGTGTGCGACGAGGACCCGCGTGCCGCCGCCCGCAGCGGCGCGCCCTCGCTGCTCGAGTTGCGTCTGCACCACGGCTGCGTCTGGCACTGGAACCGCGCGGTCTACGATTCCGCCGGCGGCGGACACGTCCGCATCGAGATGCGGCCGCTGCCGGCGGGCCCGTCGATGGTCGACATGATGGCCAACGCCGCCTTCCTCCTCGGGCTGACGCTGGCGCTCGCGCCCGAGGTCGATCGCCTGCTGCCGCGGCTGACGTTCGGCCAGGCGCGCCGCAACTTCTACCAGGCCGCCCGCCACGGCCTCGCGGCCGAGCTGCTGTGGCCCGCGGCGACGCCGCCCTCGCCGTCGCCGCGGCGCGCGGGCGAGCTGGCGTTGGCGCTGCTGCCGGAAGCGCAGGCGGCGCTCTGTCGCGCCGGCGTCGACGCCGCCGAGGCGGAGCGCCTGCTGGCGGTGATCGCGGCGCGCATCGGCGCGGGCCAGACCGGCGCGCGCTGGCAGGTGCGCACGCTGGCGGCGCTGTCGGCCCGGCGCTCGCGCGAGGAAGCGCTGGCGGCGATGCTCGAGCACTACATCGCCCGCTCGGCCGAGGGAGCGCCGGTGCACCAGTGGAGCGTGCCGTCGTGAGCGCGACACGTCTCTTCACCGGCGGCTCCATCCTCACGATGGATCCGGCCTGCGCCGGCGCCGAGGCGGTGGTGGTGCAGGGCGGACGAATCGCGGCGGTGGGCGGGCGCGACCTGGCGCAGCGCTTCCCCGGGGCGGAGGTGGTCGAGCTCGCCGGGCGGACTCTCCTGCCCGGCCTGATCGATGCGCACAACCACCTGTCGATCGCCGCGCTGCATCCGATCTGGGCGGATCTGGCCGCGGTCTCGTCGCCGGAGGAGCTGGCGACGGCGCTGCGGGCCCAGGCGGCGCGCGAGCCCGAGGCGGGCTGGGTCCGCGCGGCGAACTGGAACGAGGTCGAGACCGGTCTGCTCCTCGACCGCCACACGCTCGACGATCTCGGCCTCGAGCGGCCGATCGTCGTCGCGCACTACACCCTGCACCAGTGCGTCGTCAGCTCGCGCGGACTCGACGCCCTCGGCATCGGCCGGAGCACCCCCGATCCGCCGGGCGGGATGATCGTGCGCGAGCCGGATGGCTCGCCCAGCGGGCTGCTGGTCGAGCGCGCCTGGAGCGAGGCGCACGCGCGCTCGATGGCGGGATGCCGCGATCCCGAGCGCTGGGCGGAGCTGTTCGCGGCGCGCGCGCGCGTGCTGTTGCGCGAAGGCATCACCTGCGTGCACGACGCCGCCTGCGGTCCCTCGGCGGAAGCGGTGTACCGGGAGATGCGGCGGCGCGGGCGCCTGCCGCTGTCGGTGCTGGTGATGCCGCATGCCGAGGGCATCCTCGCCGGCGGCGAGCCGGCGCGGCTGGAGGGTCCGCCCACTGGCGAAGGCGACGAGTGGCTGCGGGTCGGGCCGGTCAAGCTGTTCGCCGACGGCGGCATCGCGCCGGCGATGGACGTCAGCATCGGCGGCGTGCGCGGCGAGCCGTTCGGCATCGCCTTCCCGGGCCTGACCGAGGCGGTCGGCGCCGCGGTCGAGCGCGGCTTTCGGGTGGCGGTACACGCCATCGGCAACGTCGGCCTGGCGCACGCGCTCGAGGCCTTCGCGCTCGCCCTCCGGCGTCACGGCGACGTCGAGCGCCGCTTCCGCGTCGAGCACGCCAGCCTGGCGTCGAAGGCGCAGATCGCGGAGATGGCCGCGCTCGGCGCGGTGGCGGTGGTGCAGCCCGGGTTCGTCGAGCACATCGGCCGGGCCGTCGAGGGCGTCCCCTTCGACGAGGAGATCTGGCTGCCGTTCGGCGAGCTGCTGCGATGCGGCGTGCCGCTCGCAGGCTCGTCCGACGACCCCTGCGCGCCGCATCGGCCGCTGCCCTGCGCCGCGCGCGGCACCACCCGACGCACCGGCTCCGGCGGCATTCTCACCCCCGAGCAGTCGGTGCCGTTCGAGGACTGGCTGCGCGCCTACACCATCGGCGCGGCCTGGGCCGGCGGTCAGGAGGGCGAGCGCGGCTCGCTCACGCCGGGGAAGCGCGCCGACCTGGTGGTGCTGGAGGGGGCGCTCGCCGCGGAGACGCCGCCGCGCGTCGCCCAGACCTGGGTCGCAGGCGAGCGCGTGGTGTAGCCCAGGAGGTGCGCGCGCCCCCCCAGTGGCGCGTCCGGCCGCTGTCGATTGCGTCGGTTTCCGCTCGTCGTAGGAGCGGGGAGGTGATGGGCCGGCCTCTTCCGCTCGACCAGGCCCCGGAGGAG
>Ga0268299_1001676_pt1 | contig 34783 bp, 32 predicted proteins | sample NOBtaG_FD_193484 | JGI IMG/M metagenome (GOLD analysis project Ga0268299, IMG submission 193484) | Activated sludge microbial communities from bioreactor in Nijmegen, Gelderland, Netherland - NOB reactor | ecosystem: Engineered > Bioreactor > Aerobic > Activated sludge | place: Netherlands... | reverse complement strand
CGACGTGTTCGTCGGCTCGCCGCCGCTGGCCTTCACGTTCGGCCTGGGCGGACTGGCGGTGTTCCCGCTGCGGTTCGGCGCCACGGCGACGCTGCTGGAGAACGCGTCACCGGCGAACATGATCGACATCATCGAGACCTACAAGGCGACGATCTGCTTCACCGCCCCGACGGCCTATCGCGCCATGCTCGCCGCCATGGACGCGGGCGCCGACCTGTCCTCCCTGCGCCTCGCGGTGTCGGCGGGCGAGACGCTGTCGCCGCCGGTGTTCTACGATTGGGTGGAGAAGACCGGGACGCCGATCCTGGATGGCATCGGGACCACGGAGCTCCTCCACATCTTCATCAGCAACCGCATCGGCGACGCCCATCCCGGCTGCACCGGGCGCCCCGTCACCGGGTACGAGGCGCGCATCGTGGACGAGGACATGCGCGACGTGCCTCACGGCATCGTCGGGCGGCTCGCCGTGCGCGGCCCGACGGGCTGCCGGTACCTGGACGACGCCCGGCAGGCCGGGTACGTGCGCGAGGGGTGGAACCTCACGGGTGATGCGTTCTCGCAGGACGAGCACGGGCGGTTCCACTTCGCCGCGCGGGCCGACGACATGATCGTGTCGGCCGGCTACAACATCGCGGGCCCGGAAGTGGAAGCGGCGCTGCTGACCCACGGGGACGTGGGGGAGTGCGCGGTGGTGGGGCAGCCGGACGAGGAGCGGGGGCAGATCGTCACGGCCTACGTCGTGCTTCGGGCCGGCGTCGCGCCGGACGAGCTGACGGTGAAGCGCCTGCAGGACCACGTGAAGGCGTCGATTGCGCCCTACAAGTACCCGCGCGCCGTCCGGTTCGTGGAGCAGCTGCCGAAGACCGCGACGGGCAAGATCCAGCGGTTCCGCATGCGGGAGCCAACATGACACAGCAGATTCTCCAACCCAAAGGATGGGCGGCGCCCCGTGGCTACGCCAATGGCATCGCCGCTGACGGCCGCGTGATATTCGTGGCGGGCCAGGTGGGCTGGAACGCCCGGGGTGAGTTCGAAAGCGACGACCTGGTCGCGCAGATCGAGCAGGCGCTGTCGAACGTGGTCGCGGTGCTCCATGCCGGCGGCGCCGGACCGGAGCACCTGGTGCGGCTCACGTGGTATGTGACGGACAAGGCCGCCTATGTGGATCGGCGCAAGGACATCGGCGCGGTGTACCGCCGCGTCATCGGCCGGCACTACCCCGCGATGACCCTGGTGGTGGTGGCGGGCCTGCTCGAAGACGGCGCGCTCGTCGAGATCGAGGCGACCGCGGTGGTGCCGAAGGCGTGACGGGCAGGAGACAGGAGGCAGGAGGCAGGAGAGAGGAAATAGGAAGTAGGAAACAGGAAACAGGGAGTAGGAAACAGAAAGCAGGAAGTAGGAAGTAGGAGCGAGGTGGAGGACACCAACCGGAGTGGCGCCCTCGTCCTATCTGCCTGATAACGGGATGTGGCGCCGGCTCAATTGCGGCTGCGGCTGCCAGCCAGGGCCGGAAGGTGCTGAGCGGAAGAGCGTTCACCGCGCCCGTAGCGCGCTGGAGAATGGCGCGTGTTCCCAGCCGGAGGCCGCCAGGGAAGCTCGTCCCCAGAAGGTCCGGGCGGAGAGCGCACCCGAATTGGGGATTTCCAGCTATAGGACGTCTAGGTCTCCAATCACGGAAGTCGACGGCAAGGAGACAATCGGGCGGTGGCTGAACGATTCGAATATCGGTTCGAATGGGACCCTTCCAAGGCGGCAGCAACGCCAAGGACCATGGCGTCACGTTCGAGCAGGCAGCACCATCCGCATCATCTCTGCCAGACGAGCGACGAAACAAGAGTCCAAGACCTACCAGGAGCGGAAGCCATGAAGAAGGAATACGACTTCTCACGAGCAGAGCGCGGACAGTTCTACCGAAAAGACGCGACCGTGCGTCTGCCGATCTACCTTGAAGCGCGCCTGCAGAAACGCGTCGAAGGCCTGGCCGCCCGGACGGGGCGGGACTTGGGCGAACTGGTGAACCACATCGTGGAGACAGAGATCCGGCTGATCGGCGAACTCGAAGCACGAAAGGAGACCGAACACGGCATGCAGCCGACCGCGCGTGATCGTGACGGCGCTGCGGCTGATACCTCACGTTGAACCGTGAGACTCCAATTCTTGTTGCTGGGGGCTGCGCTGCCTGCCGTCGTTCTGGGCCTGTGGCTTCTTCGCGTTGCCGACGCGCCACTCTCCGTACAGAGACTGCACGTGATCGTGACAGTCGTGGGCATCGCCATCCAGGTCATCATGGTACGACTGCGCCCGCTTAAGTTCCTCACCGACATCCAGTGGCTGGCGCTCATTCTCGCCGCCAGCCTGTTCATTCCGATGGCTACCGGAACTGGTACTCCTGCACGCTGGCTCGTGCTCGGACACGTTCGTGTGTACCTGGCGGCCGTTGCCCTGCCCCTCGTCTTGTTCTTGCTGGGCGCACCATCGCACACGCTGGCCACCATCACCTCCGTGACGACTGCGGCGATCGCTCTTGTGCTTCAGCCAGACGCATCCCAACTGACGGCGTTCGCATTGGGGACGCTTGCGCTGCTCGTTCCGGCGACACTTCCGCGTCCGGTTCGGCTGGGGCTATGCGGCATCCTCCTGGGAAGCGCCGTTGTTGCGTGGCGCACGCCCGACTCCCTGGCTCCAGTACGGTACGTCGAAGGTGTGTTCATCCTGGCGGCTGACGCGTCCCCATGGGCCTTCGTTGCCGCAGTGGTCTCAGCGGCATTGCCGGTCGCGGCGTTCGTGTGGGCCGCGCGGGTGAACCGGTCACCGGGTGCGTTTGCGGTCGCGGTCTATTGGGGGGCGCTCTTCGCACTCGCGCCGTTACAGATCACGCCCGTGCCGTTGTTAGGGTTCGGTGCTGGACCGATCCTGGGCTACTTTCTCGTCGCCGGCGCGGTGTCTCATGCCGGGACGGTGAGGAATCAACCGGCCTGACCAACATGCGCCTGAAGCCGACGGCGATGGTCTCCTGTGGCAGAATCCGATCGGCCGGGCGCCGCGGCTTAGGCGCCTCACGTTAGGCAGACCAATCGACACGAGCTCGGCCTTCAACGTGATGCGCGTTCGCGTCGTTCTCCCAGCAGCCAACGTTATCGCCTGCGCGCTATTCGACAGCGGAAGCGTTGGCATGTTGGCCTGCCGCGAGTTGCACGACTGGTCTGAATGGCATGGTGGTGAACGAACGGCTGTGAAGGTCCTTGAAGCAGTGAACGTCGTCATGGGGTCTCGCGCTCGTCTTCATTCTTCCTGCAACGGCTCAATGGGCCATGATCGGCCAGTTCGTCGATGCGTTGTGGGGCAAGCGTGTTGCTAGGGCTGCCTGACATCCGCGTGAAGCCGGCAGCGGTCACTGGGCTATCGAGTCGGTGAAGCACGTAGAGGGTTCGTGCCGCGACCAGCACACGGCGGGTGCTCGACACGGTTCACGGTCGCCAGGACGGGGCAGGGCGGTCCAGCTCGTCGCGGGGGAAGAGGTCCGTGTTGATGTCCACCAGGGCCGACCGGTCGAAGTCCGGTGTGTAGCGCGCCAGTTCGACGAGGTAGGTGGCCAGGATCTGATCGACGTCGACTCCCGCCCGGGCGTAGTGGTCGCGCACGCGCGTCTCGCGCAGGCGCGCGGCGATGGCCTCCCGGTCCAGCACGAGGGGGTCGTTGCTGCCGAGCAGGATCTCCGGCAGCACGACGACGTGGGGAAACACGCGGACGAACGTCTCGTGCACGCGCCGCGTCGGCGACCAGGTGACGGCGAGGCCGCCCGGCCGCAGGCGGCTGCGCACGAGCTCGAAGTAGCCGTCCGAGTACAGGTTGCCGGAGTAGGCGCTCGTCGGCCGGAGCGCATCGGCCTCGATGACGTCGAATCGCGCCTCGGATCGCATCAGCACCAGCCGCCCGTCGGCGGCGATGTGGCGGACTCGTGAGTCGCCGAGCAGCCCGTGCAGGCCTCCGTACGCCACCCGATCGGCCAGCGCCGTCAGCGTGGACAACTGAGGCCGGATGATCTCCACGCAGAGGATCGACGCCACGTCCGGGCGCCCCGCGGCGGCATAGGCCGTGTCGCCGGACCCCAGCCCGATGACGGCGACATCCTTCGGGGCCGGATGGATGAACACCGGCAGCATGCCGAGCGCGGTGTGGATGCTGCCGTACGGCATCGCGCTCTGCCCGAGGCCGTTGACGAACACCGTCGCCTGTTGCGAGGGATCGGCGCCCTCGACGCGGAGGACGGACAGGCCCGTCGCGTCCTCGCCGATCACCAGCCGGTCAGCGGCCGTCCCGTGCAGCCGCGCCCAGAGCGTCTCCGTGTCCGGCACCGCCAGCGCGGTCGCGGCGAGGCCGACTCCAATGGCCAGGGCGCTCGCACGTCCTGACAACCACGCCTGGCCCTCCGACGCCGGCCACCCACGCGTCGTGCGCAGGGCCAGGAGGACGAACACGGCGCCGAGCGCCACCAGGGCCTTCACGGTGCCGGCCGCGCCCAGCACGTCGAGCGCCACCCACCCGGTGAGGAGGGCGCCGGCGACGCTGCCGGCGATGTTGGCCAGGAGCAGCAGCCCGACGCGGCGTCCGAGGCGCGCGAGGTCCGTCTGCACCACGCGCTGCAGGACCGGGAACGCGAGGCCCATCAGAAACGTGGGCAGGCCGATCAGGCACACCGGTACGAGCAGGTACAGGACGACCGACTCCCACGGCAGGCTGTCGCCGGGCGCCCGCAGCACGAGACCGTCGACGAAGTCCCGCAGGCGAAGCCGGCGCACGTTCTGCGCGACGTCCAGCGGCTCGTACACGGCGAAATAGGAGGCAAACCACGGCGTTCTCGCGATCACCGTGACGAACAGGACCAGGAGGGCGCCCGCGCTGAGCGCCGCGAGGCCCTGCAGGTTCAGAAACGCCGTGGCCGGCCGTTGCACGCGGCCAACGAACCTGGCGCCTGTCAGCGAGCCGGCGCCCAGCCCCGCCAGGTAGATGGCGAGCAGCGTGCCGAAGGTGAACGCGGTGGACTTGACGATGACGCCGAGCAGGCGGAACCAGACGATCTCCAGCGACAGCGCGAGGAAGCCGGACAGCGCGTAGATGGCGGCCCAGGCCGCGAAGGTGGATGTCGGCGTCGTCATCGAGCCACGTGCCGCGTCGCGAGCCGTCGCGGGGGCCGCCGACGCGGCCTGCGCGGGTCCCTCGACGGCAGTGGACCGCCGGACCGACCACAGCACCGCGACGGCGCAGACGAGATTCGTGGCCGCCGCAATCCACAGGCTGCCGCCGAGGCCCAGTCGCGGCAGGATCAGCCAGGTCGCGCCCAGCGCTCCGACGGCGGCACCCAGCGTGTTCAGTCCGTAGAGCGTTCCGATGCCGGCGGCGGCGCGATCGACGGCCTCGGTCATCGCCCGCGCCAGCAGCGGCAGCGACACCCCCATGAAGAACGTGGGCCACAGCAGGCTTACGAAGAGGACCGCGGTCATCGCGATCGGCGAGAAGTCCAGCGGGCCGAGACGCTGATACAGCACGCCGTAGAACAGCGGGGCACTGAGCAGGCCGAACACGGCGATTGCCAGCTCGGCCGCGCCGAAGGCCAGCAGGCTCGTGCGGCGCGAGACGCGATCCGCGACGGCGCCGCCCGTCAGGTACCCGACGCCGAGGCCCGCCATGAAGGCCGCGACCACGAGCGTGGACGAATAGACATCGCTGCCGGAGAAGAAGACCAGCAGCCGCTGCCAGACAATCTGGTAGAGCAGCGCTGCCGTCCCGGAGAGGAAGAACACCCAACGAGCGACGGCCGGGGAGAACACGGTCGCCGACATGATACGCCGGCGCCGGGTGGAGCGCGCTATCCTGCAGGTCGCCCTCGTCCCAGCTGGTCAGTAAGCCCGGGGACTCGCGGCTCGCGCAGATCCTCGATCTCCAGCGGCGCTACCACGCGAGTGCGCTCTCGCCGGATGCGCAGGACCGAGAGGGGTTCGTATTCGCTCAGCACTCGGTGCCGCTGCTCCGGCGGATGTCCGCCGAACTGCCTCAGGCGATTGCTGTCGGAGACGACGACGTCGTCGTAGGCTACTGCCTGTCGCCGTCCCTGGACGTCGAGCGCGGACCCACGTAAATCGGGTGTGGTACGGTAGCTCGGCCGGCACCGGGACACGCGGGCCGGCGAGAGGCTGCGCTGATGACTCCGACCCACCCTGCGATCGCGATCGCCCTTGTCCTGTCGGCCACGCTGGCCGGCCACGCTCAGGCCCGCACCTACGACCAGCTGCTCGCGCTGTTCACGGAGTGGCGCACGTTCGAGGAGCCCCCGCGGCTGGCCGGCGGCGTGCCGGACTACACGCCCGCGACCAACCAGAAGCGGCTCGAGGGTCTCCGTGCGCTGCAGGCACGCCTGTCGGCGATCGACCGGACCGGATGGACGATCCCGCAGCAGGTGGACTACCACCTCGTCCGGGCGGAGATGAACGGCATGGAGTACCACCTCCGCGTGCTGCAGCCGTTCGCGCGCGATCCCGCGTACTACGCGTCGGTCATCACGGACGAGTCCGATACGCCCGCCAAGGAAGGACCGGTCATCCACGGCGCGATCACGCTGTACGACTACCCGATCTGGCCGCGGACGCGCCTCGACCAGGTGACGCCGCTCGCCGCCGCACAGGCCGCGGAGCTGGCCACGCGGCTGCAGACCATCCCGCCGCTGCTCCAGGCCGCGCGCACCAACCTGGCCGGCGCCACCGCCAGGGACCTCTGGATTGGCGGCGTCCGCGCCTTCGAGGAGCAGAGCGAAGCGCTGGACACGCTCCGCACGCGGGTCGGCGGATCGCACGAGGGCCTCTCGGCCGCGGTGGTCGCGGCGCGCACCGCCACCGACACGTTCGCCGGGTGGCTGCGCGCGGAGGCGCCGAAGAAGACGGGACCCTCCGGCCTCGGCAAGGAGCAGTACACCTGGTACCTGCGCAACGTCCTTCTCATCCCCCTCTCGTGGGAGGAGGAAGTCACGATCACGAAGCGCGAGCTGGCGCGCGCCCACGCGTCGCTGCGCCTGGAAGAGAACCGCAACCGCCGGCTGCCCCCGCTCGAGGTGGCCGAGACGCCGGAGGCCTACAACGCCCTCCAGGAGCGCGCCATCGCGCGGTACCTGAAGTGGGTGGCGGACGAGCAGATCCTCACGATGGAGCCGTGGATGGAGCGGGCGCTGCGGGAGCGCACGATGCCGTTCTCGCCCGCGGCCTCGCGCAACTTCTTCATGCAGGCCACCCAGCGGGACCCGATCCCGCTCTGGACCCACCTCTACCACTGGTGGGACAACATGCGGATCCGCGTCTCGCCCCATCCCGACCCGATCCGTCGCGGCCCGCTGCTCTACAACGTCTGGATGAGCCGCGCCGAGGGCATGGCCACCGCGATGGAGGAGTGGATGATGCACGCGGGCCTCTACGACCAGTCGCCCCGGTCGCGGGAGATCGTCTGGATCATGCTGATGAACCGCGCGGCGCGCGCCGTCGGCAACCTCTTCGCGCACAGCAACGATCTGACGATGGAGCAGGCCGGCGACATACACGTGAACTGGACGCCGCGCGGGTGGATGCGGCGGGACCCGCTCCTCGGCTTCGAGCAGCACCTCTACCTGCGGCAGCCGGGCTACGGCGCCAGCTACGTCACCGGCGGCCGGCTGATGGAGGAGGTGATCGCGGAGCGCGCGCGGCAGCTGGGTGATTCGTTCACGCTGCAGCGGGTGATGGACGAGATCAACGCGGCCGGGATGATCCCGCCGTCGCTCATCTACTGGGAGGTGACCGGCGACGACCGCATGGTCCGCGAGATCGCCGAAGGGCGGCCGCTTCCGCCGAGGTAATGCGGGCGCAGACCCGCCCTGGTTATCCCTTATCTGGTAGAATTATTGCGGACGTATATATGGCGCTCAGCATCAAGGATCCCGAGGCCGATCGCCTGGCCCGCGAGGTCGCCAGCCGCACCGGCGAGTCCCTGACCGGCGCCATCGTCGTCGCCCTCCGGGAGCGGCTGGCCCGGTTGCGCCGGCAGCCGCGGCGCCGCCGCCTGGTCGACGATCTCCGGGAGATTGGCCGGCGCTGCGCGGCGCTGCCGACGCTCGACACGCGCGCCGAGGACGAGATCCTCGGCTACGACGAGCGCGGGCTTCCCCGCTGATGGTGCTCGACACCTCCGCGCTGTTGGCCCTGCTGCTCGACGAGCCCGACGCCGAGCGGTTCCGGCAGGCCGTCGACGAAGATGCCACCCGCCTGGTCTCCGCCGCGACGCTGCTCGAGACCGCCATCGTGATCGAGGCGCGCAAAGGGGAGGCGGGCGGGCGCGAGCTCGATCTGCTCGTGCGGACGGCCGAGGTCGAGGTCGTCCCGGTCGATGCCGACCACGTCCTCGAGGCGCGGCGGGCCTATCGGCGCTACGGTCGCGGGCAGCATCCCGCCGCCCTGAACTTCGGCGACGTGTTCGCGTATGCCCTGAGCCGGACCTCGGGCGAGCCGCTGTTGTTCAAGAGCGGTGACTTCGCGCAGACCGACGTGGCGCGTCGTCTGCCGTGACCGAGCGCTGCAACCGTCACCCACCCCGTCCCACGGAACTTTGCCGGACGGCCGGCCGTCGAAACCAGGCACGACGCCGTGCGCAGGGGCCCATGGATGGGTGCGTGCACGTAGCGTGACCGACGCGGTGCCCTGGCCGCTTCGAAGCTGTTCGTCTGGCTTCGAGCGTGCGCCGCCAGCCGTCAGCCCTCGGCAACCCGGCGCTCGCAGGACAGGCCCTGTCGTGATCCTCAATTCGAGCCGGTGCGTCCGACCGGCCATCGCGCTGGTCATCGCTGCGTTCTACGCGTCCGGCGGCTTCCTCGCCGCCTTCGAGGAGGTGCTGTTCCCGGCCTTCTCGCAGTCCCTCCCCGAGGTGGCCGACCTTGTCGCGCACGGCGTGCGGGTGGACCGCGTGGCGTACCGCGGCCGGCCGGCCATTCGCCTGCTGGAAAGCAACGCGAATCGCGAGGGCGGCCTCGCGGTGGTGAGCGGGCTCCGCTTCCAGGATGGCCGTATCGAGGTGGACGTCGCGGGTGTCCGCGGCCCGCATGCCATCGCCGACGACCGCGGCTTCGTCGGCGTCGCGTTCCGGGTGTCGGACGCCGGGGTGCGCTACGAGAACATCTACATCCGCCCCGACAACGGACGAGTGGACGACCAGGTCCGCCGGAACCACGTCACGCAGTACACCGCGCATCCGGACTTCCCGTTCTCGCGGATGCGCAAGGAGTGGCCGGAACGGTACGAGTCGTATGCGGACGTCGAGTACGGCGCCTGGACGCGGCTGCGCGTGGACGTGGCCGGGACCACCGCGCGCCTGTTCGTGCACGACGCGCCCCAGCCGGCCCTGGTGGTGACCGATCTCAAGCTCGGCGTGGGCACGGGCGGCGTCGCGCTGTGGATCGGGGCCGGCACCGAAGGCTACTTCTCGAACCTGCGGATTCGTTGACGCGAGGCCGGCCGCTGCTGGGACGCCAATGCCGAGGCGTGGACCATCCTCGTGGCCTGAGCCCGGCCTCGCGCCGATGCCCGCGAGGTGTCTACGGCACGGACTCGACCGTGTACCGGCTGATGCGCACGGTCGCCGACCAGTAATCGGCGGGCAGGCCCGCCTTGCGCTTGAGCTGTCGGAGAAAATCCACCGGATCGGGCAGCTGCTCCCAGACCGAGGGCAGGAAGGTGCCGCGACGGGCCCCCTCCTCGATGACGAGGCCATCGACGCCCGGCCGCAGCTCCGCGAGGATGTCCTGCTCCGAGACGACGCCCATGGGCTCGGGAGGCGACAGCAGCGACACGTGGATGTCGAGGGGGATCAGATCCGCACGCGTCACGGGCGGGACGCGCGGATCCTGGAACGCGGCGGCGTGGGCGTTCCAGGCCACGTCCTCCGCGATCGCGCGCCGCGCGTCGAGCGTGCCCATGCACCCGCGGAACTCGCCCTCGACGTGCAGCGTGACGAAGGTGGCCCGCACGACGTGCAGGGCCCCGGGCACCTCGCTGAGCGACACGCGCAGCCGGGCGCCACCGATGCCGGCTTCGATGGCGCGCCGCGCGATGGCCAGCAGCTCGGCGCGGTCGGGCGCGGACAGCGGGCGATCGCCTGACGGCACTGGCGCCATGTCTCACCATCACTCATTGACGCGGCTTCGTCAACACGTGGCGCGACCCGTGGCGCGACCCGGCGCGCGCTCACTCGACAATCAACGCAAAGGCGAACTCGTCGAGCAGCTTCCCGAGCTCGCGGCGGTGCGATGGATCCCAGAGGGTGCCGAGCGCAGTGGCACGCAACCGGGAGCCGTCGCGATCGAAGACCGCGCACCCGCAGCGGGCCGGATCGTGGCGCAGTCGATAGTAGATCCCATCAGGCCGGCTCGGGTGCTGCCACAGTGCCCGTGCCCAGCGGTGCGCGACCGCGAAGCCACCCGACGTCAGGCGGTTGTCGGCACTCAAGCGCGCAAGGCCGCCCGGCGAGGCGAGATCGACGAAACGCAGCGGCTCCCCGGCATCGACACGCCAGGCGGCCCGCGCCGCCAGCGCGGTGGACGTCACGCTGCGCGTGTCGAGCTGGCGCCCGAACGTCTCGATGAACGCCCCGCCGAGATCCTCGGCCACGTACAGCACCCCGAAGTCGCCGGCGGGATCGTTGAAGCGTGACACGTTCCCCGTGCTGAACCGAAGTGGGTCGTGCCCGACGCGGCACATCCGCACCCACGCGCCGGCCGACGTGTGAAACAGCGGCGTGCGGGCGTGCAGGTCGCGTGGTGGCGGCGGGTGCTCGCCGGGCGAGGCCACGTCACGCGGCCCCGTGCTCACCTGCCGACCGCGCGGCCCGGATGACCCGATCCACGACGCGCCGCTTCAGCAGGGAGACGGGCGACTTGTCGCGGAGATCCGACCGGCGGTTCACGAAGAATGCCAGGCGGGACCACCCATCCTGGTCTGCCAACTCCGCGAGGACGCGATCGAGGCCCGGCAGGACATCGCCATCCACGAACTGGAACACCGGATAGCGATAGCCGCGCTTACCGAACGACAGTGCGAGGAGCTTGCCCGCTCGTCGGCGTTTGTCCACAGCCTGGCGGCTCAGCCCCAGCGTCTCCGCGGCCTCTTCGCTCGAGAGCGTTCCCCCGGCACGTGCCAGCAGGACGTGACGCGCCGCCACACCCCGAAGGCGCGCCGGCGCGAGCGGGTCGATGGCCGACAGGTCCGCCAGAATCCCGGGCTGTTCGAGGAGCCGCACCACGGACAGGACGTCCGACGACTCGGCGACGACGTCCGCCGCCACGGACTCGCTTGCCTCAGTCGCCGCGGAGAGCAGCGCCTTCATCAGGCGGCGGGCGAGCGCCGACTGGAGCGGCGTCACCTGGAGGGGGGTCAGCCACTCCTCCATCTCTCGTGCGAGTTCACTGGCGGCAACCACGGGGGCACTCCGTCCGTGTCTGGTGTCCAAAGAAGATACTGGCACACAGATGCAACTTCGTCAACTTGGGCCGGCGAACGACCCCGCTCCGGCCCCGGCGACGCCCCCAGCCCGAAGGTGTCGACCACCCGGTCAGCCGGCTTGCCGAACCACGAGCGCCTTGCCGCGATACGCGTCCGGCGACACGTTCGTCATCGCCTGCGTCACGCGTCCGCGCCTCGTCATGAACGTCACCTCCACGGTGACCGGTGCCCTCGAGGCGAGCCCGACATGGACCGGCGCCGCACGCTGCGTGTTGTAGCCGCCGCCGGTGACCACCTGGCGGGACGCGAGGACGCGTCCCGACGGGTCCTTCACGCGGACCTCCGCGCCGAACCGCGTCTGATGCCCCTTCGCGTCGAGCACGAGCACGCTCAGGCTGCGCCGCCTCGCCTCCTCCGGCAGCGCGTTCCGGAAGAGCAGGTGCCCGCCCACGTCCGTGTAGCCGTCGGTGAGCGAGAGGTCCAGCCCGCCGTCGTTGTCGTAGTCGACGAGCTGCACGCCGTGGTCGCCCGTGTTGAGCGGACTGTCCTTCGTCAGCACGTTCACGAACCCCTTCGCACCGAGGTTGATGAACAGCGCGTTCCGCGGCTCCTGCGCGCCCACCGGGCCTTCGTACGACATCACCGACAGATCCAGGTCGCCGTCGTTGTCGATGTCGCCCCAGTCCGCGCCCACCGCGTGGTTCTCCGCAGCGAGCCCGACCTCCGCGGCGACGTCCGTGAAGCTGCCGTCCGCGTCGCGGCGATAGAGCTGGTTGTGCCCGTAGTTGGGCACGAAGATGTCGAAGTCCCCGTCGTTGTCGTAGTCGCCGACGGCGCAGCCCACGCCGCCTTCCGCGGTCGTGCGCTTCGGCCCGGTCATGCGCATGGCTGCGGCGACGTCCGTGAAGCGATCGCCATCGTTCCGCCACATCGCATCCGCCCCGCCGGCCTGGTTCGCCAGGAACAGGTCGAGATCCCCATCGTCGTCGATGTCGAGCCAGCACGCGCCAACGGTCGCCCGGGCATCGGTCGGGCCGGCCCCGGCGAAGACGTGGGTGAAGCGGCCGCCGTCGTTTCTGAACAGCTTGTTCTCGCCGGCGCGATCCGTGGAGTAGACATCGAGGTCGCCGTCGTTGTCGTAGTCGACGAAGTTGGTCTGTCGTGCGGAGCGATTCGGGATCGTGAGGCCGATATCGGCCGCGACGTCGCGAAAGCGCCTGCCGCCGTCGTTCTTCAGGACTACCGTCAGGGCGCCCTTGTCGGTGGCGCCGCCCAGCAGGTCGAGGAAGCCGTCGCCGTCGTAGTCCCCCCAGCTCAAGCCGCGGAACTCCTGGCCCTTCTGGGGCATGCCGAACTCGGCCCCGACGCTCACCAGATGTCCCGTGTCGTTCCGGTAGAGCCGAATCTCGCCGGTGCCAATCGACACCGCGAGGTCCAGGTCGCCGTCGTTGTCGTAGTCGCCCCACGCGTTGGACAGCGAATGCGGCACCGCGAGCAGGTCGGGCTGCACGGGCGTGAAGGCCGGGGCCGCGGGCCCGCCTGGCCCCTGCGCGGCGGCGAGGCCCAGCAGGGCCGTGACGACGATGACAGCTGTTCTGGGATGCACAGCCCTCATTTTGACCGAACTCACACCCTGCGGCGTGCCGCGCGTGTCAGCAGTCAGGAGTTAGGAGTCAGGAGTTAGGAGGCAGGAGGCAGGAGATAGGAAACGAAAGCAGGAGAGAGGATTCAGGAACCCGGAACCCTTCCCTACAACTCCCCGGTGTCCTGTGGAAAGCGCTGCGACCAGACCGGCCGCGGCTGCGGGGAGTTGTGGCCGGCGGCGCGGCGCTCGGCGCGTTCACGAAGGCGTGTGTCCTGGTCCCAGGCCACTGGATCCATCCCTCAACACCCGTGGGGGGATCGCCAGTAGCCCTGCCAGAACTCGCGCCAGCCGGCGGCGAACGCGGTGAGGAACGGGCGCGTGCTCATGCGTCCATCCTAGCCGGTTCCGTGTCGGACCACGCGGTCCGTCTACCAGGCGGCGGCGAGCCGGCCCACCTGGGCCAGCACGGCCTGATCCTCGTCGCGGATGTCCTTGAAGTGTTTACCGGTGTCGTAGAACGCCGTCACCACGAGCGCGCCCCTGCCCGGCGGGAACGCGATGGCCACGTCGTTGCACTTGTCGGTCGTCTGGTCTCCGGTGATGGTGCCGGTCTTGTCGCCGGCGCGCCAGTCCTTCGGCAGGCCCGCGCGGATGCGCTTGTCGCCGGTGCGCGTCTTCACCATCCACTCGATCAGCAGGTCGCGAGAGGCCGGCTTCAGGACGTCGCCTGTCGCGACCGCCGCCAGCGTCTCGGCCATCCCCCGCGGCGTCGTGGTGTCGCGCTCGTCGCCGGGCGGCACGACGTTCAGCGCGGGCTCCATCCGATCCAGCCGCGTCAGGCGGTCGCCCATCTCGCGCAGCCGGGCGGTGAACGCCGCCGGTCCGCCCAGCCGGGTCAGGAGCAGGTTGGCGGCCACGTTGTCGCTGGTCACCTGCGCGGCCTCAGCCAGCGCGCCGACCGTCATCCCGCCGTCCTTCAGGTGCTCGCCCGTCACGGGCGCGTACGACAGCATGTCTTTCTGTGTGTACGGCAGCACCTCGGAGAGCTGCAATCGCCCCTGGTCGGCTTCACGCAGGACCACCGCCGCGAGCGGCAGCTTGAACGTGGAGCACAGGGCAAAGCGCTCGTCGAGGCGGTGGCCGGCGATGCGGCGCGTCCCGGTGTCGAGCATGGCGACGCCAAGGCGCCCGCCGTGCCTGCTTTCGAGGGCCTGCAGCGCGCCTGTCGGGTCCGTAGTCCGGGCGCGCGCGACGATGGGCGAGACGAGCAGCCCGGCGGCTGCGGTGATCACGTCACGACGAGAGAGCGACATCCGCTGCATTCTACTGGTTACATCGTGGATCGTCGCGCCAATCCACACGCCGGTGCCATCCGGGCCCGCCCGCAGGGAATGCCGCGATGACGGCGTGCGAACCGGGCGTGCCGTCATCGCGCGGCACGACAGGGCGCGATATGCTCTTTCGCGGCCCGCATGACGTCCACCGGTGATCTCAGAACCCGCATTGGCTTCCTGGCCGCGCTGGTCGTTCTGGCCGTCATCGCCGGCACGAGCTATCGGAGCGCCCGGCAGGCCCTTGCCGACGACCGGCTGGTCAACGACAGCTATCAGGTCCTGGAGCGGCTGCAGGAGCTGCTCGTGACCGTCGTGGATGCCGAGACGGCCGTGCGCGGCTTCGTGATCACGGGCGATTTTTCGTTTCTCGACGCCTACGATCGCGCGGTCCGCGACGTGCCCGACCGCCTCCGGCAGGTCAGCGCGCTCACGCGCGGCAGCCCCGGCCAGCAGACGCGGCTCAACTCGCTCGAGCCCGTGCTGCAGCAGAAGATCGCCGCGATGAACGCCCAGCGCGATGCGCGGGTCGGGCAGGGCCTGGCGGCGGCCCAGGCCCTGATCAGCGGTGGTGCCGGCCGCCAGATGATGGACGCGATCCGGAAGGAGATTGCGGCCCTCGAAGTCGAACAGCAGCGCCTCCTGAGCGAACGGCTGGACCGCAACGACCAGAGCCAGCAGCTGGCCATCACGGTGATCGTGGTCGGCAACCTCGTCGCGGTGCTGCTGCTCGCCGGCGCGATTCGCGAGATCTACCGGGAGAACCGGCAGCGCCGGGACGCCGAGGAGCAGGCCACCGCCGAGCGCACCAAGCTGGACCTGATCCTCACGAACCTCGGCGAAGGGGTCGTGGCGGTGGACCTGGGTGGCCGCTTCAGCCACGTCAACCCGATGGCCGGCGAGCTCCTGGGCGTGGCGCCGGAGTCCGCCGCGCACCGCAACCGCGGCGGGCAGTTCGCGGTCTTCGAGCCCGATCGCCAGACGCCGTATCCCGAGGACCAGCTGCCGCTGGCCCGCGCGGTCCGCGGCGAGAGCGTGCAGGACGCCGAGCTCTACGTGACGCGGCCCGGGCGGCCGGACGGCGCGGTGCTCCGGGTGACGGGCCGCCCGCTCCGCGACCGCGCCGGCGCCGTGGTCGGCGGCGTGGCGGTGTTCAGCGACGTGTCCCAGCGCCGGCAGCACGAGGAAGAGATCACACGGAAGAACGCCGAGCTGGCCGCGGCCTATGCAGAGCTCGACCGCACGCGCCTCCAGCAACTGCAGCTGAAGGACGAACTGCTGTCGCACGTGAGCCACGAACTGCGCACCCCGCTCACGGCCGCCACGCAGTTCGTCGAGATCCTCCGGGACGGCCTCGGCGGTGCGCTCAACGCGGAGCAGCTCGAATACGCCGGCATCGCCCAGCGCAACCTGCGCCAGCTCGGTACGATGATCGGCGACCTGCTGGAGGCCACGCGGCTCGAGTCCGCGCGGTTGACCATCGAGCCCGCGCGCACGAACGTGGTGCCAATCGTCGAGGACCTGTGCCGGTCGCTGTACTCACCGGCGTCGGAGAAGCGGATCGCGCTGGTCAACCACGTCCACGACGTGCCCGACGTGTTCGCCGACGCCAACCGCGTGCGCCAGGTGATCGCCAACCTGTTGCACAATGCGATCAAGTTCACCGAGTCGGGCTCGATCACCATCGAGGCCGCCGTCGTGCCGGCCGGGCGCCGCGCCGTTCAAGTCACCGTGACCGACACCGGCGTCGGGATGAGCGCGGACGTGCTCGGGCGCATCTTCACGCGCCTGTACCAGGCTGGCGCCGGTGGCGAGGCGTCGCGCCGCGGGCTCGGGCTGGGGTTGTACATCTGCCGGGAACTGGTGACCCGCCAGGGCGGGCAGATCTGGGCCGAGAGCGAACCCGGCGTGGGCAGCCGCTTTCACGTCACGCTGCCGGTGTTCGACGAGGCACTTCACGGAGAGGAGAGTTCCGGCGATGGCACAGACCATCCTGGTCATCGAGGATGACGCCGATATCCGGCGCGGGCTGTGCCTGCAGCTGGAGGCCCGAGCCTTTCGGACCGAGGTGGCGGCCGACGCGATTACCGGTCACGCGGTGGCGATGCGGACACGGCCGGACCTGATCCTGCTCGATCTGGGCCTGCCGGGCGGCGATGGCATGACGGTGCTGCAGCGGCTGAAGTCGCTCAGCAGCACGTCGTCGATTCCCGTCATCGTGCTCACCGCGCGTGACCCGCAGCTGCACGAGGCCGCTGCCCTGGCTGCCGGCGCCGTCGGCTTCTTCCAGAAACCGGTGGACATGGATCGCCTGTCGGCCGCCATCGAGGCCCAGATCGGCGGCGCGAACGCACCGGCCTCCGCCGCGCCGCGCCGGAAGATCCTCGTCGTCGAAGACGACGCCGACACACGCATGGGCCTGCTGGTCCGCCTGGGCAAGGAGGGCTTCGCCACGATGTGGGCCCCTGACGCCCCCGCCGCGCTGATGCTGGCCCAGAAGGAGAAGCCGGATCTCGTGCTGCTCGACCTGGGCCTGCCGGGTGGCGACGGGATGGTGCTGCTCGAACGGCTCAAGCGCTCGACCATGGCGCCGACGCCGGTCATCGTGGTGAGCGCCCGCGATCCCGAGGTGAACGGCCCGAAGGCGTTGCAGCGCGGTGCGGCGGCCTATTTCCACAAGCCCGCCGACGCCACGGAGCTCCTGACGGCCATTCGGAAGGCGCTCGGCGCCTGATCCCGCAGGGGGCAGCAGCAGGAGAACGATCGCCAGACGATGGTGTACCTTCGCGCCGGGAAGGTCCGTCGCCGCGTGTGCGCTGGCAACCGGCAGCGTCCCATCAACCGCCGGCGCTGCTGTCGCGAGGCCGGATCAGCGCTTCTCGGCCACGAACCGCACGACCGGTACAGGTGCGCTCTTCGGCCCCCAGTCTGCCGGGGCGCGGGTGTCTTCGTAGCGACGGACCCGCAATGCGGCGAACGTCGTGAGCAGTTCGTTGGCGGCGTAGCCGAGCGGTGCGCCGCCCACCGCACCCGGCCGGTTGATGTCGCGCTGGAAGTTCTCGACGACCAGGATGCCGCCCGGCTTCAGGGCGTCCACGATGCGCGCCGCGTTCGAGGTGATCAGGTCGCCCATGTGGATGCCGGCGATCAGGTCCCACTGCGCGCGGCCGAGATCGAAGGTCGCGAAGTCCTGCCGGTGGGCCTGAACCGACAGGTTCGCTTTTTTGGCTTCCGCGGTCGCGTGCCTCACGCCCTCATCGGAGATATCGACGCCGGTGACGTCCCACCCGAGCCGGGCCAGGTGCAGCGAGTTCCGCCCCTGGCCCATCCCGATATCGAGGGCCTTGCCCGGCGTACGGCCGCGGACGACCTCGGCCAGGAAGGCGTTGGCATCGTTCATGGCGCCGAAGGCCGTCGTGCTGTAGACGCGGTTCCACTCGTCCCTGGCCTCTGGGGTCGGCTTCTGCGGGGGCTCGGCCGCCTGGGGGGCTTCGACGGCGAAGGGATCGTTGTCGGGGTCTTCGTTCCAGACGTACTCGAGGCTGCGGGCGAGCCGGCGCGCACGGTCCTTGCCGAAGAGCTTCGCCACGACGCCGAGGGCCATGTCGGTGCCGGCCGACACGCCGGACGAGGTCACGACCTTCCCGTCTTCCACCCACCGCGCCTTCGGCTGCCAGAGCACACGCGTGTCCTGCGCGAGGCCCTCGGCGTAGAACGTCTTGTTCGTCGTGGCCCTGAGTCCCGTGAGGATGCCCGCCCTGGCGAGGAGCCAGGAACCCGTGCAGACCGAAGTGGTGAGCTCGGTGCGTGCGTGCTGGTCACGAATGTAGGCGAGCATCGCCGGGTTGACCAGCTGCGGGCGTGTCCCGAAGCCGCCCGGCACCATCAGGATGTCGAGGGGCGGCGCGTTGGCGAAGGAATACTCCGCCACGGTGGAGGCGCCCTGGTACGATCGCACGGGCCCGGCCTGCTCGGCAATGATGACGAGGCGGAACTCGGGGACGTAGGCCCACATCTCGAGCGGGCCGTAGACATCGAGCACCTCGAAGTCGGGATAGAGCACGATGCCGACGGTCTTCTTCGCCGGTTGCCGGGCGACGGCGTCGGGTGCCGGCGATGCGTGCCCGGCCGCGAGTACCGGACGCGAGCCCCCTCGTCCAGGGACGCCCGCGAGTGCGACCACCGCGGCGAGGGCCACGGCGTGCACCACCGACAGGAGACGCCAACGCGGAGCGGCAGGTTGCATCATGTCGGGCACGATAGCGGCTCCGGCCGGGGGGGAGGAATGCGGCACGTTGTCGCGGTCAGGTCCATCCCCGGGGCCGCACCGACCGGGAACTTTTCAGGGCGCACGGCTGTTCTCGGAATGTGACGGGGGCGATGGTCGTCCTCGCTCGTCCTGGAGAGGTACGCCATGCGCCACACCATTGGAGCGGTCCTTGCCGCTGCCACCCTGCTTGTTCCCGCGTCCCCCACGCTGGCCCAGACGTACCGCTTCGGCGTGATCGCCAGCGGCCTGGAGCGCCCGGTGGGCATTGCCGTGGAGGGCAGCGACGACCTCTACTTCACCGAGATCCCGAGCCCCGGTGTCGGGGGCGCTGGCAACGGCGTGTCCCACCTGGATCTGGAGAGCGGCACGATCACGCGTCTCTCCAATGGCGAGCCCGAGCCCACGAACATCGGCCTGGCCCGGAACGGCGACGTGTATTGGACTTGCAAGTCGGCCGGCGTGATCCTCCGCCTGGTGGAAGAGACCGGCGCCATCGAGCCGTTCGCCACCGGCCTCGCCGAGCCCAGCGGCCTCGCGATTGGCCGCCGCGGTGCCGTGTACGTCACCGAGATTCCGACCCCCGGTGTCCCGGGTTCGAGCGGCGGCACCAACACCGTGTCGGTGATCCGCGGTGACCACAAGCGCGTCATCTCCATGGGCGAGCCCGAGCCCACCGACGTCGTCGTGGCCAGGAATGGCGATCTCTACTGGACGTGCAAGTCGGCCGGCGTGATTCTCTACCGCTCGAAGGGCGAGATCGGCGTGCTGAAGGCGGGCCTCGCGTCACCGACCGGCATCGCACTGGATCACAAGAACGAGGTGCTCTACTTCACGGAGGTCCCGACGCCCGGTGTGCCCGGCGACCAGGGCGGGCAGAACGCCGTGAAGGCGATCCACCTGAAGACGGGTCTCGTGCGCACGATTCACCTGGGTGACCCCGAGCCCACCGACATCGCGGTGGCACGGAACGGCAACCTCTACTGGACGTGCACGGCGGCCGGCGTCATCGTGGAGGCGAAGCGGGTCCGCCGGTGGTAGCAGCCGGGGGCTCGCGAGCGCCCAGGCGCCCGTGTCATCGTCATGGTGATCGGGGTACCATCCTGGCGGACCGTGTCGCAGTCAGGTGACGACCGCACGACGCGCGAGGACCGACGCGCCGCCTTCGAGCGCCTGGCGATGCCGCACGCGCGTGCGCTGCACCGGACGGCCCAGCGGCTCACGGGCCGCGCCGACGACGCCAGCGATGTGGTGCAGGAGACGTTCCTGCGTGCCTACCGCACGTTCCACGGCTTCCGTCCGGGGAGCAACGAGAAAGCCTGGCTGTTCACGATTCTCTACTCGATCCTGGCCAATCGCTGGCAGGCGGCAGAGCGTGCGCCCGACGAGGTGGTGGTGGACGACCTCGACGCGAGAGTGGCCGGCAGCCTGACCGCCGTGGATCCGGACGCCGAGCAGCGGCTGCTGCAGCGCCTGGGCGCGACGCCCGAGATTCACCGGGCGCTGTCGAGCCTCCCCGAGGTGTTCCGCGCGGCCGTACTATTGGTGGACGTGGAGCAGCTCACCTACGAGGAGACGGCTGCGGTCCTCGACTGTGCCGTCGGCACGGTGCGCTCGCGGCTCGCCCGCGGGCGGCGGCTGCTCTACGCGGCCCTCGTGGACTACGCCCGGCGCACGGGTCTGGTGAGGGAGGCCTCGTCGTGAGCGCGCCGATGCACCCCATCGAGGCGCTGCATGCCGCCGTCAACGGTCGACTCGGCCCGCAGGACCAGGCCGCGCTGGACGCGCACCTCGCGGTGTGCGCGGAGTGTCGGCGCGAGCTGCAGGCCATGACGGCGCTGGCACGGGAACTGGAAGGATCGCTCGGGGGGGACGAGGGGCCGGTGGATCTGGAGGCACGCCTCAGCAGCGCGCTGGACGAGGAGGACCGCCGGCAGCTGGCCGCAGCCCGACCGCCGACCGCGACGGCGTCGCCCGGACACGCGTCAGCCGTCCGCACGTGGCGATGGGCGGCCGCGGCCGCGGCGATCGCGGCGGCGGTCGTGCTCACGATTCTCTGGTCCGAGCGCCGGCCCGCACCGTCGGCGCCGGTGCAGGTGGCCGGGGACTTCCGCCGCTTCGTGGCCGGCGAGCTTCCCCTGCCGTCGCGCACCACCGAGCCCGCGGCGCTGGAGCGCACGCTGGCCGCGGCCTCTCTGGGGTTCGAGGCCCGCGTCTTCGACTTCGGCATGATGGCGTATCAACTCGTGGGCGGCGGGGTCCACCGCGTGGGGACGGCGCCCAGCGCGCTCTTCGCCTACACGGGCCCTGACGCGCTGCGGCTGCTGTGCCAGATGTACCCGGGCCGCATCGCCGACCTCCCGCCCCCGGACGAGCGCCGCTCGAACGACGGCATCGAGTTCCTCGTCTACCGTCAGGGCGAGGTCACCGTCGTCTTCTGGCAGGAGGGCGAGATCATCTGCGCGCTGGCGGCCGATGGCGACGCCGAGGCGGCCGTGAAGCTCGCGTTCGCCAAGGCGGTGAGGACGTGAAGGCGACCGCGGCCGTAGCCGGGCTCGTCGCGCTGTCCTCGTCGCTGGCGGCGGTCGTCCTCCAGGACCCTCCCTGGCGGGCCTTCGTCGCGGCCAGCAGTGCCGATCGCCGCCAGTCGGAATCCGCGCTCGCGGAGATCGCTCCCATGTGGCGCGACGGCTACGCGTCCATGGTCGTCGACGTCGCGCGCTTCCTCCCGGCAGCGCGGCGGCCGAGCCCGCAGGACGATGCGGGGCTGCCTGGGCTGGCCACGGGCTTCGAGGACGAGCCGCCGCAGGGGACCCCGCCCGATCGCGGAGATTTTCCCGCGGCCATCCGCCGATCGCCAGAGGCGGAGGCGCGGCAGCGACTGGTGGATTTCCTGGGGAGGCAGACCCGCCAGCGCCACGGCGACGATCTGCGCGCCTGGCGCCGGTGGATCTGGGCGCAGCCGTACGAACCGCATCCGGACTACGCCGCGTTCAAGGGGGAGCTCTACGCGCGAATCGACCCGCGGTTCCGCGGCTTCTTCCCGGCCGGCGTCGAGTCGCGCATCCGGCTCGACGAGGTGGACTGGGGCGGCGTCACGGTCAACGGAATCCCGCCGCTCCGGTTTCCGAAGGTGATCCCCGCGTCGCAGGCGTCGTGGCTGCGTGACGGTCATCTCGTCTTCGGGGTGCTGGTGAACGGCGAGGCACGGGCCTATCCGACGCGCATCCTCGCCTGGCACGAGATGGCCATCGACCGCCTGGGCGGCGTGGAACTGACCATCGTCTACTGCACGCTCTGCGGCACGGTGATCCCGTACGACAGCTTCATCGGCGAGCGCCACTTCACCTTTGGCACGAGCGGGCTGCTCTATCGATCCAACAAGCTGATGTTCGACGAGGAAACGCGCTCGCTCTGGTCGTCGCTCGAAGGCGTGCCCGTGATTGGGTCGCTGGCGCGCAGCGGGTTCCGCCTGTCGTTTCGACCCGTAGTCACGACCACATGGGGCGAGTGGCGGCGCGATCACCCGGAGACGACCGTGCTGTCGCTGGACACGGGCTTCACGCGCGACTACTCGGAGGGGGCGGCGTATCGCGACTACTTCGCGACCGATCGCCTGATGTTCGAGGTGCCCGAAGCCGACACGCGCCTGAAGAACAAGGACGAGGTCCTGGTGCTGCGGCCAGAGGTCGTCGGCGAGGGCGCCTCGCCGGTCGCGATTGCCGTTGCGCGCCTGAAGCGTGAGCCCGTGCTCGCCCTGGACGCGGGCGGACGCAGGCTGGTGGTGGTGACGTCGAAGGGCGGTGCGAACGCTGTCTACGAACGGGGTGCAGGCGACTTCCGCCTCTCGGCCGACGGCACACTGGTGGACACCGTTGGCGGGCGGTGGACCGTGACGCCAGAGGCCCTGCTCGGCCCGGCCGGGGTGCGGCTGGCGCGCGTCCCGGCGCATCGTACGTTCTGGTTCGGCTGGGTGGCGCAGCATCCGGACACGGTGTTGATCAAGTAGGAGGGGCGGACCCCTACCGACTGACCCGAGTCGGCGTTCTCATGGCTCAGGTTGACAAGTGCGGGGGGGGGACAGAATCGACCGCTCCCAATCAGAGTTGGACCAGCATGCTACGCGAACAGCGCGTCGATATCAGGTTCAGGTCGTCTCTCGTTTCGCTGCTGTTCGCCATCGTCTTGATGGCGACTCCGTTCCAAAGCTGGGACTGGTACTGCTACGGATACTGTGACGTCTGGATGTGTGGCATCGTCGTGGAGGGGATCTTCACCCAGCAGTGTGACACGATCTGCTCCTACGACCTGTACAACGACTATTGCTGGGTGTACTTGGAGTAGAAGGGAGCGAAGCCATGCTGAAGAACCGGATACTGTTCTTGACTCTGCTGACCCTTCCGATCACCTTGTCGTACGTCATGGCCATGGTGCCGACACAAGGCGTTCCATTGGACGGCCCTGCACATTGGGTCGGTTTTCATGGGTCATTCACCGACTCCGCTCCCCCGGGCGAGCAACCTGTTATCGGCGAATACTTTCAGGCTTCGAACGGGAGCACCCGTCTCGACAGTTCTCGCCAGACTGCGAAGGGGCTGGTGGTCTGGACCACGATAGTAAACACCGTGCTGAACCGACGCTTCATTCTCGACCCAGGGAAATCGAAGTGGGACTCCTACCCGCTTGAGCCTCGAAAGGCGGGATGGGATCGACCGCTCAACTTCTCATCAGCGCTCAGCAGGGGGGATGGCCCGGCATTCCAGGGAATGCGCACGATTCGCATTGAATCGAGTGACATCGAGCAACTCGTGGTGCCTGATCTGAACTTCTTTCCGATCTGGCAGCGCCGAGCCGGTCAGGAGCGAACCTACTCCAACATAGAGGTAGGAGATCCAGAATCCACACGTTTCGAGCCACCACCCGGCGCCGAAGTGGCTGTCCATACGGAACTGCAGCCAAAGAGGAGTCTGCGCCGCTAGGCACAGGGTCCCTCACCCCGTCGAGGAAGCCCTCGCCGGCTTCCTCGACGACCACCGGGGCACGGCGCCCCCGAGGTGCTCGTTTCCAGCCCCGAACGCGGTGAGGGCAGCGACGTTGGTTACGACGGTGCGTCATGGCGTGGCACAGCGGTCGCACGAGATCGGCGTCCGGATGGCCGCGGTCGGCCTGGGTCTCGGCACGATTGGGGCCCTCGGCCTCGGCGGGCTGCTTGCGCGCTACCTGCACGAAGTGAACAGCCGCGACCCGGTGACGCTGGGTCTGGCGGCCTGCCTGCTGGGCGCCATCGCCATCGGCGCCAGCGCGCTGCCCGCGTGCCGTGCCACACGCGTGGACCCGGTGGCGGCCCTACACGCCAAGTGAGCGTGTGAGCGTGGATGGGCGACCGCAGCACACCCACCCACCGGTGGGCGACAGTGCGGCTCAGCGCTTCTGGGCGAGACGGCGTGCGGCACGGATTGGCGACGCCGACGAGCAGCGGCAGGTCGAATCGCACTATCGTGCCCGCCGGGTGAGCCAAATCCGCGTCGCCGGCGTCTAAGCCCACAGCCCGTCCCAACCTGCCATGGCGCTGGTCGGCCTCCTCGTCGCCGTTCTCGTGACCCTCTGCGAGCGGACCACGGTCGCCCAGGAGCCGGTCCGCGCCGCCGCATCCGGGCCGGTCCGCCTCCACGGCCTGGTCGAGCCCGTCCGCAGCCACACCGTGACCGCTCCGCGCATCACCGGCGCCGGTCCCACGGGTGGCGGCGGCCTGGGACCGCTGGTGATCGTGCGGCTGGCCCGCGCGGGCATGCGCGTACGTCCCGGGGACGTGCTGGTGGAGTTCGACCGGACCTCCCAGCTGAAGAACGCGCGCGACCGCGAGGCCGAGTACCGCGACCTGCTGGCGCAGATCGACAAGAAGCGCGGTGAGCAGCTGGCCGCGCGGACGGGCCGGCTGACGGGCCTCGTGGTGGCCGAGAACGCCGTCCGTCGCGCCGAGCTGGATCTCGTGGGGGTCGAGCTGCAGCCCAGCGTCACGGCCGAGAAGAACCAGCAGGTGCTGGCCGAGGCACGGGCGCGACTGGCCCAGCTCCGCACCACGCACACCCTGCACGAACGGGCCGAGGCCGCGGACCTGCGGATGCTCGAGATTCAGCGCGAACGCGCGAAGAACGCCTGGGACCACGCCACAGCCAACGCCACGCGGATGCGGATCGAGTCACCCATCGAGGGACTGGTCGTACTGCGCGCGGTGTGGAAGAGCGGCGCCATGGCCGAGATGCAGGAGGGCGAGGAGGTCCGGCCGGGCCTGCCCATCCTCGATGTCGTGGACCCGACCTCGATGCGCGTGCGCGTCGCCGTCAGCCAGGCCGACGTCGCGCTGCTGACGCCCGGTCTCGCCGTCCGGATCACGCTGGACTCGTACCCGGCCCGCGCGTTCGACGGCCGCCTGCAGCAGCTCTCGCCGATCGCCACGGCCAGCACGATGTCCACCCGGGTGCGGAGCTTTGCCGCCGTCTTCAGCATCGACGGCACGGACGAGCACCTGCTGCCGGACCTGGCGGCGGCCGTGGAGTTCCGGCCGGCCGGATGGGCCCAGGGGGCCAGGCGATGATGCGCGGTACCCTGGCCGCGGCGTGCGGGATCGGTCTCGCGCTCGGGGGGCCGGCGTGCGCGGGGGCCTTCGCCGGGCCGTCGGCGCTGCCCACCGCCGTCGCCAGCCGCTCGACGTTCGTCGACGAGTTGAGCGTCCGCGGCGAGCTGCGTCCGCTCGTGTCGCGCCTCATCACCGCCCCTTCGTCCGGCGCCGACCTGCTCATCGTGGAGCTGGCGGCCAACGGCGCCGAGGTGCGCGCCGGGGAGGTCGTTGTCCGCTTCGACTCGACGCTGCAGCAGCGGACGCTGGAGCAGCGGCGCTCGGAGCTGAAGCAGGCGGAGTCGGAGATGGCCCAGGCGGACGCGGAGGGCCGCCGCCGCGTGCAGGCGGCCGAGGCCGAGCTGGCGCAGCTTCGCTCCGCGCTGGCGCGCGCGCGGCTCGACCTCACGGGCGCCACGCTCGTCTCGCGCGTCGAGGCCGACAAGCTGGCGCTGGCCGTCTCGGACGCCGAGGCGCACGTGCGTCACGCCGAACAGAAGGTGATCGCGGAGCGGCAGGTGGCCGCGGCCGACGTCGCCATCGCGCGCCAGAAACGCGACAAGGCCGGCTACGACGTCGCCGAGACCGAACGGATCATCGCGTCGCTGACCGTCGCCGCGCCGACCGCGGGACAGGTGTCGCTGATGCCCAATTTCCGCGCCGGCGGGCCGATGAGCCGCAGCGCCCCCGAGTTCAAGCGGGGCGACCGCGCGTGGTTCGGCGCGGCGATTGCCGACCTGCCGGACCTGAGCACCGTGCGCATGACCTGCCGCGTGGACGAAGCGGATCGCGCCCGCATCGAGCGCGGTTCCGCGGTGTCGGTGCGCGTGGATGCCATTCCCGATCGCGAGTTCCAGGGCGCCATCAGCGACATCTCCACCGTCGCGCGGCCCGACTTCACCACGTTCCCGCCGGTCAGGAACTTCGACGTCACCGTTTCGCTCGACGACACCGACCCGCGCATCAAGTCGGGCATGAGCGCCTCGGCACGCGTGCGGCTGGACGAGCTGCCGGACGTCATCGTCATCCCGGCCTCCGCGCTGTTCCTGCGCGAGGGCGCCACCGTCGTCTATGTCGTCGGCGACCGTGGTGTCCAGGCACGGCCCGTGACGGTGGCCCGGCGCAGCAAGGACCAGGTGGCGCTGGCCGACGGGCTCGTGCCGGGCGAGCGGTTCGCGCTCGCCGACCCGGCGGCGGAGGCGGCGCGATGAGGGTGCGGGCCGTGGTGGCTGGCGTGGTGCTCGTGGCCGTGGGCGCACTCGGGGCGGCCGCATGGTCGATGGTGGCGCCCGCGACGCGTGAGGTGCCCACCGTGTCCGTGCAGCGCGGCCGCGTGGCGACCGTGGTGCACGCGGTGGGGGAGGTCAGGCCGGCGCGGTCCCTGCCCGTGGCCGTCCCGCCCATGGGCGGCCAGCTCACCATCGTCGAACTGGTCGAGTCCGGAACCGCCGTCGCGGCCGGCGATGTCGTGATGGCCTTCGATGCGGCGGAACAGGAGTTCGCGCTCGAACAGGCCACCTTCGATCTGCGCCTGGCTGAACAGGAGGGCGTGAAGGCTGAGGCCGACGCCGCCGTCCAGGCGGCCGACGACGAGGTGGCCCTGCTCGAGGCGCGGTTCGCCGTGCGCCGGGCCGAACTGGACGCGCGCGCCAACGACCTCGTGGGCGCCATCACGGCGCAGACCAACCTGCTGCTCCTGGAGGAAGCCCGGGCCAAGCTGGCGGCCATCGAGCAGGAGGTGCAGACGCGCCGGAGCGCGCTCAGCGCGTCAGCCGACGTGCTGCGCGAAAAGCGGCGCAAGGCACAGGTGGCGCTGGCCGCCGCCGAGCGCAACATCGAGAGCCTGCGCGTGCGCGCGCCCTTCGACGGTCACGTCTCCGTGCGGCAGAACATGATGGCGCTGGGCGGTGTCATCTTCCAGGGCGCCGTGATGCCGGAGTACCGCCCCGGCGACTCGGCGTTCCCGGGCACCATTGTCGCCGAGCTGGTGGACACCTCCCGCGTCGAGGTGACGGCCAAGCTCTCCGAGCAGGATCGGGCCACCGTGGCCCCCGGGCAGACCGTGGACATCCGTGTCGACGCGTCGCCGGACCTGCGCCTGGCCGGCACGGTGAAGGCCATCAGCAGCGTCGCGTCGCGGCAGATGTTCGAGGCCGCCACGCGACGGTTCGACATCGCCTTCGAGATCCCCGAGTCGGCGCCGGTGCGTCCCGGCGTGAGCGCCGCGCTCGTGATTGCCGGCCCGGTGTTCGAGGACGCGCTGCACGTGCCGCGGGCGGCGGTGTTCGACGTGTCCGGGGCGCCGACGGTGTACGTGCGCTCCGCGGCGGGATTCGAGCCGCGAGCCGTGACGGTGCGCGCCCGCACCGAAACCGTGGCCGTGATCGAGGGCCTCGATCCCACGGCGGTCGTGGCCCTCGTGAACCCGGTGGGTGCGTCCGGCGGAAAGGCCCCGACGGGCCCGGTCGCGCCCGTGACGCAGCGGAGCTCCCGATGAGCCGCAGCCCGGCCCGCCTGGCGGGACGCCTGACGCCGGACGTCCTGCTGCCCGACCTGGGCCGCAGCCTCGACAACCTGCTGCTCCACAAGCTGCGAACGCTGCTGACCATGCTCGGCATGATCTTCGGCGTGGCGGCCGTGCTCTCGATGCTCTCGATCGGGGCCGGCGCGCAGCAGCAGGTGATGGCGTTCATCGAAGGACTGGGCGTGCGCAACCTCATCGTCGAGGCCCGGGAGACCACGGACTTCCAGGCGTTCCAGAAGATCCGGCAGCAGTCACCGGGCCTGACGTTCCAGGACCTGCGGGCGATCGCCGCCTCGGTGCCCGGCGCGGAACTGGCCACCCCGCGCAAGCGATTCACGCCGAACCAGGTGCTGCCGAAGCCGAGCGCCGAGATGCCGGTGGTCTACGGTGTGGAGCCGGCGTTCACGGATCTGGCCGGCCTGCGGATCACCGCGGGCCGGTTCTTCACGGACGAGGAGTCCTCGCGCGCGGCGGCCGTGTGCGTCCTGGGCGAGGCGGCCCGCCAGGGCCTCTTCGGTGGCGGCGATCCCCTGGATCGCTTCCTGAAGATCGGCACGCACTGGTTCCGTGTCGTCGGCGTGGCGGCGCCACAGGCGGTGGCGCGCGGCGAGGTGGGTGGCGTGCCGGCCGAGGACCGCAACAATCTCATCTACGTGCCGACGACGGCGGCCATCCTGCGGCTGGAGGACACCTACTCGCAGTTCCGCGACGAGATCGACGGCGTCTACGTGCGCCTGGCGGCCGACGCCGACGTTCCCGCGGCGGCGTCGATCGTTCGCGGCGTGCTCGAGGCCAGCCACCGCGGAGCGGCCGACTACACGGTCGTCGTCCCGGCGGAGCTGCTGGCCGAGCAGCAGCGCACGCGGCGCATCTTCGACATCGTGATGGTGGCGCTCGCCTCGATCTCGCTGCTCGTGGGCGGCATCGGCATCATGAACATCATGCTGGCGAGCGTGCTGGAGCGGACACCGGAGATCGGCCTGCGCCGTGCGCTCGGCGCGACACGCGTGGACGTCATCCGCCAGTTCGTCCTGGAGACGACCCTGCTGGCGGTGGGGGGCGGCCTGCTCGGCCTGCTCCTGGGCGTGGCGCTGTCGCGCCTCATCGCCAGCTTCGCCGGCTGGTCCACGCTGGTCTCCACGGGATCGCTGCTCCTGGCGTTCCTGGTGTCGGTGGTGGTCGGGCTGGTGTCGGGCATCTACCCCGCGATGAAGGCGGCGAGGCTTGACCCGGTGCAGGCGCTGCACTACGAGTAGCCGTCCGGCTGATGGGGCCTCGGGGGGCTGTAGCACAGACATTACAGACGTGCTACAGTACGGTCCGTGGCCAAGTCCCTGATCCATGCCCGCTTGAGCGGCGACGACCAGGCCCTGCTCGCGGACCTGAAGCGCGCGACCGGCGCCTCGGACTCCGAGCTGATCCGCCGCGGCCTCCGCCTCGTGCAGCGGGAGCTCAGGGGAACGCCGAGCGCGCTGGACCTGGCCCGCCGCAGCGTCGGCAAGCTGCGGGGAGGGCCTCGTGACCTGTCCACCAATCCCGATCACCTCGACGGGTTCGGCCGGTGAACGCGTCCGGCGTCCTGCTCGATACAGGGCCCCTCGTCGCCCTCCTATCGAAGGACGATGCGGCCCATGCACGGGCGGTACGGCTGTTCGCCGCGTGTCGCCCGCCGCTCCGGACGTGCGAGGCCGTGCTGGCTGAAGCCTGCTTTCTGTTGCGGACGGTCCACGCACAGGGGCCGGCGGAAGTGGTCGCGCTGGGACGGAAGGCCGTGTTCGAGGTCGCGTGCCCGCTGTCGCCGGACTGGTCGGCCGTCGAAGGGCTCCTGCGCAAGTACGCGAATCGCCCCATCTCGCTGGCGGATGCCTGCCTGATCCGGTGTGCGGAGCGCCACGACGAACCGCGCATCCTCACGTTCGACGCAGACTTCGACGTCTACCGGTGGGGTCGTCATCGCCGCTTCCAGCGGCTGGACGCGTGACCGCCGTGGTCCGGCACGTCCTCCTGGTCGACAGCCACGCCCTCTCCGACCAGCAGACGGCGGCCATTCGTCGCCTGCTCGACGACGCTTTCGGCGGTGACCTCACCGACGAGGACTGGCAGCACGCGCTCGGCGGCTGGCATGCGCTCATCGAGGAGGCCGGGCAGGTCGTGGCTCACGCCGCGGTGGTCGAACGGCCGTTCCTCGTCGGCGCCCGCGCGGTCCGCGCCGGGTACGTGGAGGCCGTCGCGGTGACGCCGGCGCGCCAGCGGACGGGCCTCGGGTCCTCGGTGATGCGCGCCATCAACGCGCGCATCCGCGAACGCTTCGAGCTGGGCGCGCTGTCGAGTGGGGAGTGGGGCTTCTACGAACGCCTCGGGTGGGAGCGCTGGCGCGGACCGACGTACGTCCGCCGCGCGGACGGGCAGACCATCCGGACGCCTGACGAGGACGAGGGCGTGATGGTGTTGAGGACCGAGCGCTCCGGCGCGCTCGATGTCCGGCAGCCCATCGTGTGCGACGAACGAGTCGGGGACAGCTGGTAGCGACACCCGAGCGTCCGGTCTGCGCTCGTGCCTGACCGCTCTGCTACCATCCGCATCCAGCGATGCTCTCGGATCTGCGCGAGGCGATGCGGTCACTGGGCCGCGACTGGAGCGCGACGGCGCTGGCCGTCGCTCTCCTGGCCCTCACAGGGGGAGCCACCGCGGCGGTGTTCACTGTGGTCCACGCAGTGATCCTCGTCCCCCCGCAGCTGGCGCATCCCGATCGCACGGTCGTCATGTGGCAGCACGACATCCCGCGCGGGACGCCGGTGGTGGAGGTCGCACGCGGCGAGGTGGAGGCCTGGCGCGCGCGGAGCGGCGCGCTCGAGGCCGCTGCCGTGTACACCTCCGTCTCCGAACCAATGGCCATCGTCGGGCCGTCGGGACGGACAGGCGTCGCGTCCACGTGGGTGTCGGCGAGCTTCTTCGATATCACTGGCATCGCGCCCGCGTTCGGGCGCGTGCTCGACGACGCGGACGAAATCGGGACCCGCATGCGCACCGTGGTGGTGAGCCACGGCTTCTGGCACCGCCACTTCGGCGGCGACCCTGGCGTGATCGGGCGCACCGTGCGCCTCCAACGCGGCGACGCCGGACCGGATCTCGTCGAGGTGGCCGGCGTGATGCCGGAGGGGTTCGATTTTCCGCCCGGGACCGAGGCCTGGGTGCCGGCCGCGCCGATTCTGCGCGCGATCGCGAAGCCGGACCCGAACGACCCGGCCGACGTCGCCTGGTACCTCGATCACTTCAAGGTGTTCCACGGGCTCGGACGCTTGCGTGCGGGCGTGTCGATGGAGGCCGCCCGGCGCGACCTCGACGCAATAGTGCGACAGCAGGAGGTGCCGACAGGACAGCCGTCCGGCGTGGTCCTCACGCCCGTGGTCGATTACCTGCTCGGCCCTGTGCAGCCGGTGCTGTGGACGATGCTCGGGGGCGGATTGCTCATGGTCGCGCTCGTGTGCGCCAGCGTGGGCGGGCTCCAGCTGTTCCGCGCGGCGCGCCAGGACCGTGCGCTGGCGGTGCACCTGGCGCTCGGCGCGTCGCGCTGGCGGCTGGTCCGCCGCTCGCTGCTCGAGACGGCCGGGATAATCGCAGCCGGTTCGCTGGGATCCCTCATCGTCGCCTCGTGGCTCACGACGGCACTCGTAGCGGCGGCGCCGGTCGGAATCTCGCGGCTCGACGCAGCGCGGACGACGAGCGCGACGGTGCTGCTGGCAATGCTCGCCGTGGCGGGCGTGGCCGCCGCGATCACCAGTGTTGCACCCGCGATGCTCGTCGGCCGCGTGAGCGTGGCGCCCATCCTCATCGCCGGATCGCGAGCGGCGCTGCACCCGCGCGAACGCCTGCTGCAGCGTCTGGTGGTGGGCAGCCAGATTGCCGTTGCCGTCGTGCTGCTCACTGGCGCGTCCCTCTTCGTGCGGAGCGTGCGTCACCTGGATCGCACGCCGCTCGGATTCGATCCCCACGGGCTCATGTCGGTGGAGTTGCTCCCGTCGGATAGCGCCCCGGAGGCCTGGGACCGCGTCGTCGGCGCGGTGACCGCGCGGGTGGGCGCCCTGCCGCACGTCGATGACGTCGCGGCGATCGCCAGGCGTCCGCTGAGCGGGCCCATCGGGAACGATACGCAGCCGGTGTTGAAGGGGCAGGAAGGCCTCGGTCCGGATGCGGCCTGGCGTCGCAACCCTCGGGTGAACCTTCAGTCGGCGACCCCGGGCTACTTCCGCACCGCGGGCATCCGGTTGCTCGCCGGGCGTGACTTCGTGGAGGCCGATGTTGCGGCGTCACCCAACGTCGTGATCGTCGGCCGATCGGCTGCGGCACGCCTCTGGCCCGGACGCGATCCGCTCGGTGCGCAAATCGTGGTGGCCACCCAACGTCAGCCGGGCACGCTCGAGCCCCTGCGCTGGCAGACCGTCGTCGGCGTCGCGGACGATGTGCGGTATCGGGGCATTCGGGATCCGCGGCTGGACGTCTACCTGCCCGCGCTGCAGTCGACGCTGCGCGTGCGTCACCTGATGGTGCGCGGTGCCGGCACCGCGGCCCGTGTGATCGACGAGGTGCGAGACATCGCGCGTGCGGTTGATCCCGGTGTGCTGATCGGTGAAGCGGTGGCCATGGAACAGGAGCTCGCCCGGGAAACCGCGCCGTGGCGCTTTGCCATGCGCGTGCTCGTGGGGCTCGGGGGCACGGCGGCCGTGGTCGCCGCCACGGGCCTGACGGGCCTGCTCTCGCTGGTCGTGACGCTCAGGCGGCGCGAGCTGGGCATTCGCGCGTCACTCGGAGCCACGCCCGCCCGGCTCCGCGGGCACGTGCTCCACGAGACCATGCGGGTGGGCGTGGCTGCCGCCGCAGTCGGCGGTGCGGTGGCGCTTGCGGGCGGGCGGTTGATCACCGGTCTGCTCGTGGAGGTGGCGCCGCATGACGCCATCTCGATGACCGTCGCCATCGTCGTCACCCTGATGCTGAGCGTCGCAGCCAGCCTGGTGCCCGCCGCCCAGGCCGCGCGCAGCGACCCGTCGACGATCCTGCGGGACTGACAGCCACTGGCGCGGGAGCAGGACCTCCTCGACGCAGACTTCGACGTCTATCGGTGGGGTCGTCATCGCCGCTTCCAGAGGCTGGACGGGTGACCGAGCGCTCCGGCGCGCACCGGGCGATCGCGGTTGTATCATGCCCTCGATGGACACCGCCTCTCCTCGTGTCGCGCGCATGACGCTGCCGGCGACGGCCTACACCGACGCCGCGTGGTTCAGGCGCGAGATGGAGACCGTGTTCGCGGGGATGTGGCTGGCGGCGGGACGCGCCGGGGACCTGGACCACCCGGGCGCGTTCGTGCGCCGAGACGTCGCCGGCGCCAGCGTGCTCGTCGTCCGTGACGCGGACGGCACGATCCAGGCCCACCACAACGTCTGCCGGCACCGCGGCACGCGGATCTGCACCGGGGAGTACGGCACCTTCCACGGCAGCATCCAGTGCCCGTACCACGCCTGGACCTACGGGCTGGACGGCCGCCTGCTGGCCGCGCCGCAGATGGACGAGGTCCAGGGCTTCGCGCGGGAGGACTACCCGCTGCGGCGGGTCGCCTGCGACACCTGGGACGGGCACGTCTTCATCAACCTCTCCGCCGCCCCTTCGCCGCTCGCCGCGCAGCTGGCCGACCTGCCGGCGCGCTTCGCGCCGTGGCGCATGCAGGACCTGAGGCGCGCGCACCGCGTCGAGTACGACGTCGCCGCGAACTGGAAGCTGGTGGTGCAGAACTACAACGAGTGCCTGCACTGCCCGGTGATCCACCCGCTGCTCAACCGCATGCACCATTACCTCGGCGCCGAGAACGTGCCGACGACGGAGAGCTACTGCGGCGGGGCGATGCTCTTCAGGGACGGGGTCGAGACGCTCAGCACCGATGGCCGGCGCCGGCGCGACGTGCTGCCGGGCCTGGGCGCGCGCGAGCGCGCGCTGGTCAACTACTTCGCGATCTACCCGAACCTGCTGCTGACGCTGCACCCCGACTACATGATGACGATCACGATCTGGCCCGAGGACTGCGGCCGGACGAAGCTGGTGGCCGAGTGGCACTTCCACCCGGACGAGCTGGCGAAGCCGGACGTCGTCATCGAGGACGCCGTGGAGTTCTGGGACCGTACGAACCGCGAGGACTGGGCGATCTCGGAGCAGTCGTATCTCGGGATCCGCTCACGCGGCTACGTGCCGGGCCCGTACTCCGACCGCGAGCGGCAGCTCTGGGAGTTCGACCGGTTCGTGCTGTCGCGGACGGGCCTCACAGCCTGACGTGAAGAGTGCGAGGTGAGACTTCTCACTTCTCACTTCTTACTTCTTACTTCTCACTTCTTACTTCTCCCTTCTCACCGGCCCGGGGCCCGCCGTGCGCCGCAGCCGCGCGACGTCGAAGGCGGGCACCGCCGGTGTCACCGACGCGTCGGGCTGCGGCGTGCCGCTCGCGAGCGACAGGGGCACCACGCCGGCCCACACCGGCCAGGTCAGGTCCTCCTCGTCGTCTTTCGGGGGGCCTGTGCGCACCTTGGCCGACGCCTCCTCGATGGGCAGGGCCAGCACCGACGTGGCGGCGATCTCCTGGTCCGTCATCGGGCGCAACTCGTCCGCACGGCCCGGCACGATGTGGTTGGTGAACGCGCGAAGGGCCTCCGCCTTCGCCGCCGGATCGCTCACCAGCGTGGCCGTGCCGAGGACGACCACCGACCGGTAGTTCATCGAGTGGTGGAACGCGGAGCGGGCGAGCACGAGGCCGTCCACGAGCGTCACGGTGACGCACACCGGCACGCCGCCGGCGAGCGAGGTCAGCATGCGGCTGGCCGCCGAGCCGTGCAGGTAGAGCGCGTCCCCGATGCGCGCGTACGCCGTCGGGATGGCGTAGGGCTGCCCGTCCACGACGAACGCCACGTGGCAGA
>Ga0268299_1001675_pt1 | contig 34805 bp, 25 predicted proteins | sample NOBtaG_FD_193484 | JGI IMG/M metagenome (GOLD analysis project Ga0268299, IMG submission 193484) | Activated sludge microbial communities from bioreactor in Nijmegen, Gelderland, Netherland - NOB reactor | ecosystem: Engineered > Bioreactor > Aerobic > Activated sludge | place: Netherlands... | reverse complement strand
CTCCATTTGTTGTTGTCCACACGAAAACACACGAACAGGTCCATGTCCCGCGAGTCATGCCGAACCGCCGAGAGGATGAGTACTTGCCCGTCGAAACTCATGGTCAGATTCACATCGGAGGTTATGGTGTAGTACTCCGCGATCTCGACCGGCGTGGGAAACATCCACACGCTGTCCACCCGGCGGATGAGGGAAAAGCCCTTCGTCATGTCGCCTTTTTCGGAAAATTGGTTGATACAGTAGAAGGCGTTCGGGTCGGGCGTGATACAGACAATGCTGTTGGGCAAGGCGTTGTTCAGCGGTTCGCGCGGGTGTTCGAGGTAGTAGAACTCCGCTGCCGTGTCGCTTTCGGCAATCCACACATCCTGGTTGAACGGCGAGGTGGCCGGGTCGCGTACGGGCTTGCCCGACAGTTCGGAGTAGGCTGTGCGCAAGATGCGCTCGTACTTTTCCTGCGGATATTTCCGGTGCAAGTCCACGCTGTCGAGAAATAAATACCGGTTGAACTCCGGGTAAGCCACCCGCGTAAAATACAAGGTATTGCCGTCGCGGCTGGGCACGGGCGTGATTTCGTCGTAGGCCGAATTGATGAACTCCGGCAGTTTTTCGAGTTGGAACAGGACTTCGTTTTGGGCGCCGGAAACCACCGGAAGGGCGAACAGGATAATTACGGTCAGGTACTTCATGGGTGGGAGGTGATTATTTTTTTTCACCGCAGAGACGCAGAGACGCGGAGAAAAAATCTCTGCGTCTCCACGGTGAAAGTTGTTCGGTAGGGTAACGACAAAGATAGCCCGACAAGCACCGGGCCAAAAAATACGATCAACTAAAACATTAGTTACTTTTGCTACCCGTAAAAGGATTATCCACCCGAACATGGCCGAGCATCCGTCTATTTTCATCAGTTACCGCATAGCGGACAGCCTGACACAGGCCGGGCGACTGCATCAGTCGCTGGAGGCAGCATTCGGGAAGGGCACGGTTTTTTACGACAAGAGCAACCTGCAACCAGGCATGAAATGGCCCAAGGAACTGGAGGAGAAAGTGCTAAACGCGGCGGTGGTATTGGTGCTGTACCGCAATGGAAAAGACTGGCTTGGCGTGGATGATTTCGGCGCCCGCCGAATAGATGATCCCGAAGATTGGGTGCGTCGCGAGGTGGCAACGGCCCTTGCTTATCCGGACAAAATCGTCATTCCTGTTCTCCTCAACGATGCGAAACTACCACCCGAAGAGCGTTTGCCCGACCCGCTAAAAACGCTCGGCTATTGCCAGCACAAACAAATCCGGGAGGCGTGCTGGGACGACGACCTGTTGCCGCTGTTCAAAATTCTGGAGCCGCATGTACAAGCCGAGCCGATAGGGCCAGCGCAAAAAACACCTGAGGGGGGATCGTCCTGGGAAACTTTTTTTGAAAAAAACACCCTAAAAAATATCGCTGGCCCGTGGATGACCGTGAACTGCGACCGAAAAGAACACTACACGGAAGGAGTGTTTTCGGATTTTAAAAAAATCTGGAAGCAGCCAAAAAACCTCGCTTTTTTGCTTTCCGCCTGCCTGCACCAAAAACCTGCCAGCCTTGCCAAACGCTTGGTGTACGAACTGGCCGACAAAGGGGTGTCCATCGCCCACTTTCGTGATGCCAAGGACGGAGCGGCTGTAGTCGTTGCGGAATTAAAAATAGGCCTCGAAGCGGAAAATTCCTGGGCAGAATTCTGGAAAACGGTACAGGAAAAAATGCAGTCCCTGGTGCCGATCCCCGATCCGGTGGCATTGGCCAACAGCGACCTCTGTGCCGGGAAAGACCGCATCGCACTGATTTTCCGGGTGACCGAAAAGCAATGGGATACTCCCAATGTAGAGGAACACATTGCCTTCATTTTGTCCATGTTCGACAACCTCCCGGAAGCAAGCCGCAAATACCTGTTGTTTTTTGCCTTCGAGTTCAAACACGCACACTTGCCCGCCCGCCTCCAAGCGTGCGGAAAATACTTGGACAAACTCGATGCACTCGCAAAAATTCTAAACGAAGGAAGCGCCGGACTTTTTGTCGCCCACCACAAACTTTTTCCACCCGTAGCACCGGTACACATCGAAACTTGGTTTGACGACGTGGCGGTCAGTCCCGACAAAAACAGCAACCGCGCCTTGCTTGATACCTTGCGCAAACAACTCCACCCCGATGATCGTGCCCGTCCCGATTTCGACATGGAAATTATTGAGGAAATGCAAAAAGCCGCCTACAACTACCTCAACCGACCCCAAACGGATCTTTTTTAAAACGAACTACCGACCATGGCTTTGAAACTCACGCACCCACAGGAAAAATTTCCCTTCCCTGATTTTGCCGACGCGGCGCCCAAGGACGATCCCGCTGCGTACAAACCTTCGCGCGAACTTGCCGCTGCCGTCAACGTGGCGCTGGCGCTCGGCCAGCCGCTGCTGCTGACCGGCGAACCGGGTACCGGAAAAACAGGCTTGGCGCACTACCTCGCGCATCAATTCGGCCTTGGCAAACCCATCGTGTTCGACGCACAAACCGTGTCGGTGAAAAAAGACCTGTTTTACCAATACGATGCATTGGGGCATTTTCAGTGGTCGCAGGTCAACCGCGACAAACTCGAAACGCTCAGCCGAAAGGATTTTGAGGAGCGCCTCAACCTTATCCGCTACGAAGGCCTCGGCCTCGCCATCCACCGGGCAGCCGTGGACAAGGTGCGCAGCGTGGTGCTCATTGACGAAATTGACAAAGCCCCCCGCGACCTGCCCAACGATCTGCTCGCTGCCATCGAAAGCCTGCGCTTCGAAGTGCCCGAAATACCGGAGACCGACAAGGTGGCCTATGTCTGCCCACGCGAACTGAAGCCCATCGTGGTCATCACCTCCAACTCGGAAAAAAACCTGCCCGATGCCTTCCTGCGCCGGGTGGTGTATTTCCACATCAAGTTCCCGGAGCGCAACGATCTGCTCGACATCCTCAAGGCCCGAACCAAGGCACTCGACGGCGTGGACCTCGAATCCGTGACCGATTATTTCATCAAAATTCGCGAGGCAAAAAACCTGAACAAGAACCCGGCCACCGCCGAACTGATCGCTTGGGCTACCTTGCTGGGACGGCTAAAATTTCCGACCAAAAAATTGAAAAATATTACTGAACTTAATGACAACCAGCGCGATATGCTGCGTATGGCCAACTCCGTGCTGGCCAAAACCCGCGAAGACCTGAACACCCTGAACGCCGCTCTCGGATTGCACGAGGCATGATCGGACGGATCGAAAATTGGCTTCGCAATTTGTTTTCCACCGGCCCCGGCCCGGCAGGCGCGGAGCGTGCTCCGATATCCGGTACCGATCTGCCGACCGATGCCCCCTTCGACCGCTACCGCCTGCTGGCCGCCTTGCTGCCCGCGCTCGAGGCGAAGGGATTTGTGCTCAGCCCCGACCGGCTGATCCGCTTGCAGCACCTGCTGACCATCCTGCCGCCCGAAGCGCCCGCCGCTGATCTGGGCGATTACCTCTGCCCGGCGTTTGCCTCCAGCGAGCAGCAGCAGGAGCAATTTCACGAGGTATTTGCCGGTATCGCCGTTGTTTTTGCAAAAAAAGAAACCGCCCCGGAAGAAATTGACCTAAAAGAAAAGCCCAAACCGCCGCAGCCTTCCCCGCCACCGGTTCCGGAGCCACCCGTGTCGGAACCATCGGCCCCGGCCCCAACACATACTCTTCCACCACCACCTTCCGAAAATCCGACGGACACCGGCGCACCGGCTGCCAAACCGCCGCTCACCCTCGACCTCGAGCAGTGCATCGAACCGCCGTTCACATGGAACATTGCGCCCGACGAACATATCCCTGTGGCCGCAGAGGCCGGCTTTAGCCGCACGCTTACCCGGCTGCGCAGCCGCGAGCGCACGGATACGCGCAGCATAGACTGGCCCGCCACCACCCGCGCGAGTGTGCGGCAGGCAGGCGTGCCTGCTATCCGGTACAAGCACCACACCCGCCCGATAGAGTACCTGATGCTGGTGGAGCGCTTCGCCGCCGAAGACCACCGCGCCCTGCTTTTCGACCGGCTCTGGCGGACGCTTCGCGAGCAGGAGGTACTCGTGGAGCGTTTTTTCCACGACGGCGACCTGCGCAGTTGCCACAACGAGCAGTTTCCGCAAGGCATCAGCCTGCGCGACCTGCGCCACCGCTACGCTTCGGCCCGTCTGTTGGTGCTCGGCAGCGGGCACCGGTTTTTGTCCACCAAAACGGGCAAACCTGCGGAATGGACCGCCGCCCTGCCCGACTGGCCCTCGCGGGCGCTGCTCACGCCGGTGTCGAAGCAGCAATGGGGCCTGCGCGAGCGGCGTTTGGCTGATCTGTTCACACTGCTGCCCGCTGCCTGGGAATCCGTCCGCTATTTGGCCGAAGGCCCCGAAACCGACCCGCACGCGCGTTTTGCCGATTTGCCTGCCGATGTGCGGGCCGTGGCCGATTGGTCGCCAATCAGCCTCGAAACACCCTTGGCCCGCTCCTTGCGCCGGTATTTTGAGCCGGAACTGTGTACCTGGATAGCGGCCTGCGCCGTATGGCCTGCCCTGCATTTCGATCTCACGCTGCGCCTCGGCCGCCTGCTGAGCACGCCCGAAAACAAACTGCTGACCTACGACAAACTCACCCGTATGGCCCGGCTCGACTGGTTTGCCAACGGCCACATCCCCCGCGCCGCTCGCGCCGAACTGCTGGAGTTCCTGGATGCCCGGCACCCGGAACTGCTGCAACGGGTGAGCGCCTACCTGCTTGATCTGCTGGAACAACATCCGCCCGAAAACCCTCGGAGTGTGGCCTTTGCCGAACACCAGATCAACATCGCCATACTGCGCGTGATGGCTACTGAAACGCCTGATCCTGAACTTGTTCGGCATCTGCGCACGGTGCTAAAGCGCCTGGATCGCCAGGCCGATCTGACGGACTTCGTGCTGCCTGCGTCGGTGGAGACGATGCTGGACAAGTTGGGTTGGGAGGAAAAGGCGCCGCCACCGCCGCCGCCCACACAACCGACGGTACCGGTGGAGGAACAAACTCAGGCATTTGTAGCCGGTCAAGCGTTTGGCCAGTTCAAACTAATCGAAATGGTCGGGCGCGGCGGTATGGCGGACGTGTGGAAAGCCGAATATTTGGAATCGAACCGCCTTGGGGCACTCAAAATTTACCGCCGTACCGATGCCTTGGGCGAGAAACTGGCGATGTACGAATATGAAATGACCAGGAACCTGCGCCACCCCAACATCAATCAGGTACTGAATATTGGTGTGGCGAACAAGGCGCTTTATTTGGTATTCTGGTACAGGGAAACAAGTGCCTACCACCTGATCGGGAAAGCCACGGAAGCCGATCTTTGGAAAATCATCCACGACATCGGCTCGGCGCTGGCGTACATGCACGGCTTGAACCCGCCGGTGCTGCACAACGACCTGAAGCCGGGGCATTTTTTGCTTGATGAGGAAGGGCGGTATGTGCTGAGCGATTTCGGGCTTGCGGAGGAGGTTGGGGAAGGGGCGGAGCGGAATTTTCATGCCGATTCGGATTTGCTGCGATGGCTCCGACAAAAGACGATATTGTTGGAGTATCCGCGCCCTCCGGAGCATAGGAGTTCTTTTTCAGAATCTCCGATGGAAGAAACTGCCCAATACCAGTTTGAGAGTTTCTCTGATGAAAGGGACGCAGCAACAAAAACTTCCTCTGGTAAAACGGATATCTGGATGCTGGGAACATGTCTGTATCAAATCATGACGGGCGAGATGTTGAAGAATGAACAGGTTAGGCAGAGCAGGTCTATGTCCATAGACATACATCTGCTTCCAAGAGGATTTTCGGATAGACTTTGGTATGCGATTGCAGAATGCCTACGATGGAACCCCGAACATCGTCCCTCGGCAAATCAACTGGTACGCGAGGCCCAGTGGAACTTGTATCCTGAATCTAAACCCAAAAAAATCAAAGAACTTGAGGACAAGATTGCAACTATAAAGGAGCAGAAAAACAAGGCAGTAAAAGATAAACAATACGAAGATGCCGCCAACCTGCGTGATCAGGAAAGCAAACTTGTACGCCAGTTGGAGTTTGCAAAACTCGAATGGGAAGAGCAGAACAAGCACACGCCAACTGTTGAAGTGAAGGCCCCGCCAGCGGAAAGCGAATCCACCCAACCCACCCCTGAACCCACCGAAATCCCTCTCCCCGACTTGGTCTTCGTCAAGGGCGGCACCTTCCAAATGGGGGAAAAAGGCGTAGCCGAGCCGGTACACAAGGTCACGCTCTCCGATTTTGAGATCGGCCGCACCGCAGTGACCAATGCGCAGTATTGCGCGTTTTTGAATGAAAAAGGCAACCAAACGGAAGGCGGCGTGGAATGGATAAACCTGCAAGGCAATTTTTCAGAAGAAAAATGTCGTATTCAAAGTGCCGATGGCAGCAGGTTCACCGTAGAAACAGGCTATGAAAACCACCCGGTCATTTATATTTCTTGGTTCGGCGCAGAAGCATATTGCAGGTGGTTGTCAGAAAAGAGCGATAAAAACTACCGACTCCCAACAGAGGCCGAGTGGGAATATGCTGCCAGCGGCGGCAGCCAGAGCAATAAATACGAATATGCCGGCAGCGACGAACCGGACGAGGTGGCTTGGTACAGTTCCAATTCCAGCGCTAAAGCCCACCCCGTTGCGGAAAAAAAAGCCAACGAACTCGGTGTGCACGACATGAGCGGCAACGTGTGGGAATGGTGCCAAGACTGGTACGGAGACTATTCTCCCGACAGTCAAACTAACCCGACCGGACCGACGCTCGACTCATACCGTGTGTACCGTGGCGGCTCGTGGTTCGGCGATGCACAGCGTTGCCGCGTTTCGTACCGAGATTACTACACGCCGAACGCAAGGGCTAGCCGCCTCGGCTTCCGCGTCGCTTCCTCCGTACAGTCGGAAGACATGCCGGCCGGCCATCAAGTGCGCACCCGTCCGGTTATGAAATAGGTACGGGCGTGTGGATAGGCACAGTAACACACCCGTACTACTCCCCTAACTCTTCAAGTACAGCCTCTAAAAATAGTTTGGAAAGTCGAAAGTCAGTAGCCTGAATTTGCTTGAAGATTGGACGCGCAGCAGGAATGATACCCTGCCTTTTGGCTCTTGCGATAACGCCAAGGGTGCCCGTGATTGTCAGGCCCAGGGAGGTTGCTATTTTTCGTGCCCGCAGATCATCCACAATGAGTATGCTACCTTGTGTTTCCACAGCAAGCGCGATGGATTCCGCCTCACCTGCATCCACACTTTCTTCCAACAACTTTTGCAAGGAGATATTTTTTGGAGCAACAACCTCAAACCAACCCGGCAATTCTTTACCGTACTCCTCTACAACGACGGGAGTGATTACTATTTGACCAAATAAGGCCTGTAGCAAATGCAGTTGGCCGATGTTGTCCAACACGATCAGGCACGAAGTATCCGAAATGACTACGCGTTCCATGCATTTTTCAGATCGCTACGAAAATCCTCGATTGACTCGCTGAAAAGCGTGAAACCATACTTTCCCATGATTTCGATGAAGGCGCGTTTGCTCAAGCCGGCAACTTCGGCCGCCTGACCGAGCGACAATTTGCCTCTTTCATACAACTCACCCGCAAGAATGACGCGCGCATCAAACTCGGAAACTGCGGAAAAGTATGGCAAACGAACAGATATGGTTTGCATGCGTCTTGCTTTTGGCTACAAAGTTAACACCATAATCGTGAAAAGTGCGTGTGGGGTTTCAATCAGGCTTCCCTCTCAATTCAACCGCTCAAAAATCCCCGCGATACCCTGCCCGCCGCCGACGCAGGCGGTGACGATGCCGTACTTCTGGTTGCGGCGGCGCATTTCGTTGAGCAATTGTACCGTGAGTTTGGATCCCGTGCAGCCCAGCGGGTGGCCCAGGGCGATGGCCCCGCCGTTCACGTTCACGATGTCGGGATTGAGGCCGGCCTCCTGAATGACGGCCAGCGCCTGGGCGGCAAAGGCTTCGTTCAGTTCGATCTGCTCGATCTGGCCGAGGTTCATGCCCGCCTGTTTGAGCGCCTTCGGAATGGCCTGCACGGGACCGATGCCCATGTGCAGCGGATCTACGCCCGCCACCGCGCAGGCAGCCAGGCGGGCTATGGGTTGCAAACCCAGATTTTTCATCATCTCTTCGGACATGACCAGCACGAACGACGCGCCGTCGGAGGTTTGCGAAGCGTTGCCGGCCGTCACGCTGCCGCCGTTGGCGAAAGCGGGGCGCAGTTTGGCAAGGCCCTCCAGCGTGGTGTCGCGGCGCACACCCTCATCGGTGTCCACCACGAACTCGCGGGACTTGCGCTTGTCGTTTTCTACCCACACTTCCGGCACTTTGACCGGCACGATTTCGTCGCGGAACTTGCCGGCATCAATAGCCGCTCCCGCTTTGGCATGCGAGCCGACGGAAAACGCGTCAGCCGCCTCCCGGCTGATGCCGTATGTTTTGGCTACGGCTTCGGCGGTGAGGCCCATGCCCACGAGGTAGTCGGGCGTATTGGCGGCAATATTGTAGTTGGGTGCCAGTTTGTAGCCGGTCATGGGGATCAGGCTCATGCTTTCGGCGCCGCCGGCGATGTAGCAGTGGCCCATGCCCGCGCGGATTTTGGCCGTAGCGATGCTGATGGTTTCGAGACCCGAGGCGCAGTAGCGGTTGACGGTCATGCCCGGCACGTCCTTGCCGAGCGCCCGCACGGCGATGAGCCGCCCGATTTGCAGGCCCTGCTCGCCCTCTGGGTTGGCGCAGCCGACGAGCACGTCGTCCACCATGCCGGGTTCGAGGCCGGGCGTGTTTTTCAGGATATGCTGGATGACCTCGATGGCGAGGTCGTCGGGGCGGGTGCTTTTGAAACCGCCTTTGCCGGCCTTGCCGACGGCGGTGCGGTATCCGGTGATGATATAGGCGTCTTGCATGTTGTAAAAAGTGTGGCTGGTAGTTAGACGAGTAGGTTTTTTCACCAAACCTCCAATTCTATAAAATCAACATTTTTGAAATGCCGGTCTTGGGTTACCAATTTCAGGCCATGAGATAAAGCAGTAGCAGCAATCCAAAGGTCATTCTCGGGAATCGGGGCACCTTTCTCTTTCAGATGTTTTCGGATTTCGGCATAAGCCTCTGCAACAGCCATATTCTGATTCAGTACCGTACAGCGCCGTATGAATTCTTCTACTTTTTCAAGGTTTTCTGTCGGTTTACCTGAAATTTTTGCCCCGAAGATGAGTTATCCGCAAACGGCGATGGGTAAATATATCATTTCGAGTTGTTCGACTCGGTGGACGATGTCCTCTTTCTTGCGGAGATAGTCCACTACGATATTAGTATCAAGTGCTACCATTCCCCTTCGATTGTTTGAAATTCCCGATTGATGATGGCTGCTAGTTCTTCGCCATCTTCAGGTGAAATGCTACCTGCGAGGTCAGCCAAAAAGTGTTTTTTAACTTTTTTTCGGGCTGTCCTTTGCTTCCCCTTTTTCAAAAACTGCACAAACTCAAAAACCTGGGCCACCACTTCCGGGCTGGAATTCTCCAATTCGAGGACTAATTGTTGCTTGATAGTCATGGCTCTAAAATTTTTACAAAAGTACAGTATTCCGCAGTCCACCGCTATTCTGCGGAACGGAGTTCCGCAGCACATTCAATTCCGCAGCGGCTTCCCGTTTTCCAGCATAAACTGAATGCGTTCCAGCGTTTTTTGTTCGCCGCACAGGCTCATGAATGCCTCGCGCTCCAGGTCAATCAGGTACTGCTCCGACACCTGCTGCGGGCTGGTGAGGTCGCCGCCGCAGAGTACCCAGGCTACTTTTTTGGCGATCTTGATGTCGTGTTCGCTGGCGTAGTTACCGAGTTGGAGCGAGTGTGCCGCGATGTACAAGGCGCCGAGACCCGTACGGCCCAACACGAGGATATCCTTGCGCGGGATGGGCTGCACGTAGTCGGCGGCCAGTTCCAGCACCTTGGCCTTGGCTTCGGCGATGTTGCGGGCGGTGTTGTGCACCACCGTGTCTTTTTTCGGGAGCAGATAACCGTGGTTGTACGCCTCGTAGGCCGAGGTGGCCACCTGCGCTGTGGCGATGGTTTTGAATGTCTCAATCAGCGTCGGGATTTGCACATCGCCCTCCCGGCTGTACGCATCGGAGGCGCGCACGGCAAATTCCTTGGTGCCGCCGCCGCCGGGAATGATGCCCACGCCCACTTCCACCAGGCCGATATAACTTTCGGCAGCAGCCATAACGGCATCGCAGTGCATGGCAAACTCGCAGCCGCCGCCGAACACATAGCCTTGGGTGGCCATTACCACCGGAACCGAGGAGTAGCGCAGGCGCATGGAGGTTTGCTGGAACACGCTGACGGCCATGTTCAGTTCGTCCCACTCTTGTTGGTAGGCCATCATGGCAACCATCATTAGGTTGGCGCCCACGGTGAAATTCTGGGCGTTGTTGCCGATGACCAGGCCCCGCCAGCCTTCCTCCTCGGCAATGCGCACGCTTTCGTTCAGGCCGCGCAGAATACCCTCGCCGATGGTGTTCATTTTGGAGTGGAATTCGAAACAGAGCACCCCGTCGCCGATGTCGTGCAGGGTGGCTTCGGCGTTTTGGAATACTGGTTTTTTATCGCGGTAGGCATCCAGTATGATGAACGCCTCGCCGCCTGGCAGGGGTTCGTAAGCCTTGGAGGCCGGGTTGTAGCACAAGCGCTTGCCGTTTTCGGACCTGTAAAAACTCGTGTGCCCGGCGGCCAGCATTTCCGACACCCAAGGTGCTATTTTTTCACCTTTTGCATCGGCGGCTTGTACGGCATCGGCTACCCCCACCAGGTCCCAATATTCGAACGGGCCTTTTTCCCAAGCAAAGCCAGCGCGCAGGGCATCGTCTACGGCGTAGAGCGTATCGCTGATTTCCGGTACGCGGTTGGAGGCGTAGGCGAACAGGCCGAGGAAAGAGCGTTGCAGCAGTTCGGCGCCCTTGTCCGTGCCTTTGAAGATGGCCTTCATGCGGCGCGGCAGTTCGTCTATCTGTTTGAGCGTGTCGAGGATGGGCAGTTTGGTCTTTTGCGAAGGGGCGTACTCCAGCGTGTCGAGATTCAGGGCGAGCACCACCGGGCGGCCTTTTTCGTCTTTCTGCTCGGTTTTTTGGTAAAAACCCTTGCCCGATTTGTTGCCGAAAAACTTGTTCTCAATCAGGAACTGCAAAAATTTGGGCACCTCGAAGGCGCCGATCTGCTCGTCGTGCGGGCAGTTTTGGCGCATGCCGTTGATGACGTGTACAGCGGTGTCCATACCAACCAGATCGCCGAGGCGGAAGGTGCCGGTTTTGGGGCGACCGATGGCCGGGCCGGTGAGCGTGTCCACCGTGGCAATGTCGAGGCCGATCTCGTGCGTCAGTTGGAATATCTTGGCCATGGCGTACACCCCGACGCGGTTGGCGATGAACGCGGGCGTATCCTTGCACAGCACGGTTTGTTTGCCGAGAAACACATCGCCGTAGTGCATGAAAAACGCCGTGACGGCCGGGTCGGTGTCAGGCGTGGGGATGATCTCCAGCAGCCGCATGTACCGGACGGGGTTGAAGAAGTGCGTGCCGAGGAAGTGTTTTTTGAACTCGTCGCCGCGGCCTTCGGCCATTAGGTGGATCGGAATGCCAGAGGTGTTGGACGTGACGAGGCTGCCGGGTGCGCGGTATTTTTCGACTTTTTCAAAAATCTGTTTTTTGATGTCGAGGCGTTCCACCACCACCTCGATGATCCAGTCGCAGTCCTTGATTTTTGGGAAATCGTCCTCGAAGTTGCCGATGGTAATACGCGACGCAAACTTTTGGTCGTAGAAAGGCGCCGGCTTGGCCTTGAGGGCGGTTTGCAGGGAGTTTTGGCCGATACGGTTGCGGGCAGCCGGCTTTTGGGCTTCGTCCTCTTTCAGGTCGGACGGCAGGATGTCGAGCATCAGGACTTCGAGGCCGCAGCCCGCGAGGTGTGCGGCAATGCCCGTGCCCATGAGGCCGGAGCCGAGAACGGCCACTTTTCGGATATGTTTAGTGAGCATGGTGCTTGGATTGATTCGATTATTTCGATTGACCCGATTGATTCGATTGGGGTTTCAGGGACAAATGTTGTAGGAATTTGTCGTGTTCAGAAACAACAGCAATGGGCGAAAGTTCGCCGTGCGAAGGTAATGCAAGCTCCGGTGCCGAACCAAACGGGAGGGATAGGCTATACGATATTTTTTCGGGAGAGCCAGCCTCTGAGGACATTATCTTCGAAAAATCATACCCTCTTGTGACGTCCGTCATTCCTGTCCAAACAGTCTCCGGCGCACCTTTGCCCCTGTTGAACATCTAAAACTCTTTTTTTGGTTATGAAATTCGAGTACAACTTGTCTGTTTCAGAAATCGTCATCTCGTATTTGTTGATGATGGCTGTGATTGTCATCGGTATTTTTTCCGGCCAGTCATGGCTTGCAATTCTAGGCCTTCCGTTCTTCCTTCGCGGGTTGATGGGCTGGTGTCCGCTGAAATCGTTTTTGCAACAGGGCAAGACAAGCGGGTAGTGCATTTGGCTTGAACGTTTTTTTAAGCGGCGTTTCGACTCGATGGAGGCGAAGTGCCGCTTTTTATAGGCGGAACACTTCAGCAATAAATGTCGTCTGCGGGCGCTTTATGCAATACTGGATCACAACCGACGCGACTCGTCTGCGTTACTTTTGCCTAAAAATTCGATTCGGGATGAAACACCACATTGCCATTGTACTGATCCTCTCAACTTTCGGTTGCGGCCCTGCCGAGCCGATTGATCTCCCGATACCCACCCAAATTTGTATCACAACTAAGCATCATGGTTTGCCGGTCTCGGATTGTACAATTTATGTGAAATACCATGCCGACAGTTTTCCCGGGTACGACCAGCCCCTAGGGTATTTTGATGTGGTGTTCAAGACCGATAAAAACGCACGGGGCTGTATCCAACCCGTACCGGAAGGGCGGCATTGGTTGGTGGCTATCGGCTACGACAGTTTGTACTACCCGCACGATGTGATGGGGAACTTGCCGGTCACGATTTCGCTTGACGGGGTAGCCAAGTTTGACTCGGTCATTTACGTGACAGAGAAGCACTGATTACGTACTTCCCCCGTCCTTTATTCCTGTGAGAACGTGTATGAAACGACAACAGTTGGAATGGGGTAAAGAACGACTTCCGGCTTTTGTGTCAGGTTGTAATAGGCATTACACATCAAATCAAAGCCTATCCCCCAACGGTTTCCGATTTTCCGTGTCCAGGAAGTAGATAAGGCAAAGCCGATATAGTTGTTCACCTCCGTTGTCCCTTCTGCCGCTATTTTGCGGGATTCCGCTTCAACTTCGGGAGTCACGCCAACAAGGCAGTAGGGGTCGTATTCATACGGCAAGGTGATTTCCCATTGCTTTGCAAAAGAAATACCGCCATCAAGCGACCAATTCGTTTTGGCGCTTTTGTTGATTTTGAAACGCCTGACCAAGTCAATGTTGGCCACGATCAATCGTTTAAAAGGGGCATCGCCACCAACAGAATTGGTCGTAAAATTGGCTTTAACCCCCCAAGCCTGACCCAAGCCAGCCGGCAAGTAGTAAGAGACCGAACCCCCTGAAATATCCTGCTCATTGATTGTAGGGAATACCCGAAAACCAAGCACAAGTTGGCTGCCATTTTGAGAAAAGAGTGGCAAAACACAAATTGACAGAAGTGCGAGAGTACAGAAAGCGTAGCGCATAATCAAACCTGTTTGCTTACGAGATACAGCGAAGGTAAAAATAGTTTCCTGAAATTTTTTCGTTCGGATTGTCCGCAAATCCGCCGTTTCTTTGCTCCCGGATTTTTGCCGACCCGGCTAATGCGACCATGCAACACCTAACACCTTACCTTTTTTGAAAAACACCGTCCTCCACGCGACAAGCGCTTGGGGGATTTTTTTTGCCTGACCAGATTCTTCAACGCCCACGCACAACCCGGCTCAACTGACAATGGCGCTCAAGTACAAACGCATCCTGCTAAAACTTTCCGGCGAAAGCCTCATGGGCAAGCAACGCTACGGCATCGGGGCCGACATGCTCCAGCACTATGCCTACCAGATCAAGGAACTGCACGACCTCGGGGTGGAAGTAGCCGTCGTTATCGGCGGCGGCAACATTTTTCGGGGTATCCAGTCCAACGGCGCCGGTATTGAAACAGTGACAGGCGACTACATGGGTATGCTGGCCACCGTCATCAACGGCCTGGCCCTGCAAAGTGCCCTTGAAAGTGTCGGGGTGTACACGCGCCTGATGACGGCCCTGCGCATGGAGAGCATTGCCGAACCGTACATTCGCCGCCGGGCCATCCGCCACCTGGAAAAAGGCCGCGTGGTGATCTGCGCTGCCGGAACGGGCAACCCGTACTTTACCACCGACAGCGCCGCCGCCCTGCGTGCCAACGAAATCAGTGCCGATGTGATCCTCAAGGGCACTCGCGTGGACGGCATCTACACCGCCGACCCGGAAAAAGACCCCTCGGCCATCAAGTTCGACAAACTGACGTTTGCCAAGTGTATCGCCCTCGGCCTCGAGGTGATGGACATGACCGCCTTCACACTCTGCCAACAAAACAACATGCCCATCATCGTTTTCGACATCAACGCGCCCGACAACCTGCGCCGCATCATCACCGGCGAACCGGTCGGCACCCTTGTTGAAGGTTGAGCGGACTAAACAGGTTTAACGGGTTTAACGGGTTTAACGGGTTTAACGGGTTTAACGGGTTGACGAATTTTATTACTTTACACAAAAGCATATTAAAACCTGTTGGTGTCTGGTTCAAAAACCCGCTCAACCCGTTAAACCCGCTCAACCCGTTAAACCTGTTTAGTCCGCTCAACCCGTTAAACCTGTTTAGTCCGTGCAACGCGAATTCCTGCTCAACATCCTGTTCCTGGTTGCGATTAACCTGTTGATCAAGCCGTTCTTCATCTTCGGCATTGACCTGGAGGTGCAGAACCGGCTGCCGGAGGGCGATTACGGGTTGTACTTTACCCTGCTGAATTTCACGTACCTGTTCCAAATACTGAACGATTTCGGGATACAGAATTTCAACAACCGGCATGTCAGCCAGCACCCGGTATTGCTGCCCAAGTATTTTCCCAACCTGCTGTTCATCAAATTTTTACTCAGCGTGCTGTATGTCTGCGTCGCCTTGTTGGCGGCATGGGGGCTGGCGGGATATGGTTGGCGGGAATTGCCCCTGCTGGGCATCCTGTTGTTCAATCAGGTGTTGGCGCAGGGCATCCTGTTTTTGCGGTCCAACATTTCCGGGTTGGGGCACTACCGGTTGGACAGCGTACTCTCCTCGCTGGATAAGCTGCTCATGTTGTTCAGTTGCGGTGTGCTGTTGTGGGGCATGCCAGCCGGTTATTTGTCGGCAGAGACTTTTGCGCTTGCGCAAACCCTGGCCCTTGGCCTGACGGCATTTGTGGTGGCTTTGGTGTTGCGCAGCAAGGCAAGCATCCGCATCCGCCCCTCCTGGCTGCGCAACTGGCGCAACGGGCGACCCGCTGTGATTGCGCTTTTTCGCAAAAGTTATCCGTATGCGCTCGTGATCCTGCTGATGACGGCCTACACCCGCCTCGACGCGGTTTTGCTCGAACGCCTGTTGCCTGACGGCAGGCAACACGCCGACGTGTTCGCAGGGGCATACCGGTTGCTCGATGCGGCCAACATGCTGGGTTACCTGTTTGCCACGCTCCTGTTGCCCATGTTTGCCCGGATGCTGCGTCGTGGCACGGATGTGCGCCCGCTGGTGTCGGTAGGGTTCCGGCTGATCTGGGTTGGAAGTGTGGCGTTGGCAGCCGTTGTTTTTTTTGCGCGCACCGAACTGATCCAACTGATGATGCCCGAGCGTGCCTCGGCCTATCGCGCCGATACCCTGGGAATACTTTTTTGGGCGTTTGTGCCGGTATGCACGATCTACATTTTTAGTACCCTGCTCACTGCCGACGAACGCCTCGGGGCGATGAACCGGATATTTGTAGCCGGAATTGTGCTCGATATAGTCCTGAACGTGCTGCTGATTCCGCGCTACCACGCGATCGGTGCGGCGGCTGCCACGCTCGGCACGCAGACGTTCGTAGCCTTCGGCATGATGGCTTTGTGTCTGCGATATTTCCGGCTTCTGCCTTCAGCCAAAGGACTTTTGCGTACCCTTGCGTTTGCTACGACTGTCCTGACGGCTTGCGCTGCGATTTTCAGCGCAAACCAGATCGTCTGGCCGGCCAAAGCAGGGTTGGTTCTGGTCGTGGCCTTTGCGGCGGCGCTGTTGTTCCGGCAGGTGGATTTCCGGCAATTGCGGGCGCTGGGCTCATCCGGGAATTGAATTTTTTAACTCAAAACTCAAAACTCAAAACTCAAAACTCAAAACTGCTGTATGCGTCACCTGTTTCTTTTCATCCTCGCCGGCCTGCTGGCCACCGCCTGTTTCGACTACACCCGATTTCTTTCCGAAGAGCGCAGTATGCTGGCCCGAGTGTCGAAATCCAAGATCAAACCCGAACAAAAACTAGACTCCCTTTTAGCCTCCAGCATTCGCGTCATGGAAACGGCGCTCAAGCCCATCAACCCGGTCAAGGGCGGAAAACTCGTGGCCAAATACTACGACGAAAATGAAGCGGCAATGGAAGCTATCGCTGGTCAAATCCAGACGGAGTTCAACCGGATGAGCCTGCTGGATCAGGGCGTGTTTACGGCTAACCTCGCTCGAAAGCCGTATGCCAAGCAGTTCGCCGACCTGTATCCCAAGTTCAAAAAAAAGTACAACCAGGTGAAAGCCGCCGCCAAGTTCATACTCTTTTTTGCCAAGGCTTTCGGCAAACTGGGTGCCCTGGTGTCTATTTTGGGATGATTTCAGGGGAAATGACCTACCCGAAAACTTGCATTTCCCGCTTTTTTATGAAAAACTTTGCGCCCTGCTATTGAACAGGAGCCTGCTGCATTCGCGGCGGGCTTTGTTGTCTAAATACGTTAATCATGGAAAATTCTGTAAAAGAACCCGCTGCCACCGACACCGCCACGAACGGAAACGGTATCCATGCCCCCGGCAAAATGAAAAAGTGGAAAAACATGCGCGGCGAAAACGCCTGGACGATGTTCAAGGTGATGGCCGAGTTTGTGGAGGGTTTCGAGGTGCTCAACCGCGTCGGCCCCTGTATTTCGATTTTTGGTTCGGCGCGCACCAAACCGGGCACGTTTTACTACGAGTTGGCCACCAAAGTGGCCTCCCGCCTTTCGGAAGAAGGCTACGGGATCATCACCGGCGGCGGCCCCGGCGTGATGGAGGCCGGCAACAAAGGCGCCTGGATGAAAAGCGGCACCTCGGTGGGCCTGAACATTGACCTGCCTTTCGAGCAAAGCCACAACCCGTTCATCGCGCCGGCACTGAACATCAAGCACCGCTATTTTTTCGTGCGCAAGGTCATGTTCGTCAAATACGCGCAGGGCTTCGTGGTCATGCCCGGCGGCTTCGGCACGCTCGATGAATTGTTCGAAGTGCTCACGCTCGTACAAACCAAGACGATCACGCCCGTGCCTGTTGTGCTCATGGGCACCGAGTTTTGGTCGGGGCTGAAAGACTGGGTCGTGGAGGTTATGCTCAATCGGCACCACAACATCAGCGCTGGCGACATGAATCTGTTCCACATCACCGACGACCCGGAAGACGTGGTGCGGATCATCAACGAGTTTTATGCGCGCGATGCGGAGCAGTTGTCGCCGAATTTTGACCTGTAGTGCTGGAACCCACAAGATTTTTTCACCGCAGAGGCGCAGAGACGCAGAGTTTTTTTGATCACTGATTATGCAAAAACTCCGCGTCTCTGCGCCTCTGCGGTGAAAAAATCCTACAAGCGCACCACCTTCCCGGTAGCACGCCTCCCGCTTTCGCCGCTCAGGCACCAGACATACGTTCCCGGCACCGGCAAAGCCCTTTCCGACACGTCAATTTGCTGAACGCCTCCCGACACATGGAACCTTTCGGCAAACACACATTTGCCGCCTGCGTCGAAAATTTCCAGCAGCAGCGTTGCCGGTTCCGGCAGGTGCATACTGAACCGGAGCGCACCGCTGGTCGGGTTGGGATGGACTGTAGCGCTGAGATATTCGGGAGCGGAAGTGCCGGTCGTCTCGGTTGGATAGATCGCTTCCAGGTTGCCGTTTTTGATGGCCAAAAAATTGACCTCTTGGTAGTTGCCGCTGTAATTGGCCAAGGTGATTTCGAAAGGCAGCGGGGCGCCCAGCGGGTTGGCCGGCAGTACAGTCGCAGCATCCAGCAGCGTCCAGTATCGGCAGATCGTGGTGTCGGGAAGATCAAGGATCACTCTGCGCCAGGCAACGATGTCCCGGTTGTCGGCCTTGCCGTCGCAGTTGGCATCGGCGGCTATGAGCAGCGCGGGATGGTTCAGCGGCTCAACGCCGGTATGGTGCTTGCTGAGCAAAACCAGGTCGTTCGTATTTACGGCGTACTTGATCTCGTCATTTTTTGTGGCTGAAAAAACCAGCGTGCTGCCTTTCGGCAAATTGTCGAAGACGCAGGCTCCGACGCATGTTTTTTCGATGGTGTACGAACTTCCGTCAACCGGTTTCACCTCCACGCGGGCATGGAAATTGGCTAATGGCGTTCCGGAGGGATCGGAACAATACTCCGTGGCGCGTACGGTGACAGACCCGACTTGTGCCGCCAAATCGAACGGAAGGGTGACAAACAGCAGAAATGTGAAACGAAACATGGGCGAAAGGTAGCCGTTGGTTCAAACCCATGCAACGCAGAATTGCCTAATCCTGAAAAAATCAAACCCTGTGCTTTTTCCACCCGAACCGTATCTTCGCCCCGCGTTGGTGACACGGCTTTCCCGTGTTTGACAAACGGGCAAAACGGCATCGCGCTACCACCACTCATTGCAATACATTGCCTAACCAATCTAAAACAGCACCCATGCAAGAAGTTGGACTTCGCAACCCAGCCGCTTCGCTCGAATCCGTCGGGCTGAAGGGCTACAAAACCGCGCACTGGAATTTCTCCCCGGAAGAACTGATCGAACACACTATTGCCAAAGGGATGGGCAAACTGGCCGACAGCGGCGCGCTGGTCATCAACACCGGCGAATTCACCGGCCGCTCTCCGGAAGACCGCTTCATCGTGATGGACAGCATTACCAAAAACAAAGTCCACTGGGGCAAGGTCAACAAAGCGTTCGATGCCAAAAAGTTTGACCAACTCTGGCGAAAAGCCTGCTCCTACCTGCGCAAAAAAGACCTGTACGTACGCGATGTCATGGCCAACGCCAGCGCCGACCCGCTGTACCACCTCAAAATCCGCGTCATTACCGAGTACCCCTGGAGCAACCAGTTTGCCTACAACATGTTCCGCCGCCCCGGCAAGGAAGACCTGCTCACCTTCGACGCGAACTGGACCGTCCTTTGCGCCCCCGGCTTCAAGGCCGACCCTGCGGTGGACGGCACGCGCCAGCACAACTTTGCCATCATCAACGTGAAGAAAAAACGCCTGCTCATCGGCGGCACCGGCTACACCGGTGAAATCAAAAAAGGCATCTTCTCGGTCATCAATTTCGTGTTGCCCACCAAAACCAACGCCCTGCCCATGCACTGCTCGGCCAACGTGGGCGAAAACGGCGACATCGCCCTGTTTTTCGGCCTCTCCGGAACCGGCAAAACCACGCTCAGCGCCGACCCGCACCGCCCGCTCATCGGCGACGACGAGCACGCCTGGAGCGACACCGAGGTGTTCAACTTCGAAGGCGGCTGCTACGCCAAAACGATTGACCTGACCGAAGAAAAAGAACCGGACATCTTCAACGCCATCCGCCACGGCGCCATTCTGGAAAATATCGCCTTCCTCGAAGGCACCCGCGAGGTGAACTACGCCGACCGCAGCATCACGGAAAATACACGCGTATCGTACCCGATCCATTTTATCAAAAACGCTGTGCCCACCAGCAACGCCCAGGGCAACCCGAAGAATATTTTCTTCCTCACCTGCGACGCGTTCGGCGTGCTGCCGCCAATCAGCAGACTCACGCCCGAACAGGCCATGTACCATTTCGTGAGCGGCTACACCGCCAAAGTGGCCGGCACGGAAGTCGGCGTGAAAGACCCGAAGACGACCTTCTCGGCCTGTTTCGGCGCACCGTTCCTGCCGCTGCACCCCACGAAGTACGCCGACCTGCTGGGCAAAAAACTGCGCAAGAGCAAAGCCAATGTGTGGCTCATTAATACCGGCTGGAGCGGTGGTTCGTACGGTGTCGGCAGCCGCATCAAACTGAGCTACACCCGCGCCATGATCACCGCCGCCTTGCGCGGCGATCTTGACCATGTGGAGTTCGTCACGCACGACGTGTTCGGGTTATCCATGCCGAAATCCTGCCCGAATGTGCCGTCCGAAATACTCAGCCCGCGCAACACCTGGGCCGACAAAGCCGCCTACGACGCAAAAGCCAACCAACTGGCGAAGGAGTTCATTTCGAACTTCGAAAAATTTGCCGACGAAGCCAAGCCGGAGATTCTGGCGGCTGCGCCGAAGGCGAAGTAAGGGCAGGGCTTTTAGCCGTTGGCTATTGGCTGTTGGCCCCGACCGCGCCAAGAAAAGCCAATGGCCAACGGCAAATAGCCAACAGCCGGCATCAGTACAACAGCCCGACCAACCAGATCGGCACCTTGCGGCCAACGGCAAAATCCAGGTTGTCGGCGAGCAGCCAGGCATCCGGCAAGCCGGTGATCTGTTCGGCACCCTTGTTTTTGCCGCCCACTTCAAGCACAGTTCCGTTTGTCAACTGGAAATCTGCTTTTTCGTGCGAAAAAACTGCGCTTTGCTGCCGGAGTTGGCTGAAGACAAAAGTCTCCCGTACAGTACCCTCGTGTATTTCCCGATCGGTACCGAGGGTAAACAACAAGTTGGGATTGTCCAAAAAGACTTTTTCCGGTTTTTGAAGCAGGCTTATGCCTTTGTCGCTGTTTTGCAGCAAAGCCAACAGACGTGTTGCCTCCAAATAATGCAGGTATTGCAACAAAGTAGTTCGCGCAATGCCGCTACGTTCGCTTAATCGTTGAATATTGGGCTTGAAGGGAGGCGTGGACGCCAGAATGGTCAACAACTGATAAATCTTGCGGTATTGGCCGATGTCTATGTTTTTGTAAAACACCAGATCGTTTTCGACCACCGCCCGTATCATGTTGGATACGCGCTCTTGATAAATATCACCCTCACCTTCCACGAAAAAAGGATAATACCCCTGCTTCAGGTACTCCCGAAATACCGGGTAAGGTTTTATTTCGGTTGGGAACGAGGTTACGATGTCGTTGGCATTTTTCAATACCTCATCCAGCGCGCAAACCGGTATCCGAACACCGTATTTCAAACCCAGAAATTGTCGGAAGGATAGCCCTGCAAGTTCCCGAATTAACGCCCTCCTGCTAAGGTCGGCGTTTGCTTTGTTTATTTCGATGATGGACGAACCGGAAAAAATAATTTGCAGGTCGGGATAAAGATCGTTTGCGTTTTTGACTTCGATCGCCCAGGTGGGGTACCGGTGTACTTCGTCCAGAAAAATATGTTTGCCGCCGTTCCGGACGAACGTTCCGATGAGTTCCGAGAGATTATTGCCAGCAAAATAAAAGTCGTCCAACGAAACATACAGCGCCTGTTCGCTGAACCCATGCGTATTGCGCAGATATTGGAGCATCAGCGTGGTTTTCCCCACTCCTCTTGCCCCGCGAATGCCTAACAAACGGGTCTGCCAAGGCATTTTGTTTATTTCGTCTCGTTCGAAGGTTTGTGCAACCCGGGCAATGCGCTCGTTGGATCGGAGTCGAAGATTCTCCATGAGTGTTTTTTTGAAAACACAAAATTAGCGTAAAATCGTTTTGCTTACAAAACGATTTTGCGCCCATATTGGCTGTGCATTTAGTTCAGTCAGTTGCGGATTCGATAGGGCGTGTGGAAAACAGATGCTTCGTTTACCTTTGGTGCCACAAGTTATATTCCAGGCACTAATCTCTTTTACCGATGTTTTTACTCCGTCGTTTGCCCGTCATCCCGGCCTGTCTCACCTGCCTTTTCATTTTTTCTGCCCGTTTATGGTGCGCCGCTGCCGCTGCCCCCAACATCGCCATTTCCGGCGCGCAGCTCGCAAGCAACACCGGCGCCCTTTGTGCCGGCGACTCCACCGAAATCGAGATATACGTCAACAACCTCGGCTCCACCACGCTCACGCTGGATTCCCTGAAAATAGCCGTCACAATCAATTCGGTTTTTTACAAAACCATTGTTTGGCGCGGCCCGCTGGTGCTGGCGCCTTTCCCGGCAAAAACCATAGTATTGGAGAAAATACCGGTTCTGGCACCGATGGCCGATATCGTACTGGAATTGCAGGAAGCCAATGGCGAAACGATTCCTGCTTCGCCCGATACCGACGACCAGATACAAGCCTGGCAAGGCTTGAGCGGCGAATACCAACTGGGCCCGAACAGTGCCCAATTCCCGGATTTCAAGTCGGCATTCGATGCCCTGAAACAATGGGGCCTTTGTGGGCCGGTCACCTTTTGGGTGGAACCGGGCGATTATTACGCCGGAACCTTATCCACCAGCAGCACACTGCCCGGCGCCAGCGCCCAAACGCCAATCACTTTTGCCGCACGCACACCCGGAGAGGTTCGGATATTCGGACGTTTTCAGTTGTCCAATACGGATCGGCTAACGCTGCGCAACCTACATGTGGAAAGTAACGGCGCTTCGGCGGTTTCCATACAAAACTGCAACGGTGTTTGTCTTGACCAATGCACGCTCCAGGGGATCAGCGGCAGCGGAGTTTATGTTGCCCAAAATGCCGATGATTTTAAAATGACAAATTGCCGGGTGAAAACTTCCGGGGCAGGGATCAGTACCGGCATAAACCCGGGCGATCCGATACGCTCCGGCTGGGAAATCCGGGGCTGTACGTTTGAACGACTGAACGGTGGCAATACCCAAATCAGTCTGGGCAATTTGCAGGATGGGGTGGTGTCCAACAATGTCATCACAGGGTACCTCACCGTCGGCGGACCCTCGTTGCGCTTCACGGGAAACCGTCTGGTGGACTATTCCGATGACCAACTGCAAAATGTGGGCGCTTCCATCCAATCCAGAAAGGCTTTCATCGCCAACAACGTGTTGGCCGACCCTGGCTCGCAATTGCCGCTTTTCGAAATCTGGCTGGATTCCACCAGTGCGATTGAATTGTACCACAACACCGTGTTCCGGGAGTACCCCAATACCGCAGTGCAAATCAAAAAAACCGACCCGTTCCCGGTGGGTACGGTGACGGCATTCAACAACAACTTTGTCAACTTCGGAACCGGCATGGCTTTTTATGCCGACTGCAAAACACTTATTTCCCAAAACAACAACTACTACGCTGCGCACGGCAACCCGGCGGCCTGGCATAACAACAGTACTTATCCCGGCAACACCTGGCAAAACGTGTGGAAACAAGACACCGCCTCGGTTTATGTGGATCCGGATTTTGTGTTCGACAGCGACTACCTGCGTTTTGAAAATACCAGTTTGGCCGACGGCGGCCTGAACCTGCTGCCAGTAGTCCCCGACGATGTTTTCGGCGAGCAGCGCGACACCGCACCCGACCTCGGCGCGGCAGAGTCCTTCGGCGCGGCGGGCGATCTGGCCCTCGCCGCCATTCATGACGGCGCCGCCAACTGCCACGGCACACCCGAGGTGCGGGTGAAAATCACCAACGTGCAGTCGGCGCGGCCGTTCACTTCTTCGGCGCAGATCAACTGGTCGGTACAGGGGGTACCGCAGCCGACGTTCGAATGGACGGGCGTTCTTGCGCCGGGCGATACGACAGGCTGGATTACCATCGGGCGGTATTTTTTCGATTACGCTGGCGAAGATCTCCGGGTGAACGTAGCGCACCGATACGATGTGCAATCTGCCAACGATGTCAAGGTTTTGCCGGCCCATAAGCGCCCAATGGGCGGCGCGTATACCGTCGGCGGGCTTGATCCGGATTTCAAAACCCTTGCGGAAGCCGCACAGGCGTTGCATACTTCCGGTATGTGCAGCCCTGTGGAATTGCGTTTCCGAACGGGCCGGCACGACGCGGTGGGTACGCTGGACAGCATTCCCGGCAACTCCGCTCAAAACCTGCTCCTGCTTAGATCCGAAGCCGGGCACCGCGATTCGGCTCTGCTGGAGGATATTCCCAACTTTAGCATGAGTGGCCAACTCCGATGGCTGGCCCGGCAGGTCGTGGCACGGGACATTGCGTTTCGGGTGAACCTGAATCTGATAAACTACGCTTCCGTGCGCTTCGAACGCTGCGGTCTGGCCGATCTGGTCGGCGCCGACCCCTTGGCCGATTCCATCGGAATAGAACAGTGCTTCCTCCGTCCGCTCAATTTTTACCTGTATTCCGACACCGATACCCGGCTGCTTTTCCGGGACAATACCGTGCAAAATCCGAAAGATCCGAATAATTCGAACCCATATTTACACCTCGAGATGAGGGGGTTTGATCGGGCCGTCGTGGAGAACAATACCTTCGGCTTCCGTACGGGAATCACGCCCCAATTCGGCCCGGGCAGCCGGATGCTGAACAACTGGTTTCAGGACATCAACGTCGCTGCTATCTACGGCCAATTTACCGGCACTGCGCAGGAGCCTGTCTGGATTGCAAATAATATTTTCAGTAACCAGACCGACGTCATGTCCACCACCCTGCTGGCCGTTGAAAATTCGGAGTGGGTGCGGGTGTGGCACAACACGTTTTTTTCGGTCGGGCCGGCTCTTGCTGCCTGGTACAACACCAGTGGTTTTTGGGCCCGCAACACCAAAGTGCTCAACATCCAGAACAACCTGTTTTCCAACCTTAGAAACGCCTACGACTTCGGGCCGGACGTGGAAGCCGAAACAATTGATTTTAATCGTTTCAATGATTCGGGACTTCACCTGCCCAAGTTCGGCCTGACCATCCCGATGCTCCTGAACGCCTGGCAGGACTCTACCGGTTTCGACCTGAACAGCGCCTACACAGACCCGCTTTACCAATACGAAGTGGACGGCAGCGGGTACGACCTGCACCTGGCGCCGGTGGACAGCCTGTTGCCGCGTGTACAAAACTACCTGCCGGAAATTCCCTTCGACATTGACTATGAATACCGCAACCTGCTGGCGCCCTGCGCCGGAGCGGACGAGGCTGGCGGTATGGCGCCCGATGCTTTCGTGTGGCCCGGTGATGCCAATGCGGACAAAACCGTCAACCACCTCGACTGGCTGTATGTGGGCCTTGGGCAACAGCTCAGCGGCCCGGCCCGTACCGACCAGACGACCAACTGGGCGCCCAAACTCGCGCAAAACTGGTCGGCATCCATCGCCGGTGTCAACGCGAAACACAGCGACAGCGACGGCAGCGGAGATGTCACCGCTGCGGATACCCTTGCCATTGTGCAGAACTACTCCCGCATGCACTTTTTCACCGGCATTGACGACCGCGCCGACGTACGGCTGGTGTTCAAAAACATCCCGCCGGTCATCAAACCCGGGGAGCCGGTCACAGTGGATATTCATTTGGAGGATGTTGGCGGGCAACCCGTGAGTTTGCACGGCATTGCGTTCACCGTGGCCTTCCAGTCGGCCCCGGTATCGCCAGACAGTCTGACATTTACGCCTGCCGCCGGATGGTTTGGCACGCCCGGCGTCAACCTGTGGACATCGGCCTGGACACTGGAACACCCGACGGGCTTGCAGGTGGCCATGACCCGCATTGAGGGCACCAACGCCACCGGTTCCGGCCTGATCGGTACGCTACGATTTGTGCCTGTGGCTGGCGTTTCGACGGATCCGTTTCAGGTTTTTATTCGCAGCGATTTGGCCTTGTCGAGCGATGGCCAACAGGTGCCGATTGGCAGTAGTACCGGCACATTTTCGTACACGAGCAGTTTGAGTGCTGCATGGTTTGCCGAAAAGCCGCTGGAGATTTCACCCAATCCGGCATCTGAAACCGTTCGGATTTCGCTGCCGCAAGCATCCGATCTTCGTCTCGCCATCTTTGATTTGTCTGGCAAGGTCGTTTACCAAAACAGCCGAGTCAGCGGCGATCAGGAAATAGTGCCGGTAGTCAATTTTTCGGCGGGCGTGTACCGGGTGGTGCTAACCGGTAGTTCGGGGGTATGGCAGGGGCATTTTGTAAAATAATGACCGCGCGGCATTTTGCTTGATCTACTTTTGCCGGCAAATCTTCGTGTATGCGCATGCTCTGCTTTGTCGCCGCAATGCTGGCGTTCTTCGGCCAATGCAAACACCCCCAATACAGTGCGGACAACCTGCCCGACGAGTACCTGCTTTTTGGAAACGGCGGCGGCTTCGCCGGCACGGAAACCACCTATACGCTGCTCGAAAACGGCCAGTTGTTCAAATCAAGCTCCGTGGCCCCGAAGCTCACGGAGTTGAAAAGTTGCAAACGAAAACTAGCTGATCAGCTCATCGAAACAGCCGAAGACCTCGGCATTTTGCAACTGGATTTCGCGCATCCCGGCAACATCTACAAATTCATCGAACTCAAGGACGACGGGCAAGCCCGCCGCATCACCTGGGGCGATCCGGCTCATCCCGTTGACGAAAAAATCGGGGCGCTGTACGAGCAGCTCGTCCAACTCACCGCAAATCAGTAAAATCAGTTATGCAAAAAATGAATCGCACACTCGCTCTGCTCCTCTTCGGGGCTTTTCTTGTTTTTGCCTGTTCGGCGCCCAAAAACTCCCAATCCACCGCAGCCGCATCCGGCGAACGCGTGGTGCTCGACACGTTTGCAGACTTGCAAATCCTGCGCTACGAACTTCCGGGCTGGAATGATCTTGACCTGCGGCAAAAAACCTTCATCTACTACCTCAGCGAAGCCACGCTGGCCGGCCGCGACATCATCTACGACCAGCACTGCAAGCACAACCTTGCGGTGCGCAAAACGCTCGAGGCAATTTTCGATACCTGGAAAGGCGACCGCAGCACGGCAGACTGGAAAAAATTCGAGGTGTACGCCAAACGCGTATGGTTCAGCAGCGGCATCCACCACCACTACAACGAGAGCAAAATAATGCCCGAGTTCTCCAAAGAGTACTTTGCTGCGTTGGTCAATGGCTGTGACCCCGTCAACCTGCCGCTTGCCAAAGGCGAAAACGCCGCAGCATTGCTTGCCACCCTGACGCCGGTCGTGTTCGACCCCGCCGTGATGGCCAAACGCACCAACAAGGAATCAGGCGTAGATGTGGTGGCCACCTCGGCCGTCAATTTCTACGAAAACATCACGGCTGCCGAAGTGGACGCGTTTTATCAGCAAAAACTGAAAGCCGCCGGTGCAAAACCGCCTATGGTGGGCCTCAACTCCAAATTAGTGGGGAAAAAAGGCGGCCAGCCGACCGAAATCGTGTGGCGCGCCGGAGCGGGCAACATGTACGGCGCGGCCATTGACAAAATCGTGGCCAACCTCGAAAAAGCCATGCCCTTTGCCGAAAACTACCAGCAAAAAAAAGCCATCGGCCTGCTCATCGAATACTACAAATCCGGCGACCTGAAGAAGTTCGACGAGTACAACATCGCATGGGTTCAGGACACTGCCAGCACGATTGACTTCATCAACGGCTTCATCGAAGTGTACCACGACCCCAAGGGCTACAAGGCCGACTGGGAAGCCGTCGTGCAGTACAACGACCCCGATGCCACCAAAAAAATGGCTATCGTAAGCAAGAACGCCCAGTATTTTGAGGACAACAGCACCATCCCGGCCGCCTGCAAAAAGAAAAGCGTGAAAGGCGTGTCGTACCGGGTGATCAACGTAGCGATGGAAGGCGGCGATTGCGCTCCGGCTACGCCCATCGGCATCAACCTGCCCAACTCCAACTGGATTCGGGAAGACTTCGGTTCCAAGTCGGTCAGCCTGAACAACATCGAAAATGCGTACGGCAAAGCCGGGGGCGCTGCCGCCATAGCGGAGTTTGCCAATGATGCCGAGGAAGCGAAACTTGCTCAAAAATACGGCGAAGCCTGCGGCAAAATGCACACCGCCCTGCACGAGGTGATCGGCCATGCCAGCGGTCAACTGCTGCCCGGCGTTCCGGAGCCGAACGTGTCGCTCAAGCAGTATTCCAGCACCCTCGAAGAGGGCCGCGCCGACCTGGTTGCGCTGTATTTCATGCCCGATCCCAAACTCGTGGAATGGGGCCTGCTGCCCGATGCCGATGCCTACAAAGCCGAATACGACCAGTACCTGCGCAACGGCCTGATCCAGCAACTGCGCCGCATTCAGCCGGGCGACAACATCGAAGAAGACCACATGCGCAACCGCCTGCTCGTGTCCGCTTGGGTGTTGGAAAAAGGAAAAGCCGACAACGTGGTGGTCAAAGAAGTGCGCAATGGCAAGACGTACATTGACATCCGCGATTACGCCAAACTGCGCAAGTTGTTTGGCCAACTCCTGTCCGAAATCCAGCGCATCAAATCGGAAGGCGACTACGAGGCTGCCCACGCGCTCGTGGAAGGCTACGGCGTGAAAGTGGACCCGAAACTCGTGCGTGAAGTGAAAAACCGCTATTCCAGTCTGCCCACCAAACCGTACTCCGGTTTCGTGCAGCCTCGCCTCATGCCGGTGACCGATGCCTCCGGCAAAATCACCGACGTGAACGTGGTAGCCGAACTGGACTTCGTGAAACAGATGCTGCGCTACGGGAAACAGTACGCCTTCCTGCCGGTGAAGAATTGAGTGTGGTGCTTTAAGGCTCAAAGAACCCCACGCTCGAGCCTACCCACTCCTTGCCCATGTTGTAGCGCACGCCCACCATTTCGCCCTTGCTCATTCGGATGAGGTTGTTCACGAGGCGCGGTTTGTCCCACGTTTTGTCCCAGAGCACCATCATGCGGATCTCGCATTTGGCAGGCTCATTCGGGATGATGGTTTCCACCCCGGCAATGTACTCCACCTTGCGCTGGAGGATAAAATTGGACGGGTCGTCCACCGCGGCGACATCGTCGGGCGTGACGTTCACCTTCACGCCCTGGCCGGAGAACGAAAACAGGGGCTTGAGCACCCAGTTCTCCAGATCGGAAGGCACCGTTTTCAGGTCGCTCAGAAAATGGGTTTCCGGTACGAACTCGGATTTCAGAAACGGCAGCGTGTGTTTGGAGATGCGGAAGAACCAGTTGGGGTGGCCTACCCATTCGGCGTTCACTTCGGAGAGCAGGTCCCATTCGCGGGGCAGGTCGGCGCGTTTTTCCAGTTCATCAAAAATGATGCGGTTGTAAATCCGCTGGATGGGCACCTTGCGGCCGTTGTCATCGAGGTAGTACAGATCGCGGCCTTCGCGTTTCACCTTGCTGAGGCACAGGACTTTTATGCCGAGGTACTTGCGGGTTCCCCAAAAATCTATGCGGGTGTTTTGTTTTTCCGGTTCCACTTCGAGCAGCACCACGTTTTCGGGGTTGGCATCGCCGACGATGATGTTGCGCAGCAAGTCCAGGTATCCTTGCGCATCAATGCCGCCGAAGAGGTGGTGAAAATCCTCTGGTATGTCAAAGTGTTTCCGGTATCCCTTGGCCAGCAGGTGCTGGTAAAAATACAACGAGGGGAAGCCCTGCAATTCGATGAGTTGGGGCGTGTAGCCGCCGTCCTTGTCGCGGCAAATACCGAAGTCGAGTTGCATAAACGCGGAGTGCTCGTCCTCGCCGGGCACGTGCAGGTGGCTTGGGATGGCCGCCTCGCTGCGGGCGCGGAAATCGGGCCGGGTGAGCACGTCCGTGATATCCTGCACGCCTTGCAGGAGTTTTTCCTTGAGCGCCTTCGGGATGAACACGGGCGTTTCGGCCACGCGGAAGGAGACCGGTTCGCCGAACTCGGTGTTCATCGTTTCCAGTAGCGCCTGGTATTTTTCCTGGGTAAAGGCGGCGTTGAAGCGTTGGCGTTGAAGTGGATGCATACAGTTTTGAGTGTTGAGTTTTGGGTTTTGAGTTGGGGGGCAAAGGTAGGCATTCCGGTTTTCCGAGCGCGGGTTAATGGCAACGCGGATGACGCGGATTTTTGCGGATACCCACTGGTTTTCCGAGCGCGGCAACAATAGGATCACGGATAACACAGATTTTTGCGGATTACTACGGATTTTTACAAACCTGTGGGCATCCGAAAAAATCCGCGTCATCCGTGATCCTATTGTTGCCGCGCTCGGAAAATCCGAATGCCTACCTTTGCCCCCCAACTCAAAACCCAAAACCCAAAACTCAAAACTGCATCATGCGCCTTGTCATTCTTTCGATCCTAACGCTGCTCGCCTACATGCCTGCCGAAACCCAGACCAACGCCGCGCCCATCCGCCTTCCCATCCGTACCTCGTGGGAGTTTCGCCAAGCGCATACCGGTACCTGGAAGGCCACGACGGTACCCGTCAGTGTGCACACCGCCCTGCTCCAAACGGGCCAGATCGAAGACCCGTTCTACGGCGCCAACGAGGAAAAACTCCAGTGGATCGAGCGGGAAGACTGGGAGTTCCAGTGCACGTTCAACGTGGATGCCCAGACCCTCGCACGCAAACACGTCGAACTCGTGTTCCGCGGACTGGACACTTACGCCCATGTGTTCCTCAACGACAGCCTCGTGCTCGAAACCGACAACATGTTCCGTACCTGGCAGACTGAGGTGAAACGGCACCTCAAACCCACGGGCAACCGCCTGCATATCTATTTCGAAAGCCCGGTGAAAAAAGTGGAGCCCGACTGGCAGGCGCTCGGCTACGAACTTCCCGGCGGCATCCGCACGATGAGCCGGAAGGCACAGTTCCACTTCGGCTGGGACTGGGGGCCGCGCTTTGCCGGCTGCGGCATCCTGAAACTGCCCGAACTGCTCGCCTGGGATGATTTTATTCTGGAAAACGTGTTCGTCACGCCGCAGCGCGTGTCCGCAGAAGAGGCCGTACTGGTGGCCCGTTTCCGCTACCGCTCCGACATCGAGGCCAAGGTCAACATCGCTTTCCGCGACGGCAAGCGCAAGTCGCTCGAAGACCGCATCATCCAGATCGGCACCCACGAGGACTCCGTGACCTACAGCATCGAAAACCCGCGCTTGTGGTGGTGCGCTGGAATGGGAGAACCCAACCTGTACGATTTCAGCATAGATTTCAAAAACGGCTACACCCTGCTGGAGCGCGCAGAAGTGCGCATGGGCATTCGCACGGTGGAATTGGTCACTGAGCCGGACACCTTCGGTAAATCATTCTATTTCAAACTCAACGGCAAACCCGTTTTTGCCAAAGGCGCCAACTACATCCCGCAGGATATTTTTCAGGATCGCGTGACCGGTGCCCAATACAAGCGCCTGCTCGACGACGCGGTGGCCGCCAACATGAATATGCTGCGCGTATGGGGCGGAGGCATTTACGAAGACGACTTGTTTTACCAGCTCTGCGACGCACGCGGTATCCTCGTGTGGCAGGATTTCATGTACGCCTGTGCCATGTACCCCGGCAACGGCAAGTTCCTGAAAAATGCCGCCGCCGAGGCTTATGAACAGATCGAACGCTTGCGTCAGCACCCCTGCATTGCGCTGTGGTGTGGCAACAACGAAAACAACGAGGCTTGGCACCACTGGGGCTGGCAGATGCAGTTCAACGAGGCCCAACGCAACCAGGTCTGGCGCGACTACCAGATTTTTTTCAACGACCTGCTGCCGACATACGTGGACAACTACGCCGGCGGCGTGCCCTACTGGGAAAGTTCGCCGCAGTTCGGCCGCGGCAATCCCCGCTCCACTAAAGAAGGCGACTCCCACTACTGGGGCGTGTGGCACGACGAGGAGCCGTTCGACATGTTCAACAAACGCGTGCCGCGCTTCATGAGCGAGTACGGCTTTCAGTCGTTCCCCGACTGGGCCACCATCGAGTCGTTTTCCAAACCCGAGGAGCGCGTGCTCGACAGCAAGGTGATGCTCACCCACCAGAAGCACCCACGCGGCAACGCCCTCATCGCCGAGTACCTCAAGCGGGATTATCGCGTACCGAAAAACTTTGAGGATTTCGTGTACGTCAGCCAACTCCTCCAGGCCGAGGGCATGCGCACCGGCATTGAGGCGCACCGCCGAAACAAACCCTACTGCATGGGCACGCTCTATTGGCAACTCAACGACGTGTGGCCTGTGGCCTCTTGGTCGGGCATTGACTACTACGGCCGCTGGAAGGCCCTGCACTACTACACCCGCGACGCGTACAGTCCTGTGGTGGCGCTGCCCGTGGTGGAGGACGACATTCTGAAAGTGTACGTCAGTTCGGATTTGCCCACCGACACGACGTTCAACGTGCACGTGCGCGCCTTTTCGCTGGAAGGCAAAAAACTGAGCGACGAGGTGGAACTGGCCGTTTTTGCCGGTCCCGATACCGCCCGCATGGTGTGGCAGGGTTACCTGAAAACGGTGCTCGACAAACACAAGGAGGAGGATGCCGTGGTGGAAATCGTGTTCAAAACCACCGGCGACACTGTGCTGAGCCGCCGACTGTTTTACCTCGTGCCCCCCAAAAAACTTGCGTTGCCCCGCACCGACGTGCGCGTGCTGGCCAAGCAGGTCAACGACGGCTACGAACTCACCCTGCACAGCCCCAAGTTGGCCAAAAACGTGTACCTGCGCGCCGCCGCCGAGGGCCGGTTCAGCGACAACTACTTCGACCTCCTGCCCGGCGAGCGCCGTACCGTGCTGTTCAAGACCGAGCAGATTCTGGACGACCCGAAGGACGCCTTTTCGGTGAAACACTTGCAAAACACCTACTGACCATGAGGCGGACCCTTGTGCGTTTGGCCCGCGATCCTTGGGTCTGGCTCGGCATCGGCTTGGTTGCGGTGTATGTGCGCGGGCTGTTCCTCGACGTGATGGACGTGGATGCCTCGCAATACGCATCTATTTCCATGGAAATGTGGCAATCAGGCAACTGGCTTCAGGTGCAGCACCGCCATGCCGACTACCTCGACAAGCCGCCGCTCTTGTTCTGGTCCTCGGCCCTGTCGTTCGCGCTGTTCGGGCTGCACAACTGGGCGTACAAACTGCCCTCGTTTCTGGGCGCCGCCGCCGGCGTGTACGCGACCTGGCGTTTTTGCTTGCTATTTTACCCAAGACAAACCGCCCGTTCGGCGGCCTTTATCCTTGCCGCCAGCATGGGCGTGCTCCTCATGGGCAACGACGTGCGCACGGACACCCTGCTCCTGGGCATGACGGCTTGCGCGGTGTGGCGGGTGGCGGTGCTGTACGAATCGGCCCGACCAAGTTTTTTCGGCGTGTTTTGGGTTGGCCTGTTTGTTGGCCTAGCGATGTTGGCCAAAGGCCCCATCGGCCTTATCGTACCGATTTTTGCCGTGGGCACGCACCTGATGCTGCGGCGCGACTGGGCCAGGTTGCTCGAGTGGCGCTGGCTGCTTGCCCTGGCAGTAGCGGTTGTGGTGCTGGCGCCCATGTGTTGGGGCTTGTACCAGCAGTTTGACCTGCATCCGGAGAAAAACGTGAACGGGCGCACCGGCGTGTCGGGCTTGTATTTCTACTTTTGGGAACAGAGCTTCGGGCGTATCACGGGCGAGAACGTCTGGAAAAACGATACCTCGCCGTTCTATTTTCTGCACGTGTACCTGTGGGCGTTTTTGCCGTGGCCGCTGCTGCTGATCGCGGCACTATGGCGGCGTTTTGGCGAGTTGTTCCGCCAAAAATTTTCACTCCCGTCGGGCGACGAAACCTTTACCATTGGGGCGTTTACGCTCGCTTTCGTGGCCTTGTCCATGTCCAAATATAAACTGCCGCACTACATTTTTGTGACCCTGCCCTGGGCGGCGGTGCTGGTGGCGCGGGCGTTCGGCCCCACCCCCGGCCCCTCCCCCCAAGGGAGGGGAGACGTAGATAAATTGATCCCGGATAATGGGTTTTCTTTTTATTGGGAACAAAAACGTCACGTCTCCCCTCCCTTGGGGGGAGGGGTCGGGGGTGGGGCCGCCCTGCTCGGAATCACACTATTTTTACTCGCCGCAGTATCCGCCCTATTACTTGCTTTTGTTTTCCCGACGACCAGTTTTTGGAAATGGGGCGCCTTCGCGGCTCTTTTCGGCACGGCGGCGGTCTGGCTTTGGAAAAAAACACCGGACCGGCTGGTGCAAAGCGGGGTGCTGGCTTTTCTCGGCGCGGCGTTCGTGGTGAACTACCATTTTTACCCAAACCTGCTGCCTTACCAGAGCACGGCAATGGTGCCGCGTTTTGCTCACGAAAACGGCATCCCTGTGGAGCGAATAGGTTTCTTTAACCGGCACGGCCATGCGTTGGATTTTTACTCCGGCCATATTTTGAAACAAATAGACAGCCCGGAACAGGCGCGCCAAACAGCGGTCGAATCGGGCGATTTCTGGCTGTACACCGATTCGCTCGGGCTTGCCCGCTTGGACAGCGCGAATGTGCGCTATTCCCCGGTGGCTACCTTCGAGCATTTTCAGGTGGCTTTGCTCAAGCCGGAGTTTTTGAGTCCGTCCAAACGCGACAAAACCCTGACACCCGTGTATTTGTTAAAAATTGGCCCGCGTTAAGCACCTCAAATTCCCAATATTTTCAACACCTTCGCGCAACAAAACCAATCGTTTTTCCTTCCTAACGCACCGAGAAAATTATGACAGAAAAACCGTGGCTCAAGAACT
>Ga0268299_1001674_pt1 | contig 34835 bp, 37 predicted proteins | sample NOBtaG_FD_193484 | JGI IMG/M metagenome (GOLD analysis project Ga0268299, IMG submission 193484) | Activated sludge microbial communities from bioreactor in Nijmegen, Gelderland, Netherland - NOB reactor | ecosystem: Engineered > Bioreactor > Aerobic > Activated sludge | place: Netherlands... | reverse complement strand
GGCGGGATTCAGGGCAGTCACGGTGCCCGCGACTGGCGCATAGACGTCCGATGCCGCCTTGGTGGACTCGACGACCGCCATGGCATCGCCGGGCTTCAGCGCACGACCCTCCTCGGGCAGCTCGACGTAGACCAGTTCGCCGAGCTGGTGCTGGGCATGGTCCGTGATGCCGATGACGACTGTACCGTCGTCTTCCCGGCGGAGCCACTCGTGCTCCTTCGTGTACTGGAGCTCTCTCGGCACGTCACTCATGCGATCTTCCTGTTGGTTATCCGACCAGTACCCGGCCGTGGCGCACGAAGGGCGGGCGCACGATGCGCGCCGCCTTCCGCGCGGAGCGGATCTCCACCTGACAGGGACCCTCGGCCGCCACGGGCACCCGGGCGAGTGCGATGGACCGGTCCATGGTGGGGGAAAAGCCGCCGCTGGTGATCACGCCTTCGCCGGCCGGGGTGAGCACCCGCTGGCCGTGCCGCATGATACCGCGATCTTCCAGCAGCAGGCCCGTCAACTTTTCCCGGACACCGGCCGCCATTTGCTGCTCCAGCGCGGCCCGGCCGCGGAACTGGCGGTCGGCCGGCTCGAAGGCCACCGTCCATGCCAGAGCCGACACCAGGGGCGACGTGCCCGCATCCATGTCCTGGCCATAGAGATTGAGCGCCGCCTCGAGACGCAGGGTGTCGCGGGCGCCGAGTCCGCAGCGGGTGGCGCCCGCTGCCGCCAGCGCGTTCCACAGGACGAGGCCGGTCGCCACCGGGAGGATCACCTCGTAGCCGTCTTCACCGGTGTAGCCGGTCCGGGCGACGAACAGGTCGTCCGCCGACAGCGACGTGAATGGCTTCAGCGCCAGGGCGGCCGCGCCGGCACCATTCGGCAGCAGCGGGCCTGCCAGGTCGCGCGCCGCCGGCCCCTGGACGGCCAGCATCAGCAGATCGTCCCGGTGGCGCAGCACGACGTCGTCCCGGTCCGCGACGCGCGCCAGCCAGGCAAGGTCCTGGGCGCGGGTCGCTGCATTCACGACCAGCCGGAAGCGGTCGTCCCCGGTCCAGTAGGCGATCAGGTCGTCCACGACGCCCCCGCGTCGTTCAGCATGCAGCTGTACAGGCCCTGGCCGGGTTCCTTCAGCTTGCCGATGTCGTTGGCGAGCAGGCGCCGCAGGAACGAAGTGGTGTCCGGGCCCATCACGTCCACGACGGTCATGTGGGACACGTCGAAGATCCCGCAGGCCCGGCGGACCGCCTGGTGCTCGGCCAGCGCCGACGCGTACTGCAGCGGCATGTCCCAGCCGCCGAACTCCACCATGCGGGCGCCGGCAGCCACGTGCTCCGCGTAAAGAGGTGTCTGGTGTCCCATGTGTGCGGTCTCCCGGGGCCGGCTTCCGTCAGTGCAGCTCTGGCGCGGCCGTTGCGAGTGTAGTCATCGCAAAGTCCACGCGCTCCCCGACCGGCGCGCCCGGCTGCTGCGCCTCCACCAGGTCGAGCCGGGGCCGCAATCCGCAGCGGTTGGCGATCTGGATGTTCAGCCCCGGGCGGGCGTTCAGCTCCAGCAGCATCGGGCCCTTGTCCCGGTCGAGGACGATGTCCACGCCGAGATAGCCGAGCCCGGTCAGTTCGTAGCAGCGGGCGGCGAACTGCAGCAGGTACTCCCACCGCGGGATCTGCAGTCCGGCGATGGCCGCGCCGGTATCCGGGTGCTCCGCCACCGTCGAGTTGCCCGTGACGCCGAAGGTCGTGCGCCCCGTGGCGAGGTCCAGCCCGGCTCCCACGGCGCCCTGGTGGAGGTTGGCCTTGCCATGGGAGCGGCGCGTCGGCAGTCGCACCATGCCCATGACCGGATAACCGCAGAAGACGATCACGCGGATGTCGGGCACGCCGCGGAAGGCGTGGTCGGCGAAGGTGGAATCGAACTTCACGCAGTACTCCACGAGCGCGACGTCCCGGTGGCCGCCCAGGCTGTACTGGCCGCTGATGATGTTGGACAGGTGATGCTCGATGTCGTCCTCGCCCATGATCGAGCCGTCCACGAGCCGGTAGACGTTGCGGTCCTTGACCCGGGCGGACACTACCAGGATGCCGTCCCCGCCCGAGCCCTGGGCCGGCTTCACCACGAAGTCCCGGTGCGCCGCCAGGATCGTGGGCAGGTCGCGCACTTCGCGATGACTGCCGATCACGCCGTACAGTTCTGGCACCGGCAGGCCGGCCGCCATCGCCAGCCGCTTGGTCGCCAGCTTGTCGTCCACGAGCGGATACAGGCGCCGCGGGTTGTAGCGCATGATGTACTGGCAGTTCCGCTCGTTGAGGCCCATCACCCCGTTCGCCGCCAGCTTGCCGATCAGCCCGAGCATCAGGATGGCGGCACGGCCAGGGTCTTGAAGCGGACCAGCTCCAGCAGGCGATAGCCGCTGTAGCGCCCGAGCAGCAGGCAGATGGCGAGCACCCAGAGCAGCAGCTCCGGGAAGACGAAGAACAGGTGCTTCAGCACGTCGATCTCCATGACGGTGAAGCAGATGGCCGCAACGATCAGGCTGCCGACGCCCTGCTGGATCGCTTCTGCCGGACCGCGCTCCTCCCAGACGATGGACATGCGCTCGATGGTCATCGTGAGGATGACCATGGGGAACAGGCCGACGGAAAGGCCCATGTCGAGGCCGAGCTGGTGGAACACGATGCTGACGAGCGCCATCAGCAGCACGACGATGATCAGCACGGACGCCAGCCGTGGCACGAGCAGCAGCCGGAGGTTCTCCATGAAGAACCGGAACAGCAGGCCCAGGGTCACGACCAGCGAGAACAGGATCACGCCGGCCAGCACCTGGGTCTCGCGGAACGCGAGTGCAACCAGCACCGGCATGAACGTTCCGAAGGTCGTGATGCCAACGACGTTGCGGAGCACGACGACCACGAGGGCGCCCAGCGGGATCATCAGCAGCACGGCGTAGACGGCCTGGGTCTGGATGGGCAGGGAGAACAGCGAGAAGTCGGAGATCCGGGACTGGACCGTCTGGGCCCGGCGCTCGGCGACGAGCACGGGATCCGCCTCGTTCCGCTGCACGGAGAAGGTGATCTCCGTCTTGCCGCCCCCATCCATGGTGTAGAGCGGATCGTCGCCCCGCCACCAGGTCAGGAAGTTCTCCGGGAGGCCCTGGGCCCCGGTGGCGGGATCGAAGTACAGCCACCGGTCGCCGTCATGGACTTCCAGCCAGGGCACGAGTCGCGCCTGGCGCTCCCGGTCCACCAGGTTGATGCCGCGCATGAGCCGGGCGGGAACCTGCGCGGCCGCCAGCACCGTGACCGCGGTCCGCGCGCGCGACGTGGGATCGACCTGACCGGCAAGCAGGAGCCCCACGTTCTGGTCGCCCGCGGAATCCGCCAGCCGCTTCAGCAGCTCGACGGTGAAGGAGGCAGGGTCGGCGGACTGCTCGCGCACCTGCGCGACGAGCTCCTGCAGGGCGGTGTCCAGGGGCTCGCCGAGCGCGGGCGCCGTCGGGAACGGCGGCGTGGTGTCGTTCTCCGCCTGCGCCGGGTCCTTGTACACGACTGCGCGGTAATAGAGCGTCTGCGGGCCCGTGGCCCTGCGAATGGCCCACTGCACCTGCCGGCCGCCCGCCACGAGCCGGGTGGTGAACCCGAAACCGCGGGACACGAAGTGCTCGTCGAGCACCGCAAAGCCCGGGGTCAGTCCCGGGATGTGCAGGGTTGCCTTCACGGGCATGGCCCGCTCGCCGGCGTCGAACTGGACGGTGGCCTCGACGGTCCAGATGCGGGTCTCCTCCTCGGGCAGCAGCGGGTAGCCGAGGTTGCGCCACTTGTAGAGGAACAGTCCGCCGCCGATCAGGAACAGGGCCAGCGCGAAGACCCAGACCTTATAACCCTGCATGGCGCCTCCCCGCGGGTCCCGCCTGCCCTGCAGCCCGGGCCATCAGCAACCCCTTGATGGCCGGCAGCCGGTCCACGGCGCCAAGTCCTGCGGCGGCAAGCCGGGTCAGCACGGCCGAGTCGCTCGTGAACACGCGATGCAGTCCCTCCATCGCCGCCATCATCAGCAGGTTGGCGCCCTTGCGCGACCGCTCGTAGCGGCGAAGCACCAGCGCATCACCCGGATCGGCGAACCGCGTACCGAGCAGATGGCCCGCCAGGATCCCGGCCAGGGCCGCGACGTCCTGCAGGCCGAGGTTGATGCCCTGCCCGGCCAGCGGGTGGATCTGGTGGGCAGCATCGCCGATCAGGGCGAAACGGGCGCCAGTGTAGCGATGGGTGTGGCGGGCAGCCAGCGGCACGGCGAGCCGGGTGGTGGTCGCCCGCAGCTGGCCCAGCGCACCGCCGGTCGCGGCCGTGATCCGCGCGCCGAACTCATCGTCGGGAAGGGCGGCAAGCTGGCGGGCCTCGGCCTCGAAGCACGACCAGACGAAGGACGAGCGGCCGTCGGCCAGCGGCAGCAGCGCGACGGGGCCGCGGGCCGTGAAGCACTGCCAGGCAGTGCGGAGGTGCGGGCGCTCGCTGGCGACGTGCCCGACCACAGCAAGCTGCCCGTAGTCCCGGCCGGTCGTTGCCAGGTCGAGCTGGCCGCGCACCCACGAATCGGCGCCATCCGCCCCCACCAGCAAGCGGGCGCGCAGGACCGTGCCGTCGTCGAGCCGCACGGTCATGGCGCCGGGCGCCGCCTCGAGGCCGGCCGGGGACGGGCCGGTGAGCAGGTCCACCGGGCCGTCGCCTGGGTCGGCAAGCCGCTCCCACTGTGCCAGCCGGAGCCAGTCGTGATCCACGATGTGGCCGAGCTCGGGCAGGCCGCTCTCGGCCGCGTCGAAGCCGAGGCTGCCGGCGCCGAAGGGCGTGCTGGCCTCGGGCCACACCCGCATCCGTTCATAGGGTGCGGCCATCCCGGGCGGCAGGGCCTGCCACGCTCCACAGTCCTCGATGACCGCACGCCCGGCAGCGGCCATGGCCAGCACGCGCAAGCCGGGACCGGCGCCAGCGACGGGCGGGCGCGGCGCGCGGGCCTCGACGACGCCGATGCGCAGTGGCGGACGCCGGCCACGCAGGCGATGGCGGAGCAGTCCTGCGCAGGCGAGCCCCGCGACGCCGCCACCGACGATGAGGACGTCATAGTCGTGCGTGGTCACAGCGGCAAGCCCCGCACGAGCCGCGAACGGCGGCCGCCGAGCCCCATGGTTTCCCGCGCGAGGATGCGCTTGGCACCCGGGGTGGTATCGAAGAGCAGCAGGCCGAAGCCGCGCAGCGGCCCGAGGCGGCGGCGCCCGAAGAAGCGGACCAGGCCGTCGGTGAACGCCACTACCTTGCGCTGGTCGGGCTCCCGCCAGGTCGCGTAGCGGGCAAGCAGCGCGGGGTCACCCGGATCGGCGCCCGCATCTTCCGCGACGAGCTCGGCCAGCGCGGCGGCATCGCGCAGGCCCAGGTTGTAGCCCTGGCCGGCCACGGGGTGCAGCCCGTGGGCGGCGTTGCCGATCACGGCCACGCGGGGCGCAGTGACGCGATCCGCCTCGACGAGTTCCAGCGGGTAGCTGCCCCGCGCGCCCACGCGCCCGAAGCGGCCGAGGCGGTGACCGAACTCCTCCTGCAGGAGTTCCAGGAACGCGGCATCGGGCATGCGGGCCACGGCATCCGCAACGGCGTCCCGGCGGGTCAACACGAAGACGTAGCGGCCCGGCCCCGCCGGCAGCAGGGCCAGCGGGCCTTCCGGCGTGAAGCGCTCGTAGGCGATCCCGCTCTGCTCACCGTGCCCGAAGGCGGTGTCCACGGCCACGTTGCCGACGATCGCGGCCTGCCCGTAGGGTCGGACCCGGGCCCCGATGCCCAGGGATGCGCGCAGCGGCGAGCGGGCGCCGTCGGCGACGACCAGCAGGCGCGTGCGGACGGTCGCCGTGGCCCCGCGCTCCTGAACCGAGACTGTCAGTGCGTCGTCCCCGCCGGCAACGCCGGTCACGGTGGCGGGCGACCGCACCGTGACGTTCGGGCTCGCCTCCAGGGCCCGCCAGAGCGCCGCGCCCAGCAGGCGATTCTCGAGGACGTACCCGAGGGGCTCGCCGCCCTCCTCGTCCCCGTCGATGACGGTCGTGCCGAGCCGTCCCCGCTCGGAAACGTGGATGCGCCGGATCGGGGTTGCGTCCGCCGCCACCGCCGGCCAGATCCCGAGGGTGCCCAGGATGTGCCGGGCGCTGCGGGACAGGGCCGTGGTGCGGGCATCGAAGCTCGGCTGGCCGGGAGCGCCGGCCGGGATCGCCTCCACCAGGGTCACCCGCAGCGGCAGTCCGGCCAGGGCGACGGCCAGGCTGGCGCCAACCATGCCACCGCCGGCGATGAGGACGTCGCACTCTGCTCCCACGGAGTGGCCCCGCGAGGTCATTGGGCCGCTGCACCCACGAGCGCCTCGAGCACGTCGGGGTCCCGGGGCAGGTCGCGGGTGAGGACATCGGCGCCGTCACGGGTGACCAGGACGTCGTCCTCGATGCGCACGCCGATGTTCCACCAGCGCTTCGGCACGCCGCGGGTGCCCGGCGGGATGTAGATTCCCGGCTCGACGGTCAGGGCCATGCCCGGCTCCAGGACCCGCCACTGGTCGGCGATCTTGTAGTCGCCGACGTCGTGGACATCCATGCCCAGCCAGTGGCCCGTGCGGTGCATGAAGAACTTCTGGTAGGCCCGCTCGCGGATGAGGGATGACACGGCACCCTCCAGCAGGCCGATCTTCTTCAGCCCCTTGGTGACCTGGCGCACCGCGGCCTCGTGGGGCTCGCTCCAGGCGTTGCCGGGCGCGACCGCCGCCAGGGCGGCCTCGTGGGCGTCGAGCACCACCTCGTAGATCGCCCGCTGTTCCGGCGTGAACCGCCCGTTCACGGGGTAGGTGCGCGTCACGTCGGAGGCGTAGTAGTCGTACTCGCAACCGGCGTCCACCAGCAGCAGGTCCCCATCCTCCATGCGCCGGTCGTTGGCGTGATAGTGGAGGATGCAGGTGTTAGCGCCCGAGCCGACGATGGGCTGGTAGGACGATTGCGCGCCATGGGAGCGGAACTCGTGCATGAACTCCGCCTCGATCTGGTATTCGAAGAGGCCGGGCCTGCACATGCTCATGGCGCGCCGGTGGGCCTGTACCGCGATCCGCGCCGCCCGGCGCATCACGCCCGCCTCCTCCCGGCTCTTGTAGAGCCGCAGGTCGTGGAGGAAGTGATCCAGGGCGATGAACTCGTCAGGTGTATGGGTCCCCGCGCCGCCCCGGGTCCGGAGCCGGGATACCCAGGCCATCAGCCGCTGCTCGAATTCCGGATGCGCACCCATCGTGTAGTACACGCGGTCGCAGCCGCCCACTATCTTCGGCAGCAGTTCCTCGACGGCATCGATGGGATAGCCGGCATCGGCGCCGAACTGCGCGACGGCGTTCCCCGGCCCGGCGCGCGTACCGTCCCACGTCTCCTTCTCCGGATCACGCTCCCGGCAGAACAGCAGGTACTCGCCTTCCGCACGCCCGGGGGCGAGCACAGCGACCGCGTCGGGCTCCGCGAAGCCAGTGAGGTAGTAGAAGTCGCTGTCCTGCCGGTAGGCGTACAGGACGTCCCGGTTCCGCAACCGGGTCCGGGCAGCCGGCAGGATGGCCACGGAGCCCCTGCCCATCATGCGCATGAGCTGCCGCCGCCGGCGGATGAATTCGTCGGTATTCATGGGCGCTTCAGTGGACAGGCGCGGATTCGACGCGCTGCCGGACCGCGCTGAGTTCCTCATAGACCAGCTGCACGCTCACGCGGACGTACTCGACCAGTTCCGCGTAGGCTGCCTCACCTTCTGCATCGGCTTCCTCGTCGCCAACCGACACCTGGGCCATCTCCCCGAAGTCGCGGACGATCTCCGCCGTGTTGCCGCTCCCGAGCTCGGCCTCGGCATCGCCGATTCGTCCCGCGACGAACAGGCCGTGGTTGAAGCCCTGGCACCACTGGGCCAGGCTGTCGACACGCTCCGCAAGGGGCTCGGCATCGTCGGGAAGCAAGGGCTGGAAGTCCATGTCGGCGCCCGCCAGGGCGGCCCGGGTGCTGGCGGCAAGCGCTGCCAGCAGCTCGCCGGTCTGCCGGGCGACGGCCGCATTGGCAGGCACGTCCGCCGCGGACTCCACCAGGGTATCGGCCAGCCAGGCTGCCTCCGCGCCGTTGCCCAGGCCGCACAGCAGGCCGCAGTAGCTGCCATGTGCTTCGGCGGCGTCTGCGGACGCTTCGGCGCGACGCAGGCCCTCCTCCACCAGAGCGAAGGTCAGTGTTTCGGTCGTCGTCGGGGCTTTTAACATCTTCCGGAACCGGCATTAATCCTAGCACCGTGCCCACTGCCGTCACGTCCAGTCCGGCATTTGACCCTGCGTGCGGGGTGACACTATATTGACTTCATGACGGAGTCACTCGAAAAGACGTTCTCGCGGGAACTGGAGCGCCTGGAGCGGCGCCTGGACGAGCTCGTGGTGATCACCACCCAGCTGAAGGAAGAGAACCGGTCCCTGCGCCAGCGCCAGGACAACCTGATTGCCGAGCGGGCAACCCTGTTGCAGAAGAATGAACAGGTCAGGGCCCGGGTCGAGGCCATGATCGGCCGCCTGAAGGCCATGGAGCACGGTTCGTGACGGAAACCTACGTGCAGGCCAACATCAAGATCCTCGAGAAGGAATACCAGATCTCCTGCCCGGCCAGCGAGCGGGCGGCGCTCATGGATTCCGCCGAGCTGCTGAACCGCAAGATGCGGGAGATCCGGGACACGGGCAAGGTCATCGGCCTCGACCGCATTGCCGTCATGGCGGCGCTCAACATGGCCAACGAATTGCTGCGCTCCCGCAGTACGGGCGAGCTCCTGGAGGGCGACGCCAGGCTGCGGGTCCAGGCCATGCGGGAGCGGGTCGAGGGCGCCCTGCAGACCAGCCGCCAACTGGAACTCTGACTCCGTCACTGTCCACCTGCGTCACGTTTTTTCCGCGCACACCGCCTATACTTGGCCCCAGGTCTCTCCTGCGGTGTTCGACAGCGGCTTGATAGGTCTCTCGACCCTTAATCGCGCTTTCGGGACTGCGTACTGTCGGCAGTTTGTGCACGACCGGCCGGGCCACAAAACCCGGGCGGGAAGCCTTCTCTGCCGCTTCTGGTCCCACCTGATGCTCTTGGTCTGAGAGCAGCAGGCTGCACCGGCACAGGCGGGAGAGACCGCTTCCTTTCCCGGTCAGCGGCATGTCCACAGACACAGCCAGCGGCTACAAGGCCCGCCTGAGGCGCCAGATGCGCGCCACTCGCCGCAACCTTCCCCGCAACCTGGCCCGGGCGGCGGCCGATCAGGCCGTGCACCGGCTCTGGAAACTGCCGGCCCTGGCCCGGGTCCGCCGTCTCGCGCTCTACCTGCCTGCCGGCGGCGAACTCGATTGCACACCCCTGGCCATTCAGGCCTGGCGCCGTGGCGTGCAGGTCTTCCTGCCCGTCGTCTCCGGCGAAACGCTCCGGTTCGCGCCGTTCCGTCCGGGCGCGGAAATGCGCGGGAATCGCTTCGGCATTCCGGAGCCCGTCACGCCGCGACGCCAGTGGCGGACGGCCCGCCAGCTCGACGTCATCGTCGCGCCGCTGGTGGCATTCGACGAACGCGGCCACCGGCTCGGCATGGGTGGCGGCTACTACGACCGCGCTCTCGCGTTCCTCTTGCGGCGTTCACGCCGCCGCCGCCCGCATTTCATCGCGCTCGCATTCGACATCCAGAAGATTGCGGAGCTTCCTGTCGACGCTTGGGATGTTCGACTCGATGCTGCCGTCACGGAGTCAGCGACCTACCTCTTCACTTGAGTTGTTGTCTCCCGGCAACCGGTGTCAAGGTCCAAAACACCCCCCTTGCTGGAATTTTGCCAACTGTTGTATATACTCAGACCCGTCTACCCCGACACGGAGACTAAAACCATGGCTACGAAGAAGAAGGCTGCATCGAAGAAGAAGACCAAGAAGAAGGCTGCGAAGAAAAAGCGTTAGAGATGACGCGTTGGCGTGAGACCCCAAAAAGGTCTCACGCCAATCCTCGCAAGGGGAAACGCGCAAAGATGGGTGCCCGCCTCTGGCGGGCACTTTTTTTAGGGCAGGTGACAGGCATGAACCAAGACAGCCTCAAGCATCAGGCCGCCCTGGCTGCCCTGGACTTCATCAAGCCCGGGATGGCGCTGGGCGTCGGCACGGGCTCCACCGTGAATTTCCTGATCGACGCGCTGGACCGCTTCCGCGGGGACCTGGCCGCCGTGGTGGCCAGCTCCCGCGCCACCGAGGCCCGACTCCGGGCCCGGGGCTTCACGGTCGTGGAGCTGGACCAGGCCGGCGACCTGGACCTGTACGTGGACGGCGCGGACGAGGCCAACAAGCACTTCCACCTGGTGAAAGGCGGCGGCGGGGCCCTCACGCGGGAAAAAATCCTGGCGGCAGCCTCCCGCAAGTTCGTCTGCATCATCGACGGCAGCAAGTGGGTCGCCAGCCTCGGCAAGTTCCCGCTACCCGTCGAGGTGATTCCCATGGCCCGTTCCTGGGTGGCGCGCCAGTTCGTCAAGCTGCGGGGCCAGCCGGTCTGGCGCGAGAACTTCGTGACCGACAACGGGAACCAGATCCTGGACGTGCACAACCTGCAGATCACCAACCCCCCGGAGCTGGAGTCCCGCCTGAACCAGATCCCGGGGATCGTGACCGTCGGCCTGTTTGCGAACCGGCCAGCGGACGTCATCCTGCTGGCGGAGGATGGCGGCGTGAAGAGGCTCGATCGGCGCTAGGGATCGCACCCCGGCCAAAAAGCAAAGGGCCCGCTGACGCGGGCCCTTTTTCCTGGCGATATTGGCTGGGGGACTAGGATTCGAACCTAGGTTCTCGGAGTCAGAGTCCGATGTCCTACCGCTGGACGATCCCCCAAGTGGACGGCACGCATTATAAGCATGCCTCGTCGGGAGCCGGCAGAGTACCGGTCAGCGCTTCGAGAACTGCGTCGCGCGACGGGCCTTGCGGAGGCCGACCTTCTTGCGCTCGACCTCGCGGGCGTCGCGGGTGACGTAGCCGGCCTTGCGCAGGGGGGAGCGGAGGCTGTCGTCGTAGGCCATCAGCGCCCGGGTGAGGCCGTGGCGGATGGCGCCTGCCTGGCCCGTGATGCCGCCGCCAGCGACGTTGACGACCACGTCGAACTGGCCGTCCAGCTTGGTCAGCTCCAGGGGCTGGCGCACGATCATGCGGGCCGTCTTGCGGCCGAAGAACACGTCGAGCGGCTTGCTGTTGATGGTGATGTCACCCTTGCCGCGGCGGATGAAGACCCGGGCGGTGGACGCCTTGCGGCGGCCGGTGGCGGAGAATTGCTGGGAGGTCGTGGCCATTCGGTATGTCGCCTGGTTACAGGTGAGTGGACTGCAGCTGTCTACGACAGCTTGAGGGGCAGCGGCTGCTGGGCCGAATGTTCGTGCTCGGCGCCGGCATAGATGCGCAACTTCTTGAGCATCGTGGCGCCCAGGCTGTTCTTGGGCAGCATGCCCTTCACGGCTTTCATCAGGGCCCGCTCGGGATGCTCTTCCATCATCTTGCCGAGGGTCACCGTCTTCAGGTTGCCCATGTAGCCGGTGTGGTGCTGGTAGACCTTGTCGTTGAGCTTGTTGCCCGTCGCCTTGATGCGCGCGGCATTGATCACGACGATGTAGTCGCCCGTGTCCACGTGGGGCGTGAAGACGGCCTTGTGCTTGCCCCGCAGCCGGAAGGCGATGGCGGACGCAAGGCGGCCGAGCGTGCAGTCCGTGGCGTCCACCACGTACCAGTCGCGCCGCACCTCATGGGATTTGGCTGAAAACGTACCCATCTGAAACCTGTCTTGTTGGAGCTGTATCGGGACCCGGCAGGCCGGGGGCCCTCGGTCGGGCCGCAAAGTGTAGGCGGCTGGCCGGGTTTTTTCAAACCGGCCAGGGGTCCGGCTCCCGGGGCTCCGGCTGGAACCGCGCCGGGAACGGCCCGGAAAGCCCGCATCCGCGACCGGTTTGCCCGGTGCTGCGGCCCGCCACCATAATCGGGGCCATGGCCCTGGCCCCCTTCTTCGACGCGGTTTTGACCGAGCTCGACAACGGCCTCCGGACCCTCGCAGCGCCGGCGGAGGCCGCCCGTCCCAGCCCGGCGGGAGACCTCCCACGCCCCGCCCTGTCGGCCGCGGAACGGACGGCCGGCGCCGCCCTCATGCGGGTGAACCACGCCGGCGAGGTGGCCGCCCAGGCCCTTTACCGCGGCCAGGCCCTTACCACCCGGGATCCCGATCTCCGGCGCACGCTGCTCGACGCCGCCCGCGACGAACAGGACCACCTCGCCTGGTGCGCCCGGCGCGTCAGCGAGCTCGGCAGCCGCACGAGCCTGCTTGGGCCCCTCTGGTACGCCGGCAGCTTCGCCCTCGGCGCGACCGCCGGCCTGCTGGGGAAGACCGCGGGCCTTGGCTTCGTGGTGGAAACCGAGCGCCAGGTGGAAGAGCACCTTTCCGGGCACCTGGACCGGCTTCCGGAAGCGGATGTGCCCAGCCGGGAGATCGTCCGCCAGATGCGGGCGGACGAAGCGGTGCACGGCGCGCGGGCCCGGGAACTGGGCGGGGCGGAGCTGCCGCCGCCTGTCCGGCGGGGAATGCGGCTGGCCGCCCGGGTCATGACCACGCTCGCCCACCGGCTCTAGACGGCGGTCTTTGTGAGAGGCATCACAAATCCGGAAGGTGCCAGTTCACGCTGCGCCGGGCTTCGTCTACCGTAGGTCCCGCATTCAACATATTCCTCGCACTGGTTCGGGCCTCTCTCAGGGATTGGGGCCAGGCGCTTGGGGTGGGCTGAAACGGATTTTTGGCTTGAACGGGTTCATTGGGGAGAGACTGCAATGGCTGCAACTGGCAAAGCTCTGAGTGACGTCCCGGCGATCAACCGCTTTCTGACGTACTGCCGCGTACGCACGGTGCCGGGCAAGACCGTGATGATCCATGCGGGCGACCTGCCCGACAGCCTCTACTACATCATCGACGGCTCCGTCGAGGTGATGATCGAGGACGAGGATGGCAACGAGATGGTCCTGGCCTACCTGAACAAGGGCCAGTTCTTCGGCGAGATGGGCCTGTTCCACGAGCAGCCCGCCCGGAGCGCCTGGGTCCGGACCCGCGTCAGTTCCGAGATTGCCGAGATGACCTACCCCCGCTTCCGCCAGATTGCCAGCGAGAGCCCCGGCCTGGTCTTCGAACTGGCGACGCAGCTCGCGACCCGCCTGGACCGCACCAACCGCAAGCTGGGCGACCTGGCCTTCGTGGACGTCACGGGACGCGTGGCCCACGCCATCATGGATCTCTGCAACGAACCCGACGCGATGACCCATCCCGAGGGCATGCAGATCAAGGTGAGCCGGCAGGAACTCTCACGGCTGGTCGGCTGCTCCCGCGAGATGGCGGGCCGCGTGCTGAAGGTGCTGGAAGACCAGGGCCTGATCACGGCGACCGGCAAGACGATCGTCGTCTACAACGCCCGGCCGAAGCCGAAGCTGAAGGCCGTCGGGCTCTGACCGCCTCCCTGTAGGACCCCGCCCGGGTCTGCCCTTCCGGGCGCCCGAGCGGCGGACCGCATGTCACCCGGAAGGGCAGACCCGGGCGGGGTCCTACAGGGATTCGATTTCCATCCGCATCCGCCGGATCGTCGCCGCGTAGTCCTTGCTGCCGAAGATGGCGGATCCCGCCACGAAGACGTCGGCCCCCGCCTGCGCCACGGCGCGGATGTTGTCAGGCTTGATGCCCCCGTCCACTTCCAGCCGAACTGGCTTGCCCAGCGCCGTGATCCGCTGACGGATCGCCTTCAGCTTAGGGAGGCTGCCGGGGATGAACGCCTGCCCGCCGAACCCCGGGTTGACCGACATCACCAGCACCAGATCGAGGCTAGGCAACGTGTGGTCCAGCCAGTCCAGCGGCGTGGCCGGATTCAGCACGAGCCCGGGACTGCAGCCGAGTTCACGGATCAGCCCGATGGTGCGGTCCACGTGCTGGCTGGCTTCCGGGTGGAAGCTGATCCAGCTGGCGCCCGCGCCGGCGAAGGCCCGCGCCAGCTCGTCCACCGGCTTCACCATCAGGTGCACGTCGATCGGCGCCTTGATCCCCCGCTTGCGCAGCGCCTCGCAGACCAGGGGCCCGATCGTGAGGTTGGGGACGTAGTGGTTGTCCATCACGTCGAAGTGGATGACGTCGGCGCCGGCGGCGAGCACGGCCTCGACCTCCTCGCCCAGGCGGGCGAAGTCGGCGGAGAGTATGGAAGGCGCGATGAGCGGGGTTGTCATCGCAAAAATATAGCAGGTAGGCGCGGCCACTACATGCCACGGCGCTCTCTGATCAGCTCGTAGGCCGCGCGGATCTCGTGGGTCCGCTCCTCCGCCGCCTGCAGCATGGACTCGGGCAATCCCCGGGCAGCCTGCTTGTCGGGATGGTGCTGGTTCATGAGCCGGCGGTACGCGGTCTTCACCTCCGCGTTGCTGGCTTCGGGCTCGAGGCCCAGGGCCCGGTAGGCGCCTTCCAGCGTCTGCCCGGGAGCAGCCACGGGGCGCTGCTGCCGGAAGGAGCGGCGGGCCCGGAGGATCGACTCGAGGCGGGCCAGGTCCATTCGCCCCACGCCCAGCGCGTCCGTCATCACGAGCAGCACCGCTCGCTCGGCGGAACTCACCGCCTGCTTGCCGAGGAGAAAGTCCATCTCGATCTCGATGAAGGTCCGGAGCAGCTCGGGCTCCCGGCGGCAGGCCCGGCGCAGCAGCATCACGCGCTCCCGCAGTGGGAAACCGGCCTGCTTGCCCTCGTTGAACCAGTCGATGGCCGCGCGGACGGTATCCGGCGGCAGGCGCATCTCCGTCATCAGCGTGCGCGCCGCGTCGATCTCGGCCTCGGATACCCTCCCGTCCGCCTTGGCCAGCGCGCCGAGGCCATGGAACGTCGTCTTGAAGAACAGCCTCTGGCGATCAGCCGCGGTGAAGGGGACGTCATCGCCCGGATCATCGAGGCCACCCAGGCGGGGGAATACCGCTCCGGCACCACGATCGAACTGATGACCCAGGGCACTGCCGATCAGGGCACCAACGGGGCCACCGACGATCAGGCCGAGGATTCCACCGCCGACTTTGCCAATCCACGCCATTCCGGGGTCTCTAGAACTGAATCGGCAGGGGGCAAGCGCAGACCGCGCTGCTAGAATCGCGTCGTCCCAGCGGAGCAGCCGATGACGCGGAGCATCGTCCCTGACGCCATGTACGAATCCAGAGTGACAGCCCTGACCCGGCTCAGTCAAGGCAAGGTCCGGGACATCTATGCCGTCGATGCGCAACATCTGCTGATCGTGACGACCGACCGGCTGTCGGCCTTCGACGTGGTGCTGCCGGACCCGATTCCGGGCAAGGGCGAGGTGCTCACCCGCCTGTCCAATTTCTGGTTCGGCCGGACCGCCGGCATCGTCCGCAATCACCTGGCCGGCCTGCCCCTGGAAGCGGTGATACGGGATCCGGCGGAACGGGCGGCCCTCGCCACGCGGGCCATGGTGGTCCGGCGCCTGAAGCCACTGCCCATCGAGGCCGTGGTGCGCGGCTACCTGATCGGTTCGGGTTACAAGGACTACCAGGCCACCGGGTCGGTATGCGGCATCCCGCTCCCGGCCGGCCTGCCGATGGCGGCGCCGCTGCCGGAACCCCTGTTCACGCCCGCCACCAAGGCGGCCCTCGGCGATCACGACGAGAACATCAGCTTCGCGGAATGCGAGCGCCTGATCGGCGCCGACCTGGCCCGGCAGGTGCGGACGCTGGCAATCCGCGTCTACGGCGAGGGCGCCGCCCATGCCCGTAGCCGGGGCATCATCATTGCCGACACCAAGTTCGAGTTCGGGCTGGACGAGGCCGGCGCGCTGTACCTCATCGACGAAGTCATGACCCCGGACTCGTCGCGCTTCTGGCCCGCGGCGGAGTACCGCACCGGCATCAGCCCGCCGAGCTTCGACAAGCAGTTCGTCCGGGACTACCTGGAGACGCTGGACTGGAACAAGAAGGCGCCGGGCCCCCGCCTGCCGCCGGAGGTGATCCGCAAGACGGGCGAGAAGTACCGCCAGGCGCTGGAACTGCTGACTGGCTACCACTAAACCGGCCGCCAGCCGGGTATGATCCGGCGCGCACCGTTGACCAGGGATGGTTCGGGTAAATGCGAAGCTTGAAACTCACGCGGGCGCTGCTGGCGCTCGTCCTCTCCGCGCAACTCAATCCGGCCGTCGCCGCCTCGCCCGGCCCCGCGGCACGGCCGGATGTCCGCTCGAGCGCGGCCCTCGTTGTCGATGCCAACGATTCGTCCGTCCTCTTCGCCCGGCACGCCGACGCGGCGGTGCCTATCGCCTCGATAACCAAGCTCATGACCGCCCTGGTCGTGCTCGAGGGCCGGCAACGGCTTGATGAGACCCTGACGATCACGGCCGCGGACCAGGGCGCCGGATCCCGGCTCCACGTCGGCACCCGTCTGACCCGCGGGGATCTGCTGCACCTGGCGCTCATGTCCTCCGAGAACCGGGCCGCCCATGCCCTGGGCCGCAACTACCCCGGCGGTCTGACTGCCTTCGTGCGCGCGATGAACAAGCGGGCCCAGGCGCTCGGCATGACGCGGTCGCGCTTTGCCGATCCCACCGGCCTGTCGAGCGGCAACGTGGCAACAGCCCAGGACCTGGTGCGGCTGGTGAAGGCCGCGTCGGCCGAGCCGCTGATCCGGCGCTACTCCACCGACGAGAGGCACACGGTCGTGGCCGGGAAGCGCGCCCTCGAGTTCCGCAACACCAACACCCTCGTGGCCAAGCCGGACTGGGACATTGCCGTGCAGAAGACGGGTTACACACTGGCCGCCGGCCAGTGCCTGGTGATGAACACCGTCATCGAGGGCCGGTCGGTGGTGATCGTGCTGCTCAACTCCTTCGGCAAGTACACGCGGGTTGCCGACGCCCGGCGCATCCGCAAGTGGATGGAAGCGGGGCGGGCGACCACCTGAGGCGACGGGAGTAGACTGGGAGCCGCCATGGCCCCGGTAGTCCAGCAGGACGTCCCCGCATCGTCCCTCCTCCGCACCTGCCGCGAAGGCAGCGACCCCGCTGCCTGGGACCACTTCAGCGACTGCTTCGGAATCACCGTGGACCGCCCGGTGTCACTGCCGATGTTCGTTCACGCCTTCTACACCTCGCCGGTTTTCCGGGCGGAGCGGCTCATCCTCCGGTTGTTCGGCTGGCCGTCCACCGATGGCGAGCTCCAGGACCTGCTCGACGGCCGGCGGCAGACCTTTGCCGCCTGGCGGCTGGCGGGCCGCACGCCGAACCAGCTGCTGATGGCCGATGCGCTGGGACGCACCCGGTCCTGGTTCTGCGTCACCCCGCATCCGGATGGCGCCCGGACCCTGCTCCAGTTCGGCTCCGGGGTCGCAGCCGGCGTGGATCCCCGCACCGGCCAGCGCCGCCGCAGCCTGGGCTTCAGGCTGCTCGGCGGATTTCATGTCCTATACTCCAGGGCGCTGCTGGCAGCGGCCGCTTCGCGACTCCGGCAGCCCTAGGGAGGCGCCATTGGAGAGCTCCGAACCCGGCCGCCTGTCGCGCCCGCTGACCTCCGAAATCCAGGGCTGGCGGCGCTGGCTGCCGGGCCTGCAGACCGCGCGCCGCTACGAGCCCGCGTGGCTGCCCCACGACCTGGTGGCCGGCCTGGTGCTGACCACCATGCTCGTGCCAGTCGGGATCGCCTACGCCGTCGCCTCTGGCGTCCCGGGCATCTACGGCCTGTACGCCACGATCGTGCCGCTGCTCGCCTACGCGCTGTTCGGACCCAGCCGGATACTCGTGCTGGGTCCTGACTCCTCCCTGGCCGCGTTGATCCTGGCCATCGTGCTGCCGCTGTCCGGCGGCGATCCGACGCGCGCCATCGCGGTCGCCGGCCTCATGGCCGTGGTGTCGGGTGTCGTGTGCATCCTGGCGGGAGTCCTGCGTCTGGGTTTCATCACCGAGCTGCTCTCGAAGCCCATCCGCTACGGCTACATGAACGGCATAGCCTTCGTGGTGATCATCAGCCAGCTGCCCAAGCTCTTCGGCGTCTCGATCGACAGCGACGGGCCGCTGCGCGATCTCTGGCGGACGGCCATGGCAGTCGCAGGCGGCCAGGCCAACTGGACCGGGTTCGGCGTCGGCGCAGCCGCGCTCGCGGTGATCCTGCTGCTCAAGCCCTGGCCTCGCGTCCCCGGACTGCTGATCGCCGTGGTGGCTGCGACGGTAACAGTCGGCACCTGGGACCTCGGTTCGGCTGCTGGAGTGAAGGTACTGGGCGAACTGCCCCAGGGACTACCCACGTTCGCGCTGCCGTGGGTCGGCCTGGCCGACCTCGGCACCGTCGTGATCGGCGGCTGCGCCGTGGCGCTCGTGGCCTTTGCCGATACCAGCGTCCTGTCGCGCACCTACGCCGCCCGGACCCGCAGCTACGTGGACCCGAACCAGGAGATGGTGGGGCTCGGGGCCGCCAACCTCGCTGCCGGCCTGTTCCAGGGCTTCCCCATCAGCAGCAGTTCCTCGCGCACACCAGTGGCCGAGGCAGCCGGGGCCAGGACGCAGCTCACGGGCGTGGTAGGCGCTGCTGCGGTGGGCCTGCTGCTGGTGCTGGCACCCGACCTGCTGCGCAATCTCCCCACCAGCGCGCTGGCCGCCGTGGTCATCGCGTCCGCCATCGGCCTGTTCGAGTTCACCGACCTGCGCCGCATCCTCCGCATCCAGCCCTGGGAATTCTGGCTGTCCATCGGCTGCTTCGCCGGTGTCGCGGCGCTCGGTGCGATTCCGGGCATCGGGCTGGCGATCGTCGTGGCGGTGATCGAGTTCCTGTGGGACGGCTGGCGCCCGCACTTCGCCGTGCTCGGGCGGGTGGACGGCGTCCGCGGCTTCCACGACGTGAAACGCTACCCCGGCGCGCGGCTGGTGCCAGGCCTGGTGCTGTTCCGCTGGGACGCGCCCCTGTTCTTCGCCAACGCCGAGCTGTTCCAAGAACGGGTATTGCAGGCCGTCGCGGCTTCGCCCACCCCGGTGCAGCGGATCATCGTGACCGCGGAGCCGGTGACGAGCATCGACGTGAGTTCGGCGGACATGCTGTCCGGACTGGAACGGACCTTGCGGGAAGCCCGGATCGAGCTGCATTTCGCCGAGATGAAGGACCCGGTGAAGGACAAGCTGAAGCGCTTCGAACTGCTGGAACACTTCGGGCCCGAGGTCTTCCACCCGACCGTGGGCGCCGCCGTGGACGATTACCTGGCGGACCACGCGGTGGACTGGAAACCCTGACGCCCCCGTGACTTATACTGGGCTTTGGCTTCCTCCTGAATGCAAGGAAACTCCATGAACGCCAAACTGACCTTTGCAGTCGCCGTGTTCGCAGCCGTCGTTTCGGGCACCGCAGTCGCGCAACAACCTGGCGGCACGGGCGCCGTCATCGCCAGCGAGCCGGGCCGCGTCGCTGCACTGAGTGCGGTGGAGCTCTCCGCCCAGGTCATTGCCATCAACAAGGGCACCCGCACCCTGACCCTGAAGGGCGAGCGGGGCAACGTCGTCGAGATCGTGGCGGGCGACGAGGTCCGGAATTTCGACCAGATCCAGGTCGGGGACTCCGTCGTCGCGCGCTACGCAGAGGCGCTGACGCTCCAGCTGAAGAAGACCGGGGGTGCCGCCGGTGAGCCGGTCGTGAGCGGGGAAGTCGGCCGCGCGAAGCCCGGCGAGCGCCCGGCCGTCGCGGGAACGCGCACCATCACGGCGATCGCTGACGTGGTGGCCGTCGACCCTGCCGCAAGCACGATCTCCCTGAAGGGGCCCCAGGGCAACGTCGTGGAGCTGAACGTCAGCAACCCCGACCAGTTCAAGGTCGTCAAGGTGGGCGACCAGGTCGAGGTGACCTACACGGAGGCTGTTGCCCTCAGCGTCGAGCCCGCCGCTGCGAATTAGCCGGCCGGAAGGGGCCTGCCCGCCCGGCGGAACCTGCGCCCGGCGGCGGCGGCGATGGCGGTCAGCAGGAGGATCGCAGCGGGTGGCGCCGGCACGAGCGTCTCCCGCCCGATCTTCTCCTGGAGCGCGGCCCCGAACTCATCGAAGCCACCCGCCTGCAGGAAGAATCCCGTCGGCGCGCTGACGGGGTTGATGCCCACCAGGGCCTCGAGCAGTGCCGTATCAAGCTGATCCCCCACCCCGATCGCGTTCACGGTGATGCCGGCTGCGCGAGCCGCGTTTGCCGCTGCAATGGCAAGCGCGCGATCCGCAGCATTGGGGGTGCCATTTCCATCCGGCTCCGTCGGCACGCCATCGGTGGAAATGTCGATCACGAGCTTGTCGCCATCGAACTCGTTATTGAGCAGGCCCGTGGCCGACAGCTGGAACGGCTCCTGCTGGGGCGCCACCGGGAAGCAACGATCAGCGAAGGGGCAGGAGACGAGGCCCCCGCCCGTGGCGACATTGAGCGCCGCCGCGGTGGCGGTGGTGCCCGCGGGCTGGGGCAGCCCGGCGAACCGGGCGCCGAAGGCGAAGGCATCGGCGTCGTCGTTGATCAGCGTCCAGTCGAGGTAACTGAAGGTCGAAACGTCGTAGCTCTGTACGTTGCCGCCTCCGAAGTCCACCTGGAAGCCGAAGCCTCCGGAGAACACGTAGGCCGCCACGGCCAGGTCGTCGAACGGGCTGGGCTCGATGTAGTTGGTGTACAGGTCATTCTGGAAAATGCTCTGGTAGGCGCCGATCTGCAGCTGCCAGTCCTCGGCCGAGATGCTGCCGGAGCCGTCGATCACCAGCGCGAGCTCCAGCGTGGTGGCGCCGCCGCGGTGGGGGACCAGGGTCGCGAGCGCTGCCAGCAGGACGCCAGCCAGTGCCGGGACGAAATGGGGACGAGAAATCATGACTGACCTCCCGAGCGAATGTTGTTGTTGATTCCGGGCGCGAAGGGAGTGGGTCGGCCCAGACGCTACGCCCCCGCGCCGGGGAATTCCATTACAGATGCGGGACCGGAAGCGTGCCGCAGCAGGCGGCCTGGATGCACTGCCAGATAAGCGCCCGGTGCCGCGCCGCTGCTAGCTTCCGGCGATGGTCATGCGGTCGACCAGGATGGACCCGGTGAGGACGCCGCCCCGCCGGTCCACGTCGGTGCCGATGCCCTGGATGCCCAGGTACATCTCCTTCAGGTTGCCAGCGATGGTGATCTCGGTGACCGGGAACCGGATCTTTCCGTTCTCGACCCAGAAGCCGCTGGCGCCACGGGAGTAGTCACCGGTCACCGGGTTGACGCCGCTGCCCATCAGGTCGGCAACCACCAGGCCTTCGTCCATCTTCCGGAGCAGTTCCTCGAAGCTCTCGCCGGTGTCGTGCACCACCAGGTTGTGGGCGCCGCCCGCATTGCCCGTGGACTGCATGCCGAGCTTCCGCGCGTAGTAGCTGCCGAGCAGGTAACCGCCCAGCACGCCGGCGTCGACCAGGCGGCGCTCCGTCGTGGCCACGCCCTCGTTGTCGAAGGGCGCGCTGTTGAGTGCCTTCGGCAGGTGCGGCTTCTCGTCGATGGTCACGCGACCTGCGAAGACCGGCTTGCCGAGGGCATCGACGAGAAAGGAGGACTTCCGGTACAGCGCGCCGCCGCCGATGGCGCCGAGCAGGTGGCCGATCAGGCCGCGGGCAATCCGCGCAGGGAACAGCACGGGGGCGACGCGGGTCTCGAGCTTCGTGCCCCCCAGCCGGGCCACGGTGCGCCGGCCGGCTTCGGCGCCGATCGCGGCCGGTGATGGCAGGTCAACCGCATCCCGGGCGACGGCGTATTCGTAGTCGGTCTCCATGGCGCCGTCCTGGGCGGCCACCACCGAGCAGGAGATGCTGTGGTCGGACTCCGGGTAGCCCCCCATGAAACCGTGGCTGTTGCCGTAGACCCGGAGCCCCTCGCTGGTGCTGACCGACGCGCCTTCCGAGTTGGTCACCCGGGGGTCGTGGTCGAGCGCCGCCGCCTCGCAGGCCGTGGCCAGCTCGATCGCCGCTGCGGGGTCGATGGCCCACGGGTGGTACAGGCTGAGGTCGGGGATGCGCTTAGCCAGCCGGTCCGCGTCGGCGAGGCCCGAGGCAGGATCCTCGGCGCCGTACTTCGCCAGGGCGCAGGCCTTGCGCACGGACTCCTCGAGGGCCTCGGAGCGCAGGTCCGAGGTGCTCGCGGTCCCCTTGCGGTGACCCAGCCAGACCGTGACGCTGATGCCCTGGTCGCGCTGGTGACGAAGGGTCTCGACTTCGCGCATGCGCACGTTCACGGAGAAGCCGGTGCCGAAGTTGGCATGGGCTTCGGCCTGGGAAGCGCCCAGTTGCCTGGCCAGCCTGAGCGCATCCGCTGCCTTTTCCTGCAGGGTGCCGAGGCCGGTCTGCAGGCTCAGCGGCCTACGGCCGCTCATTCGTCACCGCCCGTGCCGCCGACCGTGAGGCCGTCGATCCGCAAGGTCGGCTGGCCGACACCGACCGGCACCGACTGGCCGTCCTTGCCACAGACGCCGATGCCCGTGTCCAGCGCCATGTCGTTCCCGACCATGGTGACGCGATTCAGGACGGTGGGCCCGTCCCCGACGAGCGTCGCGTCCCGGATCGGGGCCCCGAGCTTCCCGTTCTCGATGCGGTAGGCCTCGGTGGCGGAAAAGACGAACTTCCCCGAGGTGATGTCCACCTGGCCGCCGCCGAAGTTGCGAGCATAGACGCCCTTCTTCACCGACGCGATGATCTCGTCCGGGTGATGGGCGCCGCCCAGCATGTAGGTGTTGGTCATGCGCGGCATCGGCGTGTGGGCGAAGGACTGGCGCCGGCCGTTGCCGGTGGACTCCACGCCCATGAGGCGGGCGTTCATCTTGTCCTGCAGGTACCCGCGCAGGATCCCGTTCTCGATGAGCACCGTGTTGCGCGTGGGCGTGCCCTCGTCGTCCACGTTCAGGGAACCACGCCGTCCCGGCAAAGTCCCGTCGTCCACCACCGTGCACAGGCTGGAGGCCACGCGCTCGCCGATGCGGCCGGTGAACGCCGACGTGCCCTTCCGGTTGAAATCGCCCTCGAGGCCGTGGCCGATGGCTTCGTGGAGCAGCACGCCCGGCCAGCCGGGACCGAGCACCACGATCATCTCGCCCGAAGGGGCCGGAACGGCGTCCAGGTTGACGATAGCCTGGCGCACCGCCTCCCGACCGAAATCCAGCACACGCTCGGGCGTGAAGTACTCGTAGCCAAAGCGCCCGCCACCACCGGCATAGCCCTGCTCGCGCTTGTCGCCGTCCTCGACGATCACCGAGATGTTGAAGCGCACCAGGGGCCGGACGTCGGCGGCCAGGGTGCCGTCGCTGGCGCAGACGAGCACGACGTCATGGGCGGCGGCGAGGCTTGCCACCACCTGCCTGACGCGCGGGTCGAGCGCCCGCACTTCGCTGTCGACGCGCTGGAGCATGGCGACCTTGTCGTCGTCCGACCGGGTAGGCAGCGGGTCGATGGGCGCGTACAGCCGATGGCCAGGGCGGGGCTGCCAGGCCTGCACCCGGCCCTGCTGGCCCTGGCGGACGATGGCGCCGGCGGCGGCGGAGGCCTGCAGGAGGGCGGGAACCATCACCTCGTCCGAGTAGGCAAAGCCCGTCTTCTCGCCCGCCATCGCCCGGACACCCACGCCCTGCTCGATGCTGTGGGCGCCCTCCTTCACGATGCCATCTTCCAGCGTCCAGGATTCCTGGCGGGAGACTTCGAAGTAGAGGTCCGCGTTGTCCACGGCGCCGCGCATCAGGGTGCCGAGGGCCCGTTCGAGGTCCCGGTCGTCGATGCCGGCCACGTCCAGGACGTGGCTGCGGACCAGTGCGAGGGAGGAATCTTGGGCAATTGCCGGGTTCATCAGGGATCCTGTCGGTTGTCGGGGCGAGGCGGAGCGCCGGGCTTGCCCGGAGCCTTGAAGCGCCGGTGCTCGAGCACGGGAAACTGCTGGCGCAGCTTCTTCAGGCGCTGGGTATCGATCGTCGTCGTGATCACGCCGGTGCGCCCAACCGCATCCGCGAGGACGGCACCCCACGGATCGACCAGCATGGTGTGACCATAGGTCTGGCGGCCGCCGGGGTGGGTACCTGTCTGGGCCGCAGCCGCGACGTAAGTGAGATTCTCGATGGCCCGGGCGCGCAGGAGCGGCTCCCAGTGGGCGGCGCCCGTCCGGTAGGTGAAGGCGGCCGGCACCGCCAGCACGTCCATCCCCTCGCCGGCCATCCAGCGGAACTGCTCGGGAAAGCGCAGGTCGTAGCAGACCGCGACACCGAGGCCGCCCCAGGGCGTATCGAGCACCAGCGGCTTCGAACCGTGCATGGTGCTGCGGGACTCCCGGTAGGCCTCCTCGCTCTCCGGCACCCGCACGTCGAACAGGTGCAGTTTGTCGTAACGGCCGGCGCGCTTGCCGCTGCCGTCATAGACCAGCGCCGCGGCGTAGGGCCGCTTCGGGTCGTCGCTCTTCAGGGGGATCGTGCCACCGACGATCCACATCCCGGCGCGGGCGGCCTCCGCGGCGAGGAAATCCTGCAGGGGACCGGCGCCATCCTCCTCGACGATCGCGAGGCGGTCCGCTTCCTTGCGGCCCATGCGCGCGAAGTTCTCGGGAAGCACGGCCAGCGTCGCCCCGTCGGCCGCCGCGGAGCGCAGCCAGCGGCGGGCGCGCGTGAGGTTGGCGGCGACGTCCTCGCCGGAGTTCATCTGGATCGCGGCAATGCGGAGCGTCTTCATCGGCCTTCTTCCGGAATGTGCCAGCCAGTGTAAGGAAAATGGGGGTCAGACTGCGATTTCCCAGGGCGAAAAATCGCAGTCTGACCCCCAATTCCGAGCCCCAATTCCCGGATTAGCGGGTCAGTTCGGCTTCCGGTGGCAGCTCCCGGAGCACCTCGGCCAGGTAGCGCTCGCAGTCCCGGAAGGGGGTGACGTCCACCTCGCTCTTCTGGACCCTGGTCACCACCGGCTCGTCCCACCCGCCGGATATCCGGTAGTAGCTCTCACCCAGCGAGCTCAGGGGCTTCCGGAAGATCTGGGAGATCAGCAGCACCGTGCTGCCCACGACCGGCCCCCCGACGAAGCCCCCCACGGCGAGGACATCCGACACGTGGGGGCGAACCACGGCCAGCTGGTCGTAGGTGCGGTCCGGGATCGACACGCGACCGAGGATGCCGATGTCGGTGACGGGCCCTTCCAGGCCGAGGTTGCAGGTGAAGGCATTGCCCTTGTCCAGGCGGAACTCCCCCTGCACCCGGTCGAAGGCCAGCCCCCTGTCCGTCACGTCGGAAAAGTCGAGCCCGAGGCGGCGGGGCAGCGCGGCGATGCTGAGCAGGCCCACGAAGCGCCCGCCGCCGGGCTCCACGGGCAGGAACTGGCCCCGGTCGAGGTTCACCACGACCCGGCCCCCCGCGGCATTGAGGAAGTTGCCGCCGGGACCGCCCGGCCAGAACAGGTCGAGGGTCACGCTGGCCTTCTCGCCCTCGACGACCGGGTCATAGCCCAGAGCCTGCAGCGTCGGCGCGATGTCCGTGGACTTCAGCTCCAGCCGGAGCTCGCTGCGCTGGCGGCTGACGTCGCCGCCTTCCACCACCCAGGTGGCATCTCCGCCGATCCGGAACTTGGCGCTCTCCATGGCCAGCGGCTCCACCACGATCCCGTCGCCACGCTGGGCGAGTTCCGCCGTCAGCCGGCCGAGCTTCATGTCCCCGAGGACGAAGTCGCCGACGGTCGCGCGGACGGCAGGCAGCTCGCGGGGATCGGCGTTCCCGTCACCGCTGGCCGCATCCAGCTCGACCAGCCACAGGCGCTCCAGGTCGAGGATGATCGGCGCATCGTCGGACCGTCCCGCGGGTACGGTGACCAGGCCCTCGGCGGCCGGGCCGGACACGTTCACCCGCCACTCGTTCCCCGCCCGCAGGGCCTCGATGCGCGCTTCGGGGAACACCCGCCCCAGGATGGCAAAGCGGTCGGCTCCGATGTCGATCTTCCGGATCAGGTCGTTGGCGGGGGACTGCCGGCCACCGCCCGTGTCGCGGGCGGTGAACCAATCCTCGAACCGGAGCCGGTCGAAGGATCCGCCGATCTCAAGCCCGGGCTCCGCCGGCAGGGCGGCCAGGATGCGGCCGCTGCGCAGCGCACCCCGTTCCAGCCGCCAGCTGGGCCGGGCGCCCCTGGCGCCCGAGACGAGCTGCAGCGCCCAGCTCACCCCGCGGCCGATACTGCCGCTCACCTGGACCCGTCCAGGTGCCGGCAGGCCCACCTCCATGCGCAGGGGCTCGGCAGTTCCGGCGGCCTTGGTGAGCGGTGGCGGCAGCTGGCTCGAGAACCCCTCCAGGTCCGAGCGGACGTCGACCGTGACTGGCGTTCCCGCGCGCCGGGCCGGCACCTTCACGGTCGCCTCCCAGGCCATGCGCCCGCCGATCTGGTCCGCATAGGGGAGCGAGAAGGCGGCGGCCAGCTTGCCCACCGGCGTCTCACCCTGCACCTCAGCCACCTGGGTCAGCCCGGCCTCATCCGCCCGCGCGGGGCGCAGGGCGATCCGCACCGGTTCGTCCAGGAAGCGGCCCTTCAGCGCGTCCGCCGCCAGCCTGTCGGTCTCGAGGCGGACCGTGCCCTCCAGGGCAGTCAGGCCGAAATCCACGCCGCGCAGGCCAAGCCGGGCCCCGCCCAGCTCGAAGGTGCCGGCCAGCCGGTAGCCCTTCGGGTTGGCAAGGGGAATCCGGAGGTCGACGCCCGCCGTCACCGGTCCGCTGCCCGTGGCAGTCTCGAGCGTGGGACCGAGCGTGGCAGCCACCGGGGTCTGGCGCAGGAAACCCAGTATCTGCCCGAGCTGCAGCTGGTCGGCCACCGCCACGTCGAGCTCCGCGTCACGGACGAGGTTCGGGACCCGGATCTCGGCATCGGCGAACGGGACGCCGCCGATCGCGCCGCGATTCTCCACCGACGTCAGCGTCACGCGGTCGATGATCACCGTGCCTGTCGCGCTCTCGATCCGGGGCCACTTGTCGGCGTAGTCGATCACCGCATCGGCAACGGTGAACTCGGCGCGGAAGCGGCCACCCCCGTTCTCGTAGGGGAAGCCCTTGAGCGGTCCCTGCCAGAGGAGTTCGGCGCTCGGCAGGGAGCCGGCGACGAGGGCCCGGTCGAGCCACTTCACGACGTTCGGCTTGAACTTCTGCAACGGCAGGTAGTTCAGTGCCGCGGGGGCGGACGACGCCACGAAGCGCGCCGAGATGTCGACGAAGACCGGGCCGGCGGGTGGGAAGGTGACCCGGACCCGCGACCGGCTCTCCACGTCCGCCGTCGCAATCCGCAGGTCGTCGCCAAAGACCTCGATCCCCTGCGGCGAGCGCTTCCAGCCGAGCTGGCCGGTGGCGGCACCGGTGCGGATATCGGCGCGGAACAACCTGGGAAAGCGCAGCAGGCCGGCCCCGGACTTGAGGTCAACCCGGCCTCCCGACTGGTCGGCCCGCACCGTGCCGGTGGCGCCGGTGACGGCCCAGCCCGGCGCCGGCATCGCCGCGCCGAGCTCCCGGAAGCCCGCCTCGGCGGTCCAGTTCGGCGGCTGGCCGGCCGGCAGCGAGGCCGTGAGCCGGAAGGCGCTCACCTCGCCCTCCACCCGCTCGGGCAGGAAGTCGCGGCGCATTCCTTCGCTTGCCACCGACCGGACGATCGGCCACAAATCCTGCAGGCGCAGGTCGTCAGCCGCCGCCGCGAGCGTCGGGGCGGCCGCGTCGTCGGCCAACCGGTAGCTGATCGAGCCACTGGCCGCGGGCGACTGCCGGGACCCGCGGGCAACCGCGAAGCGCCGCAGGTTCGCGTCCCAGCCGGCGGCGTCCCGCCGCCAGCCGGCCTCGAGCTCCAGGCTATGGAAATCGTTGTCGGCAGCGGCGAGGCCGGCCCAGGCGGTGGGACCCAGGTCCAGCTCCACGTCGAGGGCCATGGGCAGCGGGCCCGCGAATACGCCCTTCATCTCCACCTCGCCACGCCCGGCAACCAGGGGCACGGGCTCGTTGGCCAGCACGCGCAGCCACCGGGCCAGGTCGACGTCGGCACCGCTGGCCCTCACTTCCCAGGCCGTCCGGTCCGGCACGGCAGCCGGCACCGGCGGCCGGTCCGATGGCAGCAGGCTGACGGGCACGGTGCCGGCCACCTCGATGCCCGTCCCGAGGCCGTCCTGCCCCTCCAGCTCGGCCGCAAAGCTCACGATCCGGGGGGTGAGGTCCAGGTCCAGTTGCCGGATGCGGAGCGCGAGGCGCGGCTCGAGCCGAGCGGGATCGGTCACCACGAGATCGATGTCCTCGAGGCGCAGGTCGAGGCGCGGCAGCTCCCGGTTCCGGGGCCGGCGCAACAGCTCGTCCAGGAATACCGTGTTCACCAGCCACTGCCCGGTCGCGAGTCGCTCGGCCCTGACGCTCGCGTCGCGGACCCCGATCCGGCCAGGCTGCAGCCGGCGGTCCACGATGAGTCGCCACAGGTTCACCCCGACGCTGAGCTCGCGCGCGTCGAATACCGGGCGCTGATCCTCGAGCATGGCGATGCGCACGTCCGAGAAACGCACCTCCGGGCCGCTGAGGGGCCAGCTTGCGCTCAGGGACCGGAAGCGCACGTCGAAGCCGGTGACTTCCGTCACGAAGCGCCGGATCTCGTCCTGGTACTCCGGGGCCAGGGGCAGCAGGAGGCGCACGAGGCCCACGAGCACCGCCAGCACGATGAGCAGCGTCGCGGCAATGCCCGCCAGCCAGCCCAGGCTCCGCCTCAGGATCCCGCGTTCGCTCATGGCGCGGGCGGCCTACACCAGGACGACGTCGAACTGATCCTGGCTGTACAGACTCTCCATCTGCAGCCGGATCGACTTGCCGGTCACGGCCTCGAGCTCGGCGATACTGATGGACTCCTCGTCCAGCAACAGCTCGATGACTTCCTGATGGGCGAGAATGACCAACTCCTTGAAGCTGAACTGCGCGTTCTGCCGGAGGATCTCACGGAAGATCTCGTAGCAGACCGTCTCGGGCGACTTGATGTGCCCCCTGCCCTCGCAGGTTGGACAAGGCTCGCACAGGACGTGTTCCAGGCTTTCGCGGGTCCGCTTCCGGGTCATCTGCACCAGGCCGAGCGGCGACACTTCGGCAACCTGGGGCCGGGCATGGTCGCCGGCCAGCGCGCCATTCAGCGCCTCCAGGACCTGCCGCCGGTGCGACTCCTCGAGCATGTCGATGAAGTCGATGATGATGATGCCGCCGAGATTCCGCAGCCTGAGCTGCCGGGCGATCGCGACGGCCGCCTCCAGGTTCGTCCGGAATATGGTGTCTTCCAGGTTGCGGTGGCCGACGAAGCCGCCCGTGTTCACGTCGATGCTGGTCAGCGCCTCGGTCTGGTCGATGACGAGGTAGCCACCCGACTTGAGGTCCACCTTGCGCGCGAGGGCCTTCTGGATCTCGTCCTCGATGCCGTACAGGTCGAAGATCGGCCGGGGGCCCGGGTAGGTCTCGATGCGGCCGGCCAGCTCCGGCATCACGCTCGCCGCGAACTTCCGCAGTTCGTCGCAGGCCCTGGCGTCGTCGATCCGCACCCTGTGCGTCTCCGCGTTCGACAGGTCCCGCAGCACGCGGATGGCGAGCGGCAGGTCCTGGTGCACCAGGGATGGTACCGGCGAGTTCTGCGCCTGGCGCGAGACCACTTCCCAGAGGCGGTGGAGGAAGTCCACGTCGGCCCGCAGGGGCTCCTCGCCCACGCCCTCGGCCGCGGTCCGGACGATGTAGCCGTAGCGCGGGCTGTCGCCGGTCAGTCCAGTCATCAGCTGTTTCAGCCGCGCGCGCTCCTCCTCGGACGCGATCCGCCCGGAGACGCCGAGCGTCGCCTCACGGGGCAGGAGCACGAGGTAGCGGGAGGGCATGGTGATGAAGGTACTGAGGCGGGCCCCCTTGGTGCCCAGCTGGTCCTTCACGACCTGCACCAGCACCGTGTCGCCCTCGCGCAGGAGCTGGCGGATGTCGGGCTCCAGTCCCGGCACAGGCGGCGGGGCGCCGGGCGACGGCAGCACGTCCGAGGCGTGCAGGAACCCGGTCCGCGCAAGGCCGATCTCGACGAAGGCGGCCTGCATGCCGGGCAGGACCCTGGCGACCCGGCCCAGGTAGATGTTGCCGGTGAGACCTCGCCGCGACGTGCGCTCGATCAGGACCTCCCGGAGCACGCCACCTTCCACGACCGCGGCGCGTACCTCCCGCGAGGTGAGATTGATGAGGATCTCCTCGTTCACCGGAGCACGGTCACAGCAGGTTGCAGCCGAACAGGTTGAGCAGCCGGGCCGTCTCGAACAGCGGCAGGCCCATCACGCCCGAGTAGCTGCCCCGGAGCTCGGCGATGAACTGCGCACCGCAGCCCTGGATCGCATAGGCACCGGCCTTGTCGGCAGGTTCGCCGGTGCGCCAGTAGGCGGCGATCTCGTCGGCCCCGAGGGTGCGGAACGTCACCTCGCTGCGGGAGAGCTCGACCCGCTCCCGCTGCCCGTCCGCGACGGCCACGGCAGTGAATACTGCGTGGGTCCGGCCGGAGAGCCGGCCAAGCATCCGGGCCGCGTCCGCCTGGTCCAGCGGCTTCCCGAACAGCTCGGCGCCGAGGGCCACCGTGGTATCGGCCGCCACCACCGGCACGGCCGGCTCACGCCGGGCCGCCACGCCCGCCAGCGCCTTGGCCGATGCCAGCCGGCAGACGAGGTCCGCCGCGCCCTCGCCGGCGCGGGGCTCCTCGTCCACGGCCACGGGAAGCACCTCGAAGCGGACGCCGAGCTGGGTGAGCAGCTCCTGGCGGCGGGGCGACGCGGAGGCGAGGTACACGATGGAGTTCACGGGGCTCGATGTCCTGTCCGTCAGGCCTTGTGGTACGGGTGACCCTGGAGGATCGTCCACGCGCGGTAAAGCTGCTCGACGACAATCACCCGGGCCAGGCCGTGGGGAAACGTCAGGGCGGACAGGGACCAGGACTGGTTGGCGCGGGCCAGCACCTCGCCAGCCAGGCCCTCGGGCCCGCCGATGACCAGGGCGACCGACGGCTGGTGGTTCTGCCAGCGTGCCACTTCCCGCGCCAGTTCCACGGACGACCAGCCCCGACCGCGCTCGTCCAGGGCCACCAGGAAGTCGCCGGGCCTGACACGCTGGAGGATGCGCTGGCCCTCCTTTTCCTTCGCCACGGCGGGATCGCCCCCGGACGAGCGGAGCGAGAGGGGGATGTCGACGAGCTCGGGCTTCAGGTGGGCCGGCAGGCGGTCCAGGTAAAGGCTCACGGCATCCCGGACCCAGTCTTCCGGGCGGGTACCGATCACCAGGAGCCGTATCTTCATGCGCGATTCTGCCCAGTCCCCGCCGGGCGGGGGCGGAGGATCATACACGCCAACCCGGGCGGCCCGTCTGGGGCCACTCGCCGGGTCGCTGGCCGGCCTCAGGCGGTGGCGGCTGCCCCCATGTCCCAGAGGTTTTCCAGCTTGTAGAACTCCCGGGCCTTGGGCTGCATGATGTGGACGATCACGTCCGCCAGGTCCACCAGCACCCACTCGCCGCTGCCGGTGCCCTCCACGCCCAGCGGCTCGCAGCCGGCTTCGGACGCGCGTTGCACCAGCCGGTCGGCGATCGACTTCACGTGGCGATCGGACGTGCCGCTGGCCACGATCATGTAGTCCGCGATGGTGGTCAGCTGGCGCACGTCCAGCACCTTGATGTCGCGGGCCTTGAGATCCGCCAGCGCGTGCTCCGCAAGCGCCAGCAGTTGCTTACTGCGCACTAGATACTGCCTCCCTGGGATTGGCATAAATGTGGGTCTTGGCGATCAGTTCAAGCACGGCGTCCGGCACGAGGAAGCGAGGGTCGCCGCCGCCGGCCACCAGGGCGCGGATCGCGGACGACGAGATTTCGAGCTGGGTGACGTCCCGGACCAGCACCCGGCCCGCCGGCGCGCTGGCGAGATCCGAGGCCCGGGTGGTGCCCCTGGCTTTCAGCAGATCCCCGGCCTCCCCGTCCACGGGCTGGCTGACGCCGGGGCGCCGGGCCACGACGATGTGGGCCAGCTCCGTGAGGTCGCGCCACCGGTGCCAGGTGGGCAGGCCGAGGAAGGCGTCGAGGCCGAGCAGCAGGCAGAGCGGCCGGTCGCCCGCTTCGGTGCGGAGACTCGCCAGCGTGTCCGCCATGTAAGACAAGCCCGGACGCCGAAGTTCCCGGTCGTCCACCCGGAAGCCCGGCAACCCGGCCAGGGCCGCCTCGAGCATGCGCAGACGCAATGCCTCCGGTGCCACGGCCGGGGGCCGGTGCGGCGGGAGGCGGCAGGGCACGAAGCGGACTTCGGCCAGGCCGAGGGCCGTCCTGAGCTCGTGGGCCGTACGCAGGTGGCCCACGTGTACGGGATCGAAGGTGCCGCCAAACACGCCGATCGGTTGCTGCGGCATCAGGCCAGTTCGACTCCCTTGAGCGGCCGGCCCGCGAGGGCCAGTGTGAGGTCAAGCAATGCATTCCAGGGCTCGCCGGGCCGCGCTCCCTTCACGATCTGCTCGGTACGGCCGGCCATGTGCAGCAGCCGGCGGAGCATGCCGGACTTCTGCTGGCGCAGGGCACGGATGTAGAGGTCGGCCCGCGACTGCCAGATGCCGGCACCCTCCACGCCGCGGGCGGGCGAGCCTTCACGGCTGGCGCGGATGCCCGCATCGACGAGCAACAGTGTTTCCCGCATCAGTGACCAGAGGACCAGGGCCGGAGCCGTACCCTCGTCCCGGAGGCCGCCCAGTACGCGCACGGCGCGCGCCGTGTCACCGGCAAGGGCGGCATCACCGAGCTGGAAGACATCGAAGCGGGCGCCATCGGCCACGACGGCGCGGATCTCAGCGGCGCCAAGCGCCGTGCCGGACGGATGCAGCAGGGCCAGCTTGTCGATCTCCTGCTGGGCGGCCAGCAGGTTGCCTTCGACCCGTCCCGCGAGCAGTTCCGTGCCCTCAGGATCACAGGCGAGGCCGGCAGCCCGGAACCGACGCCCGATCCAGCCGGGCAGTTCCGCGAGCGCGGGTGGCCGGGTTTCCACCCACGCGCCGGCGGCTTCCAGGGCCTTGGCCCAGGCGGACTCGGCATCCTTGCGCTTCAGCGCAGGGGTGATGACGACGACGATGTTGTCATCGGGCTCCCGGCCGGCGAGCTCGCGCAGGGCGCGCGAGCCGTCGTTGCCGGGCGAAGCCGTCGGCATGCGGATCTCAACCAGCTTGCCGCTCGAGAACAGCGACAGGTTGCGCAGCGAGGCGAGGACGGATTCCCAGCTGAAGGAGCGCTCGACGGAGTGGGATTCCCGTTCCTCGCAGCCATTCGCGGTGGCAGCGGCCCGAAGGGCGTCGACGATCTCGTTGACCAGCAGGGGCTCGTCCCCGGAAACCAGGTAGATGGCGGCGGGCCGGGTCGACCCGCGCGTGCCGCGGAGCTGGGCCAGCAGCCGCTCTGAAGTCAGCTTCATGCCGTCAGCTTCATGCCCAAGGCTTCATGCGCTGACTGATGGCCTCGCTATTGACCGAGCTGTTGCCAGTCGATGGACTCCTCTTCGAGCAATACGGGGATGCCCTCGCGGACAGGGTAGACCAGGCGGCCGTCCCGCGTGACGAGGGCTTCGGACAGGGTTTCCGGCAGGGCCAGGGCGGAGCGGTTGCGGAGCTGGCCGGAGGTGATGGCCGTGTTGAGGCGCATGAGCCGCTCGCTGTCCAGGAGCTGCAGGGGCAGCTTGGTGACAGGGCAGCAGACGATGTCCAGCAGTCTCTTGTCCATGCCGATGGTGCCGAATATAGCAGGGAATGGCGGGGGTCAGTCGTGGCCCCACCACACATAATCCGCAGGCACCGGATCGGCGCCCGCCCCGCCCCCCAGCGCCGTGAAGGGGTGGCAACGGCAGATCCGCCGCAGTCCCAGCCAGCCGCCCCGCAACACGCCGAAACGGCTGATCGCTTCGATGGCGTAGGCGGAACAGGTGGGCAGGTACCGGCAGGCCATCCCGAGCCAGGGCGACAACGCGACCTGGTAGCCCCGGATCAGGCCGATGGCGACCCTGGCGGCCAGTCCGTGCCGCGCTGGTGTGGCACCGGCGTTCACGTCCCGGCACTGGCAGCCGCGGCGGCCGAGCGGATCGCGCCGAGCATGGCGTGCAGGCCGTTGCTGCGGGTCGGGCTCAGGTGCTGGTCGAGCCCGATGGCCGAAATGAAGCCCGGGGTTGCAGCCAGGATGTCCCGGGCCGGCCGGCCGCTGTAGATGCGCATCAGGATGGCGATCAGTCCGGACACGATGGTGGAATCGCTGACGGCCTGGAACTCGAGGCGGTCGCCCACGGCCCGGGTGACCAGCCACACCTGGGACTGGCAGCCCTTGATCTTCCGCTCCTCGGTTTTCGCCGCCTCCGGGAACGGCGGCAGGTGGCGGCCCAGGTCGATGATGTACTGGTAGCGGTCCACCCAGTTGTCGAAGAGGGCGAACTCCTCGACCAGTTCCCGCTCGGCTTCGGCGATGGTCGACCCGGCCATCGTCAGTTGCCGGCGCGTCGCCAGCGCGTGCCCTCCGGGCCGTCCAGGATCACGATCCGGTTGGCGACCAGCTCGTCGCGGATCCGGTCGGCCGTGGCGAAGTCCCTGCTCTTGCGGGCCGCCAGCCGCTGGGCGAGCAGGTCTTCCACGACATCGGCGGTGAGGCCGCCCTGGCCCTCGGCACCCCGGAGCCACGCCTCCGGGTCCCCGCCCAGCAGGCCGAGCAGGCCGGCGCTGGCCCGGAGGCGGGCGGCGAGGGCCTCGCGCTCGG
>Ga0268299_1001673_pt1 | contig 34841 bp, 24 predicted proteins | sample NOBtaG_FD_193484 | JGI IMG/M metagenome (GOLD analysis project Ga0268299, IMG submission 193484) | Activated sludge microbial communities from bioreactor in Nijmegen, Gelderland, Netherland - NOB reactor | ecosystem: Engineered > Bioreactor > Aerobic > Activated sludge | place: Netherlands... | reverse complement strand
GATCAACATCCTGGCTCATCCCAACGTAATACTTACCTGATTTTTTGCTTTTAAGTACGTAGACCTTCCACATAATAAAAAAACCTCCGGATTTTTCCAGAGGTTTTAAGTACCTAAGGCCGGAATCCCCGCCTGACCGATGTCAGTCGGGCAGGGAACCGGCACTTAACAATTTTGATATAAATCTTTTCCCTGCAGCCGACTTTAAATACTTCTCCCGCATTCGAGCCTGTAACGCAGTATCACATACCTCAGTATAAATCAAATCCCAAGGAATGTGACCGGAGGTAAATTTTGACTTGCCAGAATTGTGTTGCTTCAGTCGCTGATCAACATCCTGGCTCATCCCAACGTAATACTTACCTGATTTTTTGCTTTTAAGTACGTAGACCTTCCACATAATAAAAAAACCTCCGGATTTTTCCAGAGGTTTTAAGTACCTAAGGCCGGAATCGAACCGGCACGCCCGAAGGCACACGATTTTGAGTCGTGCGCGTCTACCAGTTCCGCCACTCAGGCATCCATCTGAACCAGATTGGGGTGCAAATATGCCAAACTTTGAGTTTCTCACAAAATCTTCTAAAAAGAAAAGCCCTTTATTGAGGGCTTCCCTTCTATTATTTTCTTTCTGTTTTACTTCTTTGCATCCAGTTGCTTTAACAATTCCTCCACAGCCGTTTTTAACTGATTGTCTGTTCCCTTTGCAATCCAATCCGGTGAATTATAAACGGTAATATCCGGAATAGCCGGCCCCAGCTCCTGATTTTTATCCGTAGCCTTGGTAAACCATCCTCGGAATGGCAATCGAACAAACGATCCATCCAGTAACGGTCTGCCTCCTGTTGAAATGACCGAACCATTGGTAGCCACTCCCACCAATTTTCCGATTCCCAAAGTTTTATAAGCATGTGAAAAAATTTCGGCATTGGAATAACTTCCCTCATTGCACAAGGCAATGGACGGCTTCATCCAGGCCGAGAAAATCAAACGTTCGCCAACGGGATAATACTCTCGGAATTTAGCCTTGTCACGTTCGAGGTTATCGCTTGCACCCCGTGGAATGGTGTACGCATGTTGTTTATAGTTAAGCACAGCCATCAAGTAATCGGTTGTAGATCCTCCACCGTTATACCGAACATCCACCACCAGACCTTCTTTTCCGTAGCCTGCCGCCTGCAACTCGCGTTCAAAAACTTCAAAACTTGCCATGTTCATGGCCTGAATATGAATGTATCCTAACCTTCCTGCTGAAAATTTATCTACCAATGCTTTTCGATTATCTACCCACTCTTCATACAACAATTGCCTGATGGAATTGACGGGGCGGATCACCACTTCTCTTTCTTTACCATCTGATCCGCGTACTGAAAGCAGGGTGCGTTCATCTACACTGGTATTCAAAGAAGCATAGAAGTTTTCTGTTTCATTGAAGCGCACACCATTCACAACTGTGATGATGTCACCCGTCAATAACTTACTGGATTCTTTATCAGCTGGTGAGTTTGGTATGACGCGGCTTACCCTCATCCCCTCTTTCACCGGAGTCAATTCTACTCCAAGCATGCCGGTTGCATCGCGTTGGGTTTCTGCCTGCGTTGGTGTTGACATAGCCATGTGACTGGAGTTGAGCTCTCCTAATAAATAATTAAACATGTCGCGAAAATCTTCATTGGTGCTGGCGTTCACACACAATGTTTTGTACTGATCATGCAGGGCGTTCCAGTTCTTTCCATGAAACTTCGGATCATAAAATCCATCACGGATGGTGCGCCAGGCTTCCTCATAAATCTGTGTACGTTCAGCGATGTAATCAATATGCTGTTTGGCAGCATAAGGAAGGCCTTCTATTTTATCTCCCTTGATATCGATTCTGTTCATCGACCCGCCCGATTTAAGAAAATACAGATACTTCCCTTCCCGATCGATTAAAACACCACCCGGATTAAAAGCAGACCTGGTAAGTTCTTTCAAATCTTTTCCGTTCCATTTTATACTGTACAGATCGCGACCTTTCGCGGTACTGCTTTCGGCTGTATAGAAGAATGTTTCACCATCTTTAGAGATGACCAGGTTTGATTCATTGCCCGGGAAGTTTGTTACCTGAACAACCCGTTCGTGAATTTTTTCAAAATCAATTTTTATCGGTTTATTTTTTGATTCTTTCTTATCCTTGTCTTTGTCCGGCTTCTCATCTGCTGACAAGTCATCCCAATCTTGCTTCGATTTTTCAAAATCCTCCTTCTTTAACCACACAAACCAAACGTCTTCGCTGCGGTTATGCCGCGCTGAAATAAATCCCAGTTTGGAACCATCAGCACTCCAGAATGGCTGCCCATCGTTACGGGGGTGCATGCTCACATTAACTGGTTTACCTGTGTTATCGGCCGAATGGATAAATACTTCTTCATTGAAGTACAGATCTTCCAGCGAATACGCTAACCATTTATTGTCCGGACTCCAACGGATACCACCCGGTGTTGCCCAGCCATCGAGCAATATTTTTTCATTACTCAACTTTCCATCAGGCGTTATATCACTCACTACTAACGTTCCTCTTCCGCGAACATAGGCGATATTTTTTCCATCGCCAGAAACAACAAGAGCAGATTCATCACCAGATGTTTTTGTTAACCGGGTAACTTCGTGTTTGAGCGATTTAAAAATATTGGATTGTTGCTTGTCAGCCGACCGTACCATGTAAATATCAAAGTTATTATCGTTGCGATCAGAAGTAAACAATACAACCGAATCGCTAAGCCAGGCAATGTCCATATCGCGGTAAGCATGATCCGACAGATTGACAGCATTACTTTTATCTTTGTTTGCTTCCTTTACATAGATTTCCCCCCTGATCGCCAATGCAATTAATTTTCCGCCCGGGGCAATTTCATATTCATTCGCATCGGAATAAACGGTTTTGTTTACAACAGGGTCAAAGCGTACATCGGCCCCAATGTGAACATCTACTTTTTGCACCGATTTGGTGCCGGTGCTCATGGTATAAATATTTTTCTCCCACTCAAAAACAATGGTTTTACCATCTGCCGAAATAGAAAAATACCGAATGGAGTAATCTTTAAAGTCGGTTAGCTGTTCAGGGCTGCCGAGTGGTTTCCCGTTGTTATCCAGTTTAATCCGGAACAGATTATTTCTTCCCGGATTTGCGCTCAGAAAATAAAGTGTACGGTTATCACCCCACCGAGGAATGATGTCGTTTGTATCAAATGAAGTAATTTTTGAATATGTTTTATTTTTGGAATCGAACAGCCAGATGTCACGGTTGGAAGGCCCACGGTAATCCTCTCTGAAAATCGGATTAATATCACCTCGTGTAAAAGCTATGAACCGCCCATCGGGGGATTGCACAGGATCAAACCCAACAGCATCCATCACTCTTGATTCGGTACCACCCGAAGAGGAAATACTATATATTTCCAGTGGCCGTTCAATTTGTTGAAATTCGCGCGAAGTAGAGAACAAGATATTTCCCGAGTTGCTCCAGCTTGAAATAATATCGGCATTGGAGTGAAAAGTCAATCGTTTGGGTACACCTCCCTCTGCAGCAACCACAAAAATATCGTTGTTACCGTAGCGCGATCCTGAGAAGGCAATGCTTTTGTCATCCGGACTAAATACGGGTAAATACTCATAGGCTTCATGGACAGTTAGTCGCATGGCTTTCCCTCCTGAAGCAGGAACCGTCCAGATATCGCCCTGGAATGAAAAGCTAATAGTGGCACCATTCGAACTAATGGTCGGGTAACGAAGCAACGCATCCGATTGTGATATGGCAGCCGTTGTAATGCCGGCCAACAAAAGGGTGATTTTCCACTTCATAAAATTTCGATTAAGGATTGAACCCTTAATTAAGGCATTCAATCTTCAATTTAGAAACCAAAAGTTATAAGTGGCAAAAAGCCGGTTCCGATGAGTTGTTTGTCAATTCAAACTCCAAAATCCTATTTAGTCAGATTCATGTATGCCTTCATATTTTGTGTGAAGTCTATCTTGTTATTCTTCCGATCAATATCGGCCATGCGCTGAGATGGATCGATTTCAATGGATAGAATTTCTTTGGATGGTTTATTAACCACCAGCGTATAGGTTGTGTTAACCCAGGGCCAGGCTTCAATATCTTTCCGCACTAAATTCTTATCCTCTGTCGGTTTGCTGCCCACCGTTTCGTTAGTAGGAATGTAGTACAACTCCTTTGTTCCATCAGCATACGTAACTACCAAATCAACCGGCATCGGTAATTCGCCTATCCGCTCGAGCGTAACAAAGGTTTCCTGATCACGATTGAGAACAGTTCTAACTCCGTAATCGATTCGTTTCGTGGTACCAATCCAGTAACGCAAAAACCAGTGGAGTTGCATTCCCGAAGTTTTTTCCATAACACGAACAAAATCGTTTGGCTCAGGATGTTTAAATTTCCATGCGTTGTAGTAGTTGCGCATGCCTTTGTAAAAATTATCGCTGCCAACGATGTATTTCAGTTGATTTAAAAACATACTGCCCATGCTGTAAGATGCAATGCTATATGCCCGGTTTGTGTTGAAGTGGTCGCCATGCTGACTTAACGGCTCTTGCAATCCGCTTTTCACCAAACCGAAATAAGAATTATAACTGCCGGCATGTGTACTTTCTGTTTTAGTGATGTTACTCCACGATTCATCCTCGGCAAAGGAGGTAAAGCCTTCGTCCATCCATGGATAGAGCGATTCATTGCTTGCCAGTACAGCCTGATACCAACTGTGACTAATTTCATGAATAGCAGTTCCTGCCAAACTATTCAACGATCCTTCACCCACAATGAGCGTACACATCGGGTACTCCATTCCTCCATCGCCACCCTGAATAACCGAATAAACGTCATACGGATATTTTCCAAAGGTGGCATTCATGAATTGAAAATGCTTGACCACAAATTCTTCTAGCTTTTTCCATGTGTCGGTTGTCTTTTCATTTTTCTGAAACACTAAATGAACTTCGGGGCCATTGGGCACTTGTACGATGTTGTGGGTATAATCCGGATCGGCCGTCCAGGCAAAATCAATCACATTCTTTCCAACAAAATGCCAGGTAAGTTCACCCTGCGGTCGGGTAACTTTTGAGCCCGGTTTTTCATAACCATGGCCAATCTTTTCAGGATTCTGAAGTTTACCCGTTCCGGCCACCACAAAAGTGGGGTCAATTGTAATTTTCACATCAAAGTCGCCCCATACACCGTGAAATTCGCGAGCCACATACTGATAGGCATGCCAGCCCTGGTAATCATATTCGGCTAGTTTAGGGTACCATTGGGTCATTGAGTAGGCTATGCCTTCTTTATTATTTCTTCCTGATCGCCTGATTTGAACCGGTACCTGCGACTCAAATTGCATTTCAAAAACCGTTTTGGTTTTAGGAAGAATCGGTTTGGCTAATGTTACTTCCAGAATGGTTCCATTGACCTGGTACGAAATATCTTTGCCGTCTTGTTTGAGCGACTGAATGTGCTGATACCCGATCTCATCATCTTTCAACTTAGATATCCGATCGGTAACCCTGCCATCCGGATCGGCAATGCTGCGTGAACGCACGTCCATCATACTGCCGGGCTGGAACGCATTAAAATAAAGGTGATAATAAACCTTATAAAGGGTATCAGGAGAATTATTGTAATAAGTAAGCTTTTGATTGCCGGTAACTTTGTGCGTTTTAACATCGAGGCGCACATTCATGGCATATTCAACACGTTGCTGCCAGCGGTAATCCTGTGAAAAAGAAGGCAGAGAAACGATACCAACCAGAAAGACTAAAATTGCTAATCGCATAAACTTTGGGTCTAAGGTCGGCAAAATATTCAAACCATGGGATTTTACAAAGTTGATTTATACGATGCGGTTTGTTTGAGCCGCCAGAAGTCCATTCTTAAATTTTTTGTACTTTTCCGCTTCATTCACTATCCTGATAAAATTCACAGCTTTATGCAAGTCACAAAAGAAAAGGTAGTTTCCATCCATTATACCCTCCGTAATAATCAAGGTGATGTATTGGACTCAAGCGTTGGACAAAGTCCACTTCTTTATATACAGGGCATTGGCAACCTGATACCCGGCATGGAAGAAGGGCTGGAAGGAAAACAAAAAGGCGATAAGCTGGAAATCAAAGTCAGCCCCGAAAAAGGATACGGAGTGCGCAGCGAAAAAATGATTCAGAAAGTTCCGCGTTCGGCTTTTGGCTCACAAGAAGTGAAGGTGGGCATGCAATTTCACACAGGCAATCACCAGGTTGTAACGGTAACACATGTTGGATTGGATGGCGTAACCGTTGATGGCAATCATCCACTCGCTGGGGTAGAACTGAATTTTTCTGTTGAGGTACTGGATATCCGGAATGCCACAGCCGATGAACTGGCCCACGGCCATGTACACGGCCCGGGTGGGCATCATCATTGAAGGGTTTCTTTTATTTAAGAGAATTATAGTAGCGGACCAGCTTTATTAACTCATCTTCATTCTTTATTGAAATCTTTTCTTTCTTGGCAAACGAATTCAACTCAACCTGTTTATCGGGGAATGATGCAATCATTTCCTTAATGCTTTCCACCTTCTTTACCGGCTGATTACTCACCTTAAAATAGTAGGTGTTTGATAAGCGGGTAAACTTTGCTGGTGTAGGTGCTGATTCCATTGCTCTTGGCTCTTGCCGCTCATAAAAATTAACATCCAATCTGGCCATTAAAGAAACCTTACCGCTATCCAATAGCAGTAAATAACCTACTTTTTCTTTCCACTTAAATTCAAATTTATCAACAACATACACATTTTCCCCTACTGAAATTTTTCTCATTCTTAAGTCTGGTTCCAAAGCATAGGTTACTTCATTTTGTTGAAATTCCATTTTATCATCATAAATATTATACCGTAGTGGTATTTTAGTATACTTACCATTATTAATATATATATCACCCAAAACAAATTGATTTTCATTATAAGGAGATCCTTTAATATCTTCCATGGATTGGCCATAATACTGCCGCTTGTTACTGGAGACGCGGTATAGAAAATTATCAGCTGCAATTTTACCCATAAACTGAGCAGTGGCTTCGTGGCCAATAATTAGAAAAATTATACCAATGAATAAATTCACCTTTACCATAACAACCAATTTATAACAACAAATTTAAATTTTCAATCTAAAATTTACCGAATCAACATCAGCTTTCCTTCGGAAGATAAAATCCGCTTTCCTTCTTTAAACACAATCAGACGATATAAGTACAACCCACCCGGCTGGTTGCCTGCATCCCAAGGAATCTTATTAGTTCCAGTGAAAAAATCACTACCCGAATACTCCCCTACCGTTTGCCCGTTGGAATTGATGATTGCAAGGCTCATACCATCCGGCCGGTCATCGCCTGTGATGACGAAGGTGAAATAAAAAATGGAAGAAGATGGATTAGGGTATGGTTTCTGAAAGCTAATTGAATTCATTTCTGTAACATAAAAACTGATCTCATAGGGTTCAACTCCACTCTTGTTACCGCGTTCATCGCTGGCCTCCACACGCAACACATAAACTCCCTCCTGCAAATTCTGAGGTTTGAATTGCACTATGAAATCAGTTTCAATGGTTGCAGGAGACCATTGGACATCGGGGCGTTTAAAGTAAATAGCGGTAAACGGGCAATCAGGCGCATCGCACGGATATTTCAAAAATATTTTTACTCCGGTTGTATCCGTTTTCAGAAGCGCTGAATTCTCATCTCTTACCTTAATTTCGATGGCAGGGTTTGGCGAGACATAATCTCCATTAACAACATGCCTGCCATCAATGGTAACATCCAGCACCGGAGGGTAAATATCAGGCTGAACATTCAGGTAATCGTTCAGTGTAACCACATTGTTTTCATAGTAAAGCTCGGGCAGAATTTTTGGATTCACATAAACCTTCACATCATTTAGTCCTACCTTATTTTCTGTATTGGTTGAAATATTAAAACTGGTTTCCTGGCCGGGAGCAGGGGCTTTTATTTTCTTACTTCCGGGCTCAGCTACCCTGCTGTTTGCGTTAAAAATATTGTAATGGACGGTTAGCGAGTCGCTGAATTCGTGAAGCGAAATATTTCTAAAGCCAAATAAACCTTCCCAATCTTCACCCTCCTCCAGGTTTTGCACATCGGGTGAGGCTATCGTCAGAACTCCTTCGGCTGCCGCGGTATAAGCAACCAGCCATTTTTTTAATTGGGGAGGTGTTAGATTGATTTCGTCTGCCGCATGATAAATCAATTTCAAATAAGGATACATGCCTGCATCAATATCGGAAATGTCTACCCACACTCCTGTTATATTGCTTTTTAGTAAAGTTTCTTGTCCCGCCATGGAAATACCTACCACATCGAAACTAAATTCATCCGTTACCGGGAATTCTGAAATCGCTACTTGCGTGAAAAGATTTTGCCAGTTCACGGCAGGACCAATAATGGTTGAAGTCATACTACCAGAAAGATTCCGACCTGTAACCGTACCACTCACGGGCAACGGTTGTTCATTAACCGGCACCTCAGAGGTTTTAATTAGTGTGGCTGTACCTGCGGCTGCGCCCTTCTTCGCAAAAATGACCACCGGTTCGCCTGCTTGTAATGCGGAAATTTGTCCTGCTGATATCCCCAGTTCGCCCAGCTTGGCCCTCACACTTGCCGACCAGGAGGCATATCCGGCATCGCCTATTGAAAACAAAACAACCGAATCACCAAGTTGTACATTATTTATATAATCGATCAGATTATTGGCTCCTGTTTCCATTTCCGAATACCTAAAGCTGGTGATTACCTCCGGCCTTCGTCCGCATGCTTTTTTATTCGGGTATTGAACCGGCAAGGGCATGTAGGGAACAATAGTGGTTTTATCGAACACTATCAGGTTAAGGGTGTTGTCGCGGCATTGCAATCCGGGATAAGAAACAGGGTTGTATTCTGCGCCATTTAACTTCACGGAAACAGCCGATGGTGGTGACGGATGATCGGCACCAAATGTATAGACATCCACATGGGTAACAGTTTCTTTCAACTTAATCTGGCGGCTACCGGCATCCAGGACCAAACCGGAAAGCTTACTACCCAGCAATTGCGGAAAATGAACCTGCGCCCAACCTTCCGGTCCATTTTTAATGTAGGTAAAAGACGATGTTGTCCACTCTGTACTTTCGTTGGCAAGTGGTTGCGCCAACCGCGTGCGCCAATAAAATGCGAGCGTATCCTGAGACGTTAATATCGGCACATTCAGCGTGGCAATCGTTCCATTCACGGTAAATTGTTGAGCATACGGACTATCAAACGAGTCGAGTGTATCGAGCTGAACAACAAAATCACGTGCTTCACCAATCACATCGGTGCTTTGCACAACAAGTTGCACAGAAGCGGTATTCACCACTGCAAAACCGTTCGGATACAAATTGCGCGCTGCGTTAAGTGGAATAAAAAAATTAAATTCAGCTGTGTTATTCGATTTTTCAATCTCATTAATTTCGTTTAGCGGATCGAGTTGAACGGTAAATGTATTGGTACCAAAACCATTTTCATCGCGGTATAGGGTAAGCGTCAGGGTATCGCGGTACATTATCTGTGCGAAAACAGAATCGTACGTAATGGTTGTGTTATTACTTAGTTGACGAACCACCCGCACCGCGAGAGAATCTTCTTTTGTACGGCCAAAATTTCTGACAATTATTTTGATGGCGAATGAATCACTCAGGGCTGTAACCGGCTCGGCAGAATAGGATTCAATATAAACGTGGTTTTGATTCGTTTCATAATCAGGTTTATTTGCCCCGAAAAGCTTTACCGATGGATCGCCCAGCAACAACAATTGCTGACCCTGGGTTACATACGGTACGCTGGCACCAAGGTTCGTTAGTTTTTTAACAACTTCCTTTTGTATATCTCCGATTCCTTTATGAATAAAAACAGAATCGCCATAAGCAGTTGCATAAAATAAATTTGAATACACACGCAAAAGGGAAGAATAACTATACCAACTGTTAGCCATAAAACCAACGGCTCCCTTATTAGGTGTGTTAATCCAATCTTCTCCGTACCGAATAGCATCGGCAAAAAAATCACCTGCATTGCATCCGTTAATCAGGAACATAGGATATTTCCCCTGATTGTTATAGCCCAACTCTGGAGCGCTGACGAACCCAATGTTAAAATCGTTTTGCGATGGTGATGAATGCCCAAACAGGGTGATCAGGTTCAACCCTTTATTTACCTGATCTGAGATATTAACAAACTCTATATCTGTACTGTTTTTCGGAATGGCCGTAACATGCCCGCCCAGGTATTGGCTTTCGGCAATGGCCTCAAATTGTTCCATGTATAATTTGAACTGTTCGGGCTCTCCGGGGTTAATCCCCCCACTTAAATGCAGCAATTCTTTTCTCCACAAATCATTGAAGGGCAATACTTCCATTTCTTTCACTTTGTTCAGATATGCCGCAACATCGGAGGGGGTATTGGCTGTAATCCTTCCGGTAGGCAATGCGGGTTCATAACCATTTCCGCTCAATCCTGCGGTAAGTAAAATATCGGAGGCCGGTTGTCCTGCTGAAGGTACCAAATCATGAAAACCATTAAAGCCATTGGGCGAACGATTGTAGTTATACCAAACATCCAAACCTTTTCCTATAATAAAAAGGTAACGAGGATTTCCGGTACTCAGCATAAACTTGACAAACCTGCGGATCGCTAACGGAGAAATTTCACCATAATTGAATTGATTATATAATTGATTCACATCAACAACAAGGGTATCGTATGATCCGCCCGCGGCTGAAGCCCTGTAACCGCCATACGCTTTCACTACATTGGAATACTCACCGGCTGGCTTCATTAATTTCTGATGGCTGATAATAAGGTAATCATGTTGCGTTGGGTCGATCAACCGGAAAGAAACCGGAACAACGGAAGGTGTAATGAAACTATTAGTGGCTAATATCTTTCTGGAGGTTGATGTATTATTGATTACCGCGTTAAGAGTAGAAGTTAGCGTGGTACCAATTGGAATTACCTGACCGGGGTTGGTAATATCAAACAATCGTGTTCCACCGGGTGCGTTCTGAATTTCGATGTACGATTTATTGCCTGCATTTTCGGTTAACGAAAATATTTTCTCAGCGGCACCGGATTGATTAAATGTTTGCGGAAAATTCACCTTCACATACGATGCGCTTAACCGCTCAACGCTGTTAACCGCTCTCACTCGAACCACAAGTTTTCCATCGGCACCCACATCGGTCCAATTTAAAACAGCACTCAGATTAACAACCTCTGCCCCTGAAAACGATGCCGTACCAACCACCCGCGAAGGAACAACCGGGCCAACTGAAATTTCTACCCGGTGGGCAATGTCTGCGCGGCCAACCACTTGCACTTCTAATTGCGGGTTGCCTGAAGCGGGTGACGTATCCGTGATACCCTCAACAACATAATCAATAAACTCACCTTGCCAGAGAATGTCACCTGTCCAGCCTTCACCGGTATCAAAAAATGAATTGATTAAATATGAATTATACTCTTTGCCGGCACAGTATTGCGAGGTAAGCACCATCAGCTTTTGATCGGTGTGAAAAATTTCAGGAGGCATTGCGCTGATCTCCGAAAAAGGAATCATCCGCATCCCCGGTGCCGCAGAGTTTACCGTTAAAAAATATGCGGTCGTATCGCTGTAAAGATTATAATATGGATGCGGCTGAGCTGATACAGGCTGATACAGCCCGGCATCGCCCGTGCCATCATTTCTTTTTCCGTAAAACTCCAGGTAATCGCCAGGGTTTAACGCAGCATCACTTTCGCCCTGAACGGCAATTCGTTGTTCAACACCTCTGTGAAAGAGTTGGAGCCTTCGCGGATCAATACTGCCCACTGGAAACCCCGCATTTTGCAAGTCGGTGTAGGTTAACCTGTAGATACCATCCTTCCCTACCGGAACCTTAAAGTAAGATTGCCCGGGCACAATCCACTCGTTGCCAAATTGGGCAAAGGCAGAAAAGGTCGCAAAACAAGCGAAAACAGTAATTATGAGAGATTTATGGAAAGATTTGGACACCCTGGCACAACGATTAACCTGCAATATAAGCAAACTGAATTTCGGTCTTAATACCATAATTCTGCATAAAGTAAGAAGGGCAAATTTTTAACTTCGTGCCTTTAATATGGCTAACCTTCTTCAACAATACGCACAATTCATAACGTTCATCATCAGGCATGGCCACCTTGTACCGACAGGTGAAGATTTCAACCAGATCCGATCGGAAACGCTGAAGGAATTTCTTGAATTTATTCCTCCAGGTAAAAAAGTGATGATTCCACATTCATCCCGAAAGGGAGTTATCAAAAATATGATTGGTCAAATGGCCTATTTTCAAAAATCATTTCGTCCGAGAGGCGCTCATCTGACATTCAAAACCCTTTCGTACATCCGCATACCCAAATCGGGGAGCACTTCCATCAGCCTGGAAATGTTGCGACACGTTTATCCTGCACTAAAAGAACGAGTCCTTACCGAAAAGCAAATTAATTTTCTCACCGATGCCAACCTGGAGACTGAAAACCCCGGGGCAACAATCTTTACCATCGCGCGAAATCCTTTCAGCCGGTTGGTTTCTGTGTATCGCGATTTTTTTGAAAAGCAATCCAGCTTCATTTATGCTGACTACCTGTTTGGTATTTTCGCAAAAAACATTTCATTTTCAGAATTTGTTCACCGTCTGGCACTGATACCCGATCGGCTGAAAGACCAGCACATCCGGCCACAGCATCTATTTTTCCAATTCTATGAAAGAAAAGGGCTGACCGTCCGAATCTTCCACCTGGAGAAACAAGACAAACTGAACAATTTCCTTGCAGGAAACTCTCTGCAACTCCACCACCTTAACAAAAGCGCTGATGAATACGATTACCGGTTATACTACACCGTTGAAACAATGGAAAAAGTACGATCAGTTTATGCAACCGATGTGGTAAGGTTTGGGTATGAAAACGACTATCACGAGCTGAAAGTCTATCTAAAAACTGTTCAAAAGTGAACTTATTTTTGTTCAGTTATGTGCATTCCGGGCAGTCTTGCGCACTAAAATCATACCCTTGTAAAATGTAAATCACTGAAAATCAATGCATCAAAAATTATTCATTTTTTTAGCACAGTACTTGGTTATGCCCAGTACATCTCGCATAAGCGCGGGATGTATAAAGGTTAAACTATGGATCTTGAGAACACACAAGTACAAATGCGGAAGGGTATTCTGGAGTATTGCATACTGCACATTATTGCCCGGGGAGAAGTGTACGCAACCAACATGCTGGATGAACTAACGGCCGCTAAAATGATAGTCGTGGAAGGGACTTTGTATCCTTTACTCACACGATTGAAAAATTCGGGGTTGCTGGAATATAAATGGGTGGAATCAAAATCGGGGCCACCACGGAAATACTACAAGCTTACCGATAAGGGAATTAAATTTCTGGAAAAATTAACAGAAACCTGGGATGAACTGGTTCACTCCACCGAAATGATTACTTCGCACTCTAATACAAAAGCATAACCAACCAACTCACGACTCATCACGATTATGAAAAAGAATATCAGCATCAATATCAGCGGCATCATCTTTCACATTGAAGAAGACGGGTACGAGGTTTTGAAAAAATATCTCGACTCCATCAACAAATACTTCTCTTCATTTGAAGACAGCAGCGAAATTCTTTCTGACATTGAAAGCAGGATTGCCGAGATTTTCCTGACCAAACTCAACGAAGGAAAACAGATCATTACGGCCGAAGATGTAAACTCTCTGATGGTGACCATGGGTAGCGTAAGCGATTTCAAGGCCGCTGAAGAGTCGGAATCGTCTGAATCCGCTAAACAACCGGAACCGGAATCTCAAAGCAGTTACCACAGCACAGCATCCAGACCACTTTTTCGCGACCAGAACAGGAAAATCCTGGGCGGTGTATGTGCGGGACTTGCCAACTACTTTAGTGTAGATGCCGTGTGGATTCGGTTGATCTTTGCATTGTTTACGTTTGCCTGGGGTATTGGCCTGCTGATTTACCTGGTGATGTGGATTTTCGTTCCCGGATCTTTCGATTTGGAAGAACCTCAGGGAACTAAAAAAATGTTCCGCGATAATGAAAAGAAAGTATTGGGCGGTGTATCGGGTGGTGTGGCCGCTTACTTCGGAATTGACATCATTATCGTTCGCCTGCTGTTTGTGGTCACCGCGATTTTCGGAGGCTTCGGCCTGGTAACGTATATCCTGCTATGGATGGTACTCCCACCTGCTGTTTCCATTACCGATAAAATGCAAATGCAGGGCGAACCTGTAACCCTTTCAAATATTGAATCGAATATTAAAAAAGGAATGAACGTGCGTGAAGGAGAAGAAAGTGCGCTTGTTAAAATTCTTTTATTTCCATTTCGTTTGCTGGGCATGATCTTAACAGGGTTAGGAAAAATCATTGTTCCCCTGGTTGAAGTATTGAGGGTTGCGTTGGGCATCATCATTTCATTTACAGGGTTATCGATGGTACTGGCGGTCATTATTTCAACAGGAATTTTGTTCGGAATTATTTCGGGTGTTTCGGTACCAATTCACTGGGGAGTTCCTTTTAACGAAGCAGCCTTACCGTTAGAGGCGATCAGCAGAACCATACCTACCCTGACAGCGATTGCAGCATTTGTTGTTGCCATTATTCCGGGCATCATGATCACCCTGCTTGGTATTTCTGGTATCGCCAAACGAATTGTATTCAACAACACTTTCGGGTGGGCAATCTTCATCTTGTTTCTATTAGGCGTTGGTGTGTTAAGCTTTACCGTTCCGCAAATTGTATATGCTTTTAAGGAAAGCGGTGAAGTAAAAGTTGAGAGTACATACGACCTGAAAGGAAAAACAGCTGTATTGAAACTTCGCGAAGCAGGATTAGATGAATACGATGCTGCCCAACTTACCCTGAAAGGGTATGAAGGAAATGAGTTTAAACTGGTACAATACTTTGAAGCGCAGGGAAACAGCCGTCAGATTGCCATTGAAAACACAAAAATGGTTGATTACACAGTTACTGTTCAGGATTCGGTATTCACCTTCGATAGCAATCTGCAATTCAAGCCGGATGCAATCTTTCGGGCACAACGACTAAACATGACGTTATATGTTCCATACGATTATCCGTTTGTATTGGAAGAGAACGTGGCCACCCTGTTAACAACATACTTCGATTACGACAAGAGGAATGGAAACACCTGGATTATTCCAAAGGATAAGTCCATTACCTGTACAACCTGTCCGGAAGATACAAACAACGAATCGAATGATAACGGAAGTACCGGTTCCTTTTCAGATTTCGATGAAATAGAAATTCAGGGACTGTTTGATGTTCGGATCAACAATGGTCATGAGTATTCCGTTGAATTGATCGGAGATAAAAATGAAAAAGAAAAATACGAGGTATCGCAGCACGGCCGAACATTATCAATCGTGTACAACAAAAACAGTAAAAAAGAATTTGACTGGAGCAACAGTTCGCTGGCGCTGAATAAAATAAAAATCGTCATTACCATACCTGAGCTTGAGAGTCTCGACCTGAAAGGTTCCGGTGATGTGGTTTTCTCAGACTTCACCAGTAACAGTTTTGAAATCAGTGCCCTTGGCCCGATCGACATTGATGGGCAGATCAATGCAGAGGATATTACCATTACCCTGAACGCTGCCGCAGAATTAGAATTGGAGGGTGAGGGAAATACCATGGAAGCAACCATTCAGGCGGGGTCGCGGCTAAAAGCAGGCAACTACACAACAGAAAATGCTTCCGTTGAAGCTAACACCGGATCAACCGCCAAAGTAAATGTGCGCGGCAGGTTGGAAATTAAAGAACGGCTTGGAAGCAAAGTGAGTTACCGGGGCGAACCGGAAGACCTGGTGAAGGAATAAAAAATCTTCATCTTCAACCATGGCGTATAAATGTTCAGTACAAATAAATACCTTTGACTTATGTTTCTGATATTCATTTTCATCATCGCACTTTTCTATGTAGGTCTGATCATCGGCCGATTCATGAGATAATTCTATTTAAACCATTAAAATCAGCCCTATTTTCCATGCCGGAAAGGGCTGATTTTATTTTTTGAACCCATGCAACCCCCTTCATCGTATTGACATCTTACAGGTGAATCATTTAAATGGATTTTAAAATTTACCGGGCTAACGAAGAAGAACTGATCAAGGGGTGTATCAGGCGGGACAAAACCGCCCAGAAATACCTGTACGAGTCCTTTTCTTCAAAAATGTATGCGTTGTGCTGCCGGTATGTAAAAGATTCAATGGAGGCTGAGGATGTACTGGTTACGGCCTTCACCAAAATTCTTGAAAGGATTCATCAATATAAAGGAGAAGGCAGTTTTGAGGGTTGGATCAGAAGAGTAGTTGTTAATGAAGCCCTCACCTACCTGCGCAGAAACCGCTCGATGTACATTGAAACAGAATTGGAGGCTGCTGATCGCGATCCAGATTACCAGCACATCAGTGATCATCTGGAGGCCGAAGACCTGATGAAAATGATCCAGGAACTACCTTCAGGCTACCGCATGGTGTTCAACCTGTATGCTATCGATGGTTATTCACACAAAGAAATTGCAGAGCAACTCAACATCAGTGAAAATACCTCTAAGTCGCAGTTGAGTCGCGCGCGTATTTGCTTACAAAAATTATTGTTGGAACGTGAGGCTCATTCAAATCAACAACGCCATGACATCACAACCTGAAAAACTTTTTCGCGATAAGCTTGAAAATTTTCAACGCCCCGCACCGGAAGCGGCCTGGGAAAGAATTGATGTGAGAATAAACAAGCGCAGCAACAAATTTATATGGTTAAAAGCAGTCGCTGCCGTAATCGTATTGGCTGTTGCGGGATTCATCCTTTGGCCTGATAACCCCGTTCCCGGCCGCACAATAACCAAATCAGGAAAACAAGATGCAGCCGTACAATCTTTACATCCTAAGAAAACAGAAACCGCCACGCTTGAAACACCTGTTCAAAAAAAGGCGGATAAAAAAAGTAACCGTGTAAACAAGGTGAAGCAACAACAGCAAGCACCCACAGAGGAACCGCATTCTGAAAAAAATCTTGCCGTTACCATATTGGAAAATCCGGTGGCAGAAACAGCACCAGTTGAACTGACAACTGCAGAAGTAGCTTCTCAAACCATCGTTTATACTGCAGAAGAGGTGAACGCGAAGTTTCTAAGAAAAAAAATTCCGGCTGAAGCAACCAGTGAAGAGAAAAAATCATCTGGTATACAAAAGCTGATGGGCTTAGCCTACGATCTGAAAAATAATGAAAACGGATACGGCAACCTTCGGCAAATGAAAGATGAAATTCTGGCGCTGAATTTCCTCAACAACAACGAGGACAAAACCGAAAAAAGAAAGAACTAATGAAAACTCTGATTAACATAACACTCGCATGCTGCATCTCTTTGATTTCCGTTGCTCAAGCCAGACCGGGCGATACGGTAGTTGTTGAACTGGCCAAAACCAGCAAGGTTGTATTTACCATGAAGGATCGCACCGATCTTGAAACACTTAAGCAGTACGATTTCCAGGCACTATTCAACGACATCTTTTCAAAACTGGAAAAGAATGACACAACCAGTGTAGTACCGGCAGATACCACCAAAAAAGTAAATACCGACCGGCTTGAAGTAACTAAAGAGGACTGGGGAAAAGAAGATGATGAAGATGACTGGGACGATCGCAGGTATCGCCACCATAACACACGCCACTACTTTAATTTTGACTTCGGAACTAATAATTTTCTGGAAGAGGGCGATTTCCCCGATAACAGCGGAGCACAATATGCAGTACGACCCTGGGGATCGTGGTACATCGGCCTAAACTCCATGCTTCGCACACAGGTTTCCCAAAAGTTTTTCCTCGAATGGGGAGCAGGTGTAAGCTGGTATGATTTCAAATTTCAGGACGACAATACACGAATGGTCGAAGACGATAACGGAATCAGTTTTGTTGCCGATAATTTAGATGTATCGTACGTAAAAAGTAAACTGGAAATCTGTTACCTGAATGCCTCCCTGATTCCTGTTTTTGATTTTGGCGGACACAACCGCAAGGCACGGTTCTGGAGTTCGCACAACAGCAATTTCAGAATAGGTGCCGGACCTTACGTAGGCTATCGCCTCTACAGTAAATCTAAACTGGTGTACAAAGAAGATGGCGACAAGGAAAAAGATAAGGAAAGCAACAATTTTTACCTCAACAACATGCGCTACGGCATTCGCATGCAACTCGGAATCCGTTCAGCCGACTTCTTCTTTAACTATGACCTGAACGAACTGTTTGTTGAAAATAAAGGGCCCAAACTGAATGCCTTTAGTTTCGGGGTGGTTTTTTAAGAACTGGAAAATTTACAGGCGTATAAAAAAGAGGCTGCCTCAAAAGGATTTCCGAATGTCAGTCTGAGTGAAGTCGAAGACTAATTCAGATTCCGAAATCAGGTTTCGACTCCCTGCCTACCGGCCAGGCAGGCGCTCAACCTGACAAACATTTACTTTTGAGACAGCCTCCTTTTGCTTTTATCAATTACCGGAATGATTTCCTATTTTTGCGCCTGCCTGAAACCAGGCCTAACAATCCGGTCAAATGAAAAAAATTAGTTTCACAGAACACGTTCTCCCTCACCTTCTCGCCTTTATCGTTTTTTTAATTATAACGGTTTTCTTCTTTAACCCGGTTTTCTTTGAAAAGAAAACACTGGTACAACACGACATCCAGCAATCCATTGCCGTGTCAAAAGCCTTGACCGACTACCGTGATCAAACAGGAGAAGAAGGATTATGGGCACCCAACTTGTTTAGCGGTATGCCCGGCTACCTGGTAAATGTGCATTGGAGTAACAACGCGGTTTCCATGCTCAAGCGTGTTCTTTCTGCTAACCTCCCACACCCGGTGGCCAATATTTTTCTGGCCTTTGTTTGCTATTATATCATGTTGCTTGCCTTTCGCATCAGGCCTTACCTGGCCATTGCGGGCGCATTGGCGTTTGGTCTCTCCTCTTTTATGATCATTGGTTTATCGGCCGGTCATAATGCACGCATTGGCGCCATGGCCTTTATGCCATTAGTCATGGCAGGTATTCACCTTTCATTTTCCGGAAAGCGCCTGTTGGGGTTTGGCGTTACGGCTGCCGCACTTGCACTGCACCTTCGCGAAAATCACCTGCAGGTAACCTACTATTTAATTATGATCGTGCTTGGGTACGGCCTGATGCAACTCATCATGGCATTCAAAGAAAAACGTGTTGCAGAAGTTCTAAAAACCTTAGCAACGCTTGTTCCTGCAGCGCTGCTCGCAGCCGGTACATTCTTCGGCCCACTTTGGGCGGTGAAAGAATATTCGGCTTATTCAACACGGGGAAAAACAGAACTGGAAGCTCCGGCAACGATTAACTCTGGCACCGGGCTTAACCGCGATTACGTATTCACCTACAGCAATGGCATTCTTGAACCCATGACCATGCTGATACCCGATTTTTACGGTGGCGCCAATTCAAACTTTCTCTTCCGCGATCAGCAAAGCGAATCATACAAAGCCCTCATGGCAACCGGCAACGAACAACTCATTAACAATTACGCACGCTACACCTCCTCCTACTGGGGCGAGCAACCTTTTACAGCTCCCTACTATGCAGGCGCTATTGTTGTTTTCCTGTTTGTGATCGGAATTATTTTTGCCGACCGGCAATACACCTGGTGGCTCGTGGGATTGAGTGCCCTGGCGATTATGATGAGCTGGGGTAAAAATTTTGAATCATTAAATTACTTCCTGTTCGATTACCTGCCCGGATACAGCAAATTCCGTTCTGTAACCTTTGTTCTGATTATTGTATTTTTTGCGATGCCACTGCTGGGCTTATTAGGGCTTGAGAAATTTCTGGAGCAGGGCGCTACCAAAGAAAACAAGAAAAAACTGCTGATCGCGTTTGCGGCAACCGGTGGAGTCTGCCTCTTGTTAGTTATTTTTGGTGGAATGTTTTCGTTTTTGAAAGAAGCGGAAACAACGCTGCCTGATTGGCTCGCAAACGCACTGCGCGATGACCGCAAAGCCCTTTTAAAAAGCGATGCCATTCGTTCTCTGGCTTTTATCTCATCTGTTTTTATTGTATTGTTTTTTAATCTTCACAAAAAAGTATCGCCTTACATCGTATATGCATTTATTGGATTTTTCCTGATGATCGACCTGACGGTTGTGGATAAGCGCTACTTTGACAAAGAAAACTATAAGCGTAAACGCGAGGCTGTCTTTACGGCTCGCCCTGCCGAACAGCAGATTTTACAAGACAAGAGTTACTTCCGTGTATTAAGCGATGAAATGGACGGCCGTGCTTCTTATTTCTTTAATTCCGTTCTGGGTTATCATGGTGCCCCGATAAAACGATACGAAAACCTGAGGGATTCATGCCTGTATGAAGATGTTCAGGAATTTTTTGTAGACGCCCAACAACAAAAACTTGATTTTTCGAAATATGGGATCATCAACATGCTCAATTGCAAATACATTTTATTTGGCGAAGGGCAGCAAGGACAATTTTTACTGAATGTAGGCGCAAAAGGACCTGCCTGGTTTATTCGTGACATTGTAACGGTGAACTCCCCCACTGAAGAATTAGCCAAAGTGGAAGAAATTGACACCCGCACAACTGCCGTAATGGATGCTTCAAAATTCAAAGCCCCGGTACCACAATACGACAGCACCTCGCGGATCACGCTTGCCGAACGTAAGCCTAACTACATGAAATATGAGGCTCAAACACAAACCAACAACCTTGCAGTGTTTTCAGAAATCTATTACCCCGAAGGCTGGACAGCCACCATTGATGGTAAGGAAAGTGAAATCCTGCGGGTAAACTATGTGTTGCGTGCATTAGAAATCCCGGCAGGCAAGCATACGATTGAGTTTAGGTTTGCACCAAAATCATACACAGTCGGCAATCCGATTACCCGTGCGTCTTCCTGGATATTAATTCTTGTGTTACTGGGAAGTATAACATGGAGTTTGCGGAAAAATGAATAAATGGTTTTAGAATGGATGGTGTATCCAGGCTTATTGTCAATAGTAAGGAAATCTTAGTCGTTGATTATTCAAACTGCAGGGAAACTGAAATGATCAAAAGACTGACGTACGCAAAAGAACTCGCACTGGCAGAGAACAGACCTATACGGTTATTAAATGTGTTTAATGAAAAATGTTTCATCACGCCTACTTTTATGCGTCATGCTGAAAATATTTACACCCAGGCCCGACATTTGGTTGAACGTCATGCAGTTATCGGGTTATCCACTGTTCAGAAAATGATTTTAAAAGGATTTAACCTTTTTGCAGACAAAAAACTCCATAACTTCAACACTAGAGAAGAAGCCATCGATTTTTCTTACAAAAGAAAATGAATTAACACTAGGCTGAATTGCGGGCTGCATTAATAATACCAAACATGCAGCGTAGCACCAGCTTCTGATAGTAATCGTTATATTTCTTATCCTCGCCATTGCGAAGGCGTTGTAATCCAAATTGCTGAATAACAATCAACGGCATAACAATTCGCTCGCGCAATAAAATGGATTCCCGGTTTACCGGGTTATTCTCCATCAAATCATCAAGCCCTGTCACTGCCAACAACTGTTTCCTGGAACGTACGTATTCAGCATGCATGCCCTTCCAAAAATCACCGAACTCTTTATCACCCGCAAGGTAACTGGTCACCTGAAAGTTGGTTTTCATGAGCGACATCATGCTGTTGTTCAGTAATGTTTTGAAAAACAACGATCGATGATAGAGTGAACGAATTCGCTTAGCGGCACTTCTTGTTTGCATAGCCTCTATCGCCAGGCCCACCCCGTAAAACCCCGGAATATTTTGCTTCATAAGCGCCCATGCACCTACAAAAGGAATTGCCCGAAGATCCTCAAATTTTAATCCATCGGAAACACTTCGCTTCACAGGGCGGGATCCAATGTTTGAATCGCCATAAAATACAAGCGGTGTTGCCCGTTCGAGATAGGGAACAAACCGCACGTTATGTTTTAAATCCAGGTAGGCTTTATAACCCGCGTCAGCCAATTCTTCAAGCAAAGCTTTGTCTTCTCTGGTCAGTTCCTCCTGGTCGTCATTAAATACCGCACGCTCTACTCCGGCCGATAACAGTTGTTCGAGATTGTAGCGGCACGAGGGTACTTTACCAAAATTCGAACTAATGGTTTGTCCCTGAATCGTGATTTGCACTTCATGATCTTCAATGCTGTTCCCCAAAGAGGCATAGAAATCATGTGTATTCCCTCCGCCCCGTGCCGGTGGGCCTCCGCGCCCGTCAAAGAAAATAACCGTAATGTCATGCTTACGGGCGATGCGCGTCAGATTTTCCTTCGCCTTGAATATTGACCAGTTTGCTCTCAGGTAGCCGCCATCTTTGGTACCGTCAGAAAATCCAAGCATAATGGTTTGCTTGTTTCCGCGCGAACGGATATGCTTGCGATATTCAGGTACACGATAGAGCGTTTCCATAATGGTTCCGGCATGCGCCAGGTCATCGATGGTCTCAAACAATGGAACAACATCAACCGGCAACCCTTTTTTCGTTCCGATAGCCAGCCTGAGAAGTTGAAATACTTTGATGACATCCAGTACCGAGGCACAATTGCTGATCACATACCGATGGCAAGCAGGTTCACCATTCTGAGTTTGAAGCACTCCAATGGTATAAATACTTTGAATGAGATCGCGCACGAACGGATCTTTTAATTTGAGTTTACCTGGTTGAAACTTTAACTTCAATATTTTCTTTACCTGCTCTGCTTCCGGTATTTCTCCAAGTTTTACTTTTAATGAGCGTAAAATATCATTCCACGCCTGAGCATGTTTACGGCTGTCTTGCCGTACGTCCATTGAGGCAAAGAAAAAACCAAACATTTTAACCTTTACTAAAAATGAATCAACCCGGCTGAGGAAAATACCCTGGTGTTCTTTTAACAGAATTTTTCTGATTTCTTCAAGGTCACGGATCAACTCATTTGCTTTCAGATAACCCTCGGAAGGCCGATAGATGGCATTGTAAATATGCCGCTCAACCTCCTGAACCAATTTCTCAATTCCACGAAAGGTAAGTCTGCGCCTTAGTAAGCGAACATCGCGGTAATAACATTTTAAAATGGTTTCCTTCAGTCGGGCCGCCACTTTTAAAGTAACCTCACTGGTAACAAAAGGGTTGCCGTCACGGTCGCCCCCCGGCCAAAAACCAATACGAATCAGGTTAAAATTATTCCACGCGTTCACCTGGATTTGTAATCCATCCATTACCTTCAACAGGATTTCAGGAGCAGTCTGATAGAATACATTTTCGAGATACCAGCATAAACTCACCGCTTCATCGAAAGGGGTTGGCTTTTCGCGTTTGATGATGGCCGTTTTTCCAAGTTGATTTAATAACAGGTTAATATCGAAAAGATTGTCTTGCCTGATCGCTTCTTCCAAATCGTTGATGATGGCCAGCACCGGACCAGGGTAGAATTGAGTGGGGTGTGCAGTTAAGACTACCCGAACACTAAAGGTTTCAAGTTTCTTCTTTAATCGCTCTCTTTTATTGGCCGTAGAAGCCCGCAACAGCAGCGATGAAAGTGTACCCTTTCCCTGAAGGTCGTTGATTTTATCAAATGCTGCATCCTCAATGGAATCGAAAAGTACCACCTGGCGCTCGGCATACTGAATGAAATTGAACAACAGTTCAAACTGCTCTTCCCGCGAGGCATCGGGTGCGAAGTCATCGAAAAACCGTTGAATGATGTGCTGTGGGTCTTTGCCCTGTTCAAATCCATCAATCGCATATTGTTGAACAAAAGGCAGTAAGGTACCGGTGCGGTATATATGACTGAACGGAAGGTTCAGAAACAAGCTATTATAAATATGATAGCGTGTTGAGACATATTCATTAAACGGAACGGGCATAAACAAAACTAATCAAACAACACAAAATCGAAAAACAGGAACCGTCTACCGCTGCTTAGTTATTTCGAGGGAGTGAAGCGACCGGGAAATCTTCTCGTGTCAATAAACCAAATTATTTTATCGATTCAAATCAGGTAAACGCATGAGAAGATCTCTCGCCTGTCGGCTCGAGATGACTCATGACATTAACCCTTTAATGCTTCCAGTCTCTTCAACAAAGGTGGATGCGAGTAATGAAAAAATACGTAGGCAGGATGTGGATACAGGTCACTTAAATTATCGACAGAAAGTTTCTTGAGCGCATTGGATAAGGCCGTTCCATCAAAAGTTTCTTTTGCATACGCATCGGCCTCAAATTCATTTTTCCGACTATAGATGTGCATGAACAACCCGGTAATGCCTGAAACTGGTGAGAATAAAATTCCAAAAGCCAGCAAATTCAAATGAACCGCCAACTGACTTCCGCCCAACGCCAATGAAACCTGCCCATTCGAAATCATCAAGGAAAGCACATAAAGGGTAAAAACAATTTGAATGACTGAAAGCACGTATCCCCACACAATATGTTTCTTTTTAAAATGACCCACTTCATGTGCCAGCACCGCTACCAGTTCTTCAGTTGTATGATTATTGATGAGTGTGTCGTACAACACAATCTTCTTTTTCCTTCCGATGCCTGAAAAAAATGCGTTGGCTTTCTTCGATCGTTTGGAGCCATCGATGATAAAAATATGATCGAGTGGAAAATTTACTTTTTTTGAAAATGCCTCTATGGCTGTTTTTAATTCGCCATCAGCAAGGGGTGTGAGTTTATTGAATAAAGGAAGTATTAAAGAAGTGTAAAACATGTTCACCAGCAACACAAAGACTGCGGCAATCGCTGAAAACCATATCCAAAAATTTGGCCCAATCGTTTGAATCAAATACAACAAGGCTGTCAGCAGCCCACCTCCTATCACTACAGCCAACACGTAACCTTTTAACTTGTCGGTGATAAAAGTTTTTACTGTAGTTTTATTGAACCCATATTTTTCTTCAATCACAAAAGTGCTGTACCACTGAAACGGCAAGGTGAGTATATCAGAAGCCAGTCCAATCACACAAAAAAAAGCAAGGGCCAGCAAAATTTCGTTTTGAAAGAATGGTCTTAACCAGCTATCAATTAGTCCAAACCCACCGAAGTACAACAGGTTGACAGATAACAGAAAACTAAAACCCGATGTTAAAAATGAAAACCTGGTTTGCTCTTTATGATACTCCAGTGATTTCAGATACTTATCCTTTTCATAAAAGGCTTCAATTTCGGTAGGAATATCCGTGCGCTTGGATTTCAGGTTGATATACTCCAGCAGCTGCTCGAACACATAACTGACAACGACAATGATTAAAATAATTTGAAGAATAACTGGGGCAGAAAACGACATGCTTATAAACTGAGGTTAAAGAGTCGCAAAATAATAGGTGTCATCTCAAAAATCCTAATGGAGAACCTTGTATTGACGGGTTTGCAATTTCAAAGAAAGCCGTCAGACCGCCTGCCGGCAGGTAGGCTCTAAGCCTGAGCAACAAACGGTCAGACGGCTGTGACAAGCTTGAGATTACTGATCGCGTCATCCGCGCAATCCAACTACTTCAATAATTCATGAATGGCCTTCCGAACTTGCTCAAACGGAAATTTAGCGAGCACAGCCTCCATCATTGTCTTGATCTGATCGTTACACAAGTTGCCTATGCTTCCTTCATGGGTATGTTTTACCTGCAAAGTATGAGTGAAATTTCCCTTTTCGATTTGTTCACCAACCTGCTGATAGGCATCGCGGAAAGGAACACCTGCTAACACTAATTTATTTACCTCCTCTACACTAAACAGGAATTTGTAGCGCTCATCGGCTAAAATATTTTCTTTAACACGAATTGCTGAAATCATTAACTGCATCATCCGCAGACTATCTTTTAAATCCTGAATAGCAGGAAAGAGCTTTTCCTTCAGCAATTGTAAGTCGCGGTGATAGCCCGAAGGCAGGTTAGCCGTGAGTAAAGCTATTTCATTCGGAAGGGCTATCATTTGATTACACCGGGCTCTTATAAATTCAAAGACATCCGGATTCTTTTTATGCGGCATGATGCTGGAGCCTGTTGTCAGCTCATCCGGAAAACTGATAAACGCAAAATTCTGATTCATAAACAGCACCGCATCCATAGCCAGTTTACCAAGGGTTGCCGCTACATTCGACAAAGCGTTTGCCAGTATCCGTTCGGTTTTACCCCGGCCCATTTGCGCGTACACCACGTTATAGTTCAAATCATCAAAGCCAAGAAGTTGCGTTGTTAATGTACGATTAAGCGGAAAAGAAGATCCATACCCTGCGGCCGAACCTAACGGGTTTTTATTCACAATCCGGTACGCAACTTCAAGTGTAATCGCATCATCTACTAAGCTTTCGGCATATGCACCAAACCACAATCCAAACGATGATGGCATAGCCAGTTGAAGGTGGGTATAACCAGGAAGCAGATAGCGCTGGTATTTTTCGCTTTGCTGAAGCAGGAGACTGAATAACGATTTCATTTCAGTCACCACCGCTTCGATTTCATACCTCAGGTATAATTTAATATCGACCAATACCTGGTCGTTGCGCGACCGGCCGCTATGAATTTTCTTTCCGGTATCGCCTAATTTTTTTGTTAATTCAAGTTCTACCTGCGAATGAATATCCTCTATACCCTCACCCACTTTAAATTCTCCTGCCTCGATTTTCTTGTAAATATTTTTCAACTCACTCGACAGAACTTTTAATTCGTCACGCGTCAACAATCCAATGGATTCAAGCATTTGAATATGAGCGAGCGAACCCAGCACATCAAACGGAGCCAGGAACATATCCATTTCCTGATCGCGGCCTACCGTAAATTTTTCTACAGGGGCAAGTGATGCCTTATCCTTTTGCCATAATTTCATAATGCGTCAATTAATTGAATGTATTGACTTATACCCTTTTCAATTTCGTCAATAAAAATAAATTCATCAGCCGAATGCGATCGCGCAGAATCTCCCGGGCCGATTTTTACAGAGGGAACCGGTATCAATGCCTGATCGGAAGTGGTGGGCGATCCATATTTCTTAATATTCAGTTTATCAGTCGCTTTTACCAATGGATGTCCTTCATCTATACCGGAAGGCCGTAACCGCAGCGAACGCGGAACTACTTCACACTTCACATTCTCTCTGATTATATCAAGGGCTTCTTCCAACGTATACGCATCCGTTACCCGAACATCGACAGTAAATTTGCATTCGGCTGGAACTACGTTATGCTGACTACCGGCCTGGATGATCGTGACCGTCATTTTCATTTCACCTAACGATTCAGAAACTTTTGGAAATCTGAAAGTTCGAAACCATGCAAGATCATCCAGCGCAGCATAAATCGCATTGACCCCCTCTTCGCGTGCCGCATGCCCCGACTTACCTTTTGAAACACAGTCCAGCACCATCAATCCTTTTTCGGCTACAGCCATTTTACCAAGGGTTGGTTCACCTACAACAGCAAAATCAATTGGCGGCATCAGCTTCCAGATACTTTCAATGCCATTCAAGCCCGATATCTCCTCTTCCGCAGTAGCAGCCAAAACAAGATTATACTTTACGTTTTGTTGTTCGTAAAAATGAAGAAACGTACCAATAAGTGAAACCAACGCACCACCGGCATCGTTACTTCCCAGTCCAAATAATTTTCCGTCTTTCACATCCGCAGAAAACGGATCGTGTGTGTAACCACTGTTTGGTTTTACGGTATCGTGATGCGAATTGAGTAAAATGGTTGGCTTTGCCTGATCAAAAAATTTATTAATCGCCCATACATTATTTCCAGCACGGTTCACCAGCACGCCATGGTCTTCAAGGTGTTTTGCAATGGCAGCAGCAGTCTCATCTTCTTCCTTACTGAGCGATGGAATAGCAATCAGTTTCCTCAGTAAATTAACAGCCTCTTGTGTCTGGTCGTTCATCATTATGAAGCGGTAATAAGCGTTCCATCTGTTTCACGTCCTGTATTTTTTAACAGGCTTTCTGCCTGGCCAATTAAAACCTCGTGAACACCCGCATCGATTGCCGCAAAGGCGTTTTCAAGTTTGGGCAGCATGCCATTGGAAAAAACCCCTTTCGCAAGATAATCCCGATACATACTTTTCGGTAGTCGCTGGATCATTGAATCTTCACGGGCAACATCCATCAACACACCTTTCTTCTCAAAACAGAAAATCATTCGCACATCAAAGTGTTTGCTTAATGCCACCGCCAGTACTGATGCAATGGTATCGGCATTGGTATTCAGCATCGATCCATCGGCATGTGTAAGAGGCGCAAACACAGGCGTGGTATTTTGCTTGAGTAAAAAATAGAGCAGGGCAGTATTGACATCTTCTGATTTTATATCACCAACAAAACCATAGTCAACATCTTTAACCGGGCGCTTCACTGCTTTGAGCAGGTTGCCATCGGCACCGGTCACACCCAGGGCATTGCATCCAAACTTTTGCAGGGACGCGACCAGTTGCTTATTCATTAACCCGCCATACACCATGGTTACGAGATCAAGCGTTTCCGAATCTGTAATGCGCCTGCCTTCAACATATTTCGATTCGATGCCCATCTGATCTCCAATACGGGTTGCTACTTTTCCCCCACCATGAACCAGAATCTTAGGCTCGCGTATGGTTGAGAAATCTTTCAGGAAATTATTCAACACTTCCGGATGATCGAGCACATTTCCTCCAATTTTAATGATATAAAGCTTATTCATACTCACTTAATGATTTCACTAATAACCGCTTGCGCTGCCCAAACCCTGTTCGATGCCTGTTGTGTAACCAGGCTATTGGGCCCGTCCAGTATCTCATCACTCAATTCCACATTCCTACGAACCGGCAAACAATGCATAACTTTTGCGGCATTTGTCAGTTTTAGTTTTTCATTTGTCAGCATCCATGCAGAATCAGTACTCAAAACTTTTCCATAGTCTTCGTACGAGCTCCAGTTTTTTACATAAACAAAGTCGGCACCCTTTAATGCCTCCTGTTGGTTATGCGTTATGGTTGCACCTGCCGTAAATTTTTTGTCCAACGCATATCCTTCCGGATGAGCAATCACAAAATCCGTTTCACCCCAACCTGTCATCCATTGGGCAAAACTGTTGGCAACACATTGTGGTAAAGCTTTTACATGCGGTGCCCAGGTCAAAACAATTTTTGGTTTGCGATTTTGGGCTTTTGAATTTTGTATTTCTTCCGTGATAGTAATTACATCGGTAAGAGATTGTAGCGGATGAAGCGTGGCACTCTCAAGGCTTACAATCGGAATACCCGCATACTTAACAAACTGCTGAATATAAAATTCACTGTAATCCTCCTCTCTGTTCTTCAGGGAAGGAAATGTGCGAACACCCAGTACATCAAAATAGTTGCCCAGGATGGGCGCCATATCTTTTACATGCTCAACGGAAGTTCCGTTCATTACCACGCCCTCTTCAAACTCGAGCGACCATCCCTCCTGCCCCACATTAAAAACAATCGCTTCCATACCCAGGTTAGAAGCAGCCACCTGCGTGCTTAAACGGGTACGCATGCTCGGGTTCAAAAACAACAACCCGATGCGTTTCCCCTTTCCTAACGACTGCTGCATCAGCGGATTGGATTTGAATTGAAGTGCTTTAGCAATCAAACCTTTTACATCCTGCACATCCGATATCGATAAAAAATTTCTCATGACAGTTCTTGCTTCAATGCGTGTAAGAAAATATCGGCCTCTGCTTTTGTAACCGCAAGCGAAGGCAGCAACCGAATAGTGTTCGGCTTTGCTTCGCCTGTAAATATTTTATGTTGTGATAACAAGTTTACCCGAACCGATTTTTTATCATCGGGTAAATCCAAACCAATCATTAACCCGCGCCCGCGCACACCCGATAATGCTTTGATTTTCGTCAGTTCTGTAATCAAATAACTTCCAATGTCTGCAGCGTTCTTCATCAGGTTTTCATGCTCGATTATTTCCAGTACAGCTAAAGAGGCAACACAGGCCAGGTAATTTCCACCAAAGGTTGTACCTAACATACCACTCCATGGTTTAATATCCGGATGAATCAACACACCTCCTACCGGAAAGCCATTGCCCATTCCTTTGGCTGTCGTAATCAAATGAGGTTTAACGTTTGCGAATTGATGCGCAAAAAATTTCCCTGTCCTTCCGTAACCCGATTGGATTTCATCGAGAATAAGAAGCGAACCATTTTCGAGGCATTTCTTTTCGATGAGTTGAAGAAACGATTCGTCCGGCAATTGTATTCCACCAACGCCCTGAATCCCCTCCACAATAACGGCCGCTGCCGTTTGATCGATGGCCTTTAAAAAAGCAGCTTCATCGTTGAGCGGAACAAAACTAATTTCATGACCTGAATTAAATGGCGCTACAATTTTAGGATTATCCGTTGCTGCTACCGCACCGGAAGTACGCCCATGAAATGCCTTTTTAAATGCAATGATTTTTTTTCTCCCTGTTACAAATGAGGCAAGCTTCAACGCATTTTCGTTGGCTTCGGCACCGGAGTTACAGAGAAAAAGCTGGTAGGTGGCATACCCGGAAACCTGACCGAGTTTTTCAGCAAGTTTTTCCTGCAATGGGTTTTGAATACTGTTCGAATAAAAACCAATATTGGAAAGCTGATCTGAAAGTACTTGAACATAATGGGGATGAGAATGTCCGATTGATATCACGGCATGACCTCCGTACAAATCCAGGTACTTTTCTCCCCTTTCATCCCACAGCCATGAACCTTGTGCTTTCACAGGTGTGATGTCAAACAAGGAATATACTTCAAATAGTCTCATTATTATTTATTCTTTGTGACTTAGTGTCTTTGTGGCCCAAATTTTGCCACGAAGGCACAAAGACACGATGTTTAAAATGCTGTACCTTTTAATTTAAGTCCTGCCGTTTCTTCCAGGCCAAACATCAGGTTCATATTTTGAACAGCCTGACCGGACGCGCCCTTCAATAAATTATCGATTGCCGAATGAATCACCAGTTTTTCACCTTCCATTTCCAAACCAATGATGCACTTATTGGTATTAACCGCCTGTTTTAAATCAATGCCATGATCAGAAACAATCGTAAAAGGCTGATGAGCATAACAATCTTTAAAGAGCGATTTGATTTCGTCCAACGACTTACTCACCCCAACAATGGAGCTGACAAAAATACCCCGTGTAAAATCACCACGCCACGGAACGAAACTTATCGCTCCATTAAAGTCGGACTGAAACTGTTGTAACGTTTTGTTGACTTCAGCAATATGCTGGTGGGTTAAAGTTTTGTACGCAGAAATATTATTCGCCCGCCAGGTAAAGTGGGTCGTATCCTGAAGTTTTTGCCCTGCACCGGTTGATCCGGTTATGCCGGTGGCATGCACTTCCGTCAGCAACCCGGCTTTCGCCAAAGGAAGCAGCCCAAGTTGAATGGCTGTTGCAAAGCATCCAGGATTGGCAATGTTTTTTGCTTTTTTGATCAGGTCTTTGTTTGTTTCCGGTAAACCATAAACAAATACCCTCCCGTTAACACTGTCGCCCAACCGAAAATCGTGGCTGAGGTCAATGATCGAAACGGATTCATCAATATCGTTCGTCAGTAAAAACTTTTTACTCTCACCATGACCCAAACAAAGAAAGAGAACATCAACGCCTTGTTGTACCGAATCTGTGAATTTCAAATTCGTTTCTCCAATTAAATCGGAGTGAACTGAATTTAACACTTTTCCCGCATGACTTCTGCTGTGAACAAAACTCAGCTCAACCTGCGAATGGTTCAGGAGTAAGCGAATAGTTTCTCCCCCGGTATAACCGGCACCACCAATAACCCCAACCTTAACTTTTGTTTTCATGCGCCTCTGATTTTACCTGGTGAAAAATTGCGGTTTGATTGCCGGCTATCTTCGTAAATCCCTTCACATCCTCACCGGTCCAGCCGAGGTTCATCTCGCCATACTTTCCAAACTTCGATGACATCAGATCGTAAGGCGACTCGATGCCAAGAACCTGAAAGCGATACGGAAATAATTCAACATGCACTTCACCCGTTACCTGTTGCTGCGAACTGGTGAGGTAAGATTCAATATCCCTCATCACCGGATCGAGGTACTGGCCTTCGTGCAACCAGTTTCCATAAAATTGCGCAAGTTGATCTTTCCAGCTCAACTGCCACTTGGTTAGTACATGCTTTTCCAATCCATGATGCGCCTTGATGATGATCACAGGAGCGGCTGCCTCAAAACCTACCCTGCCTTTGATACCGATGATGGTATCGCCCACATGAATATCTCTGCCGATTCCGTAAGGTCCAGCCAATGATTGCAGGTATTGAATTGCTTTTGCCGGGTGATCAAACAATTGACCATTCACCTTTCTCAATTCCCCCTTTTCGAATTTCAGTTTTACAACCTCACTCTCTGTTTTAGTAACCTTTGTTGGCCAGGCCTCTTCCGGCAGCATACCAAGTGATTTCAATGTTTCTTTTCCACCAACAGACGTTCCCCAAATTCCCTTATTAATAGAGTACAATGCCTTTTCAAAATTCATTTGTACTCCTTTCGATTTCAGGTAAATGATCTCCTCCTCGCGCGACAATTTCAAGTCGCGAATGGGTGTAATGATTTCAGTGCCCGGCACCAGAATATTCAGGATCATATCAAACCGAACCTGATCATTACCGGCTCCTGTGCTTCCGTGCGCCACAGCGTTGGCCTTTAACTGCCCGGCATACCGCGCAATTGCCAGCGCCTGCGACATACGCTCGGCACTCACGCTTAACGGATACGTGTTATTCTTTAACACATTTCCATAAATCAAATACCGGATAACCTGGTCGTAGTAATTACTTGTCTCATCTACGGTAACGTGCGAGGCAGCACCCAAACTCATGGCGCGTTTTTCAATTGCTTTCACCTCGTCATCATCAAAACCACCGGTATTAACCGTAATGGTATGCACCTCAAAACCTTTTTCTTCCGACAGGTATTTCACACAATAGGATGTATCCAACCCACCGCTAAACCCTAATACAACTTTCTTCTTCATGTTTACCAAAAGAGAATACCCAATAATGATTTCCTTTTCTCCTGACCGTTTTCTGTTTGCTTGCCGAAAGCTTTCAGCAATACAAACTGCTTGAAACGAACCCAGCGTTCGAACAACTTGAAATTACCCTGGAAGTGCCGCTTCTCGTCCTGCAACTCGCCATCGGGTGTAACAACCAGGGCTGCAGCTTTTTGTTTTGCCTCAGCCGGATCGAATAACATTGCGGTACACATACAGTTCTTTCTGCCTTTGCTCATCAGAATTTCGTAATTCACACAACTGCGGCAACCCTTCCAGAATTCTTCATCCGTGGTGAGCTCTGAATAGGTCACCGGCTCATAACCCAAGTCGGAGTTGATCTTCATTACCGCTAACCCGGTTGTGAGTCCGAATATTTTAGCATGCGGATATTTCTCTCGCGAAAGCGCAAATATCTTTCGTTTGATTTCGGTGGCCACACCTGTTTTCCGGAAGGAAGGTGAAACAATAAGGCCCGAGTTGGCCACATACTTTCCATGTTCCCACGCTTCGATGTAACAGAACCCTACCCAAGCGCCATCGGGCGTAAGAGCAATAACGGCTTTCCCTTCTTCCATCTTTTGAATGATGTAAGCAGGGGAACGCTTGGCAATGCCAGTGCCGCGCGCTTTCGCTGATTCTTCCATCTCGTTGGTGATGGTTTCAGCATATTGAATATCGTCAGCTGTTGCCAGCCTGACTAAAAGATTATTTTCCAATGTACATACGTTGATTAACCGACTGATTAAAACTTGTGCATAAGCACGAAAGCCGTAACGCCCCCGGCATTACGCTTTTCAACAACATGTTGGTTTTAGTATCAGATACGCACGAAGCGCGTAGGTCGGCAGCGCCTGTTCACCAAACAAGCATGAATAAAGAACAGGGATGTTCTGTTGAAGTGATAAACAGCCTCGGCTGTTTGTGTAGTGGTGATGGTCGTTTTCAATTTCTTTCTTAGTGGTTTTGGTTGAAACGTCAGATAAAAGGCATTCAGTTTTGTTTTTAGTTAAAATAATTTTACAAAGTTAAACGATAAAGTTTCGGAAATGGCAAGCGCTAAGGCGAAGATTTTTAAAAAAAATTGCTAACGATAGTTAGTGTGAAGGTTTTCTGAAACCGGGCAAGGCTAAGTGGTACCTGACAGCCAGAATTCGAATGACAATGATGACTGAGATAGAAACCATCAGGTTAATGTTCCGGTCGAAGCCTGTATACAGGTCAAGCAACAGGTAAATGATCGCTCCGATAAGACACGCTGTAGCATAAATTTCTTTTCGGAACAGTACCGGCATATCGTTGATGAGCGTGTCGCGGATGACACCACCCATTACCGCAGAAAACATACCCATCATGGCAGCAATTTCGGGGCGTACACCCAGCGCCAGGGCCTTTTCGACACCAAGAATTGTAAAAAAGGAAATACCCAGGGTATCAAACAGAAAGAAAGTTCTTTTTAGTCGGGCCAGTTTTGAAAAAAACATCAGCGACACCAGCACGCCCAAAAAAATCGCGTATAGGAAATTGATATCACCAATCCAAACTAAGGGATAACTACCCAGTAACATGTCGCGCAGGCTTCCGCCTCCTATGGCTGTAACAAACCCCGTGAAGCCTGCCCCAAACCAATCGTGTTCTTTGTCGTGAACAGC